>Ga0315289_10000508_pt1 | contig 59926 bp, 32 predicted proteins | sample YL17G11_40_MG_FD_203452 | JGI IMG/M metagenome (GOLD analysis project Ga0315289, IMG submission 203452) | Sediment microbial communities from Yellowstone Lake, YNP, Wyoming, USA - YL17G11_40 | ecosystem: Environmental > Aquatic > Freshwater > Lake > Sediment | place: USA: Wyoming | collected... | reverse complement strand
TGGATGGATCCCGGTTGCCAGCGCAGTATAACTTTGTTTAGCATACAAAATGACGTCATGTCTTAGTTCTGCCCAGGAGCCTAACGCGGTTTGTAGCTCTTTGTCTGTCCAGGTTGAACTCTGCATGAATGCCGGTAATTTTTTTTCTTTTCTCTCCTCCAGTAGCGGAAGCAAGGAGTAAAGCCACCGCCAGTATAGGTTCTGCTTCCATTCCTCTTCGTTTTTTGATCCAAATTCTTGCTTCAGTTTGTTCATCTGATCATAATAATATTCGTAGTCGGTATCACCTTCTTTTTCAAGGATCTGGAGAGATCTTTTTGATCCCAAAACCGCTAATATATCAAGACCACGCGGAAACGCTCTGACCGGTTGTCCTAAAGCATTTAGCTCCATGGTAAAAGGTTTTCCTTTCCCTTTATATTTCAAAATCTCCTTTCCCGCAAAGGGGCCTGTGGAGTCGCTCTTTGCGCCATAAACAAGTTTTTGAAACATATAGGAATCGGGTAGAAATCTCTGTCCCATGAATCTGAAGCCCATATTTGAGGTGGCAAATTCGCTCTGTTCAACAAATGCTGGGCCAGAGAGGATTTGGGGAGGTCTTAATTTTAAGGCTTCTTCGATGAAGTCTTCTAATTTAATTTTATCATAATATTTGTCCACTGTCCCTACAGCCGGAAATATCTTTTCTATTAATTTAACATAATCATCCACACATAAATCGTCTGTTTTGCCCACAAAATATACAGTCGGCTCATAGACCTCTTTCCACAGCGGGTAAGCCTTTTGGTCTTTCATAAGGGCATCTGTCAAGAGAAGGGCTTGAAGGGTCATCATCTGCCCATGCGTTATCGCTGGCTCGATCTTTCCCGGCTTAAGCTTAAAATCAATCCTTCCATACCACATCATGGCTTTGAAATATTTCTCGAACTTTTCATTTCTGGTATAATGACCTCGCGGGAGATACTGGCTATAGTCTTCATAGGCATAGGGAGTCTCCATAAGGCTTGGATTTTCTACATAAGTTAAAAGATTCCTGTATTCCACCCCCTTATGAGCCTGGATGTTTTCAATTTCTTTTTCTACGAGATCGCCTAAATCAAAACCAACTTGGTAATCGGGATCGAACTGTTTCTTGGCAACCGCAAAAAAACCTATGTTCAACCTGGCCGCTTCTTTAACCTCCACATTTTCTGCTTGGTTATACTGCTGGATGGACAAATCAATCATTTTGTCTGTAAGTTCTGAAGCTTTATCGTAAAGCTTTTCTATCTCCAGGATTCGCAAAAGATAGTCAAAGAAGATGTGGGAAGTATGTAGGACGGCATCGGTGGTGACAAATATTGGCTGGCTGCGTTCTTTGCATTTAGTATAGATATCACACATTTCTTTTTCCCGTCCGGGGGTAACGACAAACCCGTTCTGTTTCAGATACTCCTTGGCTTGATCTGAAAGATAAAAATCTTTCAATCCCTGAAGCGAAAAACCTTCCTTCTTACCTTCCTGTGTATAGCCAGCTGGAACCATTTGGAAAAAACAAAGTAAGAGGAGGCTGGAATAAAAAATCAGCCTTATCATAATAACTCCCTTCTGTTTCAAGATTACTTTTTATATTTTATACGATTTTTGTTACGAAAATATTCCATGATGAGCTTAAGGTTTAAAGAGTTAAATGAGGTGGCAGAACCCCGTTCTGCCACTACACCAGTGCCCGATCAGGGATCCATCCTGAGGGGCTCACCCTGAAGGGAACCCCCAACCAACATTGGTAAAGTCATTTGGGCGGAGCTGAACTCCGCACCTACATCTTTTTGCTCCCGCTGGATGTTATCCCATACGGGTCTCCGTCATCCAGCGGGAAAAAAAGTAGGCGGATGATAACATCCGCCTAAGAGCGGATTATTAAGGGATTGCTTCGTTTCACTCGCAATGACATTTTGTCCAATACGTTTGTATTAGTGTTTTGATTTTTCGACGAACTTTAAAATTCCATCGCAGATGGTGTGGGCGCACTTTTCTTGAAATTTTTCGGTTCGCAGAAGCTCCTCCTGTTCGGGGATCATCATAAAGGCACACTCCACTAACACCGCCAAAAGCTGGTTAGGTCTGGTCAGAGCCAAGTTGCCGTAATAGATGCCGTAATCAGGCAAACCCAACTTCTCGACCAATTCTTTTTGAATCTCTTTGGCTAGGGCAAATGCCTGGGGATGATAATAATAGGTGCTGGTTCCGTTATTGTAAAAAGGATTTATCCCATCCGGAAGGGCATTGTTGTGAATGCTGATCAGAATGTCGCATTTTTCTTGTATCGCAATTTTAGGACGATCATAAAGAGCTAAGCTGTTCATTCCGCTCCGGGTAAGAATTACCTCTGCGCCATTTTGCTGTAAAATTTTTTTGAGCTTTTTGGCGATCTCCAAATTGACCACCCTCTCCTCCAAGCCGGTAGGACCAACCGCGCCCGGATCAGGAGAATGCCCAGGATCCACGGCAATTTTCAGACCCTTGAGTTGTCCGTTCAGCTTGGGCTGGTTTTTTATCTCCAATATCAAAACACTTCCCTCATAAAAAACATCATAGCCCCATTGTTGTTCTAAGTTCAAATAGATTTTAAGCTGATACACCTCTTTTTCAGGCTGAGCCCACTCGATTTCTTTAATGAGTTTGTCCTTAAAATCGTATCTGATCCAATCTGTATTTGAGGTTACTCCATAGATGGTCAAAAGCAAAACAGGTGGATTTGATTGCTGTTCCACTCTGAAGGGCAACTTTTCTTGAAGGAAAATTTTAAGCAATGTCTTTTTATCTTCGGTTTCTGTCCGCATAGAAGTCAAGATGCTTTTGGGAATGGGTGTGCCCAAAGGGAGATATTTTATGCTGTCCTGATGAACCCATGCATTCTCTTCCCCTGTTAACTTCAGCCGCACCCACTCCCCGATCTTTCCAGTAGCCACCGCTCTTATGCCGGGCGGTTGATACAGAAGAAGGTAGCCCAGTTTTGGACCAGCTCTGGCAATGACCGAGGAGCCTGTAAATTCCACTATTTGTGGAATTTCATCTTGCCTTATGGTAATTCTACTTTGAGACGAGTCTGTGATGCTTGTCGTATCTTTGTTACTTTTCTTTGACAATTTAAAAATGATTCGAGCACTATCGACTTTGTCTGTATTTTTTATTATATAGGAACCAGTATATACTCCTTTGAGCAAAAACTCATCCGGCACTAGACCTTCTCCAAATACCTGTTTTTCCCAATAGGATTCCCCCTGATCCCGCCAAAGGCGAGAGAAGGGTTGGGTCTTTGGAGGTGATTCGGTCATAGGAATGTCTGAAATCAGACCTTCTATGGATTCACCATGAATGGAAAAAGATGCCTTGCAATTGGGGGTTCCCCTGAAGCCTGTCTCCAATATATCATCACCGGTCAAAATCATGTCTTTTTTGGGCAAGAAACTCCCTTTGACTATGCAAAAACTGTCTTCGGGCACAGAGAAAATGGGTTTGGGCACTTTTACTTCGACTCGTTTAGTTGAGACGCCTTGCTTATTTGAGGCGATTAATTCAAAAACAAAATCACCCCCGCCTTCGGCGGGACTTTCAGCCGCCTTAAGTGGGAGGAAGGCTAAAAAGGCACCATTGGGATGGACTTTCACCTCGAATCCGTTTATCCTCAACTTAGATTTGGGAGTGACTGAACCGAAAATAAAAGTGGAATCGGAGACGCCAATTGGGGCACCCTCTTTAGGATAGATTACCGATATTTTGGGGGACAAATCCTCTCTGGGGTTAGCGGTAATTTTTGCATATTCACCTGTTACAAATAATTGAAAAGATGTAACAAGAACAAAAAATATGATAGTTAGCTTTTTCGTTTTCACCTTTCGCCTGCTAAAGTTTGAGTCAAGATTCTTGAGCTGTCAGATCCCCTGATCTGACAGCAGGGATGCGTCAGAACAGGGGTTCTGACGCCTCGATGAAATGGATTCTATGTCAAGCTGAAGCTTGACACTCCAGATTAGGCCTTATACCCAATCCGGGTGAATCGGAAAGATAGAGCTTCCCTTTTTCCATCCTTACACCCGTATATGGATCATTGGTCAACAAAAGATTTGCATCTAAATCAAGAAAATCGACCAAGGAGCCGATATGAGCGGCGGCGGTGATGCCGACTGAACTTTCGATCATGCATCCAAGCATGACCAAAAGATCGTGTGATCGTGCCACGTGGATCATCCTCAAGGCTTCCCGGATTCCTCCGCATTTTGCAAGCTTGATGTTTATCCCATCACACAAGCCCACAAATTTCAAAATATCTTTGGAGGCCATAAGGTGCTCATCTATGATTATCGGAACATCCACACTCTTTTTGATTTTTTTCAATCCCTCTTTATCTTGTGGATCTATGGGCTGTTCGACAAACTCGATATCATATTCGGCTAACTTATTGATTTTTTCAATAGCTTCATCTTTAGTCCAACCTGCATTTGCATCCACCCTGATCTTAGCATCGGTCACCTCCCTTACCGCTTTAACCATTTCAATGTCGTTTTCCACCCCTACTTTGATTTTATAAATCAAAAAATCCTTTGCCTCTTTGGTTTTTTCTTTCATCTTCTCCGGCGTGTCAATTCCAATGGTGTAAGAAGTAACCAAAGGAATTTTTCCGTTCAATCCAAGAAGTTTGTAAACAGGAATGTTTAGTCTTTTACCCATCAAATCATGCAAGGCGATATCGATCCCCGCCTTGGCGGAGAAATTCCCTGTGATTTTTTTGTTTAGCTTAGAAAGAATAGATTCTATTTGGAAAGGATCATCACCAATTTGGTCTTTGACCTTTTCGAGGCATTCGATAACCGTCTCTGCATTTTCTCCATAATATGCCGATGGTGCGGCTTCACCTATTCCTTCATCTATCTTCACGATAACATTCTTCTTAACTTCAGTTACCGAACGGGAGATTCGGAAGGGGTGCTTGAGTTTTAGATCAATGGTATGATAAGTTAGGTGCATAAGTTTTGACCTCTCCCCCTACCCCCTCTCTTGAAAAGAGAGGGGGATCAAGGGGGTGAGTTTTTTCAGTAAGTTCTAAAATTCATTTGATTTGAAGTCACAATTTGTGATTTCAAGTTTGCAAATTCCCGTTTACTTAAAAGGTGTGTCAGGACTGAGGTTCTTACACATCTTAATCTGATCGAGAAAATGCTCGTTTCACGACCCCAATAGAGTATAGTTTTTTAAGTGATTGATCCGCCGATAATACCAAGGTTCTAGCCAGCGGTTCAATCTCCTTGAAATGGAACTCTGAAAGACCGTAGTGATCGTAAGAACGGGAATCTTGCTTTATGGTCATTAGTTTGCCATAAGAAGAATCTGCTCTTGTTCGAGAACAGCTACGCTCAATACTGACTGTCATTTCATCTATCCCCGGCAAATAACGATGGGTTATCACGTCCCTAAAACGTTTTAGAATCTCTTCGTCTTGAGCGGCGAGTCCGGCCCTAAATCCCTTTAAGGCTTCGCAGCAAGTGCGCAAATCTGTTACTTCAAGAGCTCCTCGTTTTTCTTTCCCCTTTAATGATTCTTCCAGTGATTCTATCATTCTCTCATAGTCGACATGTCGTGGTTCGCCAGATTTCGTATCCTCGACCAGGATCTGAGGATACGATAGTTCATTTATGAGAAAAGCGCAGTAGTCCAAAAGTGAGTAATACCTCGGTATGAACATGTGGAAATGATAATTCCGCACAAGAAATCGCCAGTGATTTGCATAGCCTTTTTGATTTTTCTCATCGTGCTCTTGTGCGACTTTTTCTGCTGCCACGGAGTAAGCGTAACATGAGATGAGCTCGTTAAAAGAGTCCAGTATGGTTGCAAAGTAGTCGCCAGCCAACGTAATGTAGGGTTCAGTATCAAGCTGTGGCAATCCACGAGGCCACCACTGCAGGACATTCAGAGTTTCGATTTCCGAGCACTTCAGAGAGTAAAATGTCCGATAATCGTGTGCAATCTGAGCACGTACTGCGTCAATATCTTGATCCGACATAACCATGTAGGTCAACAATGGCGAAGCCTGGTTGACACTTCTTTTCAAGCACCTACTGGGATGCTTGACCTACTTTTCTGAAGCCTTCCGCTACATTAATTCGCTTTTTGAACTCACCCCCTTGACCCCCTCTCTTAGAAAGAGAGGGGGAGCAAAGGGGTGAGTTCTGGTTAGCTAACCTGACTAAAGTCAGTTGGAACCTTATAGTTCATAGCCACTTTAGTGGCGTAAGAAAACAAACAGAAACTGGGCGCTTCATTGTTTCTTTTTGAAAGCTTCTGAAAGTATGCCCTTTATCCAAGCCCTGATTGTGTTGGCTTTCACTGCGTAGAAAAGGCTTTCTTGTCCGGGAACCTTTCCACATATCACTCCCAAAAATCGGCCATCATTCTGAGACATTATTGGCGAGCCACTGGCACCAGAAAATATTGGAGCCTGCACAATAAAATCTGGTTTGTTTGGGATCACTTGCGACACCAATCCATCCAGCACCAGTGGATAATTTTGTTTTAAGGTAGCGTCCTGTCCAAGTAGCAAAGGAAATCCGCTGTAAAAGATTTTCTCTCCGACTTGGGGCTCAACCTGTTCGTTTAGATCGATTTTGATCCCCGTAGTTTCGATGTTGAAGGCTGGTGGAATCTTATCAACATTTTCCATAAGGACAAGATCTAAGTTTGGATTCTTTCTGACTACTTTTACTCTCAGGGTAATCACTGTGTCCTTTGCGTTGCGAAACACCATTCCACTATCGACTTCCTTGACAATGTTTCCTAAGCTATCTGTAAGTATCAGGGTATGATAATTGAGAACAAAGAACAAAAGGCTCTGGTCTTTTTCGGCATCCAGTGTGACCTTCATAGGAAAGCATGTTGACTGTTTAATGTATCGAATTGCACTATCAGGATGAGTTATGTACGTTTGGAATAAAGACGGCACAAGAGAAAGTGTGTGAGCGAAGTTCTCAAGGTTGCCTGCCATGGTTACCGATAGCAGTGAGTTGAAAAGTTGCAGTAAACAAATAATAATAAGAAACCCTAGAATCTTTCTTTTATGTGTTATCATAAGCGTAATAAATGTGCACAAGGGTTGATATCAAAGGGCAATTTTCACCTACCTATGCATTCATCAAAATTTCTTGTTCGGGGTGAGGACACATCAAACCATCTTTTAAAAGTTTCTTACTCTCGCTGTGACTTTTGGACATAAACTATAGGCAATCTCTTCCCCATGCGGGTCATGATCTCATAGGCGAACGTATTGGTCCATTTGCCCAGATCATGGGCGGTGATTTCGTCTTTTCCCTGTTTTCCCATCACCACCACCTCGTCTCCCACCTTTGCATCAGGAATATGGGAGACATCCACCATGAAGGCATCCATACAGACTCTTCCCACCACCTTTGCCCTCTTCCCTCTTATCAAAACCTCACCCTTGTTGGAAAGAAGCCGGCTATAGCCATCCGCATATCCCAAAGGAATGGTGGCGATTTTGGTCTTCTTTTTAGCTATGTAAGTTTTACCATAGCTTATGGGAGTTCCCTTTTCTACTTCTTTAATAAACATCACCTTGCTTTTAAGTCTCATGGCGGGTTTTACTTTTATCGACTCCGAAGTCTCCTGGGAAGGATAAAGACCATACAAAAGATGCCCTACCCTGACATGATTGAAATAGCTTGCCGGGATGTCCAACACCGCTCCGCTGTTGGCGATAGATTTTATTGGGATATGATTAGAGAAAGATTCTAGTTGATCCAGAGTGTTTTTGAAAACCGAAAGCTGTTGATAAGCAAAATCCTTTTTTCTATGATCAGCAGTGGAGAATTGGGAGAGTATCCCCTTTAACCTAACATTTCCTAACTTATTTATTTTTTTCACCAATTCCACGGTCTTCTGCGGAGGGATGCCATAACGTCCTAATCCCGTATCTATTTCGATGAAGATATGGGAAGATTTGTTCTGTCTTTTTGCCTCAAAAGAAAGCTCTTTTACAAATTCCAGATCGGTTATCACCTGGTCTAGGTCATATTCCACTACTTTTTCTGCCCTCTCCGGTGGTTCTGGAAATAAGTTGAGTATGGGGGCTTTAATCCCCTTTTGCCTCAGTTCAATCCCCTCCTCCAGAATTGCCACGCCTAATGAGCCTGCACCATTCTCCAAAGCCACCTTCGCCACCTCATAGGCGCCATGACCATAGCCATCCGCCTTGACTATAGCCATAAGCTCCACGTATTTTCCTAATCTCTTTTTGATGTTTCTGATATTATAAGCTAAGACGTTTAGATTCACCTCTAAATAGGCGGGTCTCAAAAATTCGTTGTTTTCGCTCAGCGTTATCATAAATTTTTGTTTCCTTTTTGATCTATTTAATTTTTGTGTCATAAGCTCATCTCTTGACACATATTGATCCTCAGGAGTAGCTCCTGACGGAACAGAACAGAGATTGCTTCGTCATCCCACAAAATGTGGGATTCCTCGCAATGACAGTTCGTCGTCGTCCGAGAGAAGGCTCGGACGCTACGATTTTTGCTCCTCGCCTCTTGCCCCTTGACCCTTCTTTTTCTGCCACCACTCTAATCTTTTCTTGATCTCTTTTTCAAAGCCAAAATCAGTAGGCTGGTAATATTTACGATCTTTTAAATTTTCAGGAAGATAGGTTTCGTCCACGAAATGATCTGGAAAATCATGTGGATATTTGTAATCTTTTCCATATCCTAAATCCTTCATCAATGGGGTGGAGGCATTGCGGATATGCAGAGGCGCAGGCAAAGCTTGAGTCCTTTGAATATCCTCCTGCACCAGGTCGAAGGCTTTATAAACTGCATTGCTTTTGGGGGCAGTAGCTAAATAAACTGCGGCTTGAGCCAAAGCCAACTCCCCTTCAGGCGATCCCAAAAAATGATAAGCCTCTTTGGCGGCAATGGCTACCTGAAGTGCCTGGGGATCGGCATTTCCTATATCCTCGGAAGCGAATCGTACCATCCTTCTGGCGATATATAACGGATCCTCACCTCCTGCCAACATCCTCCCTAGCCAGTATAAAGCCGCATCCGGATCCGATCCTCTCAAGCTTTTGTGTAAAGCCGAAATTATGTTATAATGCTCCTCTCCTCCCTTATCATACACTAATGCCTTCTTCTGCATGGTCTCTTGGGCGATTTTCAAATTGATCTTCCTTATCCCTTTTTCATCCGGAGGAGTGGTGAGGACGGCAAATTCTAAAGTGGACAAGGCTATGCGAGCATCCCCATTTGCCATCTGAGCCATGTAGTCTAAAGCCTTGTCTTCTAATTCTACATTCAGATTTCCCAAGCCCCTCTCTTTATCTTTTATGGCTCTATCTATAATAATTTTCAATTCCTCTTCATTCAGTGGATTTAGGGTATACACCATAGTTCTGGAAAGCAAAGCAGAAATCACCTCAAATGAAGGATTTTCAGTGGTGGCTCCGATTAGTATAATATTCCCTTTTTCCACATGGGGGAGGAAGGCATCTTGCTGAGCTTTGTTGAACCGATGAATTTCGTCCACAAATAAAATAGTCCTTCTATTATATAACTGCTTCATCTTGGCGGCTTCTGCGATCACCTCTTTTATCTCTTTTATGCCGGACAAAACTGCGGAGAAGGAGACGAAATGAGCGCCGGTGGCTTTGGCAATGATGTGAGCCAAGGTGGTTTTGCCGGTTCCGGGTGGACCCCAGAAGAGCAGGGACTGAATCTTATCCTCCTCTATGGCTTTTCTTAGAACCGAGCCTTTTTCTAAAATATGTTTCTGTCCTACAAACTCATCCAGAGTCTCAGGCCTCATCCTGTCCGCCAAAGGAGTCCGTCCTACGTTTTTTCCTTTCTTCTCTTTTTCAAATAGATCCATAAATTCTCGCTGTGTTAGGGCGGGGGGATAAACCCTCCGCTACGCGATGGTCATCAAAGTGTAAATAGGAATAAAAGACTAACGCCTTAACTCCACTCATAATGAATAATGTAAAGGCTCATATAAATCATAATAAAAAATACACTTTAGTCAACTATTATTTAGCAGGTTGAGATTCCAGTGGTCATGTCGAGCAAGCTCGACCACTACTTTTTTCTTATCTTTAAGAGCTCCAGGATGCGGTCGAACTCTTTTAATCTCAAAATATAGGAGAAGGCGGAATAACTTGTCAATCCTAAAATCAAGATTATTGCCAAGCTCAAGAGTTTTTCGCCTAAGTGTGCTGTCCTTAAATCCAAGCCGAAAAACTTTAAATAAATCCATAATACTGATCCCATGAAAATGGCTGAGGACAATATCTTCAAAAATGTTTCAGTAATGTCTTTACGATTTAGAGGACCAATCTTTTTATCTAAAATTTTGAGAAGCTGAAACAGATTCACCATGGCGGCAATTGAGGCCGCCAATGCCAATCCTCTGAATCCCAAAGGACGCATGAATAGAAGGTTTAAAACAATATTTACACCCACTGCCACGGCACTGGTCTTGACGGGTGTTTTTGTATCACCCATAGAATAAAATGTGGAGGCGGTCAATCTAACCGAGGAATAGGCAAAAAGTCCGATGCAATAAAACATTAAAGCCTGAGAGGTTTTTATGGTGTCCATAAAGTTAAATCTTCCGTGCTGGAATAAGATGGAAATGACCGGCTGGGAGGCAACCGCCAAAAAGATGGCGGATGGTATGGTCAGAAAGAAGACCAATTTTAAAGAGGAGGTGAAAGTGGAAAGAAGCTGACCCATCTGTTTCTTAGCCGCATAAGTGGAAACAATGGGAAAAGTAACCGTGGCTACGGCTACTCCGAACATACCGATGGGAAATTGCATCAGCCTGAAACTATAATTAAGATAAGAGACAGATCCCTGAGGCAATAAAGATCCAATCAGGGTATTTACAAAGATATTGATCTGGGTGGAAGCTAAACCCAAAGTTGCCGGAACCATTAAGATCAAAATCCTTTTTACACCGGGATGCTTGAGATTTAAGGTAAAACGGTATCTGAAGCCTATCTTTCTCAAAGAAGGCAACTGAATGAACAGCTGCCCGAACCCTCCTAAAAGCACACCAATAGCCATACCAATTATTGGTGGATTAAAAAAAGGTGACAGGAAAATACCACATATGATCATTCCCAGATTAAAAAGGGTAGGGGCTAAAGCCGGGATGCCAAAATGCCTGAAGGTATTCAATATCCCCATTACTAAGGCGGCTAAGGCGACTAAGAGCAAGAAGGGAAACATGATTTGAGATAAAAGTGAAGTCAACTCCTGCTTGCCCGCCTCTTTGCCAAAACCGGGAGCGATGACTTGAACGATGTAGGGGGAAAAGATAATTCCCAAGATTATTATTAAACATAAAGTAACCAAAAGAAAATTGAACACCAGGTTGGCTAATTCCCAGGCTTTTTCTTTTCCCTGGTTGGTGACATAATCGGTGAAGACCGGAATGAAGGCGGAGGAGAGGGCTCCTTCGGCAAATAAATCTCTTAACAGGTTCGGTATGCGGAAGGCGGCCACAAAAGCGTCGGTGGTATAGCCTGCCCCAAAAAGATAGGCAAACACCTGTTCCCTGACCAGACCCAAAACACGAGAAAGAAAGGTGGCAGAGCTTACCACCCCGGTCGATTTAGTGATCGTACTTGTAGTGAGCCTATCGAACCTATCCTGTTCTATCATTTTTGAATCATCTATAAAAAGGCTTTACCTAAACAAAGCAACAAATTTGAAATTTAAAGAGAAAAATTAAAAACCACAACGTAAAAATAGCATTCTTTTGAATGGTGAGTGAAGAACATCCGCTCAGAGCGGGGAATTACCTTATTGCAGTGAGTCCCCCTCACCCTTGCCCTCTCCCCCAGGGGGAGAGGGTTCATGCTACTCTTTGCTTTCCGTTGGTGTTCTTCACCAACGGAAAATAAGATTCCAGGTGAAGAACACCGCATAGAGCCCAGCTTTTTGTCTGGTTGGCTTACAGGCGAACATTCCAAATTGTCCTCTGCGAGGACTTTTCAGAGGTGGGCAAAAGTTTTGTTGACAAATCTGGATTTAGGCGTATATTAACAGAGCAAAAGTCAATGGGTTTTAAAACCAAGGAGGTAAGATTTGCCGGTTCATAAGTCAGCGGAAAAAAGGCTAAAACAGAGCAAAAGAGCGAACATAAGAAATCGCTCGATTAAGTCCCAGATAAAGACATCTGTCAAAAAGGTAGAAGCTTCCTCAGATGAAAAGGACTTAAAAAAGGTGGTCTCCCTTTTGGATAAAGCCACCAGAAAAAAAGTCATCCATAAAAACGTGGCTTCAAGGGTCAAGTCCCGATTGACCAGATTGGTGAATCAAAAAGCTTCTGGGATCGCTCAAAAGGCTTGATTGGAGCAGGATCGGGGTAAGGGTACCCCGATCCCCCAACCAGGGGTTCCCCTCTCCCTTACCAGACCAGGTGTCTTAGCAAAAATAAAAGCTTGGGGTTGGATATCAAGATAGTCTTTACCAGGGAGCTAGGTTCTATTCCGGTGATCACCTGGTCACCTAGATATTTTTTCAAAAACGAAATGACCGTATCGAAATCCTCGTCGGTCATCTTCAAAAATATTGCCCGACAAAAGGAGTAAAACCTCAATAGTCTTCCTTTAGACCGCATCAGTTCATCCTGATATTTTTTAAGAAACGAGACGGACAACTTTCCGTCTTTAATATACTGGCTCACCACGGATCCGGCGATCTTTCCTGAAAACAAAGCATTGGAGATTCCTGCACCGGAAAGTGAATCGACCACTCTCCCGGCATCTCCCACCAGAATTACATTTTCCTTAACCAGATTTTTCTTTCGGTCAAAACAGGGAACTGCACCCATCATGGACTCTACTATTTTGAAATTGGAAAATCTTTTTGGCACAAATTCATCTAATAGATCTTTAGCCTTTTTCTCGGTGAGACTGGGGGTTAATGCCAATCCGATGTTGGCAAGATTTTCTCCTTTGGGGAAAACCCAGGCATACCCGCCGGGTGCTAAAGACTGCCCCAAATGAAACTCCACGCAATCGGGCTCCACCTCCACATCTGCCAAGAGATATTGGGCACACGATTCTATTTGGTCCAATCCTAAAGAAAAATCCATTCCCGCCCATCGGGATACGCAAGACTCCACGCCATCCGCCCCGATTATGACCCTGGCTTCATATTCTTTTTCCTTTCCATCTTCCAGCACCTTAACTCCATAAAAGCGTCCTTTTTTATGCGAAGCATCCTTCGGATTTTGCAAAAGTCCAATAGCTTGAGCATTTACCTTCACGCAAGCTCCGGAAAAAGCGGCTTTTTCAGCTAATTTTTTATCAAAAACTTTTCTATTCAAAACGAACCCAGCATTGGGGTGATGAAGCTTTATTTTCATGCCGGAGGGACTGACTACAAGTATCTTGTTAATTGGAGTGCTGATCCACTCTGGATTGATCGGCACAAAGTTGGTCAATCCCGAAAAACTGATGGCTTCGGCGCAGGATAAGGGAGAGCCGATCTCCGGGTGTTTTTCCAAAACCAAAACATCCACCCCATTTTCAGCCAGAACCTTACCTGCCATTGATCCAGAAGGACCAGCTCCCACCACTATGCAATCGTATCTGTCGCTCATCAAATTGGAGTGTTCACCTTCAGGTGAACCCAATAAAGGTTTTTGTATCTAAACAAATTCCGGTCCCGCTAAAGCGGGACACTCCAGAGACGTTATCTTTAGCGCTCCGACCGGGCAGAAAATTGCGCAACTCTGGCAAAGTGTGCACAATTCCGGTTTGATTAAAAGTCCAGAAACGAAAAGTTCTAAGGCGCCGTAAGGGCATACTGCCACGCACCCGCCACAATGACCACAGAGTTGGGGATCTAATTTCAGCATAAAGTTAAGGGTTTTTGGCGCGAGACAAGTCTCGCTACTCCTTTCACACTAAAAAATACTTGTTGGTGCGCGGTACCCTTACCCCACACCATGTATGTTTCGGGGTGGGGGCACCCCGAAACAACAGGCGAGACAAGTCTCGCTACTCCATCTCTTCTACCCATAAAAAAATGCTGGGGTAATTTAACCCCAGCATAAAAAAATATCAAGATATTTTTTGTACAACTGTTTATGTTGGGGCAGGGGTTAACCCCTTGCCCCAACGGGAGCAACTTTTGGGTCCCGCTAAAGCGGGACACTCCAAATAGCACACCAAACAACACTACTTCAACAGAACCATTCGTTTGGTTTGGGTGACCTCACCCACTTTCAGCTGATAGAAATAGATTCCGCTGGCTAAGTCCTTACCCTTTTCATCCTTTCCATCCCAACTTACGGTCTTGGGTCCTGCCTCCTGACGTTGGTTAACCAATATCTTTACCTCCTGTCCCAGAATATTGTAGATGGTCAAAGTTACCTGGCAAGACTTGAGGAGATCGTATTTGATGATGGTTTGGTTATTAAACGGATTGGGATAACTCTGGTAAAGCTCGAAATCCTTCGGTGTTACCGAACCCTCTTCTTCCTCCTCTTCTACTGCCGTAGGCTTGGGGCAGATCATGATGGCATACTCCACCTCCGTGGTATACGTGATCACGTCATCCTTGGGTGCCGGTTTGGTGACAGCTATGAACTCCTTAGGAACGTTTATCCCGGAATACTTTCCTTTCGGCACTATGTAGTCAATTCCCCAGCCAGGATTGCCTGGGCTGGGAGATTGCATGCTGTTGTATATATCCTGTGAAACGTAGGAAGGATCATTATGGAGTGTAGAGGGATAAGCTCCGGCTCCCGGGTGCCCGGGTGGTCTCACTCTACCTGGGGCACCGCCCACCGCTCCATCGTTGTCCGGGTCGCTTAGGGCGATCTTCGTAGATTCGGAGCATACCCCGGCCATAGTCACAAAATGTCCACCTTCTCTGTGCCACTCCTGTCCGTCATACCACCAGAAACCCAAAAGCAGGATGATGTCCTGACACTTTTTGAGCGAATCCTCCATCTCATGGAAATCAGGCATATGGAAGGTGGATTCCTGAAGAGCAAATCCGTAGTCCTGAAAATATTGCTCCAGTCCGATCTGTATAGAGTCAACATAGGTTCCTGAGTCGGGCTTAGTATGGAAACGTGCTGCCAGCGTGTCAATCAGCTGAGGTGGAGTCCATCCTTCGGGCACTGCATTAAACCACCACAAGCAGTTGGCTACTGCGGTTGGACCGCAGTAAGATTGCCACTTATCCTGGTTCTGATCAAAATCCGGCATACCGCTGGGAGCAGGGTGACGCTGATCCGGACGGTCAGGCTTCCAATACCAGTTGCTGGGGCAGATCATGATGGCATATTCAACTTCAGTATATACATCTGCCATTGGGATGTAGGGATTGTAATATGGCCATTGATTTGGTTGGATATTCTGGCCTTGGGACCAAGCGACCACCTTATCAGGCAAATAATAGTAATTGTTCAACTCCCAGAGACCGCCCGGGCTCAAAGGTTCCAAAATGGCTTGGTAAATATCTTGTGAGACATATTGCGGATGGTTGTGGAGAGTATCACCCTCAGGATGCGACGGATGCAGGGGAGGTCGTACCCTGCCCAGATGTCCATGCTCTGCCCTATCCCAGGCTGGATCGCTCAGTGCAACTTTCTGGGAGTCAGAGCAAACTCCAGCCATGGTGACATAGTGTCCGCCAAAACGAGACCACGGTGGTATATCTTTAGTCGGAAGCGGTTGCCAGAATCCTAAAAGAAGGATTATGTCCTGCGATTTTTTCAGCGAATCCTCCATCGCATTGAATAGGGGCTGAGTGAATTTTTGGGCATAAAGGCTAAATCCGTAGTCATTGAAATAACGATTCAATCCGCTTGTAATCGAATCCACATAAGTTCCACTGTCGGGATGGGTGTGAAAATACTTAGACAAAAGTCGAATCAGGCTATCAGGGCTGACCCCGGGTGGCACCGCATTGTACCACCACAGGCAGTTCGCCACCGCGGTGGGACCACATAACCCCATGGAATCAGAAATAAATTGGTATTGACCAAAATCGGGCATGCCACTGGGAGCCGGGTGATCCTGATTCGGACGATCAGGCTTCCAATACCAACAGGAGTCGCACTCTCCGCTTTGGGTATATCCGGTTATCCGCATGACCGGATATCCGATGCCAGAAGAAGGTCCCCATGCCACAGACCATTCATAGTAATATCCTTGGGAGTAAAACCAAGCATCACAGGTATCTACAGGGTTCGCGGTTGTGTCAGTCATCAGAAGGCTAGGATATAGCGTATCGGTTCCGCCGGTATAGTTGATTTCTAGAAAGAAAGGGGCATATACACAACAAAGCGAATCTAAATCGAGATGAATCATAAAATTGGGATAAGCAGAATCGATGGGAATGGTATAAGTTTGGGAACACAAAAGATTTCCGGGACCATTACATTTATATCCCTGAAATAAATCCCTTATATTTACCTGAATCTCCACAGGCCAAACAGCGTTAGTGAAGTTATAAAGGTAAAAATGCACATCCGTGACCTTAAAGGGATAAGGATTTTGCTGTCCGCATTTTGCTGGATCCATATATAATGCGAGCCCGTCACCTGGTTCAAAACCAGGGTAATACCACGCTACATTATCACTGTCGCTCTGAAGCAAGCAGAAATCCTTGTCACCGGTTAGGGGCGTGGGGGAAGAGGGGACAATCTGATCAAGAGGAATCCTTTCGGGAGTTATCTTTCCAGGAGTTCCTGCAAGTATATTTGAAGCGAAAATGCCCCAAAAAACCACACCCGCTAAGATCACTATCATTAACTTTTTTAGCATTTACTTCCTCCTTTTAGTTTAGAGATTTAAAAAAATCAGTGGACTTACTATAGCACCTGTTGTTGCGTCCCGCCTTTGGCGGGATTACCCCGCAACAATTCACAGTTCGACATGCTCACTGTAATGGTTCGGGGTGAGGGCACCCCGAGCCAACGTTTAGAAAGTGTAGTGGACGTGTCGATTATTCTTCTCACCACCTCTTTTTTGTTTAGAGCTTCGTCAAAAGCCATGCAAAAGTTGTTTTTATTAATATATGATAAGCTATTTTAAAAAGCAAGAAATTTATTGGAAGAAACTAAAAATAAAATTTTGCATTTTCTTGAATTTCCGTATGGGCAATTTTCTACCTTTCTGTGACGCGTAGCAGAGGTTTTATACCTCTGCAATCAGATACTTAAGCGGGGACGGAGCCATGAAGGCTACGCTACGCGCTATACCAGATCGACAACAAATCCGTTCCATCCGTTGACCGATTCGTTAACCTACTTTAACAAAATCATTCTTTTAGTCTGCGTAATCTCACCAAGTTTTAATTGGTAGAAATAAATGCCTGAACTCAAATCCTTCCCCTTTTCATCTTTTCCATCCCAACTTACGGTCTTGGATCCTGCCTCCTGACGCTCGTTCACCAATGTTTTGACCTTCTGTCCCAGGATATTGTAGATCGTTAAACTTACCTGGCAAGGCTTGAGGAGATCGTATTTGATGATGGTTTGGTTATTAAACGGATTGGGATAACTCTGGTAAAGCTCGAAATCCTTCGGTGTTATCCCGCTCTCCTCTTCTTCTTCCTCCACCGCTGTAGGTTTGGGACAGATCATGACCGCATATTCCACTTCAGTATAGTAGACGATCTTGTCGTCTTTTGGTGCCGATTTGGTGACAGCTAAGAACTCTTTTGGAACATTTATGCCGGAGTATTTACCTTTCTGTCCCCCGTAGTTAATCTCCCAGAAAGGATTGCCGGGGCTGGGAGATTGAAGCGTGCTTATATATATATCCTGTGAAACGTAGGTCGGATCATTATGGAGTGTATGAGGATAAGTTCCGGGTCCTGGGTGTCCGGGGGGTTTGACTCTGCCAGGCCAGCTCCCACTTACTGCCGCATCCTGATCCGGGTCACTTAGGGCGATTTTCAAAGATTCTGAGCATACCCCAGCCATGGTCACAAAATGTCCACCTGCTCTGTGCCAGATCTCTCCGTCATACCACCAGAAACCTAAGAGCAGGATTATGTCCTGCGATCTTTTCAGCGAATCCTCCATCTCGTGGAAATCAGGCATGTGGAAGGTGGATTCCTGAAGAGCAAATCCGTAGTCTTTGAAATATTGGTCCAGTGCCATTTGCATGGTGTCAACATAGGTTCCCCACTCTGGCCTACAATGCATACGTGTTGCCAATGTATCAATTAGCTGAGGGGGCGTCCATCCTTCCGGCACCGCATCAAACCACCATAAGCAGTTGGCAACCGCGGTGGGTCCACAATAAGACACCCACCCATCCTGGTTCTGATCGAAATCCGGCATGCCGCTGGGAGCTGGATGACGCTGTTCCGGACGATCAGGCTTCCAATACCAACAGCTCTCCGGATGACACTGCTGGGTATATCCGGTTATCCGCATGATCGGGTATCCGGGGAGAGGAGGTGCCCAGAAATTAGACCACTCAAAATACCAATGCTGAGTGTCAAAAAAATACCAAACCCAAGCGTCACAAGTATCCGGAGGATCGTCCGCATCGGTCATGAGCGGGCTGGGGTAAGGAGAACTTGTCTGACCAGTATATATGATCTCCAGAAAGAAAGGGTTATACATACAACAAAGCGAATCTATGGTGAGGTTCATCGGTCTACTTAGCGAAGCCCAAGAGGAGTCTACCGGTATGGTGAAGGTCTCAAAACACACAAGATTTCCAGGACCACCGCATTTATTCCCCTGGCTAAATAAATCCCTTATATTGACCTGAATCTGCACGGGCCAAGTGTAGCCACCCGGGTCAAAAAGATAAAAATGGACATCCGTTATTTTAAAGGGATAAGGGTTTGGCAATCCGCATTTTGCTGGATCCATATATAATGCGAACCCATCACCTGGTTGAAAACCATCAAAATAATAAGCTGGATTTCCACTATCACTTTGAATCAAGCAAAAACCCTTATTGCCAGTTAGGGGCGCGGGTGAAGTGGGAACGATCTGATTTAGGGGGATCATTTTGGGAGTTATCTTTTCAAAGGATTTTGCAATTATGTTCGAAGAAAAAATCCCCAAAAAGAGTCCACTCGCCAAAATAACCATCGTTAGTTTTCTTAACATTGGCTTCCTCCTTTTAGTTTTAAGATTGAAAAAATCAGTGAACTTTTATCAAATAATTCTTCTCACCACCTCCTTTTTTGTTTAGAGCTTCGTCAAAAGCCATGCAAAAACTGTTTTTATTAATATATGATGAGCTATTCCAAAAAACAAGAAATTTATCGAAATAAGTTAAAAAGGAAATTTTCGCTTTCTTGAACTTGCCTACGGGGTGGACGGAGCCATGAAGGCTCCGCTACGCGCTTTATCAGATCGAAAACAAATCCGTTTAATAGATTCGCTTTGCTCACTACAAGTCCGTTTCATCCGTTCACGGTGAATCCGTTCAGGATGAATCCGTTGACAGATCCTTTTGACCTACTTTAGCAAAATCATTCTTTTAGTCTGCGTAATCTCACCAAGTTTTAATTGGTAGAAATAAATGCCTGAACTCACATCCTTCCCCTTTTCATCTTTTCCATCCCAGATTACTTCATAACTTCCTGGTCTTTTCGGCTCATCCACCAGAGTCCTCACCTTCTGTCCCAGAATATTATAGATTTTCAGTGTGGTGTGGCGGGGTTCTCTAAACTCTAAACTCTGAACTCTAAACTCAATTTTGGTGGAAGGGTTAAAAGGATTGGGATGATTCTGGAAAAGCTCAAAATCTTTAGGAGTTATGACCTCCTCCTCTTCTTCCACGGAAGTGGACTTGGGACAGATCATGATGGCATATTCCACAGCAATGTATACAGGTTTCGAAAGCTCATAGGAATGAAAATACTGCATTTGTCCGGGTTGGAAGTTTTTTTCCTCAAACTGATAAAACCAGGATGTATCCTTTTCCGAATAGTAATCCGCAATCTCCCATAAGGTGTCCACGGTGTCGGGATGACTCACAAATAAAGTGTCTGACCCGTAGACGTCATGAGAAACATTAATGGGATTATTGTGATATGCGGCATCCTCTGGATGTGGGGGATGCAAGGAGGGTCTCACTCTACCTTTTCCACCGCTCTCCGCATTATCTCTCCCGGGATCGCTGAAAGCGACTTTAGATGAATCGGAGCAGACTCCAGCCATAGTAACAAAGTGTCCACCGAAGCGATACCATATCTGGTTAGTCGTATCATATTGCCAGAATCCTAAAAGAAGGATGATGTTCTGAGATCTCTTTAAGGAGTCCTCCATATCCTTAAAAGAAGGCTTATAAAAAGCAGTATCATATAAATTAAAACCATGCTGTTCAAAAAGAGAATCCAGACCAACCTGAATTGAATCCACATAAGTTCCTGAGTCGGAACGGGAATGGAAATGGTCGGACAGAAGCCGGATCAGGTCGGGTGGGATGGTGTCCTGAGGAACTTCCCCGAACCACCACAAACAATTGGCAATGGCGGTGGGTCCACACAAAGCTTGGGAATCAGAGGGGCTAAACTGATGCTGGTCGAAGTCCGGCATCCCGCTTTCAGCAGAGGGGTCTTGGTTCGGGCGATCGGGTTTCCAATACCACAAAGTCTCCGGTAGTTTGGGACAGATCATAACAGCGTATTCGACTACAGTATAGACAGACTCTTCGGGCACGTAGGGTGCCCGGTATTGCTCTTGTCCCGGCTGGAAGTTCTGCCCTTCGAAGCGGCGAAAAAGCAAAGTATCTGCATGGTAAAAGCCCTTTATCATCCAAAGGGTATCATCATCAATAGCCAAAGAAGTATCGGAGGCATAAATATCATGAGAAACATACTTAGGATAATTATGGAGGGTGTCATTTTCGGGGTGCGGCGGGTGCGCGAGGGGAAAGAATCTCCCCTGCCAGCCAAGCTCTGCTCCATCCACCGCAGGATCGCTGAATGCAACCCACGATGACTCCGAGCAGACACCTGCCAGAGTAACTGCGTGACCCCCAAAACGGTGCCAAGACCCTCCATAAAACTGCCAGAAGCCCAAAAGCAGAATGACGTTCTGAGAAGTTTTCAATGATTCCGCCATCTCATGGAAATCAGGCCGGGCATAGGTGGATTCAGCCAGATGAAATCCGTGATCCGTTAGATAACGACCTAATCCTTCTTGCAACGAATCCATTCGGGTTCCAGTGTCCGGATCGCTTGTAAAATCGGTGGACAAAAGTCGGATAAGATCAGGGGGCTTCGTATTTTCTGGAGCTGCATTGAGCCACCACAAGCAGTTTGCCACACAAGCAGGGACATCCAAGGCTGAAGAATCGCTATCTAAAGAATCTCCAAATTGATATTGATCGAAATCCGGCATGCCGCTTAAAGCATTAGTGGTGGTAGGCTTCCAATACCAACAAGAATAACAATCTATGGAATGTGAATAACCACGTGTCCGCATTATTGGACATCCTGGAAGATGTGGCTCCCAGGTTTTGAACCATTTGTAATACGTGTTACCCTTGAAAAACCAGGCATTACAGGTATCTGGAAAATCGAGTGAGCTATCGCTCATCACCAAACTAGGAAACGGGGTCTTGGTCCCCCCGGTAAATATGATCTCTAAAAAGAAAGAATCATCTATACAGCAGGTGGAGCTGGGGTTGGTGAGGGAATCTAAGTCCAAATTCATTGGTCTTCCGATACTGCCGTAACTTGAGTCAATGGGTATGGTGAAGGTCTGATGATACAAAAGAGTGCCGGGGCCAAGACAGAGGGTGTCGTTTTTTACCTGCTTAATATTTACCAGAATTTCCACCGGCCAAACGGCAGTAAGCCCATCAGAATAATGATAAAGATAAAATTGCACCCCTGTTATCTTAAAAGGATAGGGATTTCCTTGGCCGCAGGTTTGCGGATTCATATACAGCGCATAACCACTTCCGGGAAGCGTATCCGGATAATACCAAGCCAGCGAGTCTTTATCATATTGAATCACACACAAACCTTCGCCACCCATAGTAAAGAGATGAAATGGTTGCACAATCCGATCAGGGGAGATCGGAATTGTTTTTATCTTTTCGAGATCAGAAGCAGAAGAACTATGGTCTATTCCAACCCGAAAGAGGCATAACGCCAGCGAAAAAAGAAATATTAGTTTTTTGCTCACCTATTCTTCCTTTTTAAACTCAAGGGCTAAACAACAAAAGTTCATGTCCAAAAAAGAGTTCTGGTATAGGTTAATAAAAGGCTTACGCCTTAAATCCAGTTTTATCCACTCCTTCTCTCACCTGGAGAGAAATCATAAAACTTCTCAAATGAGTATATAACGAAAGCTTTCAAAAAACAAGAAATTTTGTAAGGAAGTGAAAATAAAAATAGCGCAGGTTCTTTTGAACCTGCGCCGTAGAGCTTGAAAAAAAATGCTTTCATCTAAGCACAGCCGACTTGTGGAGGAGGTCCATTCAAGAAGAGATAATTTATAAGATAGACCGCATCTGCGAGATCCACCAGGCAATCTCTGTTGACATCGCCCACCTTCAAAGGAGATGGAGGAGGTCCGCCAAAGAACATGTAATTTAGCAGACAAACCACATCCGAAATGTCTACCTCCTGGTCACTGGTGACATCTCCCGGGAAAAAGACGAAGAAGTTGTCGTTATACAATTCTTGCGCGACTAAAGCATTCTGAACCAGGCTGGAGAAATTTAGGTGGGCGTAGAAGGTATCTGGGTGGGTCATATTAGGATCGTGAGCCAAATTACGAGGATCCACGTGCAAGGTTTCACCAATTACAAAGGCTACTGCAAAATTTAGACTTTCACCAGGGGCGAGCTGATCAAACGGACCGAAGGAGAACAAAAAGCGAGTATCATACCCGTTTGCTAAATCCCCACACATTTGCTCATTGACGGGAAGCCAGCCTTCTTCTGGATGCCAGACAGGCCAGACGCAGGAATATATCTGGTCATAATCAATTTCACCGTTGGACATGATGAAATATTTGGAGACATCTCCTCCCGGGGTGCCCAATACATTATCAGGAAAAGCGTTTCCGCTACCATAAGGGTTCATCGCCTCCCATACTGCCTGATTTGCCGCTTTCCACGGACCCCAGTCTCTGGGGCTTCCATTTTGGTTAGGGATCCACCAATTATAGGAAATCTGCAAATTGGGGTTGGGCGTATGCAAAACTTTCATGCCTATGACGCTTCTGGGGCTTTTGTCCGTAAAATAAGGTGTGCCCTCTCCTCCATCCATCTCCCCATGTCCATCATTGTCTGCCGCCCAGGCAATGTTCACAGTATCCCCATTGTACACCTTTAAAAAGCCGGTTATATCATCTTGAGCACCATAAATAGGACCGTAACCACTTTCAGCCCAATATTGTATGTCTGTGTCCATAAAAAATCCAATATATATCTGGGATAAGAGATAATTGCCAATGTTTTTCATAACATATTCGGCGATAATGAACTTATCAAATCCTGGGATATTCCAAGAGTAGCTTTTTTGGGTGATTCTTACATTCAACGGATGATGCGGACGATTATCAATAGGGTCCCACGGGGGAGTACCCACTGAGGTATCAGTGTAAACCGCAATAATATCCTGCTGAGATATTGCATCCGGTGAATAACAGGGGACTGTTGGCTTTGTGCTTCTTTCTCTGATAGCACCTTGGGGGTATGAATCGGGCCATAACTCATAAATCCATTGCCAGCCATCGCATCCAACTGAAGTATAAAGGGTATCGTTTATTTTTGCTCCAATCCATATTGCTCCTTGAAACAAATACTCCAAACCCGATCCAGCAGGAAACTCAAAGGAAGGAGCAATTGCCTCTGAATCGGGATTGGGCATAAAACAGCCACCTAGAGACTCAGGCAATTGAGGGTCTCTCATTTGGCTTCCCATAACTCCCCAGTTGCTCATGCAAGCATTCACCTGCGGCACCCTATGGACTCTTTGCTGGGGAAAAGGTAAAACTTGCGGGGAACCAATTGGTTCCACCCTTGTCTTCTGTTCCTTTACTTCTTTCAATCTGGCAAAAGCATCAGAAAAAACAAGGGATATAAAGACGAAGCAGATCAATAAAACTATCATCTTAAAAATCCTATTCATTTTGCTAACCTCCTATCTAAATGTTTCAGCTTCGCACTTTCTAAAGGTAGAAAAAAGATTTAATTCTTTTGGGGAGACAAAATTTCAAGAGTTTCTCCCAAGATTTCATTGTTTATAGTTTTCAAAAAATAATTTAACCATTGTTACCGAACTTGTCAATATTTTTTTGAAGAGATCTCTAAAAAACTCTCTGGGAAGGAGAAGTTGGAGTGTTCACCTTTGGTGCGACCATTCGACAGGCTCATGGTGCTGAGCAAAGTCGAAGCACAAGCTCACCATAAATAGGTGAACCATATCAAAGCTCTTTGTCTTGTAAAAGGTTTCAGGTCCCGCTAAAGCGGGACACTCCAGAAAAACCTCCCTATTTGACTTTTTCTGAACTCTCTTGAAAAAAAAATACCCCAATCCTTAGGCATGGAATGGGGTATTTGGAGGAGGAGCAAAAGAGGCCCGCCTGAGGCGGGCCCGTTGGGCGGTAGATTATTCGTTAAAAAGAGTGACCGATTCTTGATAAAACTTCGCTTTTTTGGTTTTTATACGATAAGCTAAAAGCTCCTTTAAAAACAGATTTTTTTCCGAAAGTGGTGTCTGAGCGGCAAGCACCGAACAAGAAACCTCTAAACCCAAAACTCTATTGGGGACTATGAATCTGGTTACGCCGAAAGGAAGAAGGCAGCCTTTTTGAGCTAGATTCAAAATCTCTTTCTTATCAAATCGGGGAATCAGATTAATGGCAGAACTATTTTTGAAGTGCGCAAATATCGAAATAAAATGGTTTTCGGGATCCAAATAACAAATCTCCGATCTGCCGTTGTATGTGGCAATCAATTTATAAAGTTTTTTCACCTTATCCTCGGAAGCAAAATCTCCAGTGTTAACCACAAATCCGGTTAGATCTTTGAAAAGAAAATAAGAGATGGTTCTTTGGTCCTTCAAAGCTTCTTCTGCCCACTTCAAAGGACAGAACGATACTTCCAAACTTAGATCTTTTATCTTTTTAATGAGCTGCTCTTTTTGACCATCAAAGATCAGATGATTCCAGGATGAAAGTTTCACCTTCTGGTCTTCATAATCGACCATTTGGATTAATACATCCGGAACATTTAAAAGTTTCAAAGCGGAGACACGATTGACACCATCTAAAACCAAAAGCTTTTCTCCCTTCCCAGGATTTAGCTGTTGCTCTTGGGCATCCCTACCTGGCAACAGAAGTGGTTCGGGGTGGAGGCACCCCGAACCAACCAGTAATTTTTCCCTCTTTTCGGTGCCTTCAATGTTCACGGATGCAACTAGGACAGGATTTTTCAAATGTCCATCTTTTTTGATCTCCTCTGCCAATTTCTGAGTCCTTTTAAAATCACAGGTCTCGTGAAATAGAAGATCCTCCAGATGAACAAACTCAAGTGAGAATAGATTCTTATTCATTTATGTTTCTTTCCCAAACGGGTTTCCGTAAATTAGCTTTTAAGGTTAATAGTTATCATTCAATTGGAGGATTAAGCAAATTATATGCCACCGGAATGGTTCGACAAGCTCACCATAAATGGATTTTGGTCTCTTTTGTCCCCGCCTCTCTTGGTCGTTTAACTTATTATGGAATATGAGAGTAATCTAAAAGATGGTTAGAATCTTGCCCCGGCAGGAAAGGTTTTCACCCAAAAAATTTGATTTTTAAAAGGGAAGGTATGCAAAGATGTTCATACATCTTGCAAGATCATAAATAGTTCGATTATACTCACCATAACAAGGAGAGCTTACTTAATACAGCGGGGATTATTCAGGAGAATGAGAGATAGGGGCGGGCTTGCCCCGCCCCTATCTTATGGAATTTGTCGTTGTCTTTTAACAGCCCGGCGGAGGTCCATTTACGAACAGATAGTTAAGCAAGTAGGCGGCATCGCCAGCATCAACCATCCCGTCACAATTGATATCTCCAGCCGCTAAGGGATCAGGTGCGGGGCTACCTAGAAAAAGGTAATTTAGCAAATACACCACATCCCCAATGTCTATCGTCCAGTTGCTGTTCGCATCTCCTCGCATATACCACGGGGCATTGTAGAAGAAAGTATCAACTTCCCCAGGAGGGGGAGAATGGTGACCTGCCATCAAATTTTGGGTTGCGCTTCCATCTATCCTTATTCCTATTTCGTAGTATCCCGAATCATTGGGTTCGGTTACTATCTTGATCATATAAGGTCCGATTAAACGACGGGGCACTGTGATCAAGTCGTCTTTATCTTCATCTCCGTTTATGTCCTGAGTGGTGTCATAGGTTGCACCCGGAATGGTGTTGAACTTAAGTCCAATGGAGTCTCCCTTAGGATCGGTTACAATTAAATCCACTGGAGAAAATGCCATTATTCTAAGAGTGTCTGTCAGGTAATTGCTATGGAAGAACCTCCAGGTCTCTGAAGACCAACTGGAAGCGCCCCAGTTGTCCTTAGCTTTAACCTTCCAATAATAAGTCCCGATCTCAAGAGTATCAGTGTGCTTACTAATTAATAAATTACTATCAATGATCGTGTTCAGAGGTTGAAAATCTGGCGTGGTGCTGACATATAAATCGTATCTTATCTGATCTTTAAAGTTTGGGTCATAAGGAGTTTGCCAATCGAAATTAACCGCCAGTTGAGCGGTATCTTCGTCAGGAGGGGAAAGGAGGTGAAAAGCCCAGGGAGGCTGGTTAGCAGGAAGCTGGGTCAAATTTTCTAAGATGGAGACATTGTTGCTATTGGAATTTGCCACAGCCAAGTCAAAATCACCATCCCCGTCCAGATCCGCAGAAAAAACAGAAATCGGTTTACTTCCCCCACCATAGTTGACTTTAGCTCGAAAAGTCCCATCGCCATTGTTCCTTAAGACGGAAACATTGTTGCTGGAATAATTTGCTACGATTAAGTCAAAATCTGAATCTCCATCTAAATCTGCACAAAAAACCGAACGAGGATCAATTCCGGTTCCATAGTTGACCGCATTTTGAAAAGTCCCATCCCCGCTGTTTTTTAAGATGGAGACAATGCCGGTACACCGATCTGCGCCAACTGTGTCAAATTCATCCTTCACATCCAAACTTTGCAAGCTCCCATCCTGATTGCTTCTTAAAGTGGAAATGTCGCTGCCCGCACAGGCCACAGCTAAGTCCAAATCTGAATCTCCATCTAAGTCTGTGCAAAAAATAGAATAAGGAGCATCTCCTGCGGAATAGTCAATTTTGGCTTGGAATGTTCCATCTCCGTTGTTCTTTAGGATTGAGACATTGTCGCTTCCGCTATTTGCCACAGCTAAATCTAGGTCCAAATCTCCATCTAAATCCGCACAAAAAACAGAAATTGGGGCACTTCCACAAACATAGTCAACTTTAGTCTGAAAAGTCCCACCCCCATTGTTCTTTAAAATGGAAACTTTGTTGCTCTGATAATTTGCCACGGCTAAGTCCAAATCGTCATCCCCATCCAAATCCGCACAAAAAACCGAACGAGGATGCCCTCCCGTTCCATAGTTGACTGCGCTTTGAAAGGTCCCATCTCCGTTATTCTTTAAGATGGAAACGTTGTTGCTCTGATAATTTGCCACGGCTAAGTCCAAATCACCATCCCCATCTAAATCCGCACAAAAAACAGAAATTGGCGCACTTCCACAACCGTAGTCAACTTTAGTCTGAAAAGTCCCATCCCCATTGTTCTTTAAGATGGAAGCTTTGTTGCTCTGATAATCCGCCACGGCTAAGTCCAGATCACCATCCCCATCTAAATCCGCGCAAAAAACAGAACGTGGATTAGTCCCCGTTCCATAATTCACCCCAGGGGCGAAAGGTATGGAATCAGGTGGCAGGGGTGTGCTACCACTCCCTGCAAATTGGGCAAAACCAGGCACCACCCACAAAAAGAAAACCACCAAAGCAAACAGCTTTGATCTCATGTTACACCTCGTTAAAAGTTAAGAGTATAGAGTTAAAAAACAATTCAAAGTTCAAAATTCAAGGTTCAAAGTTAAAACCCCATACCTGAAATTGCATCAAATACGATTAAAAGCCTAACATGATGGTGGCGGGGGTCCTTTTGCGAACAAATAGTTGAGCAGATACACGATATCGGAAGCATCCACCACCCCGTCACAAGTGGCATCCCCCGCTCCGAAAGGATCAGGAGCTGGTCCATGTACGAAAAGATAGTTTAATAAATAAACCACGTCCGAAATATCTACGTTCCAGTCGCCGGTAGCATCTCCCGACAAATACAAGGGAGCATGGTAGGTGAAAGTATCGGGCTCTCCGACAGGAGGACAAGGTTGATGCGTTCCCCCAACGATGATATTGCTTCCATCGATCCTTATCCCCATGCTATATGTTCCTCCACCCCCTCCAGGTTCAGCTAATATCAGAATCAAATAATCACCAACTAAACGATTAGGGATGGTGACTATGTCATCTAAATCCCCATTGGTGTCTAAGTCCTGAGTGGTATCATAAGTGGCAGCCGGGATGGTGTTGAAAGTTGTCCCGATAGAATCACCCAGGGGATCTGTTACGATCAAATCCACCGGTGAAAAAACGATAACACGCAAGGTGTCCGTCAAATAGGCAACTTTAAAACTCCAAGTCTGGGTTGACCATCTTATGGCTCCCCAATTGTCATAGGCTCTAACCTTCCAATAATAGGTATTAGTGTCCAGACCACGAGTCAATCGAGGTATGGTTAAGCTGTCATAGATGGTAGTAGCTCCAGGGTTAAAAGCTGGGTCTGTACTGACATAAAGATCGTATCTGATTTGGTCACCAAAATTGGGATCGTAAGGAGTATGCCAGTGGAACATGGTGGAGCCAAAAATGGTGTCTCCATCTAGGGGAGAAATAAGCGAAAAAGCCCAGGGGGGCTGGTTAGCAGGAACTTGGGTCAGATTTTCTAAGATGGAGACATTGTCGCTTCCTTCATTTGCCACGGCTAAATCCAAATCGCCATCCTGATCCAAATTCGCACAAAAAACAGACCAGGGATGTTGTCCTACGATATAGTCGACTTTAGTTTGAAATGTCCCATCTCCATTGTTCTTCAGTATGGAAACATTATTACTTCCATAATTTGCCACGGCTAAGTCCAGATCGTTATCTCCATCTAAATCCGCACAAAAAACAGAAGCAGGAGTATCTCCTGTCCCATAGTTGACCGCAGTCTGAAAAGTTCCATCCCCATTGTTCTTTAAGATGGAAACATTGTGGCCCATATAATTTCCTACAGCTAAATCCAGATCACCATCCCCATCTAAATCCGCACAAAAAACAGACCAAGGACCATCTCCTGCCCCATAATTGACTGCACTCTGAAATGACCCATCCCCATTGTTCTTCAAGATGGAAACAGTGTTGCTCAACCAATTTGCCACAGCCAAGTCCAGATCACCATCCCCATCTAAATCCGCACAAAAAACAGAATAAGGACGAACCCCTGCACCATAGTTGACGGGAGGCTGAAATGTCCCATTCCCGTTGTTCTTTAAGATAGAAACATTGTTACCACTATAATGTCCCACGGCTAAGTCCAGATCACCATCCCCATCTAAATCCGCACAAAAAACAGAAGTAGGATAATCTCCTGCACCATAACCCACCTTAGGCTGAAAAGTGCCATTCCCATTGTTCTTCAAGATGGAAACATTGTCGCTATAGAGATTTGCTACAGCTAAATCGAGATCATTATCCCCATCTAAATCCGCACAAAAAATAGAATAAGGAAAATCTCCTGCACTATAGTCAACTTTAGTCTGAAAAGTGCCATCCCCGTTGTTCTTTAAGATGGAGACATTGTCGCTATTAGCATTTGTCACCGCTAAGTCTAAATCACCATCTCCATCCAAATCCGCACAAAAAACAAAATAAGGCCAATTTCCTGCACTATAGTTCACCGCCGGGGCGAATGGGATGGAATCGTATTGGAAATATTTTATGGTGGCATAGTTAAAACCACCCTCCCCTTCACCCAATTCACTTGTTCCAGTCACAAAGACATGGTTAGAATTATCTACTGTAATGGCGTGTGGAATATCCTCAGAGTATCCCTCCGGTCCGTTGTATCGAGCCACCCATACCTGATTCCCAGTTGGATCATATTTCACCGTAGCATAGTCACTGTTCTGTCCTTCCCCATAGCTACCTCCGGTCACATAGACGTTTCCTGCATTATCTGAAGCCATGTCTGCAAGTAGGTCGTAGTCGTCCGCCGGTCCATTATATTTTCTTACCCAGGCAGTATCTCCATTAGCAAGATACTTAATGGTCATGTAATTAAAGCCTGTTCCCGCATCATAGCTTCTTCCAGCTACGAACACATCACCCGCACCATTTACTATTATGGCTCTGGGGTAGCCAGCGGTGTCCGTGGACGCGGGATATCTTCTCACCCAGGCGGTGTCTCCATTAGAATGGTATTTAATAGTGGCGTAACTGTCGAAACTCTGTCCAGTCACGTAGACGTTTCCGGAATCATCCGTAGCCATGACCGAAGCTCGGTCCGCTGAATTATTCGAATCATATCTTCTCACCCAGACGGTATCTCCGGAAGGATTGTATTTTATGGTGGCATAGTCATCACCGGTGGAGCTCCCGCCCCAACTCCACCCGGTAACGTAAACGCTGCCGGAACCATCCAGAGCCAAGGCATGCGCTTCATCGTCGCCATTTCCATCGTATCTTCTGACCCAAGCAGTATCTCCATTGGGTTTATACTTTATGGTGGCATAGTCATAGTTACTCCCACCTCCCCAGCTGGATCCAGTTACATAGACATTGCCAGAAGCATCTACGGAAATAGCATAAGCCTCATCCCAGCCGCTTGCAAGCCCGTTGTATCTCCTTACCCAGATGGTATCTCCGGAAGGATTGTATTTTATGGTGGCATAATCATTGTTCGTTCCACTTCCGCCACTTACCCCGGTCACATAGACATTGCCATCTCCATCTACCGCTATAGTTTTGCCCTCATCATAACCATCGCCTGATCCACTGTATCTTTTCACCCAGGCGGTATTTCCATCGGGATAGTATTTTACGGTGGCATAATCATCGCCTGTCCCACTGCCCACGCTTCGTCCGGTCACATAAATGTTGCCCGAATTATCTACGGCGATGGCATTCGCCTGGTCGTAGCCGTTGGCTGGTCCGTCGTATGTTCTCACCCAGGCAGTGTCTACATACTCAGCAAAAGCAGGTGTTACCCCCAAAAAAAAGATGAGAAAAGCAAATAGCTTTGATCTCATGTTACACCTCCGGAAAAGTTAAGAGTTGAGAGTATAGAGTTAAAAAACAATTCAAAGTTCAAGATTAAAAATTCAAGGTTAAAATCCTTGTTAAATCTAATTAAAAAATAACCTAAAAATGGTAAAAAGCAAGCGAAATCTTTCTAAAAAGAGAAAGAAAGCTAAGAGGTTGGAATCTTCGGCGAGGTTACCTTGATTGGTCGGGGGTCAGGTTCATCCTGAAGGGAACCCTGACCAACATGAACCCCTCGCTCGAATGAGATGCTTCGCTTCGCAGATACTTCGCTTCGCTCAATATGACAAGTTGGGGTTTTTCATCCGTCTTTCGTCACGCTGGATTTTAAAATCCAACGGGAGCATAAGCAAAAAAACTACTCACCTACCACTCTGATAAAATCAGGGAAGTCATGCAAGGACTTGAAATGGGGGTCTAATTTTGCCTCGATGGGAGAGGGAGATAAACACTTGTCCAAAGCTTTTTCTAAAGTCTGAAAAGCTTTGTCCGGTTCGTTTTGTAATGCATAAATTCTCGCTAAATCGTATAAAATAGCACCATTTTCGGGATCGAGGGATACGGCATATTCTCCCTGTTGCGTTCCTTTTTGATGTTCTGCCAAGGCCGTATACGCTATACCCAAAGCAGAATGAACATATGGATTTTCAGGATCCTCCTCTAATAGCTTGTTAGATAATTCAATGCAAAGATTGTAATAATCTTTTGACTCTTTTTCCTTACCTTGAATCCTAAAGATCAAACCCAAATAGTGATTAGCCAGAAACTCAAAACTTCCCAGCTCGATACATTTCTTGAAACTGGTTGTGGCTTTTTCAAAATCTCCCTTAGAAAGATAAATCCAGCCCATATCAATATAAACGTTGGGATCACCCCCTGCTTTGATACACTTCTGATACATTTCCAGCGCCTGGTCAAATTTACCCTGCCTCTGATATGTATTCCCGATATAATAGTAAGCAGTGGCATAGTCGGGAGCAACTTCCCATGCCTTGAAAAACATTTTCTCAGCCTGGTGGTATTCTTTTTTATCCAGATAAGCAATCCCTAAGAGGAGATAACTTTCCCGGTCGGAAGGTCTTATCTCTATGGCTTTTTCTGCGTTAGCGATCGCTTCATCACAATTCCTCATCTCCTCATAGATCCACCCCAAAGCCCTGTAAGCTTCTAAATAATCATGCTTTAACTCGATGGCTTTTTTGAATTGACTTAGCGCTTCCTGATTATTTTTTCTCTCTTTATAAACCCTTCCTAAAGCTCTATGAGCCTCGGGCAAGTCGTAATCCAAAGCCAATGCCTTCTTACTTGTTTCTTCAGCTTGATTCAAAAGATACACCGATCTGTCGTAATAGGCTTCATACTTATAAACATAGACATCAGCCAGACCGGCATAAGCTAAGGCATATTGAGGATCCACCTCTAATGCCTTCTTATACATCTGAATGGCGATCTCCAGATCCCCTTTCCCCAGTTTCCAATAATAATCTCTTCCTCTTAAATAGTAATCATAGGCTTTAATACTTATGGTGGGCTTTTTCTCAATGCGCTGAATCTGATTTAGGGTGAGTTTGATCTTCAGCGCGGAAGCTACATTTTGGGAAACATCTGACTGGACTTCAAAAACATCCTTGAGCTCCCGATCGAATCTTTCTGCCCAGACATGAAATCCATCTAATACTCGTGTAAGCTGCGCAGTTATCCTTAACCTGCTATCTGCTTTTCTAATTGAGCCTTCCAGGATGTAATCGACATTCAAATTCCGGCCTATCTCTTTTATGCTCACTGTTTTTCCCCTGTAAGGGACGACGTCACTCCTTGAGAGGACCTTGATTTTGTCTATCTTTGAAAGGTCGGTGATGATGTCTTCGGTCATTCCAGCGGCAAAGTAGTCGTCTCCTCTGCTTTCGCCCAGATTCTCGAAATAAAGCACAGCCAAAGCAGGGACGGCGGTTGCTTTTCGCCTCACTCCGGTTTCATATTCTTTACCTACCTGGCGCAGATCGGCTAAAAGCTCCACCATAGATTGGTATCTAAGCTCCGGTCTCTTCTGTAGGGCTTTTCCAATAATGCTTTCAAGTTCTTCCGGTATTTCCTTATTTAATTTTGTCACCGGCTCCGGATCTTCATTAAGTATGGAATAAATGGTCGCCTGTTCATAATCACTCCAGAAAGGTAACCTTCCCGTAACCATCTCATACAATACCACGCCAAACGAAAAGATGTCGGTTCTTTCATCTGTGGCAAGTCCCTGAAGTTGCTCCGGCGAGGCATAAGGAAGAGTCCCCATTATGGTCGGTTGACTGGCAAGGGTGGGAGCACCTTTTAGTTCAGCCAATCCGAAATCGGCGATTTTAACTTTTCCATCGGGTGTTAGCATTATATTGTCGGATTTGAGGTCCCGATGCACAATCCCTTTTTCATGTGCGGTTTTAAGTCCCTCCGCCACTTGCGTGACTATATTAAGCGCCTTTTTTACTGAAAGAGATTCTTGACCTATAAGACCTTTTATAGATTTTCCATCGACAAACTCCATGGAGATGAAACATTTGCCTTCAAACTCATCAATTTCATAAATGGTGATTATGTTCTGATGATTCAATGCCGAGGCGGCCCGGGCTTCGCGGAAAAATTGGGCTTTAGCCTCGTCGTCGAAGACAAATTGCTCCCCCAAAAATTTTAAGGCGACCATCCTTAGGAGTTTGGTGTCCTCTGCTTTATAGACAACACCCATCCCTCCTTCTCCTATCTTTTCTAAGATCTTATAGTGGGAAAAAATTCTGCCGATCATACCCGCTCCCTGATAGAGGTCTGTCTACACCTCAATAAATTGAGAAATTGCTTGATTGTCAACAAGAAAGGTAGGGGGGGTTCCGCATTTTTTCGATCCCTACCCCCGTCCATATGGACGGCTACCAACCGCTCCCTCCCTCTTCAAAAATCCTAAAATCACCAGTCCCACCTAAAACGGGAGACCTAAAATATCGCTCATCTGCTTAATGATTCTCTACTTAGACCTCTATTCTTCAGAATTTTCGAGAGTCTCAAGAAAAGGAAAAGAAAGCTCACTTTTTAGATAGATTTTTATACTGGAATAGAGGGTCGCCCCGTGGGCTCAGGCAGACGCTTGTCCGTCTGCCCAGACGAGCACACGCTCCCGTCTGGGGGACCTGTAGGGATGGACAGACCGAAGGGAAGGGCTGCATCTTTTTCCGTCCGCGACAAAATCGGTTCGTAGTTCACAGTTAATAGTCTCATACTCTGATATGGCTATGAAATGTAAACCATGAACCATTTACGGCTTTTTTGGTGGCACTGGGGGATATTTTTGCTCACTGGATTTTGAATAAATAGATACTTTCTCTGGTCGTTACGCTGAAAATTGATCCATCCAAAGAGAATTTGACCCCCGGGATAAAGGCGTTCCAGAGTTTATAGGAGAGATCTTTTTCCCAATTCAAATTTCCTTCCTTGTCAAATAAATAAACGTATCCTTTGGTGTGTCTTTCTTCGGGAGTCACATTTCTCCCTTTGTCAAAATCTACTCCTGCGATTATCATGTCAGCATTCCTGCTCATATCTATTGAAATGAAGGACAACTCCGGTTGGTCCAAATTATATTGCCATAAAACCTCTCCCGTTTCAAAATCAAACAAGCAGAGAGTTTTCTTATCTATCAGACTCACATATCTATTGTCTGGCGATAAAGCCATGCCCCTGGCTAAAATATTTTCCCTCTTCCCTACACTTATTAATTTTCCCTGGCGATAGAAGTTCAACTTCCCGTTGGAGACACAGGCGACCCGGTCGCCATCCGGAGAAGCAGCAAATTCTTCGCATGTTTTGTAATTCCCTTTTAATTCTCCTTTTTGGTCGAATACCAAAAGCCCATCTGTTCCGCTCCGGATAAAGACAAATCCTCCGTTCGGTGAAAAAGAGAGACCCTGAAAGAAATTAATTCGGGTGCTGAAAACAGAATCGCCATTTTCATTGTAAAAGATTAACTCCGACTCTCTTTTTCCCTCCAAACTTAAAATCCCCCCCACCAATTTTCCGTTATTGGCAATGAAAAAGGCAGAACTTCGTGAATTTTCAATCTGCCACAAAACTTTTCCATCCGCAGAGTGAAGGACAAACTTTCCTGCTTTAAGAGAACCCGGAGACCCTTTAGGGGAATAAGTCGTTATTCCGAAATACTCCCCATTTTCCGAGGTGATCACATCTTGGTTTTCTTTAAGCTTTAATTTGAAAAATTCCTTCCCTTCCTGTGTCAACGCGCCGAGTCCTTCTCTGGAGGATATGATTATTTTACCATCCACGAAGTTCGGGTTAACCGATTTCTCCTTAATCGATTTTTCTAAAACTAAAGCAGGCTCTAAAGCTTTCACTTCCACCTGACCAATTAAAACTAAAAACAGGATAAGAGCAAAATATCTCAAAATATCTTTCATAACCACCTCCCAGACGGGTCTCCGTCTTTGGCAAAATGTCTCAAACAATGGTTCCGTTTTAAAGTCATACCTGAGAAAACTCCATTTATATGACAAAGAGTTTTTGTCTGGTTCACCTAAAGGGAGTGTTGAGAAACCCTGAGAGTGCTTCGGGAATTCTCCCCTGTCTTTGGCGGGGGATTCTGGCGACAACTCTCGAACCAACTTAAAATCGCAAAAGCCCCGCAAAGCGGGATCTCCGCTTCGCTCCGACAAGCTTTTGCACTCCAAAAACCACTTTTTCAACACGCCCTAAAGGTGAACACTCCGATTAATTATCCGTCTTTTAATATAGATAAAATACGGGTGTTGTCAAGACTCAAACTTTTTTGGTCTTCCATTTTCCCTGATTAAACCAAAAAGCTAAGGTAGTCCCCTTGGCAATCGAGGTTAAAGTGATTGCCCACCAGACACCGTCTACTCCCACGCCCCAAAAGATGGCAATAAGATAAGCCAGAGGAATTCTGGCAATCGACCCAGGAATAGAAACGGTCATGGGGGGGATAGTATTTCCCGCCCCGGAGAAGGATCCCTCCAATACGATCTCCAAAGCCATAAAGACTTGAGACAAAGCTAAAATTCGTAGATAATCAATGGCGATCCCTACGACCTTAGGATCGGAGATGAAAAAGGAGGCAATCCATTTGGGGAAGACAAGAAACATGACCGAGACGAATCCGGTAATCAAAACCACGATGCGGACGGTTCTCCAGGCACATTTTTCTGCTCTCTTTGGCTTTTTCGCTCCCAGATTCTGTCCCACCAGGGCGGAGGCAGCCTGGGAGAACCCGAAACAGGTTAAAAAAGAGATCGACTCCATACGATTGCCAATGCCCAAAGCGGCAATAGCCTCTGTTCCAAAAGTGGCGGTGATCTTATTCAGAAAAATATAGACCACGATGAAAAGTATTCCGGAGACGGAGAGGGGAAGCCCGATCTTTAATATTTTTTGGACCACAGAAAAATCGAATCCCGCAAAGCGGGATCCTTCGGAATTGAATCTTGGCAAGAGGGAAAACTTAAATCTCAGTCTCCCTCTTGTTATCAGAAACCCATAGATAACTGCTGCAGTCCCCTGTGAAATAAAGGTGGCTAAAGCTGCCCCGCTTGTCCCCATTCGAGGGAAAGGTCCGATTCCAAAAATCAGCAAAGGATCTAAGGCGATATTTAAACTCAAGCTGGTCAAAAGCACCTTCATGGGGGTTTTTGTATCGCCTGATCCCCGGAAACAGGCTCCAAAAGTTTCGATCAAGAATAGAAAGGTCGTGCCAGCGAAGACGATGCGCAAGAAGTTAAGACCTAAACGAGTAACCTCAGGCTCTGTTCCCATTAGGTTGAAAGCATATTTTCCCCCTATCAGGATCATTAAGATCGCTAAAAATAGCGAAGAGATAATAGCAAAAAGGTATGCCTGCCGGGCTACGTAACCTGCTTTGACTTCCTCTTTTGCTCCCACATATCGGGCTACCAGAGCAACGGTCCCCACAGAGATGACATCGCTTAAGACATAGATGAACCAGACGAGAAAGGTGGCCGAGACCACCGCGGCTAAATCGACCGCCCCTAATTTCCCCACCCAGAACATGTTAGCCATACCTCTGGCGGTCTCGACAAGCATTGAAATGATCACAGGCCAAGCGAGACGAAAAATGGTTTGAGTGATGGGACCTTCGGTTAGATCAAGTCCTTTCTGCTCTTTTAGATCTGGCAACGGCATATCTTTTTTAACTTTTTTCTTTGGACTCTGTTCTTTTGAAAAAGCTTTTTCAAGTCTCCGTATGCTTGGACAGAGGTTTGTACCCTTGTCCGTCAAAGAGCTAGGGTTCGACCCCAGCCCCAACAACTTGGATTCGGAATGAGGACTCACAGTGAAAGACATCCCCAACCCACAGGTCAAACGGCAAATAAGATAACCTTTTCAGCCTTACTTTGCAAGTGGGCGTTCGCTCGCCCGTCTGGGGCGACATTCGGGGGGAAACCCTAAAATTATGGCTAAAGCCTCAGATTTTAAAGCCGACTTAAATTACATGAGCAGAACTCAAAGTCCCCTAAGATATTCTTTGAAAGGAGGATCTTTTTATCCGAAGCCAAAGATATTCTCGGACTAACGTAGCTGAAACACACATGGGAAGCATTCATACGAATATCCGCTTGAACCTATCGTTTTCTTCAAGCTTGCGGAAGACTTGAAATTAACAACAGATTTCCGTAATGGAGAATTTACTATAGTAAACGCAATAAATAATTTGACATTGTCATTGCGGGCGACTGTCCACCTCTGGCGGAAAAAGAGCGAAATCCCGCCAATGGCGGGACTTCGGTTACGCCTCGCAATGACATTCCATTTAATGTGTCTGAATTAAGTCGTCAGGCACGCTACTGGGTGCTTGAACCACAAAACTAAACCCGGCTCGTTCCGGAAAAAAGGAGGTATGAGATGAAAATAGAGCAAAAAAGATGGACGGAAGCAAAGGGGTGGGAACCTGAATCGCCAAGCAGATTAGGTGAATCAGCCCAATTGGTTTTGCTGTTTGGACGCACATCGATATTGAAAGAACAAAAATATTTTGATGAAATCAAAAAGGCTTATCCCAAAGCCCATCTTTTCGGGTGTTCTACCGCCGGTGAAATCTATGGCACCCAGGTTTCTGATGATTCTCTGGTAATGACGGCTGTCAGCTTTGAACATACACGGCTTAAGGGTGCCAAAACCAAGATCACCGATATTGAAAAGAGTTTTGAAGCTGGAGAAGAGCTGGCCCGATCCCTCGATAAGGAAGGACTTACACACGTTCCTGTGCTCTCAGACGGACTCAAAATAAACGGAAGCGACTTAGTAAGGGGGCTGAAGGAACATCTGCCAGAGAGGGTTGCGGTTACGGGTGGGTTGTCTGGAGACGGTGGGCGTTTCGAGGAGACTTTAGTGATGTGGGATAGCCCGCCAGAGAAAGATACCATTGCTGTTCTGGGTTTGTATGGAGATCGGTTAAAAGTAGGTTACGGCTCTTTAGGCGGCTGGGATCCCTTTGGTCCGGACAGATTAATAACCAAATCAAAAGGGAACATTTTGTATGAGCTGGACGGGAAATCAGCGCTGGAATTGTATAAAAAATATTTAGGTGAGCATGCTAAAGGTTTGCCAGCCACCGGACTGCTTTTTCCGTTGAATCTTCGGACCAAAGAAGGCGAAACCGGAGTGGTGCGCACGATCTTATCGGTAAACGAAGAAGATCAAAGCATGACGTTTGCCGGGGACGTTCCGGAAGGAGCCTACGTGCGCTTGATGAAAGCTAATTTTGACCGATTGATAGACGGGGCTGTGGGGGCGGCTAAAACCAGTTACCAAGCCATCGGTTCTTCTTCCCCGGATTTGGCGCTTCTCGTCAGTTGTGTCGGCAGAAAAATGGTTCTGAAGCAGAGGGTCGAAGAAGAGGTGGAGGGCGTTAGGGACGTAATGGGTTATCGAACGGTTCTAACAGGCTTTTACTCTTATGGTGAGATTTCACCTATAAAGGCAGGAGCCGAATGCAAATTGCATAACCAGACCATGACCGTCACCACCTTGTCTGAGAAATAGCCTATGGAACAGATGCACAGTTTACTGAAACGCCAGTTTAAGCGGCATTTCGGTGTCTTAGATTTGCTCCCCAAAGAATGGCAAGGATTGCTTGACGCAGTTAATAAAGCTTATTGGGAATTCGACGCTGACCGCGGCACGCTGGAACGCTCCCTGGATCTGAGCTCGCAAGAACTGCTTCAAGCGAACTCTGAAATGCGGGCGGTTTTTCAAGCCTTCCCCGATTTATTCTTTCGTCTCGACTCTAATGGCACGATTCTGGATTACAAGGCAGGAAGCACCACTGATTTATATCTCCCGCCGGAAAAACTTTTGGGAAGACGAATTCAAGATATCCCTCTGAAGGACGTGGGAAAGAAGTTTCAGGAAGCGATTCAACAACTGAAAGAGACAAAATCGTTAGTCAGCATAGAATATTCACTGACGATGGAGAAACGCGAACTCTTCTATGAAGCGAGGCTGTTACCGCTTCTTGAAAATCAGGTCATCGTGATCGTGCGGAACATCACTGAGCGGAAAAGAGCAGAGGAGGCGTTGCGGGAAAGCGAAGAACGTCTAAAACTGGTGTTGGAGGGGGCTGAGCTTGGCACCTGGGACCAAAATATGAAAACGGAAGAGGTCATCCGCAATCGCCGTTGGGCGGAAATGCTCGGCTATACCTTGGAAGAGATCAAACCGCATACGGATGCGTGGAAAGCCCTGATCCATCCCGATGATTTGCCTGCGGTCAATAGGATTACCCAAGATCACAGAGCTGGTCGTACACCGTTCCTCAGGTGCGAACATCGTATGAGGACGAAATCAGGTGAGTGGAAGTGGATACTCAATTGCGGAAAAATCATCCAGCGGGACAAAGACGGGAAACCGATCCGAGCGACAGGTACGCACGCAGACATCACCGAGCGCAAGCAGGCGGAGGAGGCACTAAGAAAGGAGAGAGACAATGCTCAGAGGTATCTGGACATAGCGGGAGTTATGTTTGTTGCGATCGACACTGAGGGCAGGGTCACACTTATTAACAAGAAGGGCTGCGAGGTTTTGGGTTACAAGGAAGTGGAAGTTATCGGCAAGAACTGGTTTGACAATTTCGTTCCGGAGAGATGGAAAAAGATAGTAAAGCCCATCTCGGAGAATCTGTTGCAGGGGGAAGTGGAACCAGCCGAGTACTACGAGAATCCAGTTCTAACTAAAGAAGGAAAGGGGAGGTTGATCGCCTGGCATAACTCAATCCTTAGAGATGACAAAGGAAATATCATCGGACACCTCAGTTCAGGAGAAGATATCACCGAGCGAAAAAAAACAGAGGAATCCTTAAAGCGGAGTGAAGAGACGACAAAAGCACAATTTAGGAGTTTCCCCATACCCACTTATACCTGGAAAAAGCAGGCTGATGGCTTTGTCTTTACTGAGTACAACGACGCCAGTCTCAAAATCACAGAAGGGAACATAATAAATTATGTAGGACAAAAATTAGCTCAAATGTACTCCGATAATCACGAAATAATCGAAGACATCAATCGGTGTTTCAATGAAAAGAGATCCTTTCACAAAGAGATGAAATATCATTTTAAAAGCACCGGAAAAGAAAAATATCTTGATGTAAATTATTCTTTTGTCCCGCCAGATATGGTGATGGTTAATACTGAGGACATCACCGAGCGCAAGCGGTCGGAAGAGCGAATCCTCAGACAAAGCGTTGTATTGGAAGCGATCAATAGGGTATTTCGAGAGACGTTGAGGAGTGAAAGTGAAGAGGAAGTTGCCCGCATGTGTCTGGCTGTGGCTGAGGAGTTGACCGGGAGCAAGTTCGGTTTCATCGGCCAGGTGAATCAGGCCGGTCGCTTTGATGCTATTGCCTTGAGTGACCCAGGTTGGGATGCCTGCAAAATGCCGAAGTTGGATGCAGTGGTGATGATCAAAGACATGGAAATTCGCGGAATCTGGGGCAGAGCAATCAAGGACGAACAATCCCAGATCGTCAATGAGCCCGCTTCCCATCCCGACCGAGTGGGGGTTCCCGAAGGACATCCACCTTTGACCTCTTTTTTGGGTGTTCCTTTGAAACGTGCCGGTAAGACAATCGGTATGATCGCTTTAGCCAACAAAGAACCAGGCTATGACTTAGCGGACCAGCAAAACGTGGAGATCCTCTCAGTAGCCTTTGTGGAGGCATTGATGCGAAAACGGGGAGAGGATAATCTCAGGAAAGCTAAGGAAGAAGCCGAGGAAGCTAACCGGCTAAAAAGTGAATTTCTAGCAAATATGAGCCATGAGATTCGCACCCCCATGAACGCCATCATCGGGATGACCGGCATAACCCTGGATACTGACCTAACCAACGAACAAAAAGAATCTCTAAATATAGTCAAAGAGAGTGCCTATGCACTTTTGGGGCTGTTAGATGGCATTCTGGATTTTTCAAAGATAGAGGCCGGGCGAGTTGAACTTGAGACCATCGACTTTGATCTGCGTGCCACCATTGAGGGGGTGGCAGACACTTTATCTCCGCGTGCTTCCAGCAAGGGGCTGGAATTGGCTTGTATGATCCACCATCAGGTCCCCACGCTTCTGCGGGGCGATCCTGGTAGGCTGCGGCAAGTTTTGATGAACCTGGGGGGCAATGCTGTCAAGTTCACTGAAAAGGGGGAAGTGGTAATTCGTGTGGAGCTTTCGGAAGAAACCGAAGATCGGGCCACAATTCTTTTTTCCGTTACGGACACTGGAATAGGTATCTCCAAAGATAAACAGGAGAAAATCTTTGAGAGCTTTACCCAGGCAGATGGGTCCAGCACCCGCAAATACGGAGGCACCGGTTTGGGTTTATCCATCTCCAAGCGATTGGTAGAGCTTTTGGGTGGTAAAATCGGTGTGGAAAGTCAACCGGGCAAGGGGAGTCGTTTTTGGTTTAGCGTCACTTTCGAGAATCAGAAGGAATTCAAAGAGATCTCTTCTACCCTTCCTCCCGATATACGTAGCCTGCGGATGTTGGTGGTAGACGATAACGAGACTAACCGAGCCATTCTGTTAAAGATATTAGAATCCTTTGGCTGTTATGCCGAGGCGGCGGAAAGTGGTGCAAAGGCACTGCAGGTATTAAAGAGAGCCGCTCATAAAGAGAAACTTTTCGATTTGGTATTATTGGACATGCAAATGCCGGAGATGGATGGGGAGAAAACTTTACGTGCGATCAAGGATGACTCAAAAATCAAAGATGTGGCTGTGATTATTCTCGCTTCTATTGGCGAGCGTGGGGATGCCGCACGGCTGGAGGCTTTGGGCTGTGCCGGATACCTAACAAAACCGGTCAAGCAGTCACAATTATTTGATGCTATCATCACCGTCTGGAGCCAGCAAAAGACAGTGGCAAAAGAAAAATCCCTGGGATCCATGGGACCGAGCACCATAGTTACCCGTCACACCATAGAGGAACAGAAGCGCCAAACAGTTCGTATACTCGTAGCTGAAGACAATCCCATGAACCAGAAATTGGCGGTCACCCTCCTTGAGAAGACGGGCTATTGGGTGGATGCGGTGGAAGATGGACGAATGGTAATAGAAGCTCTAAAACGCACTGCTTATGATCTTATTTTGATGGATGTTCAGATGCCTGAAATGGATGGTTTTGAGGCTACCAAGATAATCCGTGAAATGGAAGGCGAGGCAAAGCATACGCCCATTATCGCCATGACTGCCCACGCCATGAAGGGAGATCGGGAGCGCTGCCTCCAAGCGGGCATGGACGATTACATTTCCAAACCCATAAAACCAAAAGAGATGCTTGATGCGATAGAAAAGTGGACACAATCTTCTGACCTCAAGGCACAGAATTCGTGTCGCAAAAAGGTGATACCACAAGACATAAAGGCTGAAAAAGTTGATAACCTTAAAGACGTCCCTTTAGATATTGAAACTGCTCTTGGCCGATTCGGCTACGACAAAGAATTTTTCAGGGAGATGCTTCAAGAATTTCTCAACCATGTGCCAGAGCAACTTCAAATACTGGAAGAAGGGGTAAAGCAAAGTGACGCTAAGATGGTAGAGAGAGAAGCTCACGGCCTCAAAGGTGCCGCAGGTAATCTGAGTGCCAAGCGCCTTGCCGACCTGGCCCTACAGCTGGAGCTTTTGGGGCGGACAAAGGATTTGGCTGGGACGAAGGAGATAATCGATAACCTGAAGAGTGAACTTAAACACTTAGATGAATACTTTAACCAGACATTTAAAGAGAAAATTGCAATGAAATCTTGAAATGACAAATCCCAAAAAAAGAGGGGACTTGAGGGTGAGAATCGATCAAGTCATTCCAAAGATGGTTCGCCTGAAGGCGAACACTCCAAGTTGCTCTCTTTATAAGAAGCGTAAAAATTTTGTGGCAGAGCGGACGTCCCCCTCAGTGGAGACAAAACCAAGGAATGAAAAATGAAAATACTCATCGCCGAAGATGAAAAAATCTCCAGAAGAATCCTCGAAACGACCCTAATTAAGGACGGTCACGATGTGGTCGCAGTTGAAGATGGAGTAAAAGCCTTAGACTCGGTCGAGAAAGAGGTGCCGGATATGCTCATCACCGACTGGATGATGCCCGATTTGGATGGGGTGGAGCTGTGCAGTCGGGTGAGGGCTCTTGACCTTCCCAGCTATATTTATATAATTTTTTTAACTGCATTGACTCAAAAGGAGAAGATTATCGAAGGGCTGGGTGCCGGCGCCGATGATTACATCACCAAGCCATTCGAAAGAACCGAGCTTTTAGCCCGAGTGAGAGCGGGAGAACGGGTCATCCAGCTTGAGAGGTCGCTTCGTCAAAAAAATAATGAGCTTTCGGAAGCATTAGCTTGTGTCAAAGAACTAAAAGGTCTTTTGCCCATTTGTATGTTCTGTAAAAAGATCCGGAACGACGAAAATTACTGGCAGAAACTTGAGGAATATTTGGCTGAGCATACCGGAGCAGATTTCAGTCATAGCATCTGCCCGGAATGCTTACAAAAACATTATTCAAAATATGTAAAGAAAAAATGAGCTCAAGAAGATAACGCCTTCTTTCATAGTCTCTTATTTGAGGAGAACACATATTCGTTATTAATTATTCGTCACTGTTGGGTCGGGGTACCCTTACCCCGACCCGGAAATATTAATTGTAGGCTCAAATGGCATATTTTACGGTAGAGGATCAAAATTTAAGAGTCTAACAAAAAGATTATTATGAGCTTCCTGAAAATTTTTGTCAATGTTTCTCACTATCGCAAGGACATCGTTCTCAAACCCATTCCAGGGATGTATTGTGGATTCTTTACGTTGTTGCCAATTCAGTAGGACGTATTTCTTATGCTGCTTGGTTTTATCATATTCTAAAAGCTGTTGTGAACCATGGCAAGAGACGTGGTGAATCTTGTTTTCAAAAGGTGAAAGGATACTTTCTCTGTATATAGGATCGTCCACATTCACGTAATCTATGAAGCCAAACGCTTGATCAAATTTGGGTCCTTGGTGTAAACTGCATTGGATTACTAAATTTTGGATGCTTGAGCTGAATGGACGCAGAGACGTAGGTTCTGAAGATTCAACGGTGATAAACACTTCCTTATTTAGCCAGCTTTCTACTATTTTCTTTAAATCTTCCGTTTCTGAACGATTGAATTCCATTTGTCGCCATCTCTCCGATAATGTATAAGAAATTATAACACCCTTATATTTCTCTGGGAATCGATGAGATCTCGCTTCGGTTTTTTTGAAGAGCAGATCACACACGTCGACAGGTGCTCGCATGTTCTTTACTTCAAAAAGATATGGCTCACCATTTATTTCAGCTGAAAAATCTGGTTTCCTTTGTTTGCCATCTTCTGGAAGAGCCTCAATTTTTTCAAAACCATATTCCACTAAGTGATAGTATCCATTCAGTTCCGCCAGCACATCCCGTATTTTCCCATCATACTCATCCCTTGGTTTAAGTTTACTTCTCAGGGTATCGAAATTTTTGGGATCATTGTATAGTCGGTCTATTAAGGTGTGAAGTGCCGACTGTTTGAAGGATTCATCATCCAAAAGTATGAGAACCAGAGCATTTTCCGTGCAATTATCATCAATTTTCATTCTTTCTTCTAAAGAATCTTTGAAGAATGATTCTATTTTGGGGTATTGCGAAAGCTTGTCAAAAACTTCTTTTTTCAATTCATCGAGTGACTTCATAAAACTTGCTCCAATACGCTTTCCTGAGACTTCCTCAATCTACAACGGTCAACGGTGGGGGCACTCTTGACCAACAAAAAGAGGTTTTTATTTCATTACCACATCAACTGATGAACCGCACTTGTTACATTTTTTTTCTTTGATTCCTTTGATAGAGGCATAGTATCCATCCCTTTGGATCAGAAGCTCGTTACAACTGGGGCAATAGGTGTTTGAGGTGTTGGGGATGTAAGCATTGCCGATGTAAACATATTTCAGTTTTCTTTTAGCCAGAAGAAAAGCTTTCTGTAAAGTTTGTAAAGGGGTGGCGGGAAGGGTCATCTTATATGCGGGAAAATATCGGGAAAAATGAAGCGGTATCCTGTCGCTCAAACCAGCCACGAAATCGACTAATCTCTGAATTTGATCATCAGAATCGTTCATGCCGGAAATTATCAAATTGGTGATCTCAATATGAGTTTTGTGTTTGTAGGACAATTCAATAGCCTCAAGCACGAAGGAAAGTTTAGCTTTGCAATTTTTCTTATAGAAATCCTCATCCATGGATTTGAGATCTATATTCATGGCATCAATATATGGCAACAGCTCCGCAAGAGGTTGTTTATGTACGTATCCATTGGTGACCAGCACATTGGCTAAGTTTTTTTCCTTAGCTATCCTGGCGGTGTCCAGAACATATTCATACCAGATCAAAGGTTCTGTGTATGTATAGGCAATTCCAACAGAATTTTCTCTCAAAGCGACTTTTACCAGATCCTCAGGTGAAACAAACTCAGTGGGAGATTCCTCCTGAGAGATGGTCCAGTTTTGACAGTTCTGACAACTCATGTTGCAACCATTGGGACCGGTGGATAGAATGTAGGTGCCAGGATGAAAATGATACAGCGGTTTTTTCTCAATGGGATCCATTGCCAGAGAGACCAATTGTCCATAATTTATAGCGTAAAGCACCCCACCCTCATTTTTTCTCCCCATGCATACGCCGATCTTCCCCTCAGCGATTACACACCCTACTGGACACAGAAGGCATTGGACTTTACCGTCTTCTCGTTTTTCCCAGAAAAGCGCTCCTTTTTTTGCCATAGGAACTTGGGTTAATTTTAACTGACTTTAGTCAGGTTGTCTTACGCCACTGAAGTGGCTAGGAACTCGAACAAGCGAAGTTCTAACTGACTTTAGTCAGGTGATTTTTTCTTATAGAACTCCTTAACAAATTCATTATCGTCTAATAATATAACTGACTGAATCCAACTTACTACCTGCTCCTTTTCAAACCTTTTAGCTAAAGAATGGAAGCTTGAGAAAGGATATCCATCCAATTCCTCTATAGTCTTGACCTCACCGTGTTTTAAAGGATTTCCCACAACATAACCTCTCACCTTAGCAAGTAACGTCTCATTATTTATCACATAAATAAAATATTCACCCCAAACGGGCTTTCTGTTCTCTATAATCTTATTCAACTCGTAAGCACTACCTCCATTTATCATTTGTAGAAGTTTTGGGATTACTCCTCCATTTTGAAAATATGAAAAGAGATGATAATGGTTAGAAAGAATACTATAATCAAAATCATCTAATTGAAACAGCGCTTTAGATTTTTCTAATCTCGTTAGGATTAAAGATTTCTTCTCGGGTGTATCAAAAAATTGAAGATGCTTGGTGGTTGGAATAGTAATGAAATAATAAACGTTATCATAAAAGTCTCTGGACATAAAGCTTATCCCTCCTTTTAAAAATTCTAACCGACTTTAGTCGGGTTGTTCACGCCACTAAAGTGGCTGGGAACTTGGGTTGTTCTAACTGACTTTAGTCGGGTTGTAACTACTAAATTTTCAATTTTTCCAAAATCTTTGGAATGTCCAGAAATGTTTTGGCAATATAAGCGCCAGCTTCTTCTAAGGCTTTCAGCTTGCTTTGGGCGGTGCCCATCTCTCCCTCAACAATGGCACCGGCATGTCCCATTCGTTTTCCCGGAGGTGCAAAGAGACCACCAACCATGCCGATGACCGGCTTTTTCATCTTTTCGATAGTCGGCTTTGCCATCTCCTCGTAAACTCCACCGATTTCGCCCACCAGAACCACCGCTTTAGTTTTTTCATCCTTTTCAAAAAGCTCCAATATCTCATTAAAGGTGGAACCCAAAACCGGATCCCCTCCCAAGCCCACGCAGGTGGTTTCTCCGTATCCGGTTCGGGAGAGGGTGTCGGCAACATAATAGGTCAAAGATCCTGATCGGGAAACAGTTCCCACCCTGCCGGGCTTGAAGGCGATATCCGGCATGATTCCTAAATTCGACTCACCGGGAGTGATGATTCCCGCAGTGTTTCCACCTAAAACTATGGTTCCGAATTTCTGCGCCTCTTTTCTGATCATCATCATATCGAGGATGGGAATATGTTCCGGGACTACCACAATAAGCCTTATTCCCGCATAGATAGCCTCGATTGCCGCCTCTTTCACGAAAGGGGCAGGCAGAAAAATCACCGAAGTGTCTGCCTGATGATTCTTCACACATTCCTCCACCGTGTCATACACCGGCACGTCAAATACCTTTTCTCCACCTTTTCCCGGCGATGTTCCAGCCACAATCTTTGTGCCATAAGCCAGCATTCGCTCGGTATGAAATCTTCCAGCACTGCCGGTAATGCCCTGCACAATCACCTTGCTGTTTTTATCTACTAAAATTGCCATTAGTTTTCCTTTTTGAAAAGACCCGGAGGGATGAACCCTCCGCTACGCGCAGCAGAGCCTTTATGGCTCTGGAAGTTTATCAAAGGGATCAGCTTTCATGTTTAAAAAATGGTGTGAAGCACCCTACAGGATGCTTGCTCTACAACTTATTTTTTGCCTGATGAATCAGGCAACTACGTTGCGTCTAAAATTGCAAAAGAGCCTCGCAAAGCGGGATATTCGCTTCGCTCCGACAAGCTTTCGCACTCCAAAAACAACCCTTCGGGCGGGGATAAACCCCGCCCCTACGCGGCAGGTGTGGTTACTTTTTCGCCAACTCCACGGCTCTTTTGGCGATTTCCTCGATGGGGGTTTCGATGCCGTGGATCTCGATATTCTTGAATATCTCCGGGTTTTCCTTTTTTGCCTCCTGGAAAATTCTTACCCCTTCCTCCCACATGTTCCCGGTCATCCTCAAGACCATAGGTTTGGAAAGTCCATGGTCTTTAAGAAACATTACCACCCCTTTGGCAAAATCATCGCAACGGGAGATGCCGCCGAATCTGGCTCCAAAGATGGCTTTCACATTCGGATTTTCATCTAAAAGGATGAGCATCTTGGCTAATCTTTCCGGTGTGGGTCCTCCACCTGAATCCATGAAGTTTGCAGGCTTTCCTCCGAAATATTGAATAAAATCGTTCCCCATTATGCCGAATCCCGCACCACCGGGGAACATGCCTATATCTCCATCCAGATCTAAATAAGGGATACCCCATTCTCTTGCGAGCTTCTCCCTTTCGGTCATCTCACCCTCTTCATGCCTTTTCTCTATACCCATCTCGGAAAGTTCTGGATGACGAAACAAGGCATCATCATCTATGCTTGCACGGGCATCGGCGGCAACGAATTTGCCCTCCCTGGTCAAAATCAATGGATTTATCTCCACCAACTTGGCATCGTATTGTCTAAAAAGTTTAAATAAGGAAACCGCAATGTTTCCCACCACTTTTAAATTATCCCCCTTTGCACCCAGCCATTTAGCCAAGCCTAAACCTTGAAAAGGATAGAAAGGCTCATCCACATCCAGGTTTGTCCTTTTTATCTTCTGGGGATCTTTTCGGGCAACCTCCTCTATTTCTACCCCTCCTTCAGAGCTTGCCAAGATCACCAATTTGTAGTTGATTCGGTCGATGGTTACCCCCAAATAAAACTCCTTTTCAATATCCAGCTTTTCTTCTGCTAAAATCTTCTCCACCGGAAATCCTTTGATCTTGGTAGCGAAAAGCTCTTCTGCTTTCTTTCGTGCCTCGTCAGGACTTCCAGCAGACTTCACTCCACCCGCTTTGCCTCTTCCCCCGGAAAGAATCTGGGCTTTCAAAACCACCGGTTTGCTCAACTTTTCTGCAAAGGCCTTCGCCTGTTCCGGAGTTTCGATCACCTCCCCTGAAGTTATGGGTATGCCGAACTTGGTAAAAAGTTTTTTGGCTTCGTATTCGTAAAGTCTCACAAGCTACTCCTTTGCTTAAATTCTTCGTCCGCTGTCCACCGTCCGTTCACGGTGAATCCTTCGGGGCAAGCCCTCAGGACAGGTCCGTTCAGGATGAATCCGCAGTCCGCCGCAATTCTTATAATCCGCTAAATCCGTTGACCCCTTTTTCCAGCCTGCGCCTTTTTAACTGCCTTCTCGAAAATGTCTAATGCCTGGTCCACTGTATCTTGACTGATAATCAATGGGGGAATAAATCTAACGACATTTTTCCCACAGGTCAAAAGCATGAGTCCGGTTCTGAAACATTCATTTGCTACCTCAGTAGACAGATTCCCGGCAGGCTCTTTGGTCTTTTTGTCCTTCACAAACTCGATTCCGATCATCAATCCTTTGCCCCGGACATCACCTATGATCTCATACTGATTTTTCATTCTCTTTAGATGTTTCATGATATAGGCTCCCATTCGCTCCGCATTTTGCATAAGACCATTTTCTATAAGCTCAATGGTGACCAAGGCGGCGGCGCAGGCAATTGGATTTCCTCCAAAAGTAGTGGAATGTGAACCGCGCTCCCAGGACATAATTTCTTTAGAAGCAACGCAAGCCCCCAAAGGCATACCGGAGGCTAAAGCTTTGGCGATGACCACTATGTCCGCAGTCACATTCCAGTGTTCCATGGCAAACATTTTTCCGGTTTTTCCCATTCCGGACTGGATTTCATCCATGATAAGCAGAATCCCATATTTTTGCGCCAAAGCTTTTAGTCGGGGAAGGTATTCTGGAGGCGGAACAATGTACCCACCCTCTCCTTGAATTGGTTCCACAACTATTGCCGCCACCTCATCTGCTGGTGCTACCTTCTGCAAGATCTCCTCATCAATGAACTTGATACATTCTAAGTCGCATTGGGGATAGGTTAGATTGAAAACACAGCGATAACAATAAGCGTATGGAACATGAGTGGTCTCCGGCACCAAGGGGGCGAAATATTTTCTCTGGTTTGATTTAGAGCAGGTCAAAGACAAAGATCCCATAGTTCTGCCATGGAAGGCTCCGATGAAAGCTATGGTTCGAGGTTTTCTTTTGTTATAGCGGGCCAGTTTGAAAGCGGTCTCTACTGCTTCTGTTCCGGAGTTGGAGAAAAAGGTCTTCTTGCTATTCTTACCAGGGACGATCTGAGATAGTTTTTCAGCTAACTTGCCCACCGGCTCATGATAGAAGTCGGCTGAAGGGATATGAATCGCCTTCTCCGCTTGTTTTTTGATTGCCTCTACCACTCGGGGATGGCAATTGCCAGTGGAACAGACCCCGATTCCAGTATGAAAGTCGATATAGCAATTCCCGTCCACATCCCATAGATATGCTCCCTGGGCATGATCGAGCACCACAGGATACATTCTCGTGTAAGACGGTGAAACATATTTCTCGTCGTTGGTTATCAACTTCTTGCTTTTTGGACCGGGAAGCTTCGTCATGATTTTAGGACATCTGCAAGAGACCATTCTATCTCCCTTCTGTTTAGCTAACACCAAGCCATCCTTCGACATCCCGCCTTTGGCGGGAGACGAAGTGTGAAGGCTTGGCTACGCGACTTTTAGATGGTTCACCTAAAGGTTATCAACTTTTCAATTTGACAGATTTTGTGAACATAGCATTTTGTTCTCGGAAAGCTTATGTAGGGGAGGGGCTTGTCCCCTCCCGAACTGGTTTTACGGGCGACCACCCTTCGACTTCGCTCAGGGAGGGTGAGCAAAATCGAACCCTCAGGGTCGCCCCTACGTTTCCTCTCAGCACGCTATATCGGGTCGTCATGATAATTAGTTGATGACCATAGGGTGAACCCACTCCAAATTCTCCTTCAGGAAAAATCTTCTTCAATAAATGTGAAGCAATCATTTGAATTTCTCAGCTAACACCAAGCCGTGAAGGCTTGGCTACGTGACTTTAGATGATTCACCTAAAGGTGAACACTCCAAATTCCCCTTCAGGAAAAATTTTATTCAATAAATGTGAAGCAATCATTTGAATTTCTCAGCTAACACCAAGCCGTGAAGGCTTGGCTACGTGACTTTAGATGGTTCACCTTAAGGGGAACACTCCAAACCATTTTCACTTTATCTTAGCAATCTTGACGATTTCGGAATGACCATTAATATCAATTTTAAGTAAATAGATTCCACTGCTTACGCTTCTTCCGTTTTCGTTTCTACCATCCCAGGTCTTTTGAAAAACTTTTTCCCCATCTTCTTCGGGGAATTGGTAAACTAACTCTCCGGACACGGTGAAAATGGAAGTATTTATCTTGTCTTTTGCATCGTATTTATCCACAAACACGGTCAAACTATCTTGGAAAGGATTGGGAAAAGCGAATATCTTATTTGTGGAATGTATGATCAGAGTCACCTTTGCTGTGACTGGTAGGGTTAGAGTATCATCTCCAGATATGGTGATGGTGGCTTGTTGAACTTCTGCAGGGAGATCGGTTATGTCCACAGTTAAATTTATGGTTGAAGGTTCGTTCACCAGCGTGGTGCCTGAAGAAGGTTCCAAATTCAACCAACCAGCGTTGCTTATTGCCTGCCATCTCAATTCGCCCCCTCCGATGTTATAAATGTGAAGCGTTTGAGCGGGAATCTCCCCCTCTCCATGAACTGCGTAAAAGTTAAAACTTTCTGGCTGAATACAAATCTGGGGAACGGTGTCAAGTCCACTGGCAGAGTATGCATTTGCCACCCCCCAGCCTTTCAGAGTATCCGGTCGACAAGCCTGGCTGGCAGTGCCGTGGAGAGCACTTATCACATCATGCGGGGTCCAATTCGGATGAATTTCCAAAAGGAGGGCGCAGACACCCGCCACCAATGGGGTGGATAAAGATGTGCCGCCTATATGTGCATATCCTCCATAGGCGGAGGCACAAAAAGTGTTGAATCCGCAGGCCACCACATCCGGCTTAATTCTACCATCATAAGTTGGACCAGCAGAGCTAAAACCAGTCAACTGACCTTGTAAATCGATAGCCCCCACCGCAATCACGCTGTCTCCATCTGCGGGAGCAATAATATAGTGCCAGGAGTTCTGTCTTTCATTTCCAGCCGCATTTACCACCACTATTCCTTTGGAGACCGCCAAATCCGCGGCAATGGTGCATTCGGCGGTGTTGCCATCCATATCCTGATAAGTATATCCGGTGCCGTCATCCCACCGGTTATAACCTAAAGAGGAGGAAACCACATCTGCTCCTAAACTATCTGCCCACTGGATTCCAGCTACCCAATGGTCTTCCTCAATTTGAGTCTCCGATGCCACTACTTCTGTCTTGGCTAAGGCAAACTGGGCTCCGTATGCAGGACCAATCAAGGTATCGTTTACAAATCCTCCTACCGCAGAGAAAGTATAGGTGCCGTGATCTCTCTGTTGATCTGATCCATCCTGCACATTGTCATCTCCGTTGATGAAATCATGCGTAGCCACCAATCTGCCTGAATTCAATATGGAATCGAAAGCTGGATGGTGAATAAAATAGCCGGTATCCAGCATAGTTATCAAAACCCCCTTGCCACTGTAACCTAAATTATGTAACTCCGGCACATGAATCTGTGCAAGCTGAGCGTAAGATTGCCCGTATTGTAACACTTCATCTTTTGGTGCTTCGTGAAATTTTTTTAGATTCTCTTCCCCGCCTTCGGAGGGATTTTCAACTTGGGGGAGGGGTTCTTTTCTATAGAAAGTCACCACCTTTTCTATCGCTCTTACAAAAGGCAATTTTTCAATCTCTTCAATCTGGTTTTTGTTTGCCAAAACGCTTGCCGCATTCAACCACTTGGAGACAGTCCTTATTTTTAGATTCAAACTTTTTAATTCATCCAGATACTCTTTTTTCACGGGAATATCCGTGAAATCAAATATGGGTTCTTTGCCCCTTAGCTTTCTTCTCTCAACGGACCTTTCTGAGAGTTGATACCCACACTCTTCTATGGCTTTTTTGTATTCGCCTTCTGTTTTTACCCCCTTGTCGGTGAAAAAGACCCACACCGCTACTTCCGAGTCTGGGTCTAATTTATTCAATAAATTTCTGGTTTTAGAATCAACCTTAGGATTTTCAACCGGATATTCCAAAATGGTTTTCTTGTCCGGGATTTCTTGTGGGACAATTGGACGAGGTAAAATCAGCAATGAGAAAAAGAACAAAAAAAACAGAAATTTGAATTTAAAGCCTTTGTCGAAAACCATATCTTTCCTCCACTAAAAGCAGTTTACGTCTAATTGCTAACCGTTGAATTTAAGAAAACAAAAACGAGTGTCAACTGTTTTCTTAAAAATCTCTTAAAAAAGTTTCCTCATTGTAGGTGTTCATTTGAATCTTGAGACTCGATTCATGGAGCCCTGCCTTTGGCGGGATAGAATCCTTACGGATTCATCCTGAACGGATTCACCGTGAACGGATTCATCCTGATCCCGCCTTTGGCGGGAGAACGGATTAAGCGAATTCCTCTCGTTCGTCCCGGACGCCCTCGGTGATGAAATAAAATCCTTACGGATTCATCCTGAACGGATTCACCGTGAACGGATTCATCCTGAACGGATTCACCGTGAACGGATTTATCCTGATCCCCCGCCAAAGGCGGGGGAGAACGGATTAATTCCCTAATATGATATTCTTCTTTATATGTCATAAATAAAAGAAAGTAATGCCTTTTAAAGAGGGCTGGTAACTCTTTAATAATGTCATGCCCAGTAGAATTTCATTTACACCCCTTCTCTTCATAAGTCGAAGATCCCGCCCTTCGACGGTTCGACAAGCTCACCGTCCCGAGCAAAGTCGAGGGACCAGCTCAGGGTGGTGACAGTTCGGCTTCGCTCACTGTCCCTGAGCAAGGTTGAAGGGAGCGAAGTCGAACCACTGAAAGCGGGGAGAAGGGGCTGGGGGATGAGTTCAATGTAGCACCCCCTCGAACTCACCCTGAATCCCTCTCTTAAAAAGAGAGGGACTCATATGGTATTCTTCTTGATATGTCATAAATAATAGAAAGTGATGCCTCTTAAAGAGGGCTGGTAACTCTTTAATAATGTCATGCCTAGTAGAATCTCATATAAGGGGATACTTGTGGATTTAAGGCGTTAGCCTTTTAACCCTCTTGTTCTGGTTCGAGGTAGGGGCACCCTAAGCAACACGAGAAAACCCAATCAATTAGGCAACTAAAAAAGGCGACCCCGTTTATGGCGGGGTCGCCTTTTTACAAACCATCATCTTTTAAAGTATAGTTACTTGTCTTTTTCTTCTTATTTCTTTGGTGCCTCGGCTGGAGGCTTGTGATGCTCCACCAGCTTTATAGCCTCTGCATACTTAAATTCCTTGTAGGTGGGGCTATTCTTATTATGGCACTTCTCGCAAAGCTGCTTTGAGAGTGCTTCTGTGGGTTTCATCAATCCATCCGCCTTGGCAAGCGCCTTGTCTTTCTTAATGTGAGAGGTAAGATAATCCCCTGCGGGTCCGTGGCAGACCTCACAACTTACCCCCTCCTCCAGAGTTAACTTCTCCCCCTTCAACTTTGCCGGGGCATTGTATCCGGTCACATGGCAGACCAAACACTTCTCACTCTTCTGAGCATCTTCAATCTTCATGCCTTTGGCAATGGTTTTTGACTGTTCGTTTGCCAAAGTGGCAAAAGCTGTGGCATGTTTGGTAGCAGACCATTGATCGTAAATTTTCCCCCAGGCTGGCGTATTGTGACACATCTTGCACTTGCTTACGCCGATATACGCATGCTCTTTTACTACCTTTTTGGTAGTGTCAGCCTTTGCTGGCTTGGTTATCTCCTTTTTGGGTGTAACACCCGTTGCCGACTTGGTTACCTGCTTTTTAGTTGTATCACCTATAGCGGAGGTTTTGGGCTTTTCCTGCGAAAGAGCAAATCCCCATATAAGAAGGAAAGCTATAAATACCGCCACCAAAATCCAAGCGAATTTCTTCATTTTTCTTTTTCACCTCCTCCTTCTGTTTTACGAAGCTAAACTTCGATTAGTTCAATTTAATTCTCTACCTCGGCTTTGTCAAGAAAAAAATCAGGGGGGGTTACCCATTTTTTCGCCCCCCGTCCATATGGACGGCTACCATCCTCTCCCTCTTTTTGTGAACTCCCCCGTTGTTACATAATAGGTTAGCTTCTTAGGGTCTCGTGTGCCAAACACAGCTAACAGGAATTCATCAGACAACTCATTTCCATTCATGGTGAATCCATTCAGGATGAATCCACATAATATGTCGCTTGTCTGCCTATCAAATCCTCTCTTAGACTTCTATTCTCCAGAATCTTGGGGAATGTCCAGAAAAAAGAAAAATCACCGTTCTAAACCAGTCATAGAATTTTCTTTAGCCAACTTGCTCAACTCGACCTTTCTTCCATCATCTGCTCAATGGTATGGTCATATAAGTCAGCCAATTCTCCGACAGGCAAATCTATTAAGACATTTTCAGCAGAACCCAAAGAGATTTTTAATTTTTCTCCTCCTACCTTGCCAATCTCAGAAAAGGGGATTTTATGTTGTGAAGCAATCTCTTTGAGAGCGTCCAAATCCTTTTCCTTGGCGGTGATGACAATCCGGGATTGCGACTCCCCAAACAACAAAGCATCTGGTCTTATGTCTCCTTTTAACCTTATTTCTGCTCCCATCAGATTAGGGGAAGAAACACAGCATTCTGCCAAAGTCACCGCCAGCCCACCTTCCGAACAATCATGCGCAGATTTGATCAGACCTTTATGGATCATCTCCAAACAGGCGTCCTGAATCTTTTTTTCTTCTTCCAAATTCAAATTGGGGGTATTTCCTTTGACCAGATTATGGATTACTTTCAAATATTCGCTTGCTCCCAACTCCTTTTTAGTTTCACCCAAAAGGATGATGACGTCCCCTTCTTCTTTGAACCACTGAGTCGTTACATGTTTCAAATCCTCGATTAAGCCCACCATTCCCACCACCGGGGTAGGGTAGACTATCCTTTGAGGATCTTCATTATAGAAGCTTACATTTCCCCCGGTGACCGGTGTGTCGAAGGTGCGGCAGGATTCACTCATTCCAGCCACGCACTCCACAAAGGTCCAATAAACCTCCGGGTCATAAGGATTGCCGAAGTTCAAACAATTGGTGATAGCTAAGGGTTTGGCTCCGGAGCAGACCAAATTCCGCGCCGCCTCCGCCACCGCAATTCTTCCACCCATGCGGGGATTTAAATAACAATAACGACCATTACAGTCGGTGGTGGCGGCTATGGCTTTGCCAGTTTTTCTCAATCTAATCACACAGGCGTCTGACCCCGGTCCCACCACGGTTCCAGTTCTCACCATAGTATCATATTGTTCATACACCCACCTTTTGCTGGCAATATTGGGGGAAGCTAAAAGTTTCAAAAGAAAGATATTAAAATCTTCTGGAATTTCGATTTCGGAAAGATTTAGTTTATTCGCTTCGTCCAGATATTTGGGTTTTGTTCTTTCCCTTACGTATACCGGGGCTCCGCTCCCCAATGCCAAGGAATCGGCTGGAATCTCGGCAACCACCTTTCCTTTATTTTTCACCCGGAGCATCTTGTCATCGGTCACTTTTCCAATGATCTTTGAGTTCAACCCCCATTTGGTGAAAATCTCCTGCACCCTTTTCTCATATCCTTTTTTAGCTATCACCAGCATTCTCTCTTGAGATTCGGATAACATTATCTCATAGGGGGTCATTTTCTCTTCTCTTACCGGAACCAATGAGACATCTATCTCCATTCCGCTTTTTCCCCGGGCGGCTGTTTCCGAGGTGGAACAGGAGATACCCGCTCCTCCCATATCCTGAATTCCCACTATCAAATCCTCTTTGATAATTTCTAAAGTTGCCTCCAAGAGGAGCTTCTCCATAAATGGGTCGCCGATCTGAACCGAGGGTCTTTTTTCTTCTGACTTTTCTGAAATTTCCTCTGAGGCAAAAGTGACCCCGTGAATTCCATCCCTCCCGGTGGAGGCTCCCACGATCAGAACCGGGTTATCTTTTCCGCTTGCCCCGGCCCGGGCTATCTGATCCACTTTGACTATTCCAATGGACATGGGATTAACCAGTGGGTTTCCGGTATAGGAATCATCAAAATAAACTTCACCCCCTACGGTGGGAACCCCAAAGCAATTACCATAATCGCCGATTCCTCTGACCACTCCATCGAAAAGATATTTGACTCGGGGTGAAGAGAGGTTACCAAAGCGCAAAGAATCAAGACAGGCAATGGGTCTTGCCCCCATAGTGAAGATGTCCCGCATTATCCCCCCAACTCCGGTGGCAGCCCCTTGATAGGGCTCCACCGCACAAGGATGGTTGTGGCTTTCTATTTTGAAGATAATAGCTAAGCCATTACCTATATCCACCGCTCCGGCATTTTCTTCCCCAGCTTTGGCCAAAAGAGTTTTTCCCTCACGTGGAAAAGTCTTCAACACGGCAATGGAGTTTTTATAACTGCAATGCTCGGACCACATCACCGAAAAGATGCCCAATTCGGTGTAAGTTGGCTCTCTTCCCAAAATCTCAACTATCCTTCTATGTTCCTCCTCGGAAAGCCCGTGCTCTTTGACTAATTCGGGGGTAACTGGGGGTTCGGTAAACGATTTTGTTTTTGTAGTCATCTTATTTTTTATAGTTTTATAGTGAGCCCTTCGACGGTTCGACCATTCGACAGGCTCATGGTGCTGAGCGAAGTCGAAGCACAGGCTCACCGTCCCGAGCGAAGTCGAGGGACAAGCTCAGGGTGATGAGCAAAGTCGAACCACTACGCTCAGGATAAACTTGTCGAATCTATGGGCAGGGTTAAATTTTTATGAATGCATACGCATCTTTAGTTTCATGTTCAGTCCAATTTTTAAAAAATATACGAATACTCCACCCTAAAGTCAACAAAAAGATTTAGTGGAGATTCTCCATCTTTTCGATCCCTACCCCGTCCATATGGACGCTACGAACCTCTTCTCTCACAAATTTTGGGGAATGTCCGGAGAGATTTAAGGCTAATGTAAAGCCAGGGTTTGTTGCTTAAGTTTGTTTAGCATTTATCGGTTTGGGTTTAGTTTCGACCATTCGACAGGCTCATGGTGCTGAGCGAAGTCGAAGCACAGGCTCACCGTCCCTGAGCAAGGTCGAAGGGAGCGAAGTCGAACCGCAAGCGCACTACAAGTCGGCCACGTATCGGGTTCGGATGCCGGTTTCGTCTTTAGTCTTAACCGGATAAACGATACGTAACCGCCCAGACGAGCGGATTCATCCTGAACGGATTCACCGTGAACGGACGCTCCCGAAACTTTTTTCCGCCAAAGGCGGATCCCCGCCATAGGCAGGGAAACGAAACCCATAAGAGAAATAATTGGGCAACAGTCTCACCAAATATAATTCCGTATTTTAACCCTGAACATAAAAAAGACCCTCCGCCTTTGGACGGGGGGTCTTTTTTTCAGCTTGGGTCTCTCATCCCAAAGATTACGGGTCACAAACTCGGCACTTCGGTTCTGGTCCGTGTACGAACAAGTAGTTGAGCAAATAGACCAAGTCAGGCGCGTCTACGATTCCATCGCAGGTAACATCTGCTTCGGAGAGTGGAACCGGTGCAGGTCCGTGGACGAACAGATAGTTGAGCAAATAGACCAAGTCAGACGCGTCTACGATGCCATCTCCATTGACATCACCCCGATAATCCCACCCCCAAGGGCTGATATGCACGGCATACTCCACCTCGGTGAAGATGGGAGAATGACCATTCCAAGCCATAGACACAGGCTTAAATTCATCCGGGACATTCGCTGTATCGAAGAACTCACAATAGTAAGGATTTAAAGAGACCGGATAGTTGAGCAAACACCAGGCTCCTGCAGGGCTGGGAGAGGGTTGCGCGATCGGGTAGATATCATGTGAGACATTTCCGGCGTCATTATGCACCGTAGCATCATGCCCAGGGTTATGAGGTATGATCACTCCGATTCCCACTATTCCTGGATTACCCGCCTCTGCATTGTCAAAGAATGGATCGGAGAAGGCGATCTGTAAGTCGTGTGAGTTTACTCCAGCCACAGTGACATAATGTCCGCCACATCTAAACCACTGTTG
>Ga0315289_10000507_pt1 | contig 59933 bp, 57 predicted proteins | sample YL17G11_40_MG_FD_203452 | JGI IMG/M metagenome (GOLD analysis project Ga0315289, IMG submission 203452) | Sediment microbial communities from Yellowstone Lake, YNP, Wyoming, USA - YL17G11_40 | ecosystem: Environmental > Aquatic > Freshwater > Lake > Sediment | place: USA: Wyoming | collected... | reverse complement strand
TCGACTGTTGTTGCCCCGCGGATACCACGGCATTTCATAAATCGTAACCTCTTCTGTGTGTAAAGTGGATAAAAACTAGTATGATATTATCATAAATACCAGAGCAATGGAATTATAGACGAAGTGGGCGAAGATACAAGGCCAGATAGACTTTGTTTTGTTATAGAGCCATGCTAAAAGAAGTCCGAGGATAAAAATAGGTACCAGGGAGCCGGGCTGCAGGTGGGCTAGTGCGAAAAGAAGTGCGCTGATAAATACACCCCAGCTATATCCGTATCGCTTATTAATACCCGGTAACATGAAACCACGGAAGAACAGCTCTTCGACTATCGGTGCCACAACCACAGCGAATAAACCGAGTATAGCCCAGTTGTACCATGTGCCTACGAATTCCGATGGCAGCGATGACGGTGACTCCGCTCCCGTCTGTGTAAGTATCCAGTCATATAGAGCGCTAACGGCTATGCCCGTGAGTACAACTGCTATTCCGAGCATTAAACCTTTGGCATCAGCAGGGCGGAAGCCCAGCGTACGCCATCCGCATCTGTATCTACGAACGCTGAAGAGCCAGACGGCAAGTGCCATCGTTGCATACAGAGGTATTCCGGCGATGGTGAGGATAAACCAACTTTCAAGAACCCAGTCGGAGCCTGATGCTACGATAAGCACAAGAAACGCTATTATGAGTCCCAGGATCAGTACCGTAGCAACGATCGTAAGGAGAGTTGCTTTTCCAACGTCGCCTATGGTCCAGGGGATTGCTTCGGGGCCCTTATTTTGCTGAAGGTTACCTTCCATCATATCTCAGTATACGGCAGCGGCGCCTCAGCTGTCACACCTTCCTGAGCCAGTTCTTCGATTTCTTCATCGCTCATGCCCAGCAGTTCGCTGAAGACGTATCGATTGTGTTCGCCGAAGCACGGGGCGGGCCGCTCGATGCGGCCTGGGGTGCGGCTCATCTTCCATGATATGCCCGGCATGATATGTGTTCCTGCTTCCGGATGCTCAACCTCCTCGAAAAATCCGCGCTCTTTTAGATGTGGATCACTGACTAGTTCGGCCGCATTCAGCACGGCGCCCGCCTTAATGCCATGCGCTTGCAGCATCTCTGCAAGCTCGATATTGTAATAGTCGATGGTCCACTCCTCAATCGTTTTATCGATCTCATCGTGGTTCGCTAGCCTCCCATCGAGATTAGCGAATCGCTCGTCTCTGCTCCACCGCGGATTTCCCATGACGCGGCATAGCGCTTGCCATTCTTCGTCGGATGAAGCAGCGATTACGATCCATTTATCATTTCCCTTTGTGCGATAGCATCCGTGCGGCGCCATTCGCGTGTGTCGGTTGCCCGTAGGCTCAGGTATCCTTCCGTTCATAGCGTAGTCCATGATCGCTTCGCCGAGCAGGGGCGTCAGTGCCTCCCGCATCGACAGGTCGATATATTGCCCGACGCCTTTGACTCGCCGGTAACGTAAGGCTGCCATAATGGCGAAGGCGGCGTGCAGCCCTGCGGCGGCGTCGGCATAGGCTACTCCCGGCTTGAGCGGCGTACCGTTTCGATATGCAGTGAGCTTGGACATGCCGGCCATGGCTTCGATGCTTTCGCCGTAGGCGACGCAGTCGCGGTAGGGGCCGTCCTGCCCGTAGCCGGAGATCGAGACCATTATTATCCGGGGATTCGTTTCCCGCAGCGCCGCGTAGTCCAGGCCGAAGTTGCTCATCACCCGCGGGGAGAAGTTCTCCACTACCACGTCGCTGATAGCTACCAGACGTTTAAATACCTCGACTCCGCGCGGCTTGGAGAGATCGAGCGTAATGACATATTTATTGCGGTTTACCTCGTTGTAATAGGCGAAGCGGTTGTAGGAGCGTTCCCCTGTGTCGCCGTCGGGAAAGGATGCGCCAAAGTCCCCACCCGGCTGCATGCGCGGCAGCGCGCCGCCCCGACCCGACCTGGCGGCGCACTCGATGCGGATGACCTCTGCCCCCATGTCGGCCAGCAGCTTTGTCGCGTACGGCCCGGCGAACACCTGCGACAGGTCGATAATGCGAACGCCGGCCAGGGCTTGCTTAACTTTAGATGACATTGTGCTCCTTGAGCTTGGCCATCTCGTTTGTACTCAGCCTCAGCAGGCCGGTGTAGATTTCATCGTTGTGCTCGCCGAGGAGCGGTGCCCGATTTATCTCCGCCGGCGTCTCGCTCATCTTGAAGGGCACTCCGGGGTAAGTTAGGCCTCCAGCTTTGGGGTGGTTGATATTCTGAAAGAAACCTCTAGCTATATTTTGCGGGTCCTCAGCAAGCTCCTCGATGCCCATGACCTTTGCTACGGGCATGCGCCATGCCTGCCCCTCGGTGAATATCTCTTCCGCCGTGCGGCTCTCGACCCAGGGCCGTATCGCCTCTTCTATCTCATCGGTGTATTGATAGCGTAATATCGATGACAGGCGCGGCTCCAGAAGCTGCGGGGCTTCGGTGAGCGTGGCGAAGTGCTCCCAATATGCTCCAGATTCTATATGGACATAGCGATCCTTAGCCTTCATTATCGTCGACGGGCATTTGTAGCGGTGGCGCGCCCCGGTGCGATTCAGCACATGGCCGCTGTAGCTGTACGTGCTGATCGCCCCTTCCAGGATGGAGGCAACGGCTTCTTGAATGGATATGTCGATGTACTGTCCCTCGCCAGTTATATCGCGATAGTATACAGCGCACAGTATGGCGACGGCCGCGTTGAGCCCCGCCTGAAACTCCGCCTGCGAAAGCGGGAGCTTGAGCGGCTCCCGATCGGGATCGCCGGTCAGGTGCATCAACCCGCCCATGGCTTGAGCCACGATGTCTGCGCCGTTCCAATCACGGTAGCAGCCTGTCTGCCCGAAATATGAAATGGAAACCATTATCAGTTTGGGGTTTATATCGGCTAACGCTTCGTAATTCAGGCCGAGTTTCGTCATCGTTCCCGGCTTGGAGTTCTCCACGACGATGTCGGCCTGCTTCGCCAATCGTTTGAATATGTCGCGGCCTGCCTCGTTCTCGATGTCCAGCGTGATGCCTTTTTTGCTCGTGTTCAGGAATAGGAAGGTGCCGCTTTTTTCTGTATCGGGATTGTCATCTGGGAACGGGCCTGCGCGGCGGCTGGCATCTCCGCATGTGGGCTTTTCGATCTTGATGGCCGCTGCGCCATAATCGGCGAGAAGCTTTGTGCAGTAGGGGCCTGCGATATTTTCGGAGAGGTCCAGCACTGCTAGGCCGGAGAGCGCGCTATCAGCCACGGTTCACCTCTTGAGGCTGTCCACTGCCGCTTTCTGCACGGTGAACAGGTGCTTGATGCCTTTCTCCGCCATTGCGAGGAGCGTATCGATAGTCTGTTTCGAGAACGGGTTTTCTTCTGCTGTGCCCTGGACTTCGACGAACTTGCCCTCGCTGGTCATCACCACATTGAAATCTACCTCTGCCCATGAATCCTCGTCGTAGCACAGGTCGAGCAGTTCCTCTCCGGCGACCACACCCACGCTCGTCGCCGCTACTGCGCACTTGATCGGGTTCGATGATATGATCTCTTTCGCTTTCAAGGTGTTAAGCGCCTGGACTAATGCGACATATGAGCCGGTGATGGCGGCTGTTCTTGTCCCTCCGTCAGCCTGGAGCACGTCGCAATCGACCATGAGCATGCGTTCGCCAAGCGCATCGAGGTCGACTACCGCCCGCAGCGAGCGGCCTATGAGGCGCTGTATCTCCTTTGTTCTGCCGCCGGTGCGGCTGTCGTCGCGGGAGATCCTCGTCGTGGTCGAGCGGGGCAGCATGCCGTACTCGGCGGTGATCCAGCCCCTTCCCTGGCCTTTGAGAAAGGCGGGCACGCGGTCTTCAAGGCTGACCGCGCATACGACTTTGGTGTCGCCCAAAGTGATAAGCGCCGAACCTTCGGCGTAGGGCTGGAATCCGGTGGTTATCTTGACTGGACGCAGTTCGTTGTTAGCCCGGCCGTCTTTCCTGATCAATGGTGTCACCTCGTTTGATTATTATCTGTTGTGTATTTGACTGATAGTTATCAGATTACTATTTTAGCATAACATAATAGTGTAGCGATATGGTCTGGCGGTGGTAATAAAGCTTTAAGGGTAATATAATGTGGTCGCATTGAAAAAGACTGATCGAACATCATACGAGCCTTTGAACGACGAGCTAGACCTTCATGGCCTTATAGCTGATGAAGCGCTGTTTAAACTCGATCGATATCTTAACGACGCGTTTACAATGGGCTTGTTACAAGTGAGGGTGATACACGGCAAGGGGACCGGGACGCTGAGGCAGGTGGTGCGCGAGATGCTTAAGAATCATCCCTTAGTTGAGTCGTATCGTCCGGCTGGCGTTTATGAGGGCGGGTGGGGTGCAACAATGGTGGAGCTGGTGAAATATTAAACTCATGTGCGATCGAAATTTTATATTAGAATCATTGTGAGGCTTCTTCAGTAGTGACTCGAATTGTGGCTATATCCGATACACATGCGAAAAATCTCGACGCATTGCCCAAAGCGTTATTGACGGAAATATCAGATGCTGACATCGTAGTTCACTGCGGAGACTATACCAGCATAACCTTATTAAAGGAATTGCGAGACTTAGCCAAGCGGTTCGTTGGAGTTTACGGGAATGTAGATACCATTGATATCAGGCAGGAAGTACCTAAGAAGACGGTGTTTGATATCGATGGCAAGAAAATCGGCGTGATACATCCTCATTGGGGCGGCGCATCTTTCGGGATAGAGGAGGCTATTGCTAAGGAATTCCATAATGTCGACCTCATCTTGTTTGGGCATACGCATGATGCTTGGACGGATACGATCGATGGAGTAACCTTTTTAAATCCCGGGCAAGCATATTCGGCATTTATGGAGAAAGCGACAGCAGGCATCATTACAGTCGGGTCTACGGGGTTTGAAATAGATATTAGGTCGTTTTAACTACCGGCAGATAATGTCTCCAAAGCTGGAAACAAGAAGAGGTGCAGTATCATAATCGATACCACACCTCTCTTTTTTTACCCTAAGGACTTGCTCAGGCTGTATTTTTTGCTATTACTAGCACACATCTAACTATTGTCTTGCGCATGTATTAATTGAGCAGACTAGACATGAAGCTAAACGCCTGGCTTTAACTTTAAAGCTCAAGTATCCTGATTCAGGGCACACTTCAGTCAGTAGGTTATGCTATGCTATTTGCCCTCGTACTTGAAGGAAACCTTTACCTTGGCGCGATATGCACGTACCTTGCCGCCTTCGATCTGCATATCAAGCTCGGAAACTTCGGCTATTCGCAGGTCACGCAGGCTTTTCGCTGCAGTCTCAACTGCGTTTGCGGCGGCCTTCTCCCAAGATACACTACTGGTGCCGACTAACGTGATAATTTTATAGACGCTGTCTACCATGGTGCCCTCCTTCAGTAATATAGGATAAAACTTATACACCAACTTTGGTGTATTGTCAACTATATAAACCGCAGTTAAAAAGTTTCTATACTACTCGCTGGGACAATACAGATAATCGACACGCTGGGACTCGTTTTTATCATGATCGAAGTAGTAAATGTCGGCCAGGGCTTTATCGGCCTTGGCTATTGCATCGTAGTTCCACGGTGGCGGCACACATTCCGGGCACCAGTGACCGGTAAGATGGAGCCTTGGGGTTGCTTCCCATGTGTGGCCGAAGGCGCACTTCCATTTAAGCTTAGTCTTGATATTGGCATATTCTTTCGAAAGGCATTCACCGCCTCTGGATTTCGCTAATGTCTGCATCTCCTGCAGTGTATATTCTCTGGTAAGCGGGTCCTTTTCTACGCGCAGGTCTCGAGTATCCCTTTCGGGCTTGTATGCTTCCCATCCCGGGATCTTCTCCCAGGCCTCGCGGCTGCCGAAGAAGGCCTTAATCTTTTCTTCCTCGTTGTTCTGTATCCAGTGCAGCGGGTCCGCGTATCTCTTCATGAAGGCTTTGACGACGGATTTAGGGGCTAGCGGTGCAAGTTTGGTCGCCATCTTTAAAATCGAGGGGATTACTTGCTCAACCTGCTTTATCTGGTCATCGTAAGTCTGCCGCCAGTGTCCCAGATAGCTGTTTAGGATATAGCTGTCCATATACCAGCAGCAGTGGAAGTTTCTGGCTCCGAACCAGTTGAGGTCCATAAATTTTTGATAATCGCGAAGGTTGAATAGCTTGAAGAACCGTTCCAGGTAATCGCTATATAAAAATCTGCAGGATGGCCCGCCGCCCATGTTATATACTCTGCCGTAGAAATCATCCGGGCATTCCAATGTTTGTACTAATCCGTATCCTGCATCCTGGCCGGTTATCATTTCTATGTGGGTCTGCGGCGGCTGGTGGAACATGATGGGATCCATCAGGGAGAATATATTCGGTATGGCGATGAAGGTCTGGCGCATCGAAACCCAGTACTTCAGTCCTGATTCAATAAACGCCCGCTCTGCTGCCATCTTGGTTATAGCATAGTAGTCACCTACGCTTGGTTTCAGCGGATCGCCGACCTTGACCCAGTGCTTCGGCGGCAGCCTGTCTCCATATTCGGCTACGGTGCCTATAGTTACAAGCCGTATATTGTCTCCATTATTCGGCTGTTGCTTGGTAGCAGATATGAGGTTAATAGCGCTTTCGTAGTTCGACTTTTTTGCCTGTTTAGGGTTGTGGTCTGCATCCGGAGAAATAAAAGCTGCCGGATGGAGTATGTTGTCTACCCCTGTAACCGCTTTTAATACATCGTCCGGCTTGCTTAGATCGCCCCATACGATGGTGATTCCTTCCTGTCCTTCATATTTAGCAAAATTTTTCTTATTTACTTTGGAAGGCCTGAGCAGCAGGACTGTATCGTATTTATCTTTTCTCCTAAGGAGCTCTTTGAAGGCCTCCCCGCCCATATGTCCTGATGCGCCGGTCAGAAATACCCGCTGTTTCGTCAAGGTCTCCTCCTTAAAAAAGCGGAAATTTTGATGTGGATTAGCTATTTTTGCATTTATTGCCAGCAAGTGTCAAGACATTGTGATGCTTCTCAAGTACATTGATAATTATACATCAATGCATCGATGCATCGTGGCAGGGAAACAAGCCTTTGCCTAAATCTCGAAAACTACAAGCCTCTCAAATACTCAGGACGAAGCGTTGATGGGTCGCGTGTCGCTAGGGCTGATTCCAGTTCTTTTATCAATTTCTCCTTATCTCGAGGCAGTTGTCCTCTGATCGGTAAATAATTGGATGCGTGCATCGAGCTGAAGAAGCAATCTGTGAAAGCGGAATGCTCGACGAGCATTTTAAGCTCTTCCAGGGACTGGAAAGGGTCGATCGGGTGGAAGATACCGCTTTGCCATTCATTATATAGTGGCGTGCCGGGGACGAGCGTCAATGTCAGCGCTCCGGCGTATTCCGGATCGATCTCGCTCAGGATTCGGGCGGTCTCCAGCGCGTGTTTCTCGCTGCCTTCAACGCCACCTAGACCAAGGAGCACGGTAAGTGATTGCGTTATGCCAGCTTCCCTGGCAATGCGTCCGGCTTCCACCATCTGGGCGCGGTCGGCCCCTTTGACGACGTGACGGAGCACATCATCGTCACCGCTTTCGATGCCGATGTACAGGATGCCGAGCTTCAGCTCCTTCAGTTCCTTCAGTTGCTCGATGCCTTTTAGCAGCACGTCCTTCGGTGTGGCGTATGAGGCGATCCTCTGTACGAATGGCAGCTTTTCGTTGAGGTATTGCAGCGCTTCTTTTAGCTTATCGAACGGATATATCAGAGCGTCGGCGTCTTGAAGGAATACCCGCTGCCCGTCCCACTGGTTGGCGATGGCGTACACTATCCGCGGCACCCCCGGCAGGATGGTGCCGTTTTTCAGGAAGATGGCGAGGGCGTCGATCTCCTTTTTGACCTCGTCGAGGTCTCTCATCTGCAGCTTGTTTCCGTAATACCCGCAGAAGCCGCAGGTGTTGTTCGAGCAGCCCTTGGTCAGCGGCAGGAAATAGGCATTGCGCTCGCTGGGCGGGCGGAATATATCGGGTCGCTGGAATTTACTGTTCATTTCTATTTTACAATCTTGGATAGTTCTTTAAACTTAGGACTCGCGGCCGTTCGAAGCAATTCGAATAATGCAATTTCAACACTGGTGAGTCTGGCACCCTCATTCTTCATCTTATCAAGCGCCAGGCTTTTATTCTCCGGTGTTCTCGAAGACACGCAATCAACGACTGTGTGCACTTCGTAGCCGGCTTCTATCAGGTCGATGGCTGTTTGATAGACGCATACGTGAGTCTCGATGCCTGTGAGCAAAACCTGTTTTCGATTCAGCATCTCAAGCTGACGCAGGAAAGGCTCCTCGCCGCAGCAGCTGAAACTGAACTTGGTTACAGGTTTGATATCAGTCAAAAGAGGTGCGATCTCAGATACCGTTAGCCCAAGCCCGTTCGGATTCTGCTCGGTTACTACTATCGGTATACCCAGTATTTGTATCCCTTTGATCAGCCTCTGAAGGTTTTCAAAGAGTTTTTCTTTTTCGTGCATTACGCGGGAGAGTTTTTCTTGTACATCTATGATAACCAACGCAGTTTTTTCCGTGTTAAGCATGGCCATACGCTCCTTTAAGTCGGGTTCATTTTAGGAAACCTCTGATTAGTTCTTATCAACCCCCCAATCCCCGGTCCTTCCGCGGAAGGACACCTCTTTTTTAGAGGTTCCCTGCAAGTGTTTCGATCTGGCGCTACAAGGTTATGTTAGAGCCCATCTACTGAAATTGTCAACGCTATATTACTACATCTAAAAGAGCAGCTCTTTGGCAATTTAAGCGATTCCTGATAAACTGTTCCATATATCATAAAACAAGTGTATGCGTTTATGAAAATTATCGGCGTTATCGGGAAGAATGGGTCGGGTAAGGATGAGGTGCTCAAATATCTGCGCGACAGATACGATGTGCCTTTCTTGTCGACCGGGGATATCGTGAGAGGAATCGCTGCCAGAGAGGGAAAGGAGCCGACGCGCCCGAACCTGCAGGCGATATCGGATCGATATTTCAAAGAGCGCGGCGAGGGCTGTTTCGTACGGATGGTCGTAGACAAGATACGCGAGAACGGTTGGAAAGCCGCTGGCATTAGCGGCGTGCGCTCTCTTAAGGATGTCGATATTTTGCGCGGAGAGTTGGGCAAGAACTTCGTACTGATAGACGTGTACGTCAGCGATCCGAATGTGCGCTTCGAGCGCATGCTTAAGCGCGGCGAGGGCCGGGACGCGAAGGCATATGAGGATTTCGTGAAGCAGGATAAGTCTGAGGAGAAGATATTCGGCATCGAAAAGGCGGCTGCCAAGGCAGATTACTCGCTCAGCAATGATGGCTTGATGGAGGATTTGCACAAGTTGATCGATAAGCTGGTGAGCAAAAAGGAATTGCTTAAGTAGTCATTATCGACGGTAAGTAGGTTAGGAGGGCTATGAAGAAAGATATTATTGTCTGCGGTTCGCTGGCTTACGACCGGATTATGGATTTCCCGGGACATTTCTCTGAGCACATCCTCCCCGACAAGATACACGCGATCAACGTCTGTTTTCAGGTGGACGGCATGCAGGAGAAGTTCGGCGGCACGGCGGGCAACATCGCCTACGCGCTCAAGCTGATGGGCGAAAACCCTGTCATCTCCGCCGCCATCGGCCACGATTACCAGCGCTACTTCGACTGGCTGGCGAAGAACGGGCTCTCGATCGAAAACATCAAGATCATAGAGGACGAGTTCACCGCCGGCGCTTATATCACAACCGACAAGGCCGACAACCAGATCACAGGCTTCAATCCGGGCGCGATGAAATACTCGTCGTCCCTGGATTTCGACCAGCTCGATCCCCAAGAGACGATGCTTATCATCTCCCCCGGCAACCTTGATGACATGATGAACTATCCGCGTGCTTGTACGAAAAAGGGGATCGATTACATCTTTGATCCGGGGCAATCATTGCCCATGCTGGATGCGAAGGATTTGGTTCAAGCTATCGAAGGCTGCCGCATCCTGATCTGCAACGATTATGAACTTGAGCTGATTATGAGCAAGACCGGGCTGAGCAAGTCGGCCTTGCGCGAGCGGGCCAGGGCCGTCATTGTCACTCTTGGGGAACTGGGCTCGGTTATTTCCACGAAGGCTGGCGAGATACGCATCCCAGCCGCCAAGCCGAAGCAGGTGGTGGACCCCACCGGCGCGGGCGACGCTTACCGCGGCGGGCTGATTAGCGGGCTGGTGCGCGGCAAGGATATTAAGGAGAGCGCCAGGATGGGCAGTGCGTGCGCTTCATTTGCAGTTGAGTGTTACGGCACGCAGTCCTACAGCTTCACGGCGAAAGAGTTTAAGGATCGGATGAAGACTCTATAGCTCTGTTATCGGTCGGCGACGAGTCGCGGTTACCTATCGTTGATAGTGATAAAGCCGAGCGGAATGAACGTATGTCTATTTGCTCATCGCCCCATTTTCACCCATGTGTTCCATAGTTTGTGAACGTGATGGTACTGCACTCATTGGAAATAAGTAAATCTTGTGGTATAGTATATGACTTGATTGCACTGATGAGTTTTACTCGTTGATTTAATGGAGGAGGCAGATATGCAAAAGGTTAATACAGCAGATTTTATCAGGTATCTCAAGGAAAACTGGAAGGGGAAACCCTGCCAGATGTGCGGCACTGGCGATTGGCGCATACAGGCTGCAGTGTTTCAGCTTGTACCATATGGCGAAGAAAAGTTAATTGTCGGAAGCCCCAATATCCCTGTCGTGCCGGTTGTTTGTACACAATGCGGCAATACCGTACTTGTAAGCGCTAAGATTGCCGGACTAGTGGATTAATAAGTAAGCAATACTGAATAGTTAATATGGGTGATAAGGCTACGATCCTTGTTTTGTCGATGCGATCGGGCGCGTTTATCTTTTCATCTGCTTAATACTTCGCCTTGACATTTTACGGTCTCAGGAGTATACGTAATATACGTTGGTGAGGAGGTTTGTCACATGAAAAGGTCAGCAGATAGATATCTGGTCAGCGAAGCAATTACTGATGAGAATAGGAAATTGCGAATCGGGATTTCATTGTTTGATAGACTCTGCCGAGAAGCCAAGGGCTCTGTAAAAGGTATTTTGTTAATACCGACCATCAGCAATCTCGATGACGGTACAAGCTTGGAGTCTTTTTTGGTCGGATATAACAGCAGAGAGATTGTCGAAGACCTCAGAAATGGGATAGATGTGCTTTTGCCGTGTGAAGTGCCTTTTTCATTGAAAACAACCAGAACCTTCGATAATGTCAATGATCATGTAGTTGTTTTAACAGTTTATGCAAACCAGAATATATTAAGCAAAATAGACGAGTCTGATAATGTTAAAGCTGTCATTGTTGTATCGGGGATAAAGAGCCATGTGGACCAGTGGAAAGAAAAATGGAGTCCCAAAATAGCTACTGATTATTAAATAAAATATACAAACGTTATCAAGTATGGAAACCTCACGTAATTTACGTGAGGTTTTTTTATCGTTTCGTATCCATCCACAAGCGTTTGCCGTCTGTAGTGAACGTGATCGTTCCTTGATCCATTGTCGTCAACACCATCTCTTCGCCGACGTATGTGTTCAATCGTTCCACTACTTCTTCCGATGGATGGCCGAAACGGTTCGCTGCGCCGACCGATATCACAGCCAACTGCGGATTAACGGCGCTGAGGTAATAAGGCTGGGTCGATGATTTGGAGCCGTGGTGGCCAACTTTGAGCACCGTGCTTTGCAGCACAGGTTGTTCGCACACAAGGAGTAGCTCTCCGTCCCAGTACATGTCAGCGGAAAGAAGGAAGCTTACCTCGCCCATGGAAACCCGCAGTACTACACCATTGTTGTCGATATCAGAATCAGTATCTTCATAAGCCTGCTCGGGCGGGTTTAACACTTCGATTGTCGCACCGCCGATGTCTATTATCTGTCCCGCTTGAGCAGTGATGCATTTGATTCCATTGTTTGAGATCGTATCGCTTAATTCCAGAGAACCCGGCAAGTAATCGCTATTTTCGTCTTTATAGAGTTGATCGGGAGGATATAATACTTGTTTTACATTATAGCGTTGCACTACTTCGATCAGCCCGTTTGCATGGTCGTCATGCTGGTGTGTAAGAACAACCATATCGATAGTCCGGTTCCAGAAAGGCAGCGCTTCGCCCAGCGCCAGGCATATCGCCTCGGGGTTCGGTCCGCCATCGATGAGAACATAATGATTGGACGGGCTTTTTATCAGGATAGCATCTCCCTGTCCGACATCGATGAAGCTGACCTGCAGCTTACCGGTCTCGGGTGCGGTGAAGACGGCAGCCCATATTACTGTGGCGATTACCAATAGAGTAGCAATCCCCCACTTTACTGGTGTCGAGACAGACAAAGCCTCAAAGATTATTAGAGAGTCATCTTTTTTGGGGAATAGGCGCTTTATCTTGGAGCTTAGCCACAGTATTGCTGTCAGCAACCCATAGTAAGACCACACCAGCCATGCTCTGACCTGGGCTATTTCGATGGAGGCATGCGGAATCGCGGCGAATCCCTGGACTACGAGGACGAAGTATTTAAGCAGAAGCCAGTCAACCCATCCTGTAACTTGAGCGGCTGGTATCCAGAACAGTCCGATGATCGCGACGGCTGCTGTTATCATAATGATGGCGGGCAGTACGAGCGATGCGAAGAAGGTGGCTGGGAGGGTCACGAGCGATGTGTAGCCGAAGTAGTAGGCTGTGAGCGGCAACGTAGCCAGTATGGCGCCCAGGCCGACGGCCAGGCTGTCAGAGACAACTTTCGGTATTCTGAGCCTCGATAGCCAGTCTTGAAATATCGGTGTCAGGAGTATAAGTCCGAGCACGGCAGCAAAGCTGAGCTGGAAGCTTATCTGCCACAGTATGTTCGGGTTGATCGCTATCATTACGGCGGCGGAAAACACTGTGGCAGTGAGGCCGCTTCGCTGCCGCCCGAGGTATATGCCCAGAAGGTAGATGCTGACCATGATTACGGCCCTCAGCACTGGCGCCGACATCCCTGCCAGCAGGGCGTACAGCCATAGTATGGCCAGAGTGAGAATGAAGTAGGTGGGCTTGTGTTTGCCGAAGAGCCGCGTCGCAACGCTGAGCACAATGCCAGCGATGATGGCCATGTTTTGGCCGGATATGGCTAGGATGTGGGTTGTTCCCGAGCGCTGGAAGGCTTCGTTTAGCGAGGGAGGGATGTCGCCGCGCAGGCCGAGGAGGATTCCACGAGCCAGCGAAGATTCAGGCTCCGGCAGCGATTGGCGCAGCGCTTCTCCGAGTCGATGTCTCAGGGAATATATCGCCTGTAACGGTTGTGGTCCTTCTCCCTCCGATACCAGTTCAACATCGGGATAATACATAGAGGTATATATGCCCTGGCCTTCCAAGTATGCACGATAATTGAACCCGTTCAGATCGTCGGGCGGAAGCTCCAGTTTGCCGGTTACATTCAGTAGATCACCATATTCTAGAGAGGGATATCTTGAAGTGCGAACGAGCAAATTACCCGATGCCATTTCTCCCTCAACCTCTTGCACAGAGAGGACTAGTTTCACCGAAGAATTTGTAGCCTCAGGCTCCTCCATAATCACTCCGGTGATGGATATATTCTCCAGCCCGATGTATCTCTGGAGGTCGTCGCCGGCGGTTGTTGCAGCAAATCGTAGAGTGCCGCATATGAAGGTTACGATACAGGCTATTCCTAAAATAATAATGCCGAATTTGTGTACATGATGCCTTGTTCTAACGATTTGCAGTAGGATCGCAAGGAAAAGAATCGCCGCGATAGTGAGCAAAGCGGGGCCAAGCGGGATATGGAAATGAGAGCCGGAATATATACCGAGTATGAATACCAGACTGATATAAACTAGCTTCATAATGGTTTCGTTCTGTTATTCCACTGTGATCAGGTCCTTTATGTTGTCAAAGGTGGATTGCCCGATGCCGGGCACCAGCAGCAGCTCGAAGACAGTGACGAATGGGCCGTTGGCCTCGCGGTAGTCGATTATCTTCTGTGCCGAGGTCGGTCCGATCCCAGGCAGCGCATCGAGCAGCCAGGCTTCAGCCCGGTTGATGCTGATCTTCTGTGATGCGTTGGTCTCAGCTTCCGTTGGAATATAGAGCTTGATTTCTGAAGTGTCGGCTCCATCAGCCAAGCCGCCAGCCGAAAGTATGACATTGTTGATTGTTGAATGCTCATAGGCAGGATACCATCCTGGCCTTCTAACGGAACCGTCGACATATATTTCTGTCGCATCCGATATTGGGGTGTTTTCCTCAGGCAGGATGATCTCTATCGACCCTTTAGCCCATGGATGGAGTTGAAAGAGCGTTGCAACTCCGCCGGCGATGATTATTATGAGGACGAAAAGGATGATAGTTTTATCGTTATGAGGCCGTTTCAAGTTACTCCCTGAAAATTAATTCTTGAGAACACATAAGGGTAAATAAATAAGTGACCATAAGGTATTTTAGAGTTAAATCATAGGGTATTATTCTTATCGTGTCAATGCTTTTGCAATGGTTTTTTCATTGACTATCATCTTGTGATATTATTGGATTTGAGTCAGTGATTCTATAGGAGAAGCCAATTGAAATCGAATAAATTAAACGGCTGGCTGCTTGCGGCGGTCAGCCTCGGTTTGGCCTCTATCATCGCGTGGGTGGATTTCGGTCTGTACGTTTCACGTTTGCCTGGCGATGGCGTAGGTATCGGGCTGAATGCGTTCGCTGCCCTTGCCTTTAGTTTCGCCGCGGTGGGATTCTACATTCAGTGGAACAAGGCAAAGCGCAAACCGGAGTGACACTAACCTGCAAGTTTTCCGGGATTGGGTCAACTTATCATCCAACCCCCTGTATCCCCCAGACTTGGGGGATTTGAAAAATTTGGGGGACACCCCCAGATCCCCCGGCAGGAGGAATCCTGCACCTCTAATGGTAACCTGTTATCTCTTGCTGTTGACTTGGTGCAGTCAGTCAATGTAGTATGTCTTAGTTGTGTTTAGAGCCTTGTTTATATGAAAGCTGTTATAAAGGTAGATAATCTCCGCAAGTCGTACAAGGACATAAAGGCCGTTAACGATATCAGCTTCAGGGTTTACGAAGGCGAGATATTCGGCATGCTGGGCCCCAACGGCGCCGGCAAGACCACCACTATGGAGATAGTGGAAGGTATTCGAAAAGCCGATTCCGGCCGGGTGACGGTGCTTGGGATTGATGTAAAAAAACACCCTCGGAAGGTTAAAGCCAATATAGGTGTTCAACTTCAGACCACATCCTTGTATCCCAGGCTTTCAGTTCGGGAAGTTATGGCCCTCTTCGCCAGCTTCTATCCCAGGTCAGCATCTATAGATAAACTCATCAAGCTGGTCGATCTGGAAGATAGCAAGAAAAAACGCTGTAAAAATCTTTCCGGCGGGCAGCAGCAGCGACTTTCGATAGCGCTGGCATTAGTGAACAACCCGAAAGTACTGTTTCTCGATGAACCGACATCAGGCCTTGACCCTCAATCGCGGCACAACATCTGGAGTATGATCGAGTACGTGCGCAGCAAGGGCAAGTCCGTATTCATTACCACGCACTATATGGAGGAGGCACAGCGCCTCTGTGACCGAGTGGCGATCATCGATTACGGCAAGATAATAGCTACCGATAAGCCGGATAAGCTGGTATCGCAGCACTTTCAAGATGAAGCTATTGAGTTCGAATTGAACCAGCAGCTCGATGACGATGTTTTGAGTAAGGTTGCGGGGGTCACCAATGTGGTGCAGGAAAACGGGAAGGTAACGGTATACTCAAGTGCGGTGCCTGTGACCGTTTCGGCGCTGTTGGATTTGGCCAAGCAGAGAGGCTTTGAGTTGACCAACCTTTACGTGCGCAGAGCTACGCTTGAGGACGTTTTCCTTAAGCTTACCGGCAGGAGAATCAGGGAGTGAAGGCATTCAATATTCTGCTCATGGCTAACGCCAAGCAGTTCGTAAGAGAGAAGGCAGCCCTATTCTGGACGTTCCTTTTCCCCATCTTCTTTATCCTCATCTTCGGTGCTGTGTTCAGCGGCGGGATGGACAATGTCAGCTTCGATGTCGGCCTGGTGATAGAGGATGATTCCGCCATAGCGCAGAATATGTCCGACGCGTTCGGCCAGGTGACCGTCTTTAAGATGACTTCCGGGCAGCGTGACGGTGAATTGCAGGCGTTGCAGGACGGCGAACGCAGGGCTGTTCTGGTTATAGAGCAGGGCTTCGGCGAGACAATAGCCAGGGGCGGCACGGCCAATATCAGTGTGTATTATGATCCGACGCAGACAAGCTCCGTTCAGATATTATTGCCGATCGTCCAGAAGGTGGTGGATAACATCGACCGCGCGCTGTCGGGTACCACGCCGCGGGTTCAGCTTACCGAGCAAACGCTGCAATCGCATAACCTTCGCGCTATCGATTATTTAGTTCCTGGTATTTTAGCTATGGCACTGATGCAGCTGGGGCTTTTCGCTGTGGCGCCGATCGTGGTTGATCGGGAGAATAAGGTGCTTAAGAGGCTTGGTGCTACGCCGCTAAGACGTTCGACGATGGTTATAAGCACGGTAGTCTTCAACCTGATCGTGGCTATGATACAGGCTGCCCTCATTATCATCGTCGCCAGGCTGGTGTTTGATGTGCCCATGCTCGGCAACTGGTTTTATCTTATATGTTTTATCATACTCGGAACACTTACCTTCCTTGCCATGGGGTATATGCTGTCGGCCTTTGCTAAGAACCAGCAGACGCTTATGCCGCTAATAATGTTCGTGCAATTCCCCATGATGTTCCTCTCCGGCATCTTCTTCCCGCTGGAGATGATGCCCGGCTTCATGCGTCCTATTATGGATGCAATGCCGCTTACGTATCTGGGCGATTCCATACGGCAGATCATGGTAGAGTCATCCGCTATGCACTCACATCTGATTAACATCGGTGTGCTGGGCGGCTGGTTTGTGGTGTGCCTGATACTGGCGGTCCGCTTCTTCAAGTGGGAATAATTCCGATTAGAACAAACCTATCGGATAGATTCTACTCTTTTGAATTGACAATCCGAGCGTGCCCTACTAGAATTCACCATACATAATCGAGCGTTAAGGAGGTACTGCCGATGCCGCTGCACCATGTCGCAATCGCCGTTAAAGATATGGACGAGTCACTCAAGTTCTATCGTGATGGAATAGGGTTGAATGTTTTTCAGGATGAAGTGATATCCAGACCCGATTTGGATGCGTCGCTTATGGTACGTAATGGAAAGGTCAGGATGGTGCTGCTGGCCGATGCTGCTGCCAATATGATCGAGCTGCTGGGCTGGATCAATCCTGTAGTAAGGGGCAGGCCCAAGGAGTTCAAGAATTTCACATCGGTCGGATTGGTGGAAGTAGCTTTTATGGTGCCTGACCTTAAACAGGCGGAGGAGAATCTGGCTAAGATAGGATACAAATTCAGGAGCCTGGTGTGGAGCTTCGGCAGCGATCTGGCGAGCTACGGCGGCGCACACGCTGAAATGAGGTATGTGCTTGATCCGAATGGCGTGCAGGTTGAGCTGATGCAGGTGGTTGTGTAGGGCGATTATTTTCCTTTATCTGAGATAACGAATCGAAGCCTGATTAGTCGCGCTTGAATCCTCGAATGCAATATTAATTTGCGATATATATCACTGACACGTTCGATCTATTGGGATTACACTTTGCCTGTAGATGTCGGATGAGGATGTAACAAATGGCAAGAGACCCGATATGCGGGATGGAAGTCGACGAAAGAACCGGCCTCAGTCTGGAATATAAAGGCCAGAAGTATTATTTCTGCCATCCGCATTGCCGCGACGAGTTCCTCAAGATGAAGGGTGAATCGAGAACGCTTTCCGAGGAAGTTCCGCCGTCAAATACTGGAGGTGGATTACTATCGGAGAAGGCCACCCTTGATATCTCCGGGATGCACTGCGCCTCTTGCGCTATGTCTGTCGAGGGCGCTCTCAAAAAAGTCGAGGGCGTTTCCAAGGCGGCGGTCAACTTCGCCACTGAGAAGGCGTATGTGGAGTACGATCCGTCGGCATTGTCGGTTCATGACCTGGAGCGTGCGGTGAAGGATGCCGGCTACAGCGTCATTAAGCAGAAAGCTGTTCGTGACGCCGGGGTTGTATCGCCAAAGGAAACCGCCATCGACAGCGAGAAGGCGGCCCGCAAACGCAATATCGATGTATTGAAGATTAAGCTCGTAGTGTCTGCTGTTTTCGCTATACCGCTGCTTTATTTTGCTATGGGGTATCATGTCGGGCTGCCGCTTCCATCGCTCAGCGATACAGCGATGGCTATCATCCAGCTCGCACTGACGGCTCCTATCGTCGCGGCTGGCTATCAGTTCTATACGGTCGGGGTAAGGACGGTGGTGAAGAATCGCAGCGCCGGCATGGATACGCTGGTGGCGCTGGGCACGGGCACGGCTTTCCTGTACAGCCTGGCGATATCGGTTCTGATCTGGAGCGGCAACGCGGCTTATGATATTAACGATCTGTATTTTGAGGTGGCCGGGTTGCTCATCGTGTTCATCCTGCTGGGGAGGTATCTGGAGGCGGTGGCTAAGGGCAGGACGTCGGCGTCCATCCGCAAGCTGCTGGAGCTGCAGCCCAAGACGGCGCTGGTTGTGCGAGAGGGCAAGGAGTTAGAGATAGCTGTCGATGAGGTGCTGGTAGGGGACGAGGTCGTGTTGAAGCCGGGAGGCGCGGTGCCGGTGGACGGAATCGTTGTAGAAGGCAGTTCCTCTATCGATCAGTCGCTGCTGACGGGTGAGAGCATCCCGGTCGATAAAGCTGTCGGCGACGAGGTGATCGCCGGAACTATAAACAAAGGTGGATGGCTTAAATTTAAGGCTACGAAGGTCAGCGCTGACACGGCGCTTGCCCAGATCATAAGGCTTGTCGAGGAGGCTCAGGGCAGCAAGGCTCCCGTGCAGCGGTTGGCGGATAAGGTATCCGCCTATTTCGTGCCCATCGTGCTGGCAATTGGGGTGATCACTTTCCTCGCCTGGTATCTGTCCGGCTCCGATCTGGCCTTTTCCTTAACGGCATTTATCGCGGTGGTGATCGTCGCGTGCCCATGCGCGCTTGGCCTGGCCACGCCTACGGCGGTGATCGTGGGCATGGGCAAGGGGGCGGAAAACGGGATATTGATAAAGGATGCGGCCACCCTGGAGCTGGCGTGCAAGGTGGACACCATTGTCTTTGACAAAACGGGCACGCTGACGCGAGGCAAACCGGCGGTCACGGATATCATCACCTTGTCGGAATCATACTCGGGGGATGCGATCCTGGGGCTGGCCGCGGCGGTCGAGCAGCGTTCCGAGCACCACATAGGCGATGCCATCGTCGCCAAAGCTGTTGAGAGAAAACTCTCGATCTCCGAAGTTGCGGATTTCTCAGCCATAGCAGGCAAAGGCGTTGAGGCGAAATATAACGGCAGTTCCGTCCTCGTAGCGAACAGCAAGCTGCTTATAGAGAGGGGCATTGATATATCGAAGGCCGAGGTTGATGTTGTGAAACTCGAGGGACAGGGCAAGACGGTGGTGCTTGTAGGAATCGATGGCAAGGCAGTCGGCGTCATCGCGGTTGCGGATACAGCCAAGGAGTTCGCGGCCGAGACAGTCGCCAGGCTTAAGAAAATGGGTAAGCGGGTCGTCATGATCTCAGGCGATAACCGCCGCAGCGCGGAGAGCATCGCGCGTCAACTCAGGATCGATAGTGTGCTGGCCGAGGTCTTGCCTGAGGATAAAGCCGCAGAGATTAAGAAGCTCCAGGCGGGCGGCAGCAAGGTGGCTATGGTGGGTGATGGGGTGAACGATGCGCCGGCGCTGGTGCAGGCCGACGTCGGCATCGCCATCGGCTCCGGCACCGACGTTGCCATCGAGTCGGGGGGCATCGTTTTAGTGAAGGACGACCTCCGCGATGTCGTACGAACGCTGGATCTGAGCTGTTACACTATGCGCAAGATAAAGCAGAACCTGTTCTGGGCCTTCTTCTACAACGTTGTCGCTATACCGGTCGCTGCCGGAGCGCTATATCCTGCCATGCATTTCCTGCTGAATCCGATAATCGCGGGCGCGGCGATGGCCTTCAGTTCGGTGAGCGTGGTGACGAATTCGCTGAGCATGAGAAAGTATCGCTTGTAAAAGACATTCTGTTAGAGCGGTTCGAGGAGGGAGAAACCGGTTTTGTTATCCTTAACCCTCATCGCTTTAGCGCCGACGATCTCGTATAGTATTGCCTCGGCGACAATCCATGTCATCACCCCGGGTCGCAAACAACCGGTCATAGTCTGGCCGGAGCGGCCAAGTGAAGCATGTATATGAAGTACTGGTTTACCATCCTCGCCGGGTGCAAGAACACCCACGCCTGCTATTTCATGAACACCGTCCACAGGGAGCAGCATTGGCTCGGGAGGCATCTGCTCCGAGCGGCGCGGGCCTACCACTATCTGTCCGCCGCCGATGCCGCCTACCAGGATCACATGGCCCATCGTCACGCCCTTGTCCCTGGCGAAACGCTCGATGCATTCCGGTATTACATCGCCATCCTCAAGTCGAGTAACAAACACTCGTCCGATCTTGCCTTCCGTTGCCTTCATCGCTGTTCCTCCAAGTGGCCTCTATGCTGACAGATAATAACATTTGTTGGGGAAAACCAGCAAGTTTGGCTCGTCGATATTGACAAATACGGCTTGATATTTCATACTTCCAGAACTCTCGTATGGAGCAAGGAGGTGTGAAGTGCCTGCTACAACTGCGTTCAAGCGGTTACGGGTGTTCAATGTGGTAATGGGGGCTCTGCATATGGCTCAGGCTGTAGTGATACTGGTGCTGAGCAACAGCTACACGGTCCCCGGCACGACGTCATTCCTTTCTTACAATACGGCTACGCAATCCCTGGAGTCCAGCACTAAATCGCTCCTCGATTTTCCGATAGGGCCGATGGTAGCGGCTTTCCTCTTGATCTCTTCAGTGGCGCATTTCATCATGGCATCGCCGCGTTTCTATCCCTGGTACGTGCGCAATCTAAAAAAGGGGATCAACTATCTCAGATGGTATGAATATGCCCTCAGTGCTTCGCTTATGGTAGTGCTGATCGGCATGTTGAGCGGTATATTCGATGTGCCAACAATGATACTGCTTTTCGCGCTTACAGCGGGGATGAACTTCTTTGGTCTTGAGATGGAACTGCGCAATCAGGGAAAAGACAGGGTCGATTGGACGCCGTTTGTGTTCGGCTCGATCATCGGCTTCATCCCCTGGATCGTGGTTGCGTGGTATTTCTTCGCAGCCTTGTCCGGCTCTACTGAGGCGGTTCCGACCTTCGTTTATTTCATCCTCGGCATATTGTTCGTTTTCTTCTTCAGCTTCGCGTTGAACATGTGGCTGCAGTATAAAAAGATCGGCCCATGGAAGAATTACCTTTTCGGCGAGCGCGTTTATATGATACTGAGCCTGACGGCCAAGTCAGCGCTGGCGTGGCAGGTGTTCGCTGGTACGCTGAGAGGTTTCTGATTCGTATTTGGTTTTCCGTCGTCGGGGCATGCCAGCTTCTTAAGATGAAGATGGTGTGTCTGTGGAGGTAGCTTTATGCCACAAACAACATACTATGCCACAGCCTTTGTGGTAACTGTAGGGGTATACTTGACACTGGCGGCAGTAGCATGGCGCAGGCGCTCCGTTCCCGGCAGTACTTATTTTACCTTGATGATGCTCTCTGGCGCCTGGTGGGCAATGACATACGCCATTGAGGCGCTCAGCGACGATCAGTCCCTATGGGTACAGCTATCTACCCTCGGTGACTGCACTATGCCCGTGTTTTTCATGCTTTTTGCGCTGAGCTATTGGCGTCCTGATATACGTATACGTTTGCAGTATCAAATCCTGATATGGCTGATACCTGTGGCGACAATCATCATAGCCCTCACAAGTGGATTGCATGGTTTCCTGTTGAGTGAAATCCCGCCAAGTGTGGAGAATGCTAATATCCTTCTATTCGAACACGGGCCATGGTTCTATGTGACCATGACTTATGATTTTTTAACAATGTGGGTAGGTGTGGTGTTTCTGTTCAGGGCCGCGACGAGTCTTTCTAAGATATATCGGCGCCAAGCGCTTATCGTGCTTGTGGCAGCAGTCATTCCCTGGATAGCAAACGCACTTTTTCTCTTTGGTTTCAGTCCGGTACGCGGCCTGAATATAGCTCCCATCATGGCCTCAGTAACGGGTTTGCTCCTGGCGTTTGGTATCGTGAAGTATCAATTATTCAAGGTACTGCCGATTGCTAAGGAAGTTGTATATAAACAGATAGAAAGTGGGGTTTTGGTCGTAAATTATGGGGGTACGATTGTTGACATCAATCTAGCTGCCAAAAGCATGATCGGCGCAAAGGTGGAAGTGGGTCAAAATCTGGAAGCGGTTCTAAAGAATCGGCTTAGTATACCATTCCCATTACCAATAGTTCATCAAAGGCTGGAAGCTTCATTAAGGGATCGCGAGAAGCCGCTTTGGCTCGATGTCGTTATCGCGCCGTTATTTAATCGGCGCAACCAATTATCCGGTTATCTGATCATGCTTCATGATATATCTGAACGCAAGAGAGCGGAGGATGCCCTCCGGCAGAGCGAGGAACGGTTCAGACAATTCATCGAGCTATTGCCGGAAGCAGTTTGTGAGATTGATACATTTGGCAATGTGCTCCTGGCAAATAATAAGGCTTCCCTCATGGCTGGTTATGATAGAGCAGACCTTGAAAAGGGATTGAACATGTATGCAATGATCGCTCCGGAGGATCAGGGCAGGGTTGCAACTAATATACAGAGGATGATAGCTGGGGAAGCGTTGGGTTCAGATGAATATACACTGGTTCGTAAGGACAGCAGCAAATTTCCTGCAATCGTGCATATTGGCAATATTATCAACAAAGAAGGGAAGACTGCTGGATTTAGGTGTGTTATTGTCGATATCACCGAGCGCAAGAGGGCCGAAGAGGCACAGCATCGTCTGGCTGTTATTGTGGAGTCTTCTCACGATGCGATTCTGAGCAAGACGCTGGACGGGATTATCACAACGTGGAACAGGGGCGCCGAGATGCTTTATGGGTATACCGCCGAGGAGGTCATAGGGCGTCCGGTTTCTATACTGGTTCCTCCAGAGTTTCCTGGTGAAACGCAACAGTTGCTGGGGAAAATAAGGCGCGGGGAAGCTGTAAAGGACTATGCAGCGGTAAGAATCACTAAGGACAAGAAACGTATCAATGTTCTGTTGACTATTTCACCTATTCAGGATGTGTCAGGAAGGATAATCGGCGCTTCAACGATAGCGCAGGATATAACAGAGCTCAGGCGGGCAGCGGAGGTACTAAAGGAAAGCGAGAAGAAATACCGTGATCTTTTCGAGAATGCAAACGAAGCCATATTTGTGGCCCAGAATGAGAAGCTGGTGTTCATCAATCCGATGCTGACCAGAATGTTCGGTTATTCCGCCGCGGAGTTATCGGCGAAGCCGTTCATCGCGTTTATTCACCCCGATGATAGGGAGATGGTTATTGACCGTCACCGACGGCGCTTGAAGGGCGAAAGTCTACCTTCTACTTATGCCTTCCGCATTAATCGGAAAGATGGCAGTATTCGCTGGACCGAGTTAAGCACTGTTGTAATAGATTGGGAAGGAAAGCCTGCGACCCTTAATTTCTTGAGCGATATAACTGACCGCAGGCAGGCAGAGGAGAAAGTAAGACAGGTAGCTGAGGAATGGCAGACAACGTTTGATTCCATCAATGATATGGTATCCATTCAAGATAGGGACTATAAGCTTATCAGGCTTAATAAAGCGTATGCGGATGCTGTTGGGATGAAAATGGAGGACATTATCGGCAGGCCTTGTCATGAGGTAGTACACAATGCAGCTTCTCATATTCTAAATTGCCCTCATCACCGGACGATTGAGACAAAAAAGGCAATGACTCAGGAAATTTTCGAACCGAGGCTCGGCGCTTATCTTGAGGTGTCTACCTCACCAATCTTCGATAAGGCAGGCGAAGTAATAGGTTCCATCCATATAGCTAAAAATATCAGTGAACGCAAGCGGGCTGAGAACCTGATCCGAGTACGGCTGTCTTTACTGGAGTTCGCCGCGACACATTCTCTTGAAGAGCTGCTGCAGAAGACACTGGATGAAGTCGGGGCGTTGACTGAAAGCCCTATCGGATTTTACCACTTTGTCGACAAGGATCAGAAGACGCTTTCGCTTCAGGCATGGTCGACGCGGACGGCCAATGAATTCTGTAAGGCGGAGGGGCAGGGGATGCATTACGGGATTGATCAGGCGGGTGTGTGGGTGGACTGCGTGCGTCAACGGCGGCCGGTGATCCATAACGATTATGATTCGCTGCCGCATCGCAAAGGTTTTCCTGAAGGTCATGCCCCCGTGGTTCGAGAACTGGTTGTGCCTATCATGAGGGGTGGATATGTTGTGGCGATTCTCGGCATTGGCAACAAACCAACAGATTATACCGATATGGATGTAGAGGTTGTCTCTTATCTGGCGGATGTGGCGTGGGAAATCGCTGAGCGCAAGCGGGCTGAGAGGGCGCTGCGCGAGAGTGAGGAGAAGTTCAAGGATCTATCTGAGCAGCTGCCGCAAACGATCTTTGAAATTGATCTTGAAGGACGTTTTATCTATGCGAACCGCTATGGTCTTGAGTTTCACGGATATACATGGGATGAGATGACAAAGGAAGTCAATGCTATTGATTTATTTGTTCCGGAGCAGAGGCAGAGAGTAACTGAGAATATGGCAAAGATATTGCGAGGGGAAGAATATGATGATCATGAGTACACCGTGTTGCGGAAGGGTGGCAGCACGTATCCTGCCGTTATATATACTAATGCAATTATACGTAATGGGCAGCCTGTAGGGATAAGAGGTGTAATCCTCGATATCACGGAACGCAAAAAGATCGAACAGATGAAGAACGATTTCGTTTCCTTTATCTCCCATCAACTTCGAACGCCTGTGGCCGGTTTGATGGCTTATATCGATAATATGCTGGAGGGTATTACAGGTGAATTGAATGACAGGCAGTCTGAATATCTTAGTGAAATGCGGAATGTGTGTGCAAGAGGCAACCAGTTAATTGCCGACCTACTCAATATTTCTAGGCTTGAGCGCGGGGTGATTTCAGTTAATATACAGCCCACTTATTTGAGGGATAAGGTGGAAATAGCTGTTCGAGAGTATAAGAACAGCATTGAAGAAAAAGGACTGACACTTGATATTAATGAGGTAGAGCAAGGGATCTCGGTGCTCGCTGATGGCGATAAGCTAGCTGAAGTGCTGAAGAATGTAATTCATAATGCTTATAAATTCACGAAGGCCGGTTTGATCAGTATTGAAATATCATCGGAAGGAAATCTGGGAATTGTAAAGGTCAAAGACACCGGTATTGGTATGACGGAAGTGGCTATGAAGGATCTATTCAAGAAAGAAAAAGTGTTCGGCGGAGCTGTTACTGTAGGGGGTGGCGCAGGACTTGGCCTCTATATAGCCAAGGGTTTTATGAAACTTCAAGGTGGCGATATTATGGTAGAATCCGTCATAGGCAAGGGGAGCACTTTTATCATAAGCCTTCCGAGAAAACAAAATATGAGCTAATGAAAGATTTAGGAGGTAGAACCATGGCTACTACTGACAAGGGGAAGATATTGATCATTGAGGATGATGCCTCTTTCCGGCGTGTTTATCATGATATGTTTGAAACAGCGGGCTATCAAGTGCTGGTAGCTGAAAATGGGGAGCTTGGGTGGGATCTGGCAAAGGCGGAAAAACCGGATTTGATCATGCTGGATTTGGTCTTGCCCGGGCTTCATGGCTTCGAGGTATTAAAGTATGTACGCGGCGATTCTGAGACAAAGAATATACCTGTTATCATTACCACAGCATTAGGGGAGCAGGATGACATACGGAAAGGCATTGAACTCGGGGCTAACGATTATATGGTAAAAGGCTTCTTCACTCCTCGTGAAATTTTAGCAAAGATCCGTGCCGTATTTACACAAGCCGACGCGAGAAAGGGTATTACATCCTACAAATTACAGGTGAAGGAAGGAAGAGCGGATGCGGGACGGATGCAGACAGATATTGGATTGACAAAATTATTTAATTGTCCACAATGCCACGAGGAATTGCAATTGGATCTTATCCCAGATTATACAAGGACAGACAGCCATTGGTTCTTATCTCATTTCGTGTGTCCAAAGTGCCAGAGGTCCTTCTAATTGTCTAAAAGCAGATTTACATCGATACCATTTGTGTATTTAATAGCAGACTAAGCAGTGTCTCTGGAGGTTGTGAAGAGCTATGATATGGTTAAGAAGAGCTTTGACCCTGCCGTTGATTTTCATCTTTATCGTATTAATAGTCGCAGCGGTTACCGTTACTGCTGTTAACAATACGGCTGCCGATCCCGACTTCTATAACGACCTCATGCTAAAGGCTGATATGTACAATTACGTATATGACAACATCCTGCCGGCGGTCCTCGATGAGATAGATGCTGAAGATACGGCTGATCTGCCTATCGATATTGCCACCCTCCACGATGAGATAGTTGCAGCTGCCAAGCAAGTATTCCCTCCTTCATGGCTGCAGCAACAGTTTGAATCTGTAACGGATGTGTTAATACCATACGTGGTTGATAATGAACCTGGGTTTACATATACCTTCACAGTAAAGGACAGGATGGATGATATCGGCCAGGCGATAAAGGATAACCTGCTTGTTGGGAATGCCTATGCCGATTTATATGATGATTTAATAGATTATATAGCTGAATATTATTATGAAAACCTGCCTGCATTACCGCCGGATATAGATATAACACAATCTGAAATAGAGATGGCGCTCAAGAATTCGTTAACAACGGCATGGCTGAAAACGCAGTTGGAGGCAGCAGTCGATCAGGTAATACCATATCTCTCCGGTGATAGAAACTATTTTGAAATCAGTATCCCCGTCCAACAACGAGTAACCGATGAGACATTGCTGGCACTGCTCGGCCCCGGAAACGAGGATTACCTGGATGAGGCGCGGGCATGGCTCGGCGACGGATGGGAATACACGCAGAACGATTTATATGCCGATATGAGTGCGGAGAGCGTGCAGAAGCTGCAGGACGTTCGCGGTTGGATACACGATGGCTATACGTTCGATCAGGACGATATGCGGGAAGCGATGTCGGACGATCCGAGTGGGCTGCAGGATTTCGATGATGTACGAAACGGAATAGAGATAGGAAGGATATGGCTCTGGGTGCTGTGGGTCGTGCCGTTCTTGCTCCTCATCGGTATCGGCTTCCTGGGCGGGCGTGGATGGAAGACCCGTGCGGCGGGGCCGTTCGTTATCCTGTTCTTCGTGTCGCTGGTCATGTTCCTGGGGGTGATGCTCACCTGGGGGCAGTGGGGCGAAGCGGAGATGCAAGACGCTATAGATACCTCTGGGCATCAGGGAGTCGAGGCAGTGATGTTAGATAAGGCTGATGATATCGCAATCGATGCGGCAGGCAGCTTTGTGAATGATATGCAAGATATATACATGTATATGATGATCGCCTCAGGTGTGGGGCTTGCTGGGGTTGGGGTATGGTGGGTGGTAGGTTCCCGTGGTAAAAAGAACGTCGCCAGATAGGACTAATATGATTCTATCTCTATATGCGTTTTGTGTTTTTCTGAATTGTCAGTCGGGGCCGGCGTAGTTTCGTTAATAATACCGTCACCTACTAGAATAACTTTGCGTTTTTGTCTTTCGAGGTCTTTCTTAATATTGTCAATTATACGGCTGCGCTCTTCCTCAGATAAAGCCTCTTCATTGAATGGGGGATCCCAGGACTTGATGCTATTGGTGAAGATAGCTATCCCCAGGGACTCAGACAGGAGCTCGGAATCCACAGTGATTGTTTTTTCGCCCTCTTTATAAAGGAGCCCGCTTCTTCCTTTAGAGATTACTTTATATTTCTTCGATCCGAAAGCCATATCTACCTCGATGGATTATTTATCTGGTTCTACTTCCGCGATTTCTTGTGCTTGCCGCCCAGCCTTCTCAGTTCGGTATCGAGCATTTTGGTCAGCTGTGGTATGGTATATGTCTTTATCTCACCGGTCAACTCGTCCCGCATATGAACCTTTTTAATTCCCGCGTTAATAATTTCCTTCATGCAGAGGGCGCACGGCCGATTCGTCTGTGCCATTTTAGCCTTGCTCTGAGTGTATCCGCTGCCAATCAACTCGCTGGAAATATACATCTCGCCGTCGAGGACTATAGCCCCCGTCCGTGCGGCATTGATGATGGCGTTCTGCTCGGCGTGGACGCTGCGGCACAGCTCATAACGTTCGCCGGAAGGTGTCCCCAACTCGATCCTGATGCAGCTTCCGATATCGATGCAGTTGTCGGTGTCACGCGGCGAACCGACGTACCCGGAGCTCACTTCTGCATCGTCTCTAATGATAACCGCCCCTACTTTTCTTCTAAGGCAGGTGCCCCTTTCCGCGGCGACCTTGGCTCTGTTTAAATAGTGCTCGGTTTTACCCGGCCTCTCCCTTTTCGGATTATCCACAGATACCTCTCGTTAATAATATTTATTTGTAAAATCAATCCTTATTATACCTCGTCAGGCCGAATCTGTCCCTCACCCGGTCGAAGTCTTCTGCTGAAGGCCGCGGCAGGCTGTTGTACGGCAGGCCGATTCTCGTGCGCAGGTCGGCGGCCATCTCGGCGGTCTTGATGGCGATGATCTGTGCATCAAGTATCGGGATATTGCGGTTGCCAACCCTGATGCTGTGCAGACCGGCCAGGCTGCAGAATGGACCGATGCCGCAGCAGCCGATGACGATGACATCGGCACCATCGGCCACCATCTCGCGTGCACGATCAGCCACGCCGTCGGCGGCGAACTTGGGGTCGACGAAGCTCTTGCTCCAGGTGTCCTCAAACTTGTGTATATCAGGCCTGATGCCGTTGGGGATAAGGCGGTCGTAGAGGCCGTGATAGCGCACCTGTTCCTCATGGTCGGCGACAAGCCCCGGCAGGTTGGCGCAGATGATGCCGAACTTGCGCCCCAGCTGGCAGGCGAGCAGCATCGTTGCTTCGGCCGGGCCTATAACTGGTATATCTACAGCCGCTCGCGCTTCCCTTACACCGGTGTCGCCAAAGCAGCCCACCACTGCGGCGTCGCAGCCCTGGCGCTCGGACTCGATTATAGCCTCCACTATGCTTGCGGAGTTCAGAAATGAGTAGTAGCGGTTGACGAAGTCTTTGGGTTCGGCTAATCCCACCTTTAACGCCTTTGGTATCACTTCGGTATCAGGCCTTAACGCTTTGCTGAAGCTGTTGCGCAGCACCCCGAACCATATGTCCTCAAAGCCCGGCACCGATTGTGCCACTGACACCAGCGATATCTTCATCTCAGCCCTCCCTGCAATTCGTTCGATTTTTACATCTTATCAAACCGCACCTGTGAGGCCGCCGTCGATATATATGTTCTGCCCGGTGACCATGTCGGATGCCTCCGAGGCTAAATACACGGCGAGCAATCCGATCTCACGCGGTTCGGAAGGCCGGCCCAGCGGTATCCGGGACATCTCATGTCTGAAATACTCCTGGCCCTTGCGATCCAGCATCACTTTAGCCGCTTCGGTCAGCGTCCAGCTGGGTCCGATGCCGTTGACGTTTATGTTGTACGGAGCCCATTCCCGCGCCAGCGTCTGCACGAACCTGGCAGCGGCGGCCTTGCTTATGCAGTACAGGCTGTTGTAATCGAAAGAGGCCACCGCGGTGGCTGATATGATGATGATTATTTTACCCTTGCGCTGCTTGATCATATGGGGACCCACCGCACGAGCGCAGTGCAGTATACCCTTGACGTTGAGGTTCATCACCGATTCCCAGTCCTCGTCGGTTATTGGTTTGATATTCTGCTCCTCAAGCGGAACAACTACGCGGCGGTTGCCCTTTCCCGCGTTGTTCACCAGTATATCTATCTTGCCGAACCTAGACAAAGTCTCCTCTACCATACGTTGCACCCGAATCTCATCCGTGACATCTACAGTTAACGGAAGGCAGTGGCGTCCCAGTGCCTGGACTTCAGCGGCGAGCCTGTCGTTTTCGTCGGTGTGTATATCACCGGAGACGATGTCGGCACCGGCCTCAGCCAGGGTCAGGGCGATTCCTTTACCTATGCCGTGGGCGGCGCCTGTTACTATGGCTACTTTGCCCATTAGACTGTACTCTTTCAGCATACCGCTTTCCCTCCGTCGATGTGGTGGTGGTGGTTAATCACCTATACTCTATTATTGCATAACCTCATGTCAATAGCCCTCTCTAATTGAGGATTTACAACGGCTTATCGATTGTCGATGATTTATCGACCACAAACGGGTCTACGCGGCAACCCGTCTTTTCCTTACCCCATGGTTACTTTGAAAGATGTAGAATTAAAATTGGGTTCTGGTTCCAAAGTAGTATTAAATTTTATTGAAACAGTATAAAATAAGATATGGATTCTGGTTGTTTAAAAAGGAGATGGGACTGAAACGAGCGGCGGGCTTTCGACTAACGGTGATCATGGAAATCGCTGCCGAATATCTTGGGCGAGCGTTTGATACAGGGAATAGGGTGTTTGAGATTCAGCTCATATTGATATCCCCGATTCACAGAGTTATACTTCCTCAAGGGAACTTAGATGTTACCTCATAATTCTATGCGTAAATATAAATTACCATCGCTTATAATTGGTGGTTTGGAAATCAATCCTCCTTTTATCCAGGGCGGGATGGGGGTCAGGGTGTCCAAAGCCAACCTGGCTGCTGCTGTGGCCAAAGAGGGCTGTGCAGGTGTCATTTCCACGGTTGGACTGGGGGAATTCGAGAATCGTCCCGGCTCAGAGTTTGTGAAGTTAAATGAGCAGGCACTGCGCGATGAGATGAGAAAAGCCAAAAAAATGACCAATGGCGTTATCGGCGTTAACGTGCTGGTCGCGCTTTCAAACTACGAAAATCTGGTCAGAACTGCAGCTGAGGAAGGCGCGGATCTGATTATATGCGGAGCAGGCCTCCCCCTCGATCTTCCCGTGATCACTGCGGGACATACCAGTAAACTGGTTCCGATCGTATCCTCTGCAAGAGCGCTCAGCATCATATGCAGAAAGTGGAAACAGTACAACAAGAAACCGGATGCCGTGATAGTGGAGGGGGCCAAGGCAGGCGGCCACCTCGGATTTGATTATGAGGACCTGGTAAACGGTACAACCCGCGAACTTGATGAAATCCTGACTGAAGTAATCGCAGTCGCTAATTCGTTCGATCCGCATATTCCGGTGATCGCTGCGGGCGGCATCTTTGACGGGAAGGACATTGCGCGGGTCCTCAATCTGGGTGCTGCCGGCGTCCAGATGGCAACCCGCTTCGTCTGCACAGACGAATGCGACGTCCACCTGAATTTTAAAATGGCATATATCAATTCCAAGAAGGAGGATATAACCATTATCAAGAGCCCCGTGGGAATGCCGGGAAGGGTTATCAATAACGCGTTCGTAGAAAAAATAAAGAGGGGCGAAACGGTACCATTTAAGTGTACCTACAAGTGTTTGAAGAGTTGTGATCCCAGGACCGCTCCGTATTGTATTGCCAAGGTCTTGTTAAGGGCGGCGGAGGGCCACCTTGAAGAGGCATTCGCCTTTGCCGGCGAGAATGCCTACAGGTGCAAAGAGATCGTCTCCGTAAAAAGGCTTATCAGCGAACTGGCCGAAGAAGCCGCCTATCACCTGAACAAAATGAAACCTATTCAAGGCATGGCATAATAAACATTATCATACCCGCATTGCGATTATTGCTTCTATCTTCTGCGACTAGGCTCAAAGAATATCTTCACCTAATTAATCAAGTGCGTTGCTTTGAAGTTAACTATTGGTTATTGAAGCATTCCCCTCTTATGGTACTAAAGTCACATACTTGATTACTAGCTATTATTAAGATTGATTTGTATAATAAATATAGGAACTGGGGGTGGTGTTATGGTTTTGGATTATCTTTTTGGTCGAGGGGGGTGAGGATCATCAAAGCGGCCCGTGTGTGCCGCAGAAGATGTTGGTGTTATGAGTGAGGAACACGAGCTTCAATATAAAGAAATGGAATACTCGCGGGTAACCGACGAGCAGTGGCGGCAGCTGCTCACTACTGAACAATACGTAGTTACCAGACGCAAGAAAACAGAGAGGCCATTTTCCGGCATATACCACGATTTCAAGGATGAGGGCATATACCAGTGCATTTGCTGTGGCAGAGATATGTTTAACTCACAGGCCAAGTTCGATTCGGGGACGGGTTGGCCCAGCTTTAATGCTCCGGCTTCGGAGCGTTGTATTGAAACCCGCCCGGATAATTCGGAAGGTATGAGCAGGGTGGAGGTCCGCTGCAGGAAGTGCGGGGCGCATCTGGGGCATGTATTCGATGATGGCCCCCAGCCTACAGGTAAGCGTTACTGCATCAATTCGGTCGCTTTGAAGTTCATAGAGACGTAAGAAGTTGCCTTTGCGCACGGCTAGTCATTAGCGGTATGTATGCTGTATGAGTCAGCTACAGATCGAATGCATCCACTAACTTTTCAATATGATACCCTCTTTTTCAAACTTGTCACTGCGTCTATTTAAGTTATATAATTAGGCGCAGTCTACAATTATAAGGAGTATAAAATGCCTCCCTATGCTTTTTTCGATGGTAAATTTGTCCCGCTTGCTAAGGCGAAGGTCGGGGTCATGACGCATGCCTTCAATTACGGCACCGCCTGTTTCGAAGGGATACGCGGCAACTGGAATAAAGAGCAGGGGCAGATGTATATATTCCGTATGAAGGAACACTACAAGCGGCTGTTAGAGAGCTGCGAGGTGCTGAAGATAGAGCTGCCGTATAGCATCGATGAAATGTGTTCTCTCAGCTTGGAACTGGTACAACGCTGCAGTTTTCGTGAAGACACCTACATACGCCCGATGGCTTATAAAAAGACGGAGCAGGTCGGTGTCAGGCTGCATAATCTTGAGCCTGGTTTTCTCATGTTCGCTACACCTTTCGGGGCTTATCTGGATATAGAGAAAGGGGCTCGGTGCTGCATAGCTTCCTGGCGGCGGGTTAACAGCAGCATGATACCGATCAGGGCTAAGATAAACGGCATCTACGTCAACAGCGCCCTGGCCAAGACCGAGGCATTTGAAAAGGGTTTCGATGAGGCCATCTTCCTTACACAGGACGGGCATGTCTGCGAGGGCAGCGGCGAGAATATCTTCCTGGTGATCGACGGCAAGCTGGTCACGCCGCCCGTGTCCGATGACATCCTGATCGGCATAACAAGAGATACGATAATGAAGCTGGCGAAGAAAGAGTTCGGCATCGATACCGTCGAACGCTCTATCGATCCGGAGGAGCTCTTCACCGCCGATGAGTGTTTCATGACCGGCACTGCCGCACATGTTACTCCGATCATAGAGATAGACCATCGCAAGGTGGGGAGAGGCTCCATCGGCAAGACGACTAAGAAGCTCCAGTCCATGTATTTCGATGTCATACTCGGCAAGAATAAGAAGTACATGGGTTGGTGTACCCCTGTCTATGACGCTGCAAAGTCATAGATGGTCGTAGAAAGCAACAAGTCCATTGACAAATGCTTTTTGTAATTATATAGTTCATTTTGTGAACTATTAATAGAGTAAACTATAAAGGATCGAACAGTCGTCATCATGAAGGACAGCGAACTGGAACGTATAGTCGAAAATATACTAAATGTACTTCCTCTGTTTCGCAGGAGCTTCCGCAATATTGACTTCGACCGTGTGGCTGAGGGGCTGTCACATCCGCATATAATGGTCATGAGGATGCTTGAGGATCACGAAAGCCTTTCGGTATCCGCAATAGGCGATAAACAGTTCATCTCCCGGCCGCAGATGACGCATATTGTTGACAAACTGGTTAGCCTGAGTATGGTGGAACGAGCCATAGACGAGGACGATCGCCGGGTGATTAATGTGGTACTGACAGATACTGGCAGAAAAATTATGAGACAGTGCGATGCTATTATTAAACATAGCATAAGAGAAAGCCTCGCTGCGTTAGATGATAAGGATATTGAGGAGATGTCGGCAGCGCTGAGCAAGCTGGCTGAAATAGGCTTCAAACTAAAATAACATGGTCTCAGATGAAGAATATAGACGAAAATATAAATAATAGGAATATTAAAAATAATAATGAGACCGCTGCAAGAGCTGGCCCTCCCAAGCTGGCCAGGCGCGAAGTAATACTCACCTTGGCGGGCCTAATGCTGGCCCAGTTCCTTGCCTCGCTCGACCAGACAGTAGTTGGTACTGCTCTACCTAAAATAATTACTGAGCTCGGCGGTTTCAGCCAGTACACATGGGTGGTCACAGCTTACATGATAACTTCGACTGTCACCATCCCAATCGTCGCCAAGCTGAGCGATATGTACGGACGGAAGTGGTTCCTCGTCGGCGGGATAATTATATTCCTCGTCGGGTCTGCTATCTGTGGCACCAGCCAAACCATAGATCAGCTTATCGCCTACCGCGCAATACAGGGCGTAGGCGCCGGGGCCATAATGGCGCTCGCTTTCACCATACTCGGCGACCTGTTCCCGCCATCCGAGCGAGGGAAATATGCCGGGATCATGGCCGGGGTATTCGGCCTGTCCTCCATCATCGGGCCGACGCTTGGCGGTTACATCACCGACCACTTTGGCTGGCACTGGATATTCTATGTAAACATACCACTAGGGATATTAATAATCTTCTTGATTATATTCTTCTTCCCTCACCTCAGGTTCTCAACTCGTAAGCACAAGATAGATTTTCTCGGGATCATAACATTGGCGTTAACGGTAGTACCGTTGATGATTGCCCTCTCATTGGCGGGCGTAGATTACGCATGGACTTCACCACAGATAGTTGGATTGTTCGAGTTCTCAGTCCTTATGTTCTTTGTGCTGCTGAACATTGAGAAGCATGTAAAAGAGCCTCTCATTCCACTGTGGATATTCAAAGACCGCGTAGTGTCTGTATCGTCGTTGATCATATTTCTCACCGGCTTCGGCATGTTCGCCGGCATCGTATTCGTCCCCCTCTTTTTTCAAGGGATACTGGGTAAAAGCGCCACATCCAGCGGCAGTTTCCTTACCCCGATGATGCTGGGCATGATAACCGGCAGCTTGCTCTCCGGACAATATCTGTCGCGCGTGGGAGGCCACTACCGCATCCAGGGCATGGTAGGATGCGCGATCATGGCCGGTGGCATATTCCTGCTATCGCGGATGACGGCGCAAACGCCGGATTCGGCGGCTGTAGTGAATATAGTGATAATGGGCTTTGGCCTGGGCATCACCATGCCGGTATACACCATCGCGGTGCAGAATGCCGTCCCGTACTCCGTTATGGGAATTGCCACATCTACAACCGCCTTCTTCCGTTCCATAGGCGGCGTGTTGGGAATGGCTGTCGTCGGCTCAATGATGAACAACCGCTTCGCTGCGGAGTTCACCACCAATCTCTCGCTGCAAGTGAAGGCTGTCATCCCTTCGGACCAGCTGAATCAACTTGTGAACAACCCTCAGGCATTATTCAACTCAGGCGCTCTGGATAAAATGCAGGAACAGTTCGCGAGCTTTGGTTCACAGGGCACGGATATGCTTAATAGCCTGTTAGCAACGCTGAGAAATGCACTTAGTTCCGCACTGTCAGAGGTTTTCTTCATCTGCTTTTGCGTGATTGTAGTAGCCTTCCTGGTAAACTTCTTCCTCAAGGAGATACCGCTACGCAAGCATCATTAAGTTGATATTACTTTATCAGTGAGAGGAACTCGGCGCGGGTAACCGCCCTCGTTCGGAAGCTGCCTCGCATAGCGGATGTTACAATGTTCGATCCCGGTTTCTTTACACCACGCATCGTCATGCACATGTGCTCGGCCTCAATAACCACCGCTACGCCCTGCGGCTGTAATGCCTCGACTATGGTGTCGGCAATCTGGGTAGTGAGACGTTCCTGCAGCTGAGGGCGCCTGGCCAGGATCTCGACGACGCGCCCGAGCTTGGATGCGCCAACGACGCGCCCCTTTGGGATATAACCTATATGTACCATTCCGTAGAAAGGTAAAAGGTGGTGCTCGCACATTGAATAGAACGGTATATCCTTGAGTATGACCATCTCGTTGTGTCCTTCCTCAAAGCCGACACTGAGCACCTCCCTGGGATCTTCCTTCATTCCGCTGAAGACCTCGGCGTACATCTCGGCGATGCGCCTGGGGGTTTCCTTAATCCCTTCACGGGAGGGGTCCTCGCCGATTGCTACTAATATATCGTGAACCGCCCGTTTAATCTTATCCTGGTCGATCATACTCGATGCTCCTTATTTCGTCCTATCTGTCCCGCTCGATCACCTTAACGTCAGCGCTCGATGGCATCGTATAGCGGTCTGCTCCCATATATAGTACGGGGGAGGCGAGGTTCAGGTCGATGGTTTCATCTTTAGTGAAGAGCGCTTTATCGAAATGTGTGGCAACTATCTCGCCCACTATCCAAACGTGGTCACCGTACTCCCTGCTGTCGATTAAGCGACATTCGTATGCGGCATAGGCGTCCTTGAGGATCGGCGCTGTCGTTTTAATTGGCTTCTCTGTTTTGATCCCTAACTTCTCGAACTTATCTATCTCCGCTCCGGAAATGCTGCCTATCGATACTACCAGAGCTGCTTTATCGAAGGGGAGGAAGTTTATGGCGAACTCCTTCGCTTTCTTGATGAGCTTATACGTGTAGCGTTTGGGCGACAGAGATACGCCGAATATCGGCGGTGTGTGCGATATCGGAGAGTGCCAGGCGGCGGCCATGGCGTTGTTTTTGCCTTCGCTGTGTACCGTTACTACTGCAGCGATACGCGGGTAATGATGATAGAAATCCCCGCATCCTGCTATATAAACTTTAGCCATCTAATCCTCCTGATACCACCCTCAGGGCTGATGGTATTACACGAAAATTTGCCGGGGCTTCTCCCACAACCTCTCCGTCCAACTGGAGAAGCAACCTTTCAGATGTTCCGACGTCGATGAGCTTTGCTTTATATGTATTGACCTTAGGATGGGTAATATGTGTTCCCTTGTACAGCCTGGGGAAGTTATACAGCAGCCTCAGTTTATTCACATCTCTTATAGTAACAACATCCAATAGCCCGTCGCAAGTGTCGGCATCGGGGGTTATCTTCATGCCGCCGCCGAAGTAGCGCCCGTTGTTTACCGTAATGAGCAGGCTTCGTTCTTGCCGTATCTGTCCATCTATATTTATGACGATATCTTTAGCTTTGTATGGAACAAATACTGCTGAAAAAGCGATAAGGAACGGCATCGTACCGCCCAGCCTTTTAAAACGCCTGGTCCGCTCAGCTACGGAGGCAGCGAATCCGAGACCTGCTGTATTTATATAATATCGCTGCTTCTTTCGGCCGTTGCTTATATATTCAACATAGCCGAGGTCTATATTGATGCAGTTGCGATTTGCAAGCACTTTACAAGCCTTACTGAAATCATCCGGTATATTCAGGCTTCGGATGCAGTCTCTGCCGGTGCCGGTACAGATAATTCCTAAAGTCGCTTTACTCTTTCCATCTTTATCGATAATGCCGTTAACCACTTCATTTACAGTGCCGTCGCCGCCGACTGCTACCACCAGTTCATATCCATTATCTATCGCTTCTTTTACCAACTCGATGCCGTGTCCGGTTCCTTCAGTGAAAGCATAATCGAAGGGTATGTCATTGCGCTTAAGCAGTTCGCTGATCATGGGCCATTGCCTGGCTGTTTTGCCACCCCTGGCGGCGGGATTGATTATTACCTTGGCACAAGACATTGTACTAACTCCAGCATGACGCTGTATGTTAGTCATAATATTATCCTTAGTTGCTGTGTCCTTGGCGTTTGATCTTGAACTGGGGGTTTCTAGTTACTACATCTAAAGCGGAGGGGATTATTCTAAAGACTGCTGGTGTCTCACCGACTAGCTCACCGTCGAGCTGAATGGGGAGCCTCTGTGGGGAGTCAATAATGACACTCCTCGCCTTCTGTAATTTGACCTTCTGGCGATCAATGTGGGTTCCTGTATAAAATAGGGGGAAGTTCAACAGGGCCTCTAACTTAGTGATATTTCCAATTATCGCTACGTCCAGCAGTCCATCACAGGGTGTTGCATTGGGGAATACCCTTCCTCCGCCCAAGTAGCGTCCGTTATTAATCACAATACTAAAGTCACGTTCTATTCGTTTTTCCCCATCAATACTCAGCAATATATCTTTGTTCTGATATTCTAATACCTTCGGCATTAAGCCAATGGCATACGGTACCGCACCGCCGAGCACTTTATATTTAGTTTGAGGAATGGAACTTTCGATTACGTCCGAGACAAAACCTACGCCCGCTGTGTTGATATAATGGCGCTGAATAATTTTATTATGACTAGTATATGACACTGCTCCGATGTCGATGGTGAGCATCTCGAATTTCTCAAAAAGCTGGCAACCCCTGATATAATCCCGCGGTATGCCCAACATATGAGCGATATCATTCTGTGTTCCCGCAGCAATAATACCTAGTATTGCTCTGCCTTTACCGTTTTCATCGATCAGGCCGTTAGCCACTTCATTCACCGTTCCGTCTCCACCGACGGCGATCACAAGGTTATACCCTTTTTCGACTGCTTGTCTGGAAAGCGCAATACCTTGCCCCGGTGCTTGTATGAATTCATAGTCGAAGGGAAGGCCGGTATTTCTGAGAAGCTTGTTGAGGATAGGCCACATTTTACCCGTGGCTCCGCCCCTTGACATGGGATTTACGATTACTTTAGCGTAATACATAGTATTACCCCAAGCCCAGAGCTTGCTCGATGGCAACCACGTTTGCCGGTACGAGCTTTGGCGGATTGGCGCACTTTATAGCCGTATCCGGATCTTTAAGCCCGGCGCCGGTAATGATAGCCACCACTGTTTTACCTTTTAAGCTCAGGCCGCCTTTGGTTGCTTTTATTAAGCCAGCTACTGATGCAGCGGATGCCGGCTCTCCGAAAACGCCCTCTTCCTGTGCCAGAAGGCGGTAGGCGGCAAGTATCTCTTCGTCGGTTACTGCGTCAATTATACCACCGGATTCATCTCGGGCGTTAGTAGCCCCCTTCCAGCTTGCGGGATTGCCTATACGGATCGCTGTCGCTATTGTCTCCGGTTTATCAATAATCTTGTTCTGAACGATGGGGGCGGCACCAGCCGCCTGGAACCCCATCATCTTTGGTTTCTTGGTGGATTTACCGGCCTTGTGATACTCCACGTATCCTTTCCAATAGGCGGTTATGTTGCCTGCGTTTCCAACCGGTATGAAGTGATAATCCGGCGCGTCGCCGAGCGAATCAACTATCTCGAACGCTCCGGTCTTCTGTCCTTCTATGCGGAATGGATTTACGGAGTTAACTAGGGTTATAGCATGTCTCTCGCAAATGTCGCGAACTATGTTGAGGGCCTGATCGAAGTTCCCATCTATAGCTAGAAGCTGGGCGCCGTAGATTAAAGCCTGAGCCAGCTTGCCCAGCGCGATTTTGCCTTCTGGGATAATAACTATAGTCTTTAGTCCAAATCTGGCTCCGAAGGCTGCAGCAGACGCGCTGGTATTGCCGGTTGAGGCGCAGATTATAGCCTTGCTCTTGTTTTCAACAGCCTTCGCCACGGCCATGACCATGCCGCGGTCCTTGAATGAACCGGTGGGGTTGCATCCCTCAAGCTTGAAGTAAAGCTTACAGCCCAGTTTTTTCTCAATCGATCGTGAGCGCACGAGGGGTGTGTCGCCCTCACCGAGTGTTATCATAGGGGTCTTTGAAGTGATAGGTAAATACTCACGGTATCGTTCTAACACACCTGTTTTCATTGCTACTGTCCTATCCTTTTTAATACTACTGAATGCGGCGGCCAGTTCACTTTGCCGCCATCTGCATCGGTTTCAATCTTCGACATCGTTATAAGAAGGTCGAAATCCATATCCTCGAATTTGCATTGCATAAGGCGTCCACTCATTAAATCGTTAGCGTCCGCTAACGGCATCTCCGAAGATTTCTTTCTATGTACGATAAAGTTTACCACAAATGGCTGCACATCGCCTTCGAGCGCAAAGTGGATGTCGTGCGGATCGTGGTCGTAGATAACAATCATCTTGGACGGGTGCTCCGGAGCTACCGATAGGATTGTGATATTTGCTCCAGATTGGGTGAGCGGATCGCCGTGTGCGGAATGTCTTTTGCGTTTGATGATTTTGGATTGGGTCAATCTGTCATCCATAACCGATAGCCTACCGCCTTCGAATGATTCCGGTTCGGACTCGGGAAGCTGTATGCGGATGACGTCCGATTCCTCAATCGCATCGCCATTACGTTTCATATCGGGTCCTGTCGGCTTTCTATAAAGGCGAAAGTACAGTGTATTATCTTTGTTGTCGGTTACAAAACTCATGAACTTGTAGACTTGACCTCGATGGCCGAATATTATGCGTGTGGCTTGCAGCTTCACGGATTTTATACCTTCCATTTGCGTACAGCCGGAGTTGGGGGTGGACAGTTCATCGCGGGTCTCCTGATGTTCTATCGTTTAGTCTTCGACCCTTACGAAGTTGGAGATCTCTTTTATCACATCCAGGCGTGATATCTCGGCCATGGCATCCTGCATGGCCTGCTCCTTGGCCGGATAGGTCATGAGAACGATCTCGGCTGCCCTCTTGGATATGTCGCTTTCCTTCTGAATCACTGATGAAATGCTGACCTCTTTATCAGCGAGTGCTTTAGCGATTTTGGCGAGCACGCCGGGGCGATCCACAGCGTTCATCCTGAGGTAGTACCGGGTCTTTATTTCCGACATGGGCCTGATCCGCTTTTTGGGGTCAAGCCGCAACGTTGGTGTTAAGCTGATTCCCCGGTTAATGCGCTGTGCCACATCGATGACATCGGCGAGGATGGCGCTTGAGGTGGGAGCGGCACCGGCGCCCTGCCCATAGAACAGCACTCGACCCACCAAGTCTCCTTCTACCTGCACGGCGTTATAAACTCCATTGACCTTGGCCAGAAGGAGGTCTTGATGCAGGAATACGGGGTGTACACGTACTTCGATTGAGCCCTTCTGTTCCTTGGCTATAGCAAGGAGCTTTATTTCATAACCCAGCTCGTTGGCGTAGCGGAAATCGCGGGCTGTGAGGCGGGAGATTCCTTCATGATATATATCTTCCGGTTTTATCTTTACATGGAATGCCAGGGTTGCCAGTATCGCGAGTTTATAGGCAGCATCGATACCTTCGACATCATTCTTTGGGTCTGGTTCGGCATAGCCCAGCTTCTGTGCCTGCTTCAAGGCTGTATTGAAATCGATTTGTTCGGAGGACATGCGTGTAAGAATGTAGTTGGTGGTGCCATTGATAATGCAGTGTATCGCAGATATGTCATTAGCCAGCAGGTCCTGCTTGAAGGGTGCTATTAATGGTATGCCGCCTCCGACGGTAGCTTCGTACATGATATCGACACCGTTTTCCTGTGCTATGTCCAGGAATTCGGGGAAGTGCTTTGCCATGACCTCTTTGTTGGATGTTACTACATGTTTTCCCTTGCTGAGGGCTTTCTTAATGAAGTCTGCAGCAGGATATTCTCCGCCCAGGACTTCAATGACAATGTCGATGTTCGCATTATTAAGGATATCGGAAGCATTCTGGGTGAACAGGGACTTATCGATCTTGGAGGCTTTGATCTTAGCGGTATCTTTTTCCAGGATGCGCAGTATCTGTAAGTCACATCCTGCCTGTGATGAAAGCGCCTTGGCTTTCTCAAGGAGGATCTTGGTCACGCCGCTGCCTATGACCCCGTATCCAAGGATACCGATACCGATTACGCCCTTTTTACCCAACCTCAGTATCCTCCGTTAGCTTAACTGTTTCACTGCCCAGGCATATACTTCCGTTAGATCGAGTTTGGGATTGCGTTCCACTTCGGTTGCATACTCTTGTGAAAACCATTTGTTGTAATCAGTAAGGCCGGTCTGCTGGCGCATTTCCTCTGTGATAGGGCCATCTGTTCGATCTAAGACTTTGATGATGTAGTATCCTGTTTCGGAGGGAATAGGATCGCTTATGTTGCCAATGTCTATGGAAAAAGCAACGTTATCGAATTCTTCTCCCATTGTACCTTTGATTATCCATCCGGAGTCGCTTAAGTCGCCGTACTGTTCTGATAGTGTTTCAAAGGTTTCTCCCTCACGCCATCTCTGCGTTAATTCGATAGCATCGCTTTCGTTGGTGACAACAATTGTTTCTACTGCAGCCTGCTCGCCGGAGGCAGGTGTCTGGTTAACGAAATACTCTTGTAACTTCGTATTTAGCAGTGAGTTTTCTATTACACCTCGGAACTCCTCATCGGAGATACTCAAATTACCAAGTACATTCTGATATGCTTGCCGGAAATCTGGATCCGAGATGGATTTGTTCGACATACCAAAACTAGCCAGTATTACGTTGTCGATTTCGGTTTCGGAGGCATCTATGCCAACTTCCTTTGCTTTGTCCTTGATCAGATATTTGTCTTCAAGTGTACGTAGTGGAGACTCATTGGTCATCGCTGAGGAATTATATATGCCCACCTGAAAGAGTTTCAATTCATCAGCGTAATCCGCTTTTTTGATGGTTATTGTGCCGGAGTCTGTTTGTACCTTACTGAGCCAGTCGCTGGAGCGGGTAGCAGCAATACCGCCAACGATGATTCCAAATACTATTACAATTATGACGATCCCGGATAAAAATGTGATTCGCTGTCGTCGCTTCTCCTGCTGCCAGCGTGCTAAACGGCGCGTGGTTACATGCTTGGAGGCAACGTGCTTCTGCTGCTCTTTTCCCTTTTTTGCCATCGTCCTGCAATTCCTACAAAGACTTATTTACAACGGTCAAGGTGACCTCGGAGCTCGTTAAGGAGCATTATAATATCGGGGAATTGTCTAACCCCGTATGTTCCCTCTGCCGGACTCACGAATATGATCTTCAGTAAAAGGCAGCAGGGCGATGTGTCGTGCTCGTTTTATTGCTTCAGCTAATGTACGCTGATGTTTGGCGCATGTGCCAGTGCGACGTCTGGGTTCTATCTTGCCGCGGTCTGAAATATAGCGCTGAAGCATTGGTACATCCTTATAATCTATTACGGCAATATGATTAGCGCAGAAGGTACAGACCCTACGCTTGGGTATGAATTTGCGGGACTTGCCCCTTACGTCCCTTCCCTTAGTTTTTGATGATGGTCGAGTTGGCTTCCTTCCCGGCATCTCTTATTCCTCTCTAAATTATTTAAAATGGTAGTTCTTCTGGCGGGATTTCCTCCCCACCCTCCGCAGCTTCCTCCGGAAGCGGTGCTGATCCAGAACGATCGAGGAAGATAACCTGGCTCGCGATGACCTCAGTTTTATAATGCTTTACTCCCTCTTTATCTTCCCATGAGCGGGTCTTAAGTCTGCCCTCAACATAGGCTTTGCGGCCTTTACTGAGGAACTGGTTGCAGTTTTCGGCAAGTTTGTCCCATGTTACGACAGTGAACCACTCTGTTTCTTGTTTCTTTTCTCCGTCTTTTGTCGTGAAAGTGCGCGAACTGGCTATCGTGAAAGAAGTTACCGGACTCCCGCTGGGAGCGAAGCGCATCTCGGGATCGGCGCCGAGATTGCCGATGATCATGACCTTATTTAGGCTTGCCATTCTTTGCTCCTTCCGTTAGGCGTCTAATCTAACCAGGATATGACGGATGATGTCATCCGATAATTTCAGGCTTGCCTCCAGTTCAGTGGCTAGTTTAGGATCAAAATTAAATTTGATGAGGGCGTAATTCCCATCGGTGCACTTCTTAATAGTGTATGCCAGTTTCTTACGTCCCCATTGATTCACTTCGGCAACGGCGCCGCCACGATCAGTTACGAAAGTTTTTAGCTTTTCTAATGTTGTAGGAACATCAGCATCAGCAACTGACGGATTGACGATCACCACGAGTTCGTAGTCGTGCAATACAATTACCTCCAGATTTCTAGCCTTAATGCATTGGATTATAGCATGAAAATATTATAGTCACAACTAACTCAGCCCGGGCACCGGGAATCGGCTCGTAATATCATCTACAGTATCGCGCACTTCTTTATAGATGCTCTCATTACCGATGTTGGTCAGCACCCTTATGATAAGTTTGGCTACTTTTCTTACCTCGGATGTATTAAGCCCGCGGCTGGTCACGGCTGGTGTGCCGATCCTTATGCCGCTTGCAACCCTGGGAGGTTTGGTATCAAAGGGGATGGCGTTGCGGTTAACGGTTATCCTGACGGAATCTAGCGCTTCTTCAGCTTCCTTACCGGTAATGCCGATCGGGGTAAGGTCCACAAGCATGAGGTGGTTGTCAGTTCCGCCTGAGACAAGCCTCAGGCCGCCTTTCTTGAATTCGTCTGCCATTGCTTTGGCGTTTTCGACGATGGCCTTTTGATATGCAATGAATTCGGGTTTTAACGCTTCGCCGAAGCACACTGCTTTGGCGGCTATAATGTGCATGAGTGGTCCACCCTGCATGCCGGGAAATACAGCTGAGTCTATTTTGGACGCAAGCTCCTGCTTGCATAATATGAAACCACCGCGCGGGCCTCGGAGTGTTTTGTGGGTAGTTGATGTGACTATTGTCGAGTATGGGACCGGTGATGGATGCACGCCGGCTGCAACTAATCCCGCGATGTGTGCCATATCTACCAGAAGCTTGGCATCAACAATGTCAGCTATCTGACGGAAGCGTTTGAAATCGATTGTTCTGGGATAGGCGCTGGCCCCGGCAACGATCAGCTTGGGGCGGTGCTCTTTCGCCAACTTTTCGACTGCGTCGTAGTCTATGCACTCTGTCTCTGGGCTGACGCCGTAACTTACAAAGTTGTATAGCTTCCCTGAAAAATTCACCTGACTGCCGTGTGTTAAGTGCCCTCCGTGAGCCAGGCTCATCGCTAAAACAGTATCTTTTGGATTGAGCAGTGTGAAATAGGAGGCCATATTCGCCTGGGCACCGCTATGTGGCTGCACGTTGGCATGCTCAGCTTTATACAGCTTCTTCACGCGCTCTCGTGCGATATCCTCTGCTATATCTACCGCCTCGCAGCCTCCGTAGTAGCGTTTCCTGGGATATCCCTCGGCGTATTTATCGGTCAACACGGTGCCGGCGGCTTCGAGCACGGCCTTCGAGGCGTGGTTCTCGGATGCGATGAACTCGAGGTTGCGCACCTGCCGTTCCGCCTCGCGACGTATCGCCGAGCACACCTCGGGGTCGTTCTTTTCGAGTGCTGTCCCTTTGAGATATTTCTTAGAAATGTCCATGTTAGTCCTCATGGGTCAAATTAAAAAGAAGGCCACGAAATCTTGTGGCGGTAGTAAGTGTACTTCACAGCCTGTTTCCTGTCAATGGGCTATAGCTATTCGCTGCCTTCGATATAGAGTTAGAAAACCTAGGATTAAGTCTTATCAACCCCCTAAATCCCCCGTACTCGGGGGATTTTTTATTGAAGATGGGGGACACCCCCAAACCCCCGGCAGGAAGTATCCTGCACCTATTGTGAAACAACATCTGTAAATTGCCTCTACGAGACATCCTCATTCCCTTCGTCAGAAGGAGTCCTGCGCCTCTTTTCTGCCGTTTAGAACACTAGACTCCTGTCGGGTGGTGGATAGGCTGCCGAAGGCGCGCGACGATTGGATGGAAGTCAAGAGTCGTGTAGCCAAAGAAGCCACCGACTCATGTCGGCGGAGGTTCACTTCAGAGGTGCACTAGATTTCCTTGGCCAATGTAAAACCCCAGACTGATGCAGCTCCGGCTGATTTTAGTGAGGTGGCGCACGAATTTAATGTCGCTCCCGATGTACATACATCATCGATGAGCAGAATCCGTTTTCCTGATATGTCATGACTGACACATTTAAATGCATTTCTTATGTTTTTTCTACGCTGGTCTACGTTATCGGATTTAGCCTGAGAAGGGGTGTGCTTTGTACGGACAAGAACTTCTTCCACAACCGGCATACGGGTCATATAACTTAATCTTCGAGCCAGCAGTGATGACTGATTATAACCACGCTCTCTGAGCCTTCGTTTATGGATCGGTACCGGGATGATGATATCGAATGACAAGGGATGTTTTCTTAAATATTCCATCATGAAATGGGATAGCGGGTCATCAAGCGCCTTTATGTTTTCGTATTTAAATTGTATTATAGCTTGCCGTATTGCTCCGCCGTATTTAAAAACAGAGCATATACCGTCTATATCCCAGATTTGCGATTGGCATTTAGAACAGATTGTCCCTGTGCGTATCGGTTTACTGCATCTGACGCATAATGGTGCCTGTAGATAGGTCAGCTTGTTATGGCATTTTCGACAGAGAAAAGCTCCGCCCTTGCCACAACTTACGCAGCGAGGGGGGAATAAGAAGTTAAGGGTCTTCTGTTTAAGGGAGCTAAATAAACTATCCAGGTTCACCTCGTTTGTGAGCCTGCCTTTTTGCTTTATTTAGTAAATGTATTAATGAACCCGTTTGGTTAACGTATCTTGGCGTTATGTCCAACACCGCTGACGATGGGCTCGTTAATATATAGATCGCCGTTCCTGATCTTGAGATTGAATCCGCAGTCGGGGTTAGTACAAACCCATGCTTTATAGTGAATCGGTGCTCCTTGGCTTCCAAAGTCTGAAAGGGGTACTAAATCTCCGACGTTGCATTTGAGGCACTTGGGGAATGAATTACTATCCAACACGAACCTCCCATCCTAATATCGATATGTAGTATACACCAACCATTCCATAATCCGCAACCCGAAATATTAAGATTAAAGCTGGTTATGTCACTACAAACTGCGACGACGATGCGCCTTTACGCTTGTCGTTCGGTATGAGCGGTCGCGAATAGGGTTAGGGGAGCTCTGAATTGGCCTTATCAACCCCCTGTCCCCCACTCTTGGGGGAATCGTTATCCAAACCCCCTGTTAGTCCCCCATACTTTGGGGGACTCTGAAAATTGGGGGACACCCCCAAACCCCTGCCAGAGGGTGCTCCCTCTGGACTTCCCAATTCAGATTAACGATCGTTTAAGGAAAAAGATAGGGGACACCCCTAAAACCCCGTCCTTCCCTGAACGGGAAGGATTCCGTGGAAGGATACCTCTTTTCCTTCCCCGTCATTGCCCGACCAAGTCGGGCAATCCAGAATACAATAGGAGGATGTTACGCGAGGAATGGTGCAGAATCTAGTCGGTTGTAGATGGCTCCTGTGGGCGTTAGTGTGCTTTTCATCAGGCTGATCTCTCTGAGTGTGAAGCTGGCATCATAATCGATCTTCTTCTCTTTCACTACGCTGCCGATTTCTTTGCGTTCCTCCGGCGAAGCGTTATCGCGTACACGCCCGAGAGTGAGATGCGGCGTGAACGCGCGGTTCTCCGGCGCAAAGCCCAGCGGAGCCAGCGCCTGTTCGATCTCGCGCTGCATTACGGCGAGCGGCTCCGTGTTTCCCTCAAGGGCGACCCAGATCACACGGGGACGCTGTTCGTTGGGGAACATGCCCAGCCCGCCGAGCCGCAGCTCCAATGGTGGCACCCTTCCCGCGGCCGTTTTCATGATGCCTGTGATTTGCGGTATCTGGTCTGAGGGGATGTTGCCCAGGAATTTAATAGTCAGATGTATCCCTGCGGGGGCTACCCATTTAACATAGCGGTATTGTGCCGGACGCAGCCGCTTGATTATCAGTGCGACGGTTTCCTTTACTCCATCGGGCAGCTCGATGGCGATAAACGACCGGATCGTCTCCATTTACAGTAACCTTTCGGCATTGACATGGAGGATAAGAGCCTTTTCCTTCTCGCTCAGCTCCACTGAGTGCAGCTGTTTCAGTACCTTGCTCGGCGGCATCAGCGGGAAGTCGCTGCCGAAGAGTATCTTGTCTGCTCCGATTATCTGGCTTACATGTGTGAATATTTCGGAAGTATAAAGGTAGGGCGATGCTGAGGTATCGATATAGGTGTTCTTCATCGCCACTTTGACCTCCGGCATCAGCGCGTAGAACGGCAAACCGCCGCCCCAGTGCGCTAGGATAATTGTGAGGTCGGGATAGCGCAGTATCAGCCTGTAAATTTTCTCAGGCGTAAAGGTATATTTGCCGGGGTAGTCGTGCCCGACAGGCTCAGAGGCGTGGATGCAAAGCAGCAGCTTGTGCTTCAGCGCGATTTTTATAATTGGATCGAGCGCCGGCTCGTCGCCTTTATCTAAGCCCTGGAATTCCGGACGCATCTCGCCGATGCCTCTGACACCGGCGCGTATGCAGCGCTCAAGCTCGGCGATCTTCTCATCGTCGGAGGTCGGCGGCAGGGAGCAGAAACCAACGAGACGTTTGGGGTATCGAGCTATGGATTCGAGTATGTAGTCGTTCGTTTCCTGCACCAGTTCCAGGCTGCTCCAGTTGGCGTTCATCACAACGGCGCGGTCGATTCCCTCCTCGTCCATCTTGGCGATGAGGTTGTCGCAGTCGGAGATTTTGGCCTTGGGATTGGCGTAGATGCGGGCAAAGAGCGGGTCGCGGCCGATGTAATGTTCTCGGTCATCCCTCATTCGAGGCGGGAATATGTGTGTATGAAAATCGATAATCACGGTTAGATTGTAAAGAACATGAGGATTAAAATCAATACGAGTGAAAGTTGATGGGAGATGTTGTATTGATTAGAGCTTCCAGATATCCGAACCCCCTGGTAGTCCCCCAAACGTTGGGGGACTTTAAGAAATCTGGGGGACACCCCCAATTCCCCCGGTCCTTCCGCGGAAGGACACTTCGAACTCCCCCTAACCCCCTCTTTATTAAAGAGGGGGAAGTGGCGTAAGCCACAGGGGGCGTTGATTCAACCACCTAAGCCCCCCCAATCTTGGGGGTAATCGTGTAGGGGCGATTCATGAATCGCCCTTGCTTGTTGACGAATGATTTATCCAACCCCCTGGTAGTCCCCCAAACGTTGGGGAACTTAAGAAGATTTAGGGGACACCCCTAATACCCCGCCAGAGGGTGATCCCTCTGGACTTCCCTGTTCCGAACAAAGTCGGTTGCAAGGGAATGCGACACTGCGGCAGGAGGAACTCTCCTGCACCTCTTTTTATAATCGTCTATGTAGGGGCATATTGTGATATGCCCTCGTTTGGGCAAGTTTGAGAGAACCATTGTCAGGAAAAGATACGCAACTCTTGTAATGGCTCACGAGCTTGTTTCGAATGGTATATGGACAAGTCAACGCTGGAGTGTCTATAATAAACGTGTGCTCCCACATGTGAAATTTGTTTTTTGCATGCGTATGTGGAAGATAGTTGGCTTTAGTTAAATGTCGCGACAGCAAGACGATTATTTGTAAAGGATATATTCCAGTGCTACTGATAAAAGAAATGCAGGATAAGGCGAAGCTGTTGCGCCGACATATTATCAAGATGATCGCGGAGGCTAACAGCGGCCATCCCGGCGGCTCGCTGTCGGCGGTTGATATCATCACAGTCCTCTATTTTCATGTATTGCATCATGATCCCAAGAATCCTCTGTGGCCGGATCGCGATCGATTTATTTTGAGCAAGGGGCATGCGGCGCCGGCGCTGTATGCGGCCCTGGCCGAGGCCGGGTATTTCCCGATTGAGGAACTCTTGACCTTCCGAAAAACGAATAGCAGAATGCAGGGCCACTGCGATGTTATGGCTACTCCGGGGGTGGAGACGTCCTCCGGGCCGCTGGGGCAGGGATTATCGTTCGGCATCGGGTGCGCCCTAGCGGCACGCCTCGATAACCAAAAATACTACACTTACGTTCTCCTCGGTGACGGCGAATGCGATGAGGGTCAGGTCTGGGAAGCGGCTATGTCCGCGGCTCATTATAAGCTGGACAATATAATAGCCATTATCGATCGTAACGGTATTCAGCTCGATGGCCGGACTTGCGATATCATGAATACGGAGCCTCTGGATGAGAAATGGCGCGCTTTCGGCTGGCACGTCATCATCGTCGACGGGCATGACATTTATAAGCTGGAGCTTGCATTCGATGAAGCGAAGATGATTAAGGGCAAACCTGTGATGATCATAGCAAATACGGTAAAGGGCAAGGGCGTCAGTTTCATGGAAAACAAGGCTGAATTTCATGGCAAGCCTCCGACTAAAGAGCAGGCGGCGCAGGCGCTGAAGGAGCTTGAGTGATTATGTGCGCCGAGAGTTCTATGCGTGAAGCCTATGGTAAAACCCTTGTCGAATTGGGCAAGGAGAATAAGGATATCATTGTCCTGGATGCCGATCTCTCTCAATCGACTCAAACATTCATGTTCGCTAAGGAGTTCCCCAAGAGATTCTTCGATTGCGGCATTGCGGAGCAGAACATGATGGGCATCGCCGCCGGCTTGGCTGCCTCAGGCAAGACGGTGTTCGCCAGCACGTTCGCCGTATTCGCTTCCTCACGCTGCTTCGATCAGGTGCGCTGGTCCATCGCCCAGCCGCATCGCAACGTCAAAATAGTGGCTACGCACGCCGGGGTCACTGTGGGCGAGGATGGCGCTTCGCATCAATCCATCGAGGACCTGGCGCTCATGTGCGCCCTGCCAGGTTTTACTGTTATAGTGCCCGCTGACGCTATCGAGACCTCTCAGGCGGTCAGGGCGGCAGCGACCGATTGCGGGCCGTATTACATAAGATTACCCCGACCCAAATCGGCGGTTCTATATGGAGACAACTATCAGTTCGTCATGGGCAAGGCGGTGACGATGCGGGATGGCAAAGACGCAACGATAATCGCCACCGGCCTCATGGTAGAGCGGGCGCTTCAGGCTGCCGAGGAATTAATCAAAGGCGGGCTCGATGCGCGTGTGCTGAATATACATACCCTCAAGCCGCTGGATGGTAAGGCAATAATCAAGGCCGCCAGAGAGACAGGGGCCATCCTGACCGTGGAAGAGCACCTGAGACAGGGCGGATTGGGCAGCAGGGTGGCTCAAATAGTGGCTGAGTATTGTCCTGTCCCGATGACCTTGATGGGAATCAAGGATAGCTATTCCTTATCCGGGAAGCCGGATGAGCTGCTTGCAATACATGGACTTACTGCTTCAAATATCGCAGAGAAAGCCATTGGTCTGGTTTATAAAAAGTTCAAGTCTCATCCTGATAGCAAAAAATAGCATTGTGTCAAAGATTGATAAGCTCGTCCCGCACAAGTCCTAGGGAACCACTGATCAGATATTATCCAACCCCCTAAATCCCCCGTTAACTATGAGATAGGGCGAGCATATAAGCTCGCCCCTACAGGGGAACTTTTTATTTAGGATGGGGGACACCCCTAAGACCCCGGTCCTTCCGCGGAAGGACACCTCTATATCGTGTTCTGTCATTGCGAGGAGTCCTTCCATGATAAGACTCTATGGAAGGACGACGCGGCAATCTTATCGTTCGTATGGCGTGACGTCACAGGAGATTGCTTCGCTTCGCTCGCAATGACGGAGTATGCGTAGGCAGGAAGTATCCCTGCACCTTTTTTCGACAGTCGCCTAAGGCCTGACCTGGCCGCTACCGAGTATTATCCATTTGTACGTCGTCAGTTCCCTCACGCCCATGGGGCCGCGCGCATGCAGCTTCTGCGTGCTGATGCCCACCTCCGCCCCTAGCCCGAACTGCCCCCCGTCGGTGAAGCGCGTGCTGGCGTTGACGTACACGCACGCAGCGTCCACCTCCTCGGTGAAGCGCATCGCGGCCGAGTAGTCCTCGGTGATAATAGCTTCCGAGTGACCCGAGCCGTATTTCTCGATATGTTCTATGGCTTCATCCAGCGAATCGACAACTTTCACCGCAGCCACCAGTGCCAGAAACTCCTTGCCCCAGTCGGAGGCAATAGCTCGCTTGGAGTTGAAATCGGATAGTATGTCGAGGGCCTGTTTGTCGCAGTGCATCTCGACGCCGGCCTTGGCCCATTCTTTAGCCATCATGGGCAGGAACTTTTTGGCTACCTTGCTGTGCACGAGCACGCAGTCCAGCGCGTTGCACACGGTGGGGCGCTGCACCTTGGCGTTGTAGGCTATGGCAACTGCCTTCTTCAGATCGGCGGTGGGGTCAACGTACATGTGGCACACGCCGACGCCGCTGGCGAGCACGGGAATAGTCGCGTTCTCGGTCACCATCGATACCAAGCCCTCTCCGCCGCGCGGGATAATCAGGTCGATAGTCCCCTTCAGCTTGAGCAGTTGGTTCACCAGCGCGCGGTCGGTTGACTCGATGAACTGGATGGCGTCGCCGGGCATGCCGCCTGCCTGCGCCGCCTCTTTTATCACCTTCGCCAGAATGCTGTTGGAGCGCAGCGATTCCTTGCCGCCGCGCAACACGACCGCGTTGCCGGACTTGAGGCACAGCGATGAGATGTCGGATGTGACGTTAGGCCTGCTCTCGTAGATGACGCCGATGACGCCGATGGGCACGCGGCGGCGTTCGAGCCGCAGTCCGTTGGGCAGCACCCGCGCCTCGATGGACTCGCCTACCGGATCGGGCAGGGCGGCCACGGTGCGAACATCGTTCGCCATGCCTTTGATGCGGTCGGGGTTCAGCATGAGCCTGTCCAGCATAGCCGCATCCATGCCCGCTTTCTTGGCGTCGCTGCAGTCGAGCTTGTTGGCTTTGATTATCTCGTCCTGCTTGGCGATGAGCGCGTCGGCTATGCTGTGCAGCGCCTTGTTCTTGGTCTGAGTGGAAAGGCGCGCCAGAACCTTCGACGCCTTCTTGGCGGCGGTTGTTTTCTTTATCAGCTCTGTGCTATTGGTTTTCATTGATGAACCCCCTGATTGTCGGTCAACGTGTAGGGGCGAAAAATTTTTCGCCCCTACGGGCACACCCGTCAATCCGGTGAAAACCGGAATCCATGTCACAGCACGACGATATTATCTCTGTGCACGACCTCGTCGCCGTAGCCATGCCCCAGCAGGCCCTCGATCTTGTCCGAGCGAGCGCCCTTTATCTTCTCGATGTCGGCGGCGGAGTAGTTGCTGATGCCGCAAGCTATCCGCTCGCCGGATTCCGTTGTAATATCCACCGCATCCCCGCGCTTAAAGCTTCCCTCCGCCCCCCTGATGCCGGCGGGCAGCAGGCTCTTGTTGCCCTTGCTCAATGCGGCTGCCGCGCCGCCGTCTACTATCAGCTTGCCCTTTGTCGACAGGCCGGAGAGTATCCAGCGCTTGCGGCTCTCTATCTTATCGGTCGCGGGCAGGAACATGGTGCCGATGGACTCGCCGTTCACCAGCCTGGGCAGCAGGTCGGGCTCGCTGCCGTTGGCGATGACGACCGCCGTGCCCGAAGCGGTGGCCAGCTTGGCCGCCTGAATCTTGGTGGTCATCCCGCCGGTGCCGCGCCCGCGCGTGCCGCCCGCCATCTTCTCGATGCTCTTATCGATCTGTTTCACAACAGGAATGAGCTTCGCGTTTGTGTCGATGACCGGATCGGCTGTATATAATCCGGCGACATCGCTCATTATCACGAGGAGGTCCGCATCGACCAGATTGGCCACCATCCCGGAGAGGTTGTCGTTGTCGCCGAAGCGTGCCCCCTCCAGCTCGTCTGTTGCCACTACATCGTTCTCGTTGATTATTGGCACTACCTCAGCCTCAAGTAGCGCGAGAAGGGTGTTGCGGGCATTAAGGTAACCCACTCGATTGGCTAAATCCAATTTGGTCAGAAGTGCTTGGGCAGTAAAGATGTTATGCTGACGAAAAAGCTTAGTATAGTAGTTCATAAGGACGTGCTGTCCCATTGCCGCCGCCACTTGGCGTGTGGGAACGTCCTTTTCGTCCGCAATCAGTTTGAAGCGTGTAGCAACGTCCTTAGTCCCTTGACGCTTGGGAACGGCCTTTTTGTCCCTGGCCAGCGTCAGCATCTGTCTTCCCGATGCCACGGCCCCCGATGAGACCAGTATTATCTCCTTGCCTTCTTTGTGCAGCTGCGCCACCTGCCGCACGATGACGGAGAGCACGTTTGTATCGATTCGATCCGTTCCTGCGGTGAGCAGGTTGGTGCCGAATTTAGCAACGATTCTTTTGTAGCTCTTTCCCTGTTTAGCCATATCTGGAAACTCCAAGTTGCATTATTATAACATAACGAGGATTGGCTTCAAGGGGACGATTGGGAGATTATAATTTATTCCCGGGATTGAGTGGTTGGTCAAGAGATCTGATTAGTGGGATGAACGGTTGCCCGTTGACTGTCCAACGCCGATTCCATACTTCAGGGGGGAATAGGGGCGAGCTGTGCGATTTAACCAACTGCTCCCATTCTGAATGATTCGCGAATGGTTTGCCCTTGTCTCCCATCTCCTCGGCTTCCAGAAAGCCGAGATAGACTAGAACCACTGGCATTCCTAGCGCAGTTAGCTTCCATGACCAGGCGAACCGATTCGACATCTGGTAGTGAGAATCTCGGGAAATTCGCCACGCCAGCGATGTCGCCTTATGAAAACCATCGCGTGCTGATTCCATCGCCGCTGCGATTGTTTCGTGGCTCGCCTTCCGGTCTTCTGACGACTCCGCGGTTACAATTCTGCCAACGGATTCTTTGTTGAGTTCTTCGTCGTGCGCCTTGGCTTCGATGAGTAGCAGTCCTTGTCTGTTCTCAATCGTGCACGTGCTTGCGATATCCCAGTTAGGCGTCATGGCACGCTGACTCTTCGGTGACAGCCACCACGCGCTTAGTTGCGTGCTGATCTTGGGATCGAGTAGTCGTGGTGCTTTGTGCAACTGGGCTTCTTCAATTTCATCGAATCCCTGAGGCATCCATCGGTCGCTGGTCGAGATGTGTGCGAACGGCGAGACTAATGCTGTTAGGCGTGCGGCGACCTTATCTGCCGGGCCATGTGTAAGTATATGACAGCGAGGTTTGCTGCCACGGCGCTCCTTTGGTCTAAGACGCTGCAGAAGATCATCCATACTAAATCCTTTTGACTATTTTGGTTCTGGCTTCGGATTTGCTTGCTGACCACCTTGGCTCAGGAGTTGGTCGGAAAAGGACGCTCCTTCCTTGCATTGCTCCTGTGGTTGATTTGGTGTCTTCGAGGTTTCTGCCTCTTTCGGACGTCGATTCGCCTTGCCATAGAACTTCTTGACTCGGGTCTGTGCCTTGGCAGCATCTTTACCTTCTAGGACATCACGCTTGATGACTTCGTTTTTCAGAACGTTGGTAATCTCTTCTGAAGTAACAAGTACACCGTCGGAGAGTTTACGAAGTTCCTTACGCATTACACTGACGACTTCATCACTGAGGACGAGTGCGCCGAGGATGAAGCGGTTGACCGTTAGAACTTTCTCGTGGAACTCCTCACGTGCGTCTTTGACTAGACCTTCTTTGCAGATGATATATAGCTTCTCCAAGTGCTCTTCATTCTTCGGTTCGAGTTCAGCAAAATTAAACGAGCATACAAAGTCGTAGTTGATTGGTTTCTCAAACCTGATTTTGTATACCTGCCAGGTCATGCCGTTTGTTAGGATTACCCATTGCACACCGTTGTTAGCGCCGTAGTCAATAGCTTGACGTAAGTGTCCTTCCTTTAAATCAAGACCTATAGCCTTAGCCTCAATCAGGTATTCGACTTTGTTCTCGACTTTGATCGCCAGGTCACAGAATGTGCTTCGGACGGCAAACTCGCTGGTGACGTCTAGATACTTATCATAGCCGAAGATTTCGGCAAGCATGTCTTTGATTATTGATACCGTGTCCGCCTCGTTCACGTCGCGGTCCTTAGCTATCGTAAGAACCTGCTGGAATTTCCCGATGGATCGGGTCAGTCTGTCAGAGACACGTTTCGGCATTACCATGAGACTTCACCTCTTTTAAATTGATGGCACCATTATAGACACGTGTCCAACTTGAGTCAACGAACGCCCCCTGCGGCTTCGCCGACTTCCCCCTCTTTAATCAAAGAGGGGGTTAGGGGGAGTTCGCATCCGCACTGTCATTGCCCGACTTGATTGGGCAATCCAGACGTCTGCTTGTGGCGTGGTTCGCTACGTTCTACAATTTCTTACAGCATTAAACTTCTTTATTCCATGACTCCATTATATAAACATCTGCAAATACCATTTTTACATTGTTTTACAGGTAAGGGGGATAAACTTAAAGCCTCTTGGAAACTATACCGTTTGCCGTGAAGACTTTTACATAAGTCACAAGAGTCTGAGAAGGCCATAATTTCCACTTTCGAAACAAATTTCTGATTCATAAAATATCGCACTCTGCATTTGCGGGATTCTGCTAAAGGCGTTGAAAAATCTTTATCATATTTCTGAAGATATAATGCTATTTGATAATAAATTTGGTGGGCACGGAACCAATCACTCTCTCTCAGTGCATTAATAAGTTCATGGTTTAATTTGTGCCATTTCTCATCACTCCATGGTAACTTGCGTGGCATATTAATACTTTCCCCACTTTGCCCTTCTGGAAAGTGTTAACGTCACTCAGGGTGAGTAGCGTTTATTTTCCCAGTCTGGCAGTATCAAAATTATACATACAATAAGCTCACTATAGGACGCTGTCAAATTTTTAATGCTGGCGAGTGCGAGGGACACCTTCGCGGTTCTTCACCATACCCCGACAATAGCATCGCCGAACGCGTTATGCTACAATCTGGACAGGGCGGGTCAGCGGTGACCGGCCCTTAAGGCGTTTTGGTTTTATGGAAAAATTGAACCTGAAACAGCTATTGCCGCTCATCGACGGGATGCCGGAATACGCACGGCTGGTTGATGCGCTGCAAGGTGGCGGCGTTCGCAAGCTGGTCGTCCTCGACGCCGCCAAGCCGTACACGCTGGCGGCGCTGCATCGGCGATTGAAGCTGCCGATGCTGGTGGTAGCGGCTAAGCCGGAGCGGGCGCGGTGGCTGCAGGATCAGCTTAAGTGCTGGGGCGCGGAGGCCGCGCTGTTCCCGGAGCCGGACTCGCTGCCGTATGAGCACATGGCGTCCGATCCGTATACCACCAGCCAGCGCATTCGCGCGCTGCACGCGCTTGGCGCTGAGGGCGGCGCGGCGCTGGTGGTGACCTCGGCGCACGCGCTGGCGCGCATCACGCTGTCGCCTGAGAGGTTCCATGATGAAGTGCACACCATCTCGCAGGGGATGAGCCTGGACCTGGAACGCACGCTGGCTTCGTGGGTCGAGATGGGCTACGAGAACGAGCACATGGTGGAGACGCCCGGCAGCTTCAGCCGGCGCGGCGGCATCATCGATGTCTATTCGCCGTCGCACGCGTTGCCGGCGCGCATCGAGCTATTTGGCAACGAGGTTGAGAGCATACGTTTCTTCGATCCGGCGACGCAGCGTTCCATAGAGACCGTCTCCGAGATAACCATCGTTCCCGCCAGGGAATTATCATTCGACAGTCAATTGAAAGAGCGCGATGCGGGAACCATTATCGATTACCTTCCTGCAAAATCACTTTTGGTGCTGGATCAGCCCGAGGAGGTTGAGCGCTCGCTGGTGGAGTTCGACGAGGAGTCGCGCCAGGTACGCGACGAGCAGACAGCGCGCGGCGATATGGTGGAGGATTTCCCCGTCACCTATTTCACCTGGGAGGAGCTGTCGGCGCGCTTCGGCAAGATCGGCAGGCGGCTCGATCTGCCCTCATGGCGCAGCGATGATACGCAGGAGGCTTTGCCCTTCGTGGCGGCACCGATATACGGCGGCAGGCTGGAGGAGTTCCTTGCAGGCGTGGCGCAGATGGTAAATGTCGAACGCAAGCGCGTGGTCGTGGTGTCGCACCAAGCGCGACGGCTGGCCGATCTTTTCGATGAGAAGGACATCATCGCGCCGGTGCTGGCAAAGCTGGAGGGGCTGCCGCCGGAGAAGTCCGTCGCTCTGCTTCACGGATCGCTGGCTCAGGGCTGGGCCGTGGATCCGACGGTGGTTTTCACCGATACCGAGATATTCGGCTTCACCAAGACGCGAGGGCGTGACAGGCGCGGGCCGCCGCGCCGATTGGGCGCGCTATCGGAGCTGACGATAGGGGATCACGTGGTGCACATCGAGCACGGCATCGGCCTCTTCGCCGGGATGAGGACGATGGCGGTGGGTGACAGGGAGAAAGAGTACCTCGTCCTCGAATATGCATCCGGGGACAAGCTGTACGTGCCTAGCGATCAGATCGGCCGCGTCGGCAGGTATATCGGACAGGGGGAGGAACTGCCCGCGCTCAGCCGCCTCGGGTCGCAGGAGTGGGCGCGCACGCGGCGCAAGGTGAAGGAGGCAGCCGCCGAGCTGGCCAGGGAGCTGCTGACGATATACGCGGAGAGAGAGGTCGTCACGGGCCTCGCCTTTTCTCCCGATACCGTCTGGCAGGGCGAGATGGAGGCATCGTTCCCGTACGAGGAGACGCCGGATCAGATGAAGGCGGTGCGCGATATCAAGCATGACATGGAGCAGCCGAAGCCGATGGATCGTCTCGTTTGCGGCGACGTGGGCTACGGCAAGACGGAGGTGGCGCTGCGCGCGGCGTTCAAGGCGGTGATGGACGGTTCGCAGGTGGCGATACTGGTGCCGACGACGGTGCTGGCGCAGCAACACTTCGAGACCTTCTCCGAGCGCCTGCGGGCCTTCCCGGTGAACGTGGCCGTACTGAGCCGTTTTCTGCCGGTGAGAGAGCAGGACAGGGTTGCCGCAAAGCTCAAGCAGGGCGGGATCGATATCGTGATCGGCACGCATCGCCTGCTGCAGAAGGACGTCAGCTTCAAAAATCTGGGACTGCTCATAATCGATGAGGAGCAGCGCTTCGGCGTGGCGCACAAGGAGCACTTGAAGAAGCTGCGCCGTGAGGTGGATGTGCTGACGCTGACGGCTACGCCGATCCCGCGCACGCTATACATGTCGCTCTCCGGCGTGCGCGATATGAGCACCATGGAGACGCCGCCCGAGGAGAGGCTGCCGATAAAGACCTATGTCGGTACTTACGACGAGAAGATCGTTCGCGATGCGATATTGAGGGAGATGGATCGCGGCGGTCAGGTATTCATGGTGCACAACAGGATCGACAGCATCTATAGGGTCGCAGCCGATCTGCAGAAGCTGGTGCCGCACGCTGTGGTCACCGTGGCGCACGGCCAGACGCCGGCCGAGCAGCTGGAAAAGATCATGTTCGATTTCTATCAGGGGCACATCGATGTGCTGGTCTCGACCACCATCATCGAGTCCGGGCTGGACGTGCCCAACGCCAACACGCTAGTCGTGAGCGACGCCGACAGGCTGGGGCTGGCGCAGCTGTATCAGCTAAGGGGGCGGGTGGGGCGCAGCTCAAATCGCGCCTACGCCTATTTCCTCTACGACAGGGGCAAGCCGCTCACGCCGCAGTCCTCCAGACGCCTTGAGACCATCACGGAAGCCACCGAGCTGGGGGCCGGCTTCCGCATCGCGATGAGGGATTTGGAGATAAGAGGCGCTGGTAATATATTGGGCTCCGAGCAGAGCGGGCAGATAGGCGTGGTCGGTTTCGACTTGTATTGCCGCATGCTCAGCGATGCCGTCGAGGAACTGCGCAGCGGCAAGGTCAAGCCGGACGCCGCGCAGCAGGGGCCTGCGATCGATCTACCGGTCAAGGCGCGCATACCCGAATCGTATGTTACCGATCTCGACGTGCGGCTGGAGATGTACCAGCGCATCTCGAAGCTGGTGTCACGG
>Ga0315289_10000506_pt1 | contig 59972 bp, 46 predicted proteins | sample YL17G11_40_MG_FD_203452 | JGI IMG/M metagenome (GOLD analysis project Ga0315289, IMG submission 203452) | Sediment microbial communities from Yellowstone Lake, YNP, Wyoming, USA - YL17G11_40 | ecosystem: Environmental > Aquatic > Freshwater > Lake > Sediment | place: USA: Wyoming | collected... | reverse complement strand
GCGGTGATCGCCTTGTCCGCGATGCGCCGCGCCGCGCTGGGATTCTCCTCCAGGTAGTTGGTCAGCCCCTCATAGACGATGGAGCTGACCAGCCCCTCGACCTCGGTGTTGCCGAGCTTGGTCTTGGTTTGGCCCTCGAACTGGGGGTTGAGCAGCTTGACGCTGATGACCGCGGTCAGCCCCTCGCGGACGTCGTCGCCGCTGAAGTTGGGGTCCTTCTCCTTGAGCAGCCCCGCCTTGCGCGCGTAGGCGTTGATGGCGCGGGTGAGCGCGGTCTTGAAGCCCGAGAGATGGGTGCCGCCCTCCACGGTGTGGATGTTGTTGGCGTAGGAATGAATGCTCTCCAGGAACCCCTGGTTGTATTGCAGGGCGATCTCAGCCTCGACATCCTCCCGCTGGCCGGCGAAACGGGCGACCCGGTGCAGCGCGTCCTTGAGCCGGTTGAGGTGCTCGACGAACGCCGCGATGCCGCCCTTGTACTGGAACTCCTGCTTTTCCCCGGTGGCCTCAATGGTGAAGGTGATTTTGACCGCCGGGTTGAGGTATGCCAGCTCCCGCAGGCGCGCTGTCATCGTCTCCGGGTTGAAGTCCACGACCTCGAATATCTTGGGGTCGGGCTTGAAGGTAACGGTGGTGCCGGTCTTGGTGGTCTTGCCCACCGCCTTGAGCTCGCTCGCCCGCTTGCCGCGCTCGTAGCGCTGGCGCCACACCTTGCCGTCGCGGCGCACCTCCACCTCGAGCCACTCGGAGAGCGCGTTGACCACCGAAACCCCGACCCCGTGCAGACCGCCGGCAACCCGGTAGCCCCCGCCCCCGAACTTGCTGCCGGCGTGCAGCATCGTCATCGCCACTTCGACGCCGGGCAGTTTCACCTCCGGGTGCTTGTCCACCGGGATGCCGCAGCCGTTGTCTTCTACGCTGACCACGCGGTCCTCGCGCAAAGTGACATCAATCTTCGTGCAGCGGCCCGCGAGCACCTCATCTATGGCGTTGTCAACGACCTCGACGAAGAGATGATGCAGGCCGCGGGCGCCGGTGTCACCGATGTACATGGCGGGGCGGCGTCGCACCGCCTCCAGGCCCTTGAGGACCTGAATACTGCCCGCGGTATAACCTTGCACTTGATTGGGAACTTGGGTTCGCGCCAACGACATCCTCCCACTTTCGATGCTGCGATTTTGGCTGCGATTACGATCAGCGGGAGTGCTGGGGGGATGAGGGGAAGCGCCCCTCCGGGGGCCCACAGCATTCCGACTGGGAAGCAAGAAAAGGCGCCGCAAAAGGCCTTTTCTAACGACCCTTTAAGGATACCAAAAATCGCTGGTTCAGTCAACGTCTGGCGGCCTGAAATGGGGCCAGAAGACGGCCATGCGCGCCTTGCTTTCCGACGCCCTGGTGGGGTTGCTGAACACTGGCCGAGGCAGTCGGCCCAGGGCGCGCCTAAAAGCCCTCCGAATGCCCGTTTCGCAGACCGGCCCGAGCATTTCCGGCCCGCGCAGGGAGCCGGCTGTAGGGCGTCGCCGAGAGCTCCGGCTCTAGATGCTTCCCCCGCGGATATCCGCTCTGTCGCGGCGGGCAACGAACCTGCCCTTGGCGGGCAAACTGATCTTCGCTTGATCGGCAGTTACGCCAAGCGTATACTGAGCGCGTTGTATGCGACCGTCCGGATCGATAGCCAAGCGGCAGACCAACTGGCCGGTGCGAAACCGGCTCAGACGCGTGGAGAGTTCTAGTGATGCGCCCCACCGAGCTTGATCCTCGCTACGTCAATCGGGGGGTGGTGTTGCCATATGGGCTCTTGGTCCACGAAGTCGAAACGGCAACGGCAGAGACCTACCGTCTTTTTCATGGTCTCAACGACTATCTGGTGGAAAGCGGATTCCGCCCCTTAGAGGAGCTGCTTCTCGGCAACTCGCTTTCTGGTATCATTTCCGAACTGTTGGTCAAGAACATCGCAAGCGGCTCCAGCACCCTTGAGGCTAATGTGAGGGTCGGCGGGTACCCGGATCTTCTGCCCAAGGGTCGCTATTCCCCCGACCTTGCGTTGAAATGTGAGGAAGGGATCGAGGTAAAGGCCTCGGTGCAAAAGGGAGGATGGCAGGGCCACAACCCAGAGGATTGCTGGGTCATGGTTTTCAGGTACACTGTGGGCAAGCAGCCCCACGGCGAGGTGGCGCCGTTGACATTCGTGGAAATCCTTTGTGGACGACTCGCCAAATCGGATTGGTCGTTTTCAGGACGCAAAGGAGCTTCACGCCGTACGCCAACCGCCTCCATTACCACTACCGGCGTAGAGAAACTGCGTAGCAACTTCCTCTACCGGGCACCGGGGGTTGGGGTGGGCAAGCACCGCGCGATCTTGGCGGAACAATGAGCGGGTCGTTTCGTATCTACGGCTCAAACAAGGCCTCTTGCTCCCTGCTCAACCGACGGCAGCGACGAGGCGAGGCGCCGTTGCTCTCCCTATTCGCCGCGAGCGATGCAAGTTGGGGAATGGCTTCGAGCGCGGTCTCGTAGAACTCTGGGTCAGACTCGATTCCTATACTTCGGTAGCCCGCGGCATATGCGGCCGCAATGGTAGAACCCGCTCCCATGAATGGGTCCAACACGATGCCTTCGCGCAGGGGTAACGCAGCGCGAACAAGCTGACGCATGAAGGCCTGTGGCTTAAGGGAAGGATGGGGAGCGATGTCACGTTCGACACCTCGTGTGGGCGAGCTCTTGATCAGATCGCAAAACGGCTGATCTTCCGACACGCGCCGCAGGCCTCCGGTTTTCCACTTGCGCAAGTTATCCTGCACCCGGCCCTCACATGGCTTCCGAAAAAGGCCCCACGGCTCCCAGCAAGACCTTGGCATGACCGTTACTTGATCGAACTCTGCGTGTGCATTCTTGGGCCTGTCGCCGCCTCGGAGTGTTTGCACCAGACGGATGATTTCGCCGCGTTTCTCAAACCCGGCCTCGATCAGCGCTAGATACACAAAATGGGACACCAGAGGATTGGTGGCGATGAACACATGCCCACCGGGTACGAGAACCCGAAATACCTTGGTTCCCCACTCAGCGAAGAAGTTCTTCAAAGCTAACTTGTCCTCGTCTGTCAGCACCGTGAATCGAGGGAGCGGGCTGCGGGTGCAGCCGTCGAAAGTGGGGGGTATCCGCCACACGCCACCACTGCCCCGTCGTAGTTTGCCCTTCTCAGCGGCGGTGTACTCCTTGAGTCCATAGGGAGGATCCGTCACGACCGCGTGGATGCTGTTACACTCGCGCTGGTCGAGCCACTGAAAACAGTCAGCGCATACGATCTCGTACAGGCCCTCGTACTGCGGCACCCTGGACGGTAAAGTCGGAGTTGCCACCGGCGATGGCGAAGCCCTGGGGGTCCGTCGAACAGCTTCGCGATCCACGCTATACTCGCCGAACGTCTCCCGAAGAACGGTTGGCGCCTCCACCGGATGCCGGTAGAGAATCTCCTTCACGTCGGCTGGCAAGTAACCAGCAAGCACCCGCAGCGGGCCGGGCTCTAAGCCCATGGTTTTCGCAATCCGCTCCACCATCGTCGGAGATGGCTTGGCCCTCCCGCTTTCTAAGCGTGATAGATAGCCCTTCGTAACCCGCACTCTCTGAGCAAGGTCAACGAGCGAATAACGCGCCGCCAAACGTGCGGCCCGGAGCCGTTGTCCGAATTGAAACCCGCGAGTAGCGACCTGTGAGCGCCTTCCTCCAGAGGACTTCATTGCATGTGATCATATACCACAGTTTACTAAATCAGTCAACCCATATCTGGGCCGGTTTCCCGCCTGCCACAAGGCCCGCGCAGGGAGCCGGCTGTAGGGCGTCGAAAACCGGGCCAGAGCAACTGCCCCAGAGCGATCACAAGCCCCGGGCGCATGGCGATGCGTCTCCGCGAACGCCCGGATAGGCAGAGAGGAGGCAGGGGTGCGCGGACAGACCCATAACTCCGAGCGCGTTTTTCGCGCCGACCCCCGCGGCGGGGTGATGGTGGTGCAACTGACCTCTTATCCCAGGGCGTCGTGGAACATGTACTTCGAGCACAATCACTTCACGCCCAACTCCAAGACCGTCATCATCATGCGCCAGCGCGAGCTGCGCCCCGGTGCGCCGGCGGACATCTGCCGCTGTGATATTGATGGCCACAACCTGATCCAGCTCACCGATGACGAAGGCATCTGCGGCGTCGCCCTGTCGCGCGACGGCCGCCACGCCTATTACCTGCACGGCACTACCCTGAAGCGCGTCGCCATGGACACCTTCGAGCTGGAGGAGGTGCTGCATGTTTCCGATGCGCAGCCCGGCGGCGTGGGCATGGCGGGGCAGACCGGCGATGGGCGCTATCTGTTCTGCACCATGCGCGTGGGGGACGAGGTCGGCCTCTTTCGCCTGGCGACCGATGGCTCGGGCACACAGCTCTTGTGCCGCGGTTCTCATCTCAATCATGTCTCGTGCGATCCCGGCCACGACGTGGTGAGCTTCGGCGGCACAATCAATGGGCGCAGCCGGCTCTGGGTCATAGATGCCGAGGGGGGCGCGCCGCGCGAATTCCCGATGCAGCGCTTCGCGCACTGCGCGTGGCTGGGCAGAACCGGGCGCATGCAGGGCTGCCTGCTGCCGCCGGGACGGGCCATCATGTCCATGGCTGAGGGCGACGCGGCGCCCGAAACCATCGTCGCGGGGCCATACTTCTGGCACTCGGGCGCATCGCTTGATGGCGAGTGGATCGTGGCCGACACCAACTGGCCCGACCAGGGCCTGATGCTGGTGCACGTTGCGACGCGCAGCTTCACGTTTCTGTGCGACGCGGGCGCGGCTGACGGCGACTCCTGGGGCGGCCATCCCGAGCCCGCCATTAGCCCCGATGGCTCGGTCGTGATCTTCACCTCCAACCGCACCGGCATTCCCCAAGTCTATCTCGCTTATGTGCCGGATGAGATGAAGCAAGCCTTGCGCCATTCGCTGGACTGGCAGGGCGAACCCGGAGTGGCCGGCCGGCACTATATGCCGCGCCACGGGTGGGTGTGCGTGTAGCGCCGGGTGTGAAGTTGGTCGGGCAGGCGGGCCCGTGGGCGCGCCGAATGCGTTCTGCGGAGCGCCGAAGGCGACCCCGGGCCGCCGGGCGCGGCTGGAGGCTTATGTTGGCGATCTTGATTACCATGGGGGTGCTACTGATGACGGTGACGAACCCCACATCCTCTAACCCCAAGGGCCCCGTAATCTTCTACGTTGCCACTGACGGCGATGACGGGTGGTCGGGAGCGCAGCCCGCGCCCAATGCTGCCCGCAGCGACGGCCCCTTCGCCACCCTTGCCCGCGCCCGCGATGCCATTCGCGCGCTGAAACGCGCCGGCGGCCTCGCGCGCCCGGTTCGGGTCTCCATCCGCGCGGGAACCTATTTCCTGCCCGAACCGCTGGCGCTGACGGCAGAGGACTCCGGGACCAACGATTGCCCAGTCACCTATGCGGCATATGAGGGCGAGAAGCCGGTGCTCAGCGGCGGCGTCGCGATCACCGAATGGCGGCTCGTCGAGGTGAAAGGCCGGAGCGCGTGGGCAGCTCACCTGCCCGGCGTCGAGCGAGGTGAGTGGCATTTCCGGCAGCTTTTCGTCAACGATGAGCGCCGCCCGCGGCCGCGCCTGCCCAGGGAGGGGTTCTATCGCTTCGCGGGCCTGGTGGATGCGGGGACGGAGACGCCCTGGAACCAGGGCCAGAACCAGGCGCTTTTCGCCGACGAGGATTTGAAGCCGTGGCACAACCTGGGCGATGTGGAGGTGGTGGCCCTCAACTTGTGGGTCGAATCGCACCTCCCAGTAAGCGCAGTGGATGAGAAGGCGCAGGTGGTGGCTTTCACCAGGCCCAGCGTCTTTCGTCTCACCGAAGGTGACGGCTACGCGCGGTACTACGTGGACAATGTATTCGAGGCGCTGGATACACCCGGGCAGTGGTATCTGGAGCGCGCCACCGGAACCCTCTACTACCTGCCGAAGGCGGGCGAGGACCCATCGCACGCCTCCGTCGTCGCGCCGCGCCTGGCGCAGGTGATTCGATTCGAGGGTGATGCGGAAAACCAGCGGTGGGTGGAGCACGTGCGGCTGGAGGGCCTGACCTTCATGCACACCGAGTGGAACCTGCCGCCCGAAAGCGCCGGCGCCAGCCAAGCGTCGGTGAACGTGCCGGGGGCGATCCTGTGGCATGGGGCGCGGTCATGCGCCATTCGCGACTGCGCCATAGCGCATATTGGTAACTATGCCATCGAGCTTGCCGGCGGCTGCGAGCATAATAGCATCATCCGCAACGCCATGTTCGACCTTGGCGCGGGCGGGGTTAAGGTGGGGCACGGCACCGCGCACACCGTCGTCAGCGACAACCACATCTACGACGGCGGGCACATCTTCCACAGCGCGGTCGGCGTCTGGATCGGCAACAGCGGGCATAACGTGGTCGCGCACAACCACCTCCACGATCTCTACTACACCGGCGTCTCCGTCGGCTGGACCTGGGGCTATGGCCCGAGCGAGGCGGTGGACAACCGCATCGAATACAATCACATCCACCACGTGGGGCGCGGCTGGTTGAGCGACCTCGGCGGCATCTACACCCTCGGCATCTCGCCGGGCACGGTGCTGCGGCACAACCTGATTCACGACTCCTGGTCCGCCACTTATGGCGGTTGGGGTATCTACCTCGACGAGGGCAGCTCCCAGATTCTGGTCGAGAACAACCTCGTCTATCGCACCAAGACCGGCGGTTTCCATCAACACTACGGGCGCGACAACCTGATCCGCAATAACATCTTCGCCCTGGGCCGGGAAATGCAGGTTACCCGCTCGCGCGAGGAGGAGCACCGCTCATTCGGCTTCGAGCGCAATATCGTTTACTGGACCGGGGGAGAGCTGCTCGCCGGCACCTGGAAGAATGGCAACTTCTTCTTCGACCACAACCTCTACTTCGATGCCAGCGGCCGGCCGATGACCTTCGCCGGCGCCTCGCTGGAGGAGTGGCGCGCCCGTGGCATGGATGCGCACAGTCTCGTCGCCGATCCCAGGTTCTCGGCTCCGGCGGATGATGACTTCACGCTCGCCCCCGATTGCCCGGCCTTCTCGTTGGGCTTTCAGAGGATTGATCTATCCGACGTTGGGCCCAGGCTTCAAAGCCGGACAAGAGGTGTGAACGAATGAGCTCCCGCATCCTGCTCTTCGCCGCCGTGCTGGCCCTGTTCACCGCGTGCGCGCCGTCTCAGTCCCAAGCGCCGCAGGCCTACTATGTGGCGACCGATGGCAATGACCAATGGTCGGGCAAACTGGCGGCGCCCAATGCCAGCCGCAGCGATGGCCCATTCGCCACGGTGGCCCGCGCCCGCGATGCCATCCGCGAGCTGAAGCGCGAGGGCGGCGGACTCAAGGCGCCCGTCACGGTGTACCTCCGCCAGGGCACCTATTTCCTGCCCGAACCATTAGTGCTCACGCCGCAGGATTCGGGAACCGAGGAATGCCCGATCACCTATGCCGCGTACCAGAACGAGAAGGCCGTAATCAGCGGCGGCGTTGCCATTTCGGGCTGGCAGACGGCGGAGCTCAACGGCCACCGCGCGTGGGCCGCGAAACTGCCGGCGGTTAGCAGCGGCCAGTGGTACTTCAAGCAACTCTTCGTCAACGGCGAGCGCCGACCGCGGTCGCGGCTGCCGCGGGAAGGGCTGTATCAGTTCGCCGCCCTGTTGCAGCGGCCGCGAGATATCATGTGGAACCAGGGGCAGCGGGCGATGGCGTACGCCGGCAACGACCTCCGGCCCTGGCGCAACCTCAGCGATGTCGAGATCATCGCCGTGCACTTCTGGATCGAGGAGCACCTGCCGATCGCGAGCGTCGAACCGGCGTCCAACATCGTGACCTTCACCCGGCCAAGCCTGTTCCGCCTGACCGCCGAGCAGAACCCGACCCCGGCGAGCTACTTCATCGAGAACGTGATGGAGGCGGTGGAGACCCCGGGACAGTGGTATCTCGACCGCGCAAGCGGCACCCTCTACTACCTGCCCGCGCCCGGGGAGACGCCGGAAGCGACACCGGTGGTCGCGCCGCGGCTGACGACGGTCATCCTCTTTGAGGGCAGCGCGTCACAGCCGGTGGCTCACATCAATCTGCGCGGGCTGTCGGTGATGCACAATCAATGGGACCTGCCCCCCGACACCGCGAGCTACAAGCAAGCGGCAGTCAACGTGCCGGCGGCGATCATGTTGCAGGGGGCGCAGCAGTGCTCGATCCGCAACTGCGCCATCACCCACGTTGGCACCTATGCCGTGGAGCTGGGCGACGGTTGCAGCGGCAACAACATCGTCGGCAACGAAATGTCCGACCTCGGCGCGGGCGGCGTTAAGCTCGACTCCGGCAGCGACAGCACGGTCGTGTCCGACAACGACATCGCCGATGGCGGCCACATCTTCGCCAGCGCGGTCGGCGTGTGGGTGGGCAACAGCGGGCACAACGAGGTGAGTCACAATCTCATCCATCGCTTCTACTACACCGGCATCTCGGTGGGTTGGACGTGGAACTACACGGCGACCGCGACCCGGGACAACCGCATCGAGTACAACCATATCCATCACCTCGGGCGGGGGCTGCTCGACGACCTGGGCGGCATCTACACGCTGGGGGTGCAGCCGGGGACGGTGCTGCGCAACAACTTCATTCACGACGTGTGGTCCGCCTCCGGCAAGGGGCGCGGCATCTACCTCGATCAGGGCAGCAGCAATATCCTGATCGAGAACAACGTCGTCCTGCGCACCGATGACGCGGCCATCATCCAGAACTACGGCCGCGATGACCAGATCCAGAACAACATTTTCGGCTTCGGCAAGCAGTGTCAAATCAGGCGCGCCCAGACCAAGGGCCCCGAGGGCCGCCCCTCGTTCACCTTCGAGCGCAACATCTTCTACTTCACCGACGGCGAGTTGTTGAGCGGCAAGTGGGGCGACGGGAATTACGCGTTCGATTACAACGTTTACTTCAATGCGGCCGGCCGGCCCATCACCTTCGCCGGCCAGTCATTCGCGCAGTGGCAGGGCGCCGGCATGGACCTGCACAGCGTCATCGCCGACCCGCGGCTGGCCGATCCGGCGAAAAACGATGTGACCCTCGAGCCCGGGTCTCCCGCCCTGTCGCTTGGATTCAAGCAGATTGACCTATCGCAAGTCGGGCCGCGGCCTGGAAGTGCTGTTGCGCCGCGATGAGGCGCAGCTACATGGCGCGCCTATGCCCTGCCCTTAGGCGATAGCGCAGGCCTCCCGCCTGGGCGCGCAGCCGGGCCGCCTTGACTTCCCCGAGGACAAACGGCTGTGCCACATTTCGCGCGGTCTGACGACCGCGCGCCCGTTCCGCATTCCATCGCTAAATCCGCGATAATCCGCGTTTATCAGCGGCAAAGAAAGCTCACCCGAAGATCGGCTTGAGGCGCGCGGCGAGGCCGCTCAATTCGGCGGCCTCGGCCGGCTCCAGTCGCCGGTAGCGCTGAGCGAAAGCGACGGCCTTGCGCAGCAGCCGCGGGTCGCCGGGCGGAATCACCGTCGCCACGCGCTTTGACAGCGCGAAACGCAGCGCCAGGTCGGCGTCGCGGTCGTCGTCAAGCGGCTTGTACCAGCACTTCGGATACTCGCGGTTCTCATTCGCCGCCCAGGGCCGCGCGGCCATGGCTTTGATGGCCATAACGCCGATGCCGCGCCGCCCGGCCTCCGCCAGCAGCGCTTCCGCGAAATGCGAGTGATGCTCCAGCGCAAAGTTCACAGGCGCCATCACGGTATCAAACGGGAACCGCTGCATTGCCTCCACCAGCGTGCTCGGGCGGTGGCCGGTGATCCCGATGAACCGGATCAGCCCCGCCTCGCGCGCCTCCAGGAATGCCTCCATGGCGCCGCCGGGGGCCAGCACTTGCTCCAACTCCTTGGGGTCGTTGAGCCCGTGAACCTGATACAGGTCCACGCGATCGGTGCGCAGGCGCTGGAGGGACTCGCGCAGCTCCCTGGCCGCGCCCTGCTTGGAGCGCTCAAGGGTCTTACAGTGCAGGAAGATGTGGTCGCGCTTGCCCGGCAGGGCATGGCCCAGTTTCACTTCCGCGTCCTGGTAGCTGGGCGCGACATCAAATTCATTGACCCCGGAGTCAATCGCTTCGGCCACGATCCGGTCCGCCTCGGCGTCCGACATTCCGGCCACCACGATGCCGCCGAAGGTGATGAGGGAACTGCGGTGCCCGGTGCGGCCGAGCTTGCGTGTCCTCATGGTCGAACTCCCTTCCTGCGCGGCGGCGGCCTCGCGAGCCGCGTCTGAGGGACGGCCCAGCGACCACTCCGCCGCCCCGCCCAGAATGGCGGCCCCGATGCCTGTGATGAATGCCCGACGGTTCATACGTGTTCAGACCCGAATTGTGCGTACGGGGTCGTGCTGGCACTGGGCGCGGGGTCGTTTACCCTGAGCGCAGTCGAGGGGCTCGACCCCGCGAAACGCGGCCTCGCCCGGTTGGAGCGTTCACCCGCCAGGTGAATGCTTCAGACTCCCGACGCATAATCCCGGTTGGAGCGTGTGTGAAAACCGTCGGCTTAGTGTCACCCTGAGCCCTTCGGCTCCGCTCAGGGCAAGCTCTGAGCGGAGCCAAGATTCTTCACTGTCGCTCACAATGACATCGGCGAAGAGCCTGCCCTGAGCCTGGCGAAGGGGCTCGGAATGACAGCAAAGGCGACAGGGCTTCTCACACACGCTCTTAGTATTACTCCGTTAGCTTACGTTGTTAGCAGTAAAACGACTCAATTTCTCGCGGCAAATAGCAAACGTCTGATTGCACTTCACGCTGCTCCTGAGCACTATTGAGGGGCAGTGGGCAAATATGTGTTTTCCGGAATGGTGCCCCCTGTGAGGTCAGCGGATCTCCCTAGATCAACATAACGGAGTAATATTAGAATTCCCCATTTACATTTCTCCAGTTGCTTCTGCGTAACCTGCCGCGCCGCGGGCCTGGCCACGCCGCCGCAGTACACGCAGGTATGCAGGGCCGGGGCTGCTAATCGCCGAACCACGTTCTCGACCGAGACAACGACGGCGCGCTGCAAGTGGAGTAGCGAGAATGAACAAGTTAATTGCGCTCATCATTGCACTCTGCTGCCTGGGATTTGCGCTCGCGGCCAAGATGGGTGAAGCCACCACCGCTGCGGGCAAGGAGCCGAAGATGAAGAAGCTGAACAACCTGGTCACCGAGTTGCTTTCGGTCGCCCCCGCGAGTTCGCACCCACAACAGGAATATTGGTTCACCAACCCACGCGATGGGTGGGTCTTCATCACCAGCACCGCTGAGGTCGCCCCGGGAGGCAGCCTCGCCGTCGCAGTAGGCGCCAACGATGAAGGCGACTGGGTTCTCGGCCATGCGCCAGGTTGGCCCGGCCCGCGGGAGGCGATGCGCTTGCTGCCCGCCGGCCGCTATAAGCTAGTGGTGCAGTGCGAGGGCAAGGCTGCGTTGCAGTCGCTGATCGTCCGCGCCATACCCGAGCTCATATATTGCAGGTTTCAATCGGATCCGCATGTCGCCGAATACGGCCCTTACGACTGGAATTTCCTCGACAAAGACGTCATCCCCAACATCAATACCATCGTCGGCGGCGGCGCCGAAACCGAGTGGCCACACGCCGCGCGGTGGCACGCGTGGGGCAAGCGCTGGATCATCGAGTGCGGCGTACCCGGCCTCGCCCGGGATGCGACGGTGACGGCTGACGAGGCCGAGAGCTACTGGGGCGAGAATATCGGCATGCAAGATCCGCTCCTCGATGGCATCATCGCCGATGAGTTCTTCAACGCCGATGATCCAAAGTACCTGGCGTGGACCGAGGCGGTGCGCAGGCTCCAGCGCGATGCGCGCTTCAACGGGAAGACCTTCTACCCCTATTGCGGCGGCTCGCTGTACGAGTCGAAGTTGAGCCGCGAGTTCATCCAGACGGTGATGGACGCGGGGTGGCGACTCGCCTGGGAGCGATATCTACCCGAGGAGCCAACCGAGGATGAGGCGCACGCGCTGCTGGCCGAGGAGCTGCGGGGCGAGATGCTCGCCTGGCGCAAGGCGCAGCCGGGCGTTGAGAAGCACGCGATAGTCTGCCTCGGATACCTGTCGGCGCCGCCGGAAAGCCTCGACACCAACCCGGGCGTGGACTACAAGGTATGGATGGACATGCAGTTCAACATGCTGGCGCATGACCCCGCGTTCGAGGGGGTTTGCGGGGTCATGGAGTACCTGTCCAGTTACGCCGATGAGGAGTACCTGCGCTGGGCGGGGCGGCTTTACCGCCACTACTGCATTGAGGGCCAGACGACCCCGCTGACGCGCGACCCTTATATCCTGCCCCACTTGCGCAACGGCGACTTCGACCATGGTCTTGACGGATGGACCGCGGCCCCCGCCGAGCCGGGCAGCATCACAGTCAAGAGCATGAAGGGCTATAGCTGGCTGGAGGGGCGATACCCCGAGACGAGCCAGGGCGATACGTTCCTGTGGATGAAGCGCAGCGGGCAACGGCCCAATACCGTCTCGCAGGTGATCGAGGGCCTGCGACCCGGGCGCTTGTATTCGCTGCGGATGTTCACTGGCGATTACGGCGACCTCTCGGTGCAGCAGAAGCATCAGTTCTCGATTTCGCTCGAAGGCGTGGAGCTCGTGGCCAAGAAATCGTTGCAGCACGTTTTCCCTAACTGCTACAGCCACCACCTCGGCCCTTACGATGCTGAACATCACGCGTGGATGAACTTCCACCGGCGCATCTTCCGCGCGAAAAGCCCGCAGGCCAAGCTCACCATCTCCGACTGGGCGACGAATAGCGACCCCGGAGGCCCCATCGGCCAGGAGCTGATGTTCAACTTCATCCAGGTGCAGCCATACCTGGCGGATTAGAGCCTATCCGAAAAATCCACAGGGATGTACCAGAAATGTCATTCTGAGGCCCTTCGCCGCGCGTCACTTTGAGCGAAGCGAAGAGTCTGGCTCGGCTCAGGATAAACTCCGCCGAAGAATCTTGGGAGCGTGGTGCGACTCCCCACCAAGATCCCTTCGCTTTGCTCAGGGCCGGCTCTTCGCTTGCGCGGCTAGGTCGCTTTGCGACCGCCGTGGCGGCCGGAGGCCTAGCCACCCAGGAGGACACTGGCCGTTTTTAGGATAGGCTCTTAGTACTACTCCGTTACTTTATCAATGCTATTGGGATCGCGAGGCCGACACCCCTCTCCCTTCGGAAGGGAGAGGGACAGGGTGAGGGTGGAACCCCGCAGCGATGCACCCTCACCTTCGTCCTCTCCCTGGCAGGGAGAGGAGGTAATTTGCGCGGCATCCCAAAGGTTCGGGGTTACACCCCGCACACTGCGCTGATTGACGTCTGTGCGCGGGGGTGTTATCGTTGCGTGTGGAATTGGAGGAACGGCGATGAAGACCAAGGGCCTGTCAGTGGCGGCAGCAGTGCTGATGATACTCGTGGTTGTCGCGGCGGCGGCGGCGCAGCCGGGCCTGACGCTGCGCTACAACTACACGGCTGGCGAGGTGGACAACTACCTGATGAAGGGCACCGTGGCGGGCGTCATGAAGATGCCTGATGCGGGGGAGGTGCCGATTACCGCGGACCTAAACGGCCGGCTGACGGTGAAGGTCGCGGCGGTGAGCGATCAGGGCGTGGCCTCGCAGGAGATGACGCTGGAGCGCATGGAGATCACCACCGATGCGATGGGGATGCAGGCGGTGATGGTCATGGAGGCGGGGAAGTTGACGGTGACCGTCAACGGCCAGCCGGTAGAGATGCCCCAGAATGTGCCTGGCATGGAGGCGATCGGCAAGCCGATCAAGGCGAAAGTTGATGCGCGCGGGCGGGTGCTGCAAATGGATCTGACGCCGCTGGGCGATCTCGCCGCCGGGTTCGACCCCACCATGCTGCAAGAGATGAACATCGTATTCCCCGAGGGGCCGGTCAGTGTGGGGGATAGCTGGTCGAACGAGATGAAGATACCCCTGAACGTGGTGGGGCAGAAGATGGAGCTGGGCCTCAATTTCACCTACACGTTCGCGGGCATTCAACAATACAAGGGCCGGGAAGTGGCGAAGCTCGACCTCAAGGGCACGGCGCGCATGGGCGCTGGCGGCGACAGCCCTGACCGGGTCAAGCAGACTTTCAGCGGCTACGAGCTCTTCGATCACGTTGCCGGGCGCCAGGTCTATGACAAGATCAAGCTGGAGCAGGCAACCGCAGAAGTGGGCGCGCCGGGGCAGCCCGCGGCGACGATGACCATGACCGGCGATTTTGAGGTCACCATTGAGTAGCGCAGGCCGCGGAATTGGGGAATAGACACGGCGTGAGGCGGCGTGTCCAGAGACATCGCGGTCCCCAGGCGACTGCAAGGCGCGGAACCAGGCGCAGACGGGCGCTGCGTCGAGCCTAGAAGCTGCTCGCTGGGACAACTCCGCACCGCGATGGGACTTACGGGCGAGGTGATTGGGATGCGGGGGACGAGGGTCACGGTCATCTGCGCGATCGCGAGCGTTCTTTCTGCGCTCATAGTTGCGCGTGCCGGGGCGGACGATGCTGCAATCGGCGGCTCCGGAATGACCGCCTATGCGCTTGAGAACCGGGAAGTCGAGATGGCGGCCGAACGGGTGATCATTGACAGCGGGCGTGTCCAATGCGAATTTGCGCTGTGGAACACGTCGAACCGCCCAACACGCGTCCAGGTCGGTTTTCCCGAAGCAGTGTCCGAAGGCGGTGACTCGGACGCCGCCTTGCACGATTTTGACGCATGGGTGGATGGCAGGCGTGTCAGCGTGGTTATCAAGGCAGGTGCCGAGGGCCCTGGCCGGGGAGGTGCACCTGCTGGGCTGCCTCCCGGCATTCGCATCGCCCGCTGGTACACCTGGTGGATGGATTTCAAACCGCATCAGACGCGCGTCGTAAGTCACCACTACTGGATCGTGCCATCCGACTCGACCGCGGGCAATTGGTCCTACAACTATGTGCTGCGCACCGGCGGGACGTGGAAGGGCGGCCAAATCGGTGAAGTGCATATCTGGTTCCGAGCCGGGCGTAGCGGGAGCTGGGACCGCGTTGGGTTTCCCTTCTCACCGGAGATGTTGCTCCAGCCTCAGGCCGATTTTCTCGGTAAGGAGGCTCGGAAGCTCGGACTGGTGTCCATCAAGCCCGAGGGGTTCGAGATCGGCAAGGGATGGGTTCACTGGCATTGGAGGAACTTGAAGCCGCGCGCAGACGTCTTGGTGCGCTACGCGGGAAGGACGCACCCCAAGGGGAAAGTCAGCGCGCGCTCCCTGCCCGCGCTGATTGAGAAGCGCTTCCCGCGAACGCACTTCGCGGGACTGGCGCGTATCCAAGCGGTGAGGGACGACGCCATCGTGACGGGAAACACGGGCGCCGGATGGGCCCAGAAATGCATCGCCGAGTATGAGCGCGACTTTCCCGACGGCTACGGTCTTGATGTGCTGCTGCTGACGGTCGGCGCCGCGCTCGCTATGCACCGTCAGGAGCCGTCGGTACCCCTCGGCCTGCTTGCGCGCCTGATACGAGACTTCCCGCAGTCGGCGTACGCAGCCGTCGCCCACTACTGGAGCGCCGACGTGCTTTACCACCAGGGCAGGTACGCCGATGCCATCGCGCATGTCAAAGCGGCCCTCGCTTCCCCGCCGGAGAGCGCGATGACCTCGGGGGAGAAGCACAGGACGCTCATCCTCGCTGCGGACTGCTATGAGCAAATGGGCGACAAGCGGGAGGCGGACTATTATCGCAGCCTGAGCCAACTCGCTGACTGGCGGCGAGACTTCGTGCCATGGGTGGGCGGGGGGTAGCACGTGGTGTATAATCTTACGGACGTGAGATCACGGGCGCCGTCGGCGCGCGAGCGGAGGCAGCCATGCCGGACCACGGACACATAGAGCACGAAATACGCAAGGCGCTGCACGACAACGAGCAGACTGCCGGGCTCGACATCGCGATCAAGTTCGTCAACGGCGTCGTCTTCCTCGACGGTACGGCGCCCACCGCGGTCGCAAAAGAAGCCGCCGCCGAGGTCGCGCGCAAGGTGGAGGGCGTCACCTTCGTCCGCAACCGGCTTCAGGTCAACCCCGAGCATCACACTCACCGCGATCAGCTCGGCGAGGGGGAGCGCAAGCCGTAGTGCAGCCGCGCCCGTGGTGCCCCTGCGAAGCCGAGATTCCACGCTGCGCGCTTGGCGCTTCGCGGCTAGGTCGTGGCTAGGCTTTGCCGCCACCCCGGCCCGAAGGGCTTAGGGGCTCCGCGACCGCCGTGTCCCTAGGTCGCCCTTGGCGACCGGGATGGCGGTCGCAGACCTAGCCAGCGGCCCGGAGGCCTAGCCACTCTGAATGACAGATTCGAAGGAGCAACGCACCTCTGGAAGGGATCGCGCAACAGCCTCAGGCGAGCCCGCGCTACAACTCTTTTATAAACCCGTAATACCGCCCCATCCAGTAGGGCAGCAGGAAGTAGGCGCCGTCGTCCTCCCCGCGGCCGGAGCCGCCGTCATCGAGCCGGTAGGGGTTGCCGTTCCACTTCAGCATCCCGCACTCGTGGGGTTTGATCACCGTCGTCGCTTGCCGTTCGGCAAACCGCCCCATGCGCACGTCCTCCGCCAGGTCGGCGCGGTGCGAGTTCTTCATCCCCCAGTGCACGGTTTCCCACGGAATGCCGCGCAGGGCCGCCAGCGATTCCTCGACATCGCAGAACTTGCCGGTAACCGCGCCGTAAATATAGTTCTGAAACGGCGAATGCTCCGGCCGCTCGATGCGCCAGGTGCGCTCCAGGCTCGCCAGGTAAACCGCCCGCAGCCACGGGTCGGCCTCATAGCGCAGCAGCGGATCGTAGGCGATGATCGCCAGCTCGTCATCGGAATGGTTGACGTGGCCGGGGTAGACGAGCTTCTGATAGAGCGTGTTGAGCGCGTAGTGATGATCGTACGCCAGCTTCAGGTAGTGCTCCTGGTATTTCTCATCGTCGGTCACGTGATACGTGGTCTTGAGGTATGAGAGGACCTCCAGCGAGTTGAGCCCGCGCTGCGCCTCCCACGGGCCATTGAGCAGCTCGGGCGCCCACACCCCCCACATGGTGGGCTGCCCATCGAGATCCACCAGCAAGTAGCCATGCTCGATAATGTGATCCATGATGCGCCGGCAGATGCCGCGCAGGTCTTTCTTCTCGGCGTCATCGGCGACCAGGTCGTAGTACAGCGCATAGGCGAAGAAGTGGCCGTCAATCTCATCGGAGCTGGTATCGCCCTTCCATTCCCACTGGCCGTCCTCGCTGTCATGCCATTCGCCCCCTGACTTGCGCACCCGCGGCTCGCCCTTTTTCACCAGTGCTCGCGCCGGGAAGCCGGGGATCGGGGTCTTGGCCTCGAGGTCGAGCATCGCATACACCGAGGTCCGCGCCCGCGCGCGCGCCTCCTGCTCGCCGGTGACAGCATAGCGGTAGCACTCCGCGCCGACGTAAAGCGCGGTCCACAGCCCGTCATTGTCAGTCGCCTCGTAAACCCAGCTTCCCAGGTCACCGGCGCGGTCGAGATGGCAGTCGGCGACAAAGCCCATGCGGTAGTGGCGCTTCTGGATGCGCTCCTCGAAATGGGACGCCTTTTGCTGGAGGGTCATGGGCTGCTCGTAGATGCGGCTGACGCCTCTGCGGGTGGCGACCCACGCCGAGCCGTCCGCGCGCACGGCGATGGATCGCACCTCGTCATTAGGCAGCCAGCGCATGTTGGCGAAGTAATCCCACTCGCCCTCGCGCAGGCGCGCGCAGCCAATGGGGAAGCCGACCCATATCGCGCCATCCGGCGCCGGGGTGATGCACCACACCGTCTCGTATGGCAGGCCGTCCTCGCCTTTGACCTGCTCCCACCAGCCGCGGCGAGCGAACAGTCCCATCCCGTCATTGGTGCCCACCCACAGCGTGCCCGCGCCATCGAGCGCTAGGGCGCTGATGCCACGCGCGGGCGGGCCGGTGTGCTCCCGCGCCGGCACATGGCCGCTCCACGCAGAGCCGTCCCAGCCCCACAGCCCGCTTTCGGTTGCCACCCACAGAACGCCATCGCCGTCGAGCAAGGCATCGTTCACCGCGGCTAGGCCCTTCGGGCCGCCGTGGCGGTCGTCAGACCCAGCCACAAATGCCTGCGGATACCCGATTTCCTGCCAGTTGGAGCCGTCAAACACACTAATCCGGTCAGGGCCGGCCGCAATCAGCCGTCCCTGGCAAGCGCGCAACAGTGTGAAGGGGCCCGGCGGCCCATCTGCGACTGCGGCAAACCTGTCGCCGCTCAATCGGCACAGGCCGCCGATCGCCGCCACCCAGATCGTCTCGCCCACTGCCGCCAGGCCCTGGATTTCCGCAGCACCCAGGCCCTGCGGATCAATCATTTCCCGCGGCAGGTCGAAGGCGCGCCAGCGCTTGCCGTCCAGGCTCGCCACGCCGCTTCTGGTCAACACCCACACGCGGTCCGCCGCGTCAACCGTCACCACGCGCACATCATCCGCCGGCAGCCCGTCCTCGCGCGTGAAGAACTCCCGCATGAGCTGCCCGTAAACCGCCGATTCCGCCGATGCCTTGTCTGTCAATTCCTTTTCCTTTCACCGTGGGGCGGGGCCGCCCAGCTCCGCCTCGCACCTCTCATGTCCCTAGGCCTAAAGGCCGGGATGGCGGCCCGATGAATCGGGCCTAGCCAGCGGGCCGAGGCCGATCCTGAGCCAAGCCGAAGGGCAGGCCCGCTCTACATCTGGTTCCGCTTCCTCTGCGGTCTCTGTGTCCTCTGTCGCCTAATCGCTGCGGTCTGCGGCTTGCCCGAAGCGCAGCACCACCTTGAGCGCCTGCTCCTTGTGATTGCAGAATATGTCGAAGCCGCGGCTGATTTCCTCGAAAGGCAGGAGGTGGCTGACAACCCGCATCGGATCCACCTCGCCCTTCTCCACCAGGCGCACGTTCTGGAGGTAATCGGTGCGCGTCAGGTACCAGGTGCCGAAGACCTCAACGTGGCGGCGGATGAGATCCTCCGAGGGGCTGATCTCCAGGCTCGCACATTCCCCGACAAACGCCACCTTGCCCGCCCGCCGCACCGACGCCAGCGCCTCCTTGCCCGCGTGACCCGAGCACTCGAAGACGTAATCCGCCCCCACGCGAGTGATGGCGCGGATCGCGCCCACCGCCGAGTCGCGGCTCAGGTCAACGCCGAAATCAGCCCCCAGTTCGCGCGCCGCCTCAACGCGATAGCCCAGGGGATCGAGCGCGATCACGCTCGCGCCGTAGGCCTTGAGCACCTGCACCGCGTTGAGTCCGATGGGCCCGCACCCGAACACGGCCGCCATGTCGCCAGCTCCGATGCCGGAGCGGCGCACCGCGCGCGCCGGCGTGCCCACGGCATCGGTGAGCAAGCACCCGACCTCGAAGGGCACGCCCGCCGGCAAAGGCAGCGCCAGCCCTGCCGGCGCGACTTGGTACTCGGCGAACCCCCCGGAGCGACCGCGCGGCCCCGCCTCGCAGTAAACGAACTCCCCACGCCGACAGTCTATACACTCGCCGCAGCCCACGACCGCCATCACCGCTACCCGGTCGCCCGGCCGCACATCGTCAACTCCCTTGCCCACCTGCTCGACGATGCCGGCCGACTCGTGCCCGTGGATGCCGGGCTTGGCACCAGGCCCCAGCCACAGGCCCTTGTCGCTGCCGCAAATGCCACAGGCCATGTTGCGCACGAGCGCCTCGCCCGGCCCCGGAGAAGGCGTCGGAACCTCCTCGATACGCACGTCCTCGCGGTCGTAAAAGATCGCTGCCTTCATGGTGGTAGCAGTTCCGTGCTCCGCCCATCAGGCCCTGCCGGAAATGCCGACCGGCCTAGACTTGAATTACGCGTACGGGGTCGTGCTGGCACTGGGCGCGGGGTCGCTGACCCCGCGAAACGCGGCCTCAGGCGAGGCCGCGGGGGCTGGACAACGATCACCCGCCAGGTGAATGCTTCAGACTCCCGACGCGTAATCCCGGTTAGAGCCTATCCTAAGACTCGCAGTCCGTAAGCATGTCATTCCGAACGGAGTGAGGAATCTCGCTCGGCACCAGACTTGCCCGCCGCAGGCGGGTGAACTTCGCTGCGCTCAGCATGACAGTTGACCGTTCTTAGGATAGGCGCTTGGAGGGCAGCGCGGCTGCGGCTGCCGCAGCGCCGCGCGCCGCGTCGCAGGTCAACCAGCGCTGGCCGGCGAAACACACGCCAGGTATAGCGCGAGGTGGGATATGCAAGCCAGCGACCTGATGACCAAAGATGTCGTTGCCGTCGGACCCGAGACCCAGGTGTCGGAGATTGCGCGGCTGCTTTCGGAGCGCCACATCGGGGGGGTGCCGGTGGTGGACGCGGAGGGCAAGCTGCGCGGAGTGGTGAGTGAGGCGGACCTGGTGGTTCGTGCAGCGCGGCCGCATTTTCCGCGTTACATACCATTCCTGGAGGGGGTAATCTTTCTTGAGAACCCGGCGCACTACGAGCAAGCGGTGCAGAAGATGCTCGCGGTGACCGCCGCCGACATCATGACCGAGAAAGTCATCACCGCGTCGCCGACCGCCACCCTGGAGGAACTGGCGACGCTGATGACCGAGCACAACATTAACCGCGTCGTGATAACCGAGGGCGGCCGGGTCGTGGGCATCGTGACCCGGGGCGACATCGTGAGGACCCTGGCCGAGAGCGAGTGATGGTGAGGGGAGAGACCCAAGCAGTGAATCGCCTTGATCCTGCATTCAAGCTTCCCGGCGCCGGCTGGCGGGTCTCTGCTTCCTGCCGCCCATTCCGCTGAGGGATTGGCTAGAGGACATGGGGCCGTCAGCGAGATACCCCCAGGGGCTGGCGTGGGCGCTTGGCATCGGCCTGGTGATGGCGGCGCTGTCGCTGCGCGGCGCCCTGAGCGGGCTGGAGTGGCGAGCTTATGACGCGCAGCTCGCTGCCCGCGCGCCAGGCGTTCCTGGTCGCGACATCATCATCGTTATCATAGATGATGGTTGCCTCGACCGGCTGGGAGCTTGGCCCTGGCCGATGTCGCGCCACGCCGAGCTTGTCCGCCGGCTCGCGCAGGCCAAGCCCAAGGCGATCGTCTTCGACATTCTCTTTTTCGGCAAGTCCGGGGCCGAGAGCGCGGAATTCGCCGAAGCGCTGCGGACCGCGGGGAACGTTTACCTCGCCGTGTGTTTCCTCGAAGGGGAGCGGCCCCTGCGGGTGGGGCGCTACGGTGTGCGCATGTCCCAGCTACGGGGGCCGCCGCGACAAGTGGAGGCCGCGGCCGCGGGCGTGGGCGCGGTCAACGTTTTTCCCGAGACCGACGGCGTGGTGCGCGCCGCGCCGCTGGTGCTGGAGCGCGCGGGGCGGCCGTTTCCCTCGCTGGCGCTGCAAGTGGCGGGCGGCATCGCCGGAGGCCCCCAGTTGCAGCTTGCGACTAGCAGCCGCGCTCGCGTGCTTCTGGGGGACCTCTCGGTCCCGGTTAACAGAGCCGGGGAGATGCTGGTCTCCTACACCGGCGGCTACAAGGTCTTCCCCTGGGTCAGCTACGATGAGGTGCTCAGGGGAGAAGCGCCGCCGGAGCGCTTCCATGACCGCATTGTCCTCGTCGGTTTCACCGCTACCGGGCTCTCCGATACGCGGCCGACGCCGCTTTCACCCGCATGCCCCGGGGTGGAGATAAACGCTCACATCGTGCAAGCCCTGCTGAAGCGCGATTTCATCAGGCCGCTCGGCGGCGCGGGCAACGCGCTGCTGGCGCTGGTGCTGGCGGTAGCGCTGGGGGTGGCCCTTTCCCGCTTGCAGCCATTTGGCGCCCTGCTGGCGGGGCCCGGGGCGGCGGTCGCGGTGGTTGCCGCCGGCATCTACCTGTTCCAGGTCCACGGGCTATGGATCAACGTGGTTACTCCGGCGCTCACCGCGGTTGCGGTGGGGCTGGTCGTCGCCAGCCGCGGCTATCGCGCCAGCGACCACGAGAAGATCCGCCTCGAATCCAGTTTGGGCGCGCTGGCGCTGGCGACGCGCATGATCGCCGCCAGCACCTCGCGTAAGCCCCTGCTGGACTCCATCCGCCAGGAGATAACCGAGCTGGCGGCCGCGGGCCAGACCGACATCTACCTGGTGGATGAGGAGACGCAAGAGCTGGTGCTCGTGGACGGCGGTCGGGAGCTGCGCTCCCCGCTGGGCGCGGGGGAACTCGGACGCGTGGCCAGGCAGGGCGTGCCGCGCCTGGTGAGCGACGCGAACGCGGTTCCGGCGCTCTCCGCCGAGGTTGGGCGAGCGGCGGACTTCGTCGCCGGCCCGGTCGCGCTTATCCCCCTGCGCCGCCACAACGAAGTGGTGGGCGTGGCCCAGGTGGTGCGGCGCCCGGGGCAGGAGCCATTTGGCGAGAGGGACCTGGAGCTGCTGAACGCGCTGTCCCAGGAGGCGGCGGTGGCCCTGGAAAACGCGGAGCTCTACGAGAAACTCGAAGGCAAGGTCGAGCTCGCGAACCGGGAGCTGGTCAAGGCTTACTCGCAGCTTGCGCTGGAGAAGGATCAGGTCGAGGCGCTGCTCGAGAACATGACCGACGCCGTGATCATGACCGATACACAATGTCAGATTCGCTACGTCAACCCGGCGGCGGAGAGGATGTTCGGCGTCGCCGCCGGCGAGGTCGCCGGGCGCGCGGTGTCAGAGCGGTTCGACGTCGAGCGCCTGCCGGCGCTAATTGCGCGGGCGTGCCGCACGCCAGGGGATCTGGTGAGCGAACAGGTGGTGATCGAGCAGCCGAAGCGGATGGTGCTGACCGCCAATTCAGCGCTCATCGCCGATGACCACGGGCAGCCGGTGGGCGTGGTGACGGTGCTCAGCGACGTGACGCTGCTGCAAGAGCTGTCGGACATGAAGACCGAGTTTGTGTCCATGGTGTCGCACGAGCTGCGCACGCCGCTGACCTCGATCCAGGGATTCGCGCAGACGCTGCGCTATGACACGGCCGGGCATTTCGACCAGGATACGCGCGCGGAGTTTCTGGAGATCATCGAGACCGAATGCCAGCGGCTGTTGACCATGATTAACGAGCTGCTCGACGCCTCGCGCATCGAGGCCGGCCGCGCGCTGGCGATGAACTGGGGGCAGGTGAGCATACCCGAGATACTGGAGAAGGTGCTGAGACTGCAAGCGGCGGCGGCGGAAACGCATCAATTCGCGGTGGATTTCACGCCCAATTTTCCCACCATCGAGGCGGACCGCGACCGCATCGAGCAGGTGTTGACCAACATCATCTCTAATGCAATCAAGTACTCCCCTGACGGGGGCACGGTGCGCATCAGGGGCCGCCGCGAGGATGACCAGGCGCTGGTCTCGGTGGCCGACGAGGGGCTGGGGATGAACGAGGCCCAGCTCGGGCTTCTCTTCCAGCGCTACCAGCGGGTGGAAAGCGATGCCTCCAAGCGCATCCGCGGCACCGGGCTAGGGCTCCACCTGACCAAGGGCCTGGTCGAAGCCCACCGCGGCCGCATCTGGGCCGAAAGCGCAGGCCCCGGCCGGGGCTCGACATTCTCGTTTCTGCTTCCTATCAGACGGGTAGAAGAAAAGCCGGAGGGCGCCGGGCGCGGGGTCGCCTGACCCCGTGATTCGCGGCTCGCCTGAGGCGAGTGAACTTAAGCGCTTGCGCGCCTCTGGCGCGAAGCCGCGCCCAGGTGCGCCAGAGCGCAGGCTAGCGGTCATGTACAGGTCCGTTGCTACTCTGCGAAATAGCGAGCCTACTGCGCTACGAAGCACCAGCGTCATCCTGATTCTGGCCACGGTGCTGGCGCTGGTGGTGCTGCTGGTCGGCGCCCAGATGCTGGCGGTGGTGGAGATGCTGGCGGTGGTTGACCAGCGCACAGGGATCGCGCAGGTGCTGCGCGGCGATGAGGCGCGGCCCGCGGCGGTGGGCATGCTGGTGCGCGCCGGGGAGCGCCTGCGCACCGGCTCCCACGGCCGGGTGGGCCTGCATTGGGCGGATGGGTCACGAATCGAGGTTGGGCCTGGCAGCGAGCTTATCATCGAGCGCTGTCGTCTGAACAAGGTCCGCAAGCACCGCACCACCCATTTCCGCCTCAACCTGGGCGAGATCTGGATTCGCCTCCACGGCGTGCTCAACCCCGGCTCCAAGTTCGAGGTCGAGACCCCAACCATCGTCGCCGCAGTGCGCGGCACCATCTTCGGGGTCAAGGTGTTTCGCGACGGCACCACCCACCTCGAGGTCTTCCAGGGGCAAGTGGATATTGTGGGCGACGGAATCGGCCAGGCGGTGACCTCGGGCTACTGCGGCCAATGCGCCCTGGTGGGCAAGGGGCGCTTCGAGGTGCAGCGCATGTCCGAGGCCGAGGCCGAGCGCTGGCGCCGCCAGGCCGATATTGTCGGGCCATTGTTGGAGGTGGCGGAGCCCCCGCTGGGCTGCACCACCGCCAGCGCCCTCACCCCGGTGAGCGGGCGCACTGAAGCCCTCGCCGCCGTCGCCGTTAACGGCGAGAGCGTACCTGTCAGTGCCAAGGGCACGTTTCGCACCCGCGCCCGGTTGACCGAGGGGCCCAACGTCGTCACCATCGTCGCCACCCTCGACCGCCTGCGATCGAGCGTCACCCGCAAGGTCATCTACGTCAACCCGACGCAGGTGATAGCGCTGACCTGCCGCCCGAGCGATGACCCACACGACCCGGCGGGGGTGGTTGAGCTCACCGCAGTGCTGCGCGACGGCAGCGGCGAACTCGTCCCCGACGGCACTCCGGTGCAGTTGCTCGCCAACCGCGGCTCCATCCCTCGATATCATCGCACCCAGCGTGGGGCGGTCACCGCAAAATGGCGGCCCTCGCCCGAGATGTCCCCGGCGGCTAAGCCCTACGGGCCGCGGTGGCGGTCTTCAGACCTGGCCACGCGAGTGACTGCCCGCTCGGGGCCGGCAGCAGCCACCGCGCTGGTGCCGCCATCACCTCCACAGCCGCGTTCAGCGCGGCCGCGGTAGGGCGACCTTGGCCTCACCCCCGTCAAGCCGGCCCTTACCAGCGCGAGGAATCGTTTCGCAGGGCGCGATACTTTCGGCGGCAGAATGGCGCCCAGCCTCTGCGGCCCGACGTGGATCGCCGCATTCTCCGGGGTGCTCATGATCGCGAAAGCGGCGTGCGCCCCCGGCGATCTCTCACCAGGAGGTCTGGCTCGTGCTTCCGCCTTCGCGGGCGACGGAGTTCCGCTTCGGCGGACGAAGGCGTCGTAGCGAAGAAGGTCCGCTGCTTCGCAGAGTAGCAACGGAGCTCCTCGTCAACCAAGTCGGCTTCGACATCGGGGCGCCGAAGCTCATCGTGGTGCAAGCGGAGGAAGACCTTGGCGGCGAGCGGGGTCGGCTGCAACTGATTGACGAACACGGGATGCTGCGCTATGAGGCGGATCTCGATTGCCTGGGGGCCTTTGAGCGCTGGGGCAAGCACTACTGGCGAGGCGATTTCAGCGGGTTCAACCGCGCCGGGGAATACGAGCTTCGCGCTCGCGTCGGCGAGCGCGAAGCCGGCAGCGTAAGGGTCTTCATCGGGCCGGCGCGGATGGCGAGGGAGACGCTGGCGCTGGCCGCCTCGTTTTACTACTACCAGCGCTGCGGGGTCGAGGTGCCCGGCTGGCATGGGCCGTGTCACATGGACGACGCGCGCCTTCCCGACGGCTCCCACCTGGACGCGGTGGGCGGCTGGCACGACGCGGGCGACTACAATAAGTACAACGGCTACACGCCGCTGTCGGTGTTCGCGCTGGCGCGGGCTGCCCGTGCTGCTCTGCGAAGCACGAGCTCCGACTTGCTGCGGCGGTGGCCGCTGACGCCGGCGCCGCCGCCGCGGGAGGAGGCGGCCTGGGGCGGGGCGTGGATGGCCAAGATGCAAGATGCAAAGACAGGCTTCCTGCGCGGCGACGTCTTCTCCGGCTATGGCTGGTGGGGGCCACCCGAGAATGAAACCGACAACCGCCCGGGCAATGACGATGACCGGCCGGTGCGGGGGGAGCCGTCGGCTGGACACCAGGCGGGGGTGGCAATGCTCGCCTTCGCCGCGCTTGCCGCCGTGCGACCTGGGGAGCAGCAGTGGATCGAGTGCGCCCAGCGGCTCGATGACGCCGCCGCCGGGGCGGAGCTGCCCGTAATGCAGCAGGCGGCGGCCATGCTGGCGCATCTGGACTGGCCCCACGCGCCGGAAACCCGCGTCGAGAAAGCGCAGCGGCTGGCGCGCGACGTGCTTGCGGGGCAGCGCGGCGACGGCAGCTTCGACGACCCGGCGATTGTGGATGAGGGCTTTGCTGCCGCCGCGCTCGCGGAGTTCGCCCTGCGTCGGCCCGAGGATCCGCTGGCGGCCGAGATCGCCGCCGCCCTGGTCAAGTACCTGGAGCTGGGCGTTGCGCGCAGCAACAACCCCTTCCGCATTCTGCGGTGGGATGCGCGCAACATATTCTACCCTTATCCCGAGTCGCAGGCGTGGTACGTGGGGCAAAACTCGGCGTACCTCTCCCAGGCTTGGGCCTTGCTGCTTGCGGCGAAGGTTTTCGACCGCTCGCCCGACCAATCAACGCGGATTAGCGCGGCGCCGGCGCGCGAACTCGCATGGGCACAGATCAATTGGGTGCTGGGCTGCAACCCGTTCGGAGTGTGCATGCTCGAGGGTGCGGGGTGGTTCAATCCGCCGCGATATCATCACCGCTACGATTCCATTCCGGAGCACGAGCGCGGTGCGGTGCCGGGCGCGGTGTGCAACGGCATTGTGCGCCAGAGCCCGGAGCGCGATGCGCCGCGGTTCGACCTGGTGGGCAATGATTACCAGTCCAATGAGCCCTGGCTGCCGCATAATGCATATTACCTGCTGGCGGTGATGGAGTTGTAGGCCGAGGGCGTGGTCTTGCCGCGAATGGGCTCAGGGCCGGCCCCGGCTGTGAACCTCAATCCGCCGCTTCTGGGGCCCGAGGTATTGGCTGATACGGCCTCCTTCTCCCACTCGGCCCAGGCCCAACTCGTGCTACGTAGCGTGTGGCCACGCTACCCTGCTTCGCGGGCCTTCGGAGCCCAGCTTCGCAGGGCGAAGTAGGCTACGCAGAGCAGCATCGGCAGGTTATCGGCCGCAATCATTGAATGAAGGCAAGCAATTGTTTATGGCTAAGCCCGCATGTAGGCGGGCCGCCATGGCGGCGGCGAAGCCGCCTAGCCACTGATGAGCGGGCCCCCCTCGTGAGAAATCCGTTCGCTAGGCGCAAAGTCAGAGAAGAGGCAACCGGCGAAAAGCCTGCTACTCTGCGAAGTGCCTACTCCGTCGAAGTAGCTTCGGCTACGAAGGCTGCAAGCGAGCCTACTTCGCTACGAAGCACGAGCCGGCTCGTCGTCGGCCTGGGCAATCCTGGCGGCGAATACCTGGCGACGCGGCACAACGTCGGCTTCGAGGTGGTGGAGCTGCTTGCGGCGCGCGCGGGGGTTGATCTGCGCCGCTGGGGCAGGAGGCAAGCTCCTGCCCTGCGAGCCGAGGCGCGCATTGCCGGCGCTCGCGTCATCCTCATCCAGCCGCATGCCTTCATGAACGTCAGCGGCCGCACCGTGCGCGCTGCTGTGGATTACTTCAAGACGCCGTTATCGCGGCTGCTGGTGATCTGCGATGATGTTCATTTGCCCGTGGGCAAGAGCCGCCTGCGGCGCGCGGGCGGGCCCGGCGGCCACAACGGCCTCGTCTCGATTATCGAGGCCCTTGGGAGCAAAGAATTCCCCCGGCTGCGGGTCGGCGTGGGCGAGCCGTCGCCTTACATGGACCAGGTGACATATGTGCTCAGCCGGTTCGCCCGCGAGGAGCGTGAAGAGGTCGCGGCCGCGATCGCGCGCGCGGCGGATGCAGTCGAGGCCTGGGTCGGCGCGGGGATCGAAGAAGCGATGAATCGCTTCAATTAGCATCCACAGATGATGCAGATTCCGCAGATTAGCCTTCGAGGGCGGAAAAAAAACGGCACTGCTACCGGAGCGGCGCCTTTTCCGTCCCATCCCAAGACTGGGCTAATCTGTGTCAATCTGTGTTAATCTGCGGATAATCTTCCTTCCCCGTTCATTCCTCGTCGCGGGCGCAGAGGCTGGCGAACTCGTGCGCATCCTTGGCCTTGGAAGCGGCCTCGTCGTAGGTGATCGTGCCGGCCCGCACCAGGCCGGCCAGGGACTGGTCGAGGGTCATCATCCCCTGCTTGACCCCGGTCTGGATCACGGAGGCGATCTGGTGGGTCTTGCGCTCGCGAATGGAGCTGCGCACCGCGGGGATGGCGACCAGGGTCTCGAAGGCGGCGACGCGCCCCCGGCCGTCGGTGCGCTTGACCAGGATCTGGGAGATGACCCCCAGCAGATTCACCGAAAGCTGCATGCGAATCTGCTGCTGCTGATGGGTGGGGAAGACGTCTATCGCCCGATCCACCGTCTGCACCGCATCGGTGGTGTGCAGCGTCCCCAGCACCAGGTGGCCGGTCTCGGCGGCGGTGATCGCGAGCTGCACCGTCTCCAGGTCGCGCATCTCGCCAATCAGGATGACATCGGGGTCCTGGCGCAGCACGTACTTGAGCGCATTTGCGAACGACAGCGTGTCGGTGCCCAGCTCCCGCTGGTTGACCAGGGCGCGCCGGTCCTCGTGGACGAACTCGATGGGATCCTCGACCGTCACGATGTGGGTGGGGTAGGTACTATTGACGTAATCAAGCATCGCGGCCTGGGTGGTTGACTTGCCGCAGCCGGCGGGCCCGGTGACCAGCACCAGCCCGCGCGGGCGGTCGGCGAAATACTTGCATACCGCGGGCAGCTCCAGCTCCTCCATGGTCGAGATGCGCAGTGGGATGGCGCGGAACACGGACCCTACGTTGCCGCGCTGGATGAAGACGTTGACGCGGAAGCGGCCGATCCCCTCCAGGTCATAGCCCAGGTCCAGCTCCCAGTCGCGCTCGAAGAGGGCGATCTGCTCTTCGCTCATGACGCTGTAGCTAAGCTCGCGCGACTCGGTGGGCGTCAGGGGGGGCAGGTCGGTGCGGTAGAGGTCGCCCCAGATGCGCACCAGGGGCGGGCTATCCGCCTTGATGTGCAGGTCGGAGCCGAAGCGCTTGACGCACTCCGCCAGCAGCTCGTCTATCTGTAGCACCACGGTTGCGGCCTCCGCCGGCTGCGTCAGATTGCGCCGGTCGCCGCCTCGCTCCCCACCCGCGCCCGCTGTCTGAACTCGGATGGGTTAGACGATTTCGCGAGCGCGTCCTCGAAGGTGACCAGGGCGCTGCGGCAAAGCTCGAGCAGGTGAGCGTCGAGCGTCTGCATCCCCAGCTCGTGGCCGGTCTGTATCATCGAGTAAATCTGGTGGGTCTTGCGCTCGCGGATGAGGTTGCGGATGGCGGGCGTGGCGAGCATGATCTCAAATGCGGCGGTGCGCCCCGGGCGGTCCTGCCGGTGGAGCAGGGTCTGGGAGATGACCGCCTGCACCACCACCGAGAGCTGCATGCGGATCTGCTCCTGGCGCGCGGACTCGAAGACGTCCACGATGCGGTCCATGGTCTGGGCGGCATCGGTGGTATGCACGGTGGCGAACACCAGGTGCCCGGTCTCGGCGGCGGTGATCGCAAGCTGCATCGTCTCCAGGTCGCGCATCTCGCCCACCAGGATCACGTCCGGGTTCTGGCGCATGACGTGGCGCAGCGCGTCGGCGAAGGTGTGGGTGTCTATCTCGACCTCGCGCTGGTTAACCGCGGCGAGCTTGTCGCCGTGCATGAACTCGATGGGGTCCTCGATGGTCACGATGTGGACGTTGCGGCTCTCGTTGATGTGGTCAATCATCGCCGCCAGGGTCGTGGACTTGCCGCTGCCGGTGGGGCCGGTGACCAGCACCAGGCCGCGCGGAAGGAGCGCAATGCGCTTGAGCACCTGCGGCAGCCCCAGCTCATCTATGGTCTGAACGCGAATGGGGATAAGCCGGAACACCGCCCCCACGCAGCGCCGCTGGCGAAAAACATTGACGCGAAAGCGCGCCAGGTCCGAGATGGCGTATGCCATGTCGAGCTCCATGTTGCGCTCGTAGCGATGGCGGCGCTCGTCGCTCAGGATGTCGTAGACGAGCTGCTTGGCATCTTCCGGGGTCAAGCGCGGGTAATCGGTGCGCGTCAGATCGCCGTGCACGCGGATGATCGGGGGTTCGCCGGCCCGGAGGTGGAGGTCCGAGCCCTGGCGCTCCACCACCAGCTTGAGCAGCTCGTCAATGTGCATGGTCTATCTGCCCACAGCGTACGACTGCCGCGCTGCCTCCCCTCGCCGAACCGGCGCCTGGGGCGGCGGCGCCCAAGGCCATAACCCGCGGCTTATGCCCCCGCCGCCGCCTGCGCCCCGCGCCGCAGCATCTGCTTGAGCTCGGTGCGGTTGCCGGCATAGGCCTCGGCGTCTTCCTCGGTGATGATGCCGGCGCGATGGTACTTCAGCAGCGCCTGGTTCATGGTCTGCATACCCCAGTAGCCGCCCTCGTTAATCGCCGAGTAGATCTGCGAGCTGCGTCCTTCCTCGATCAGCTTGGCCACGGTCGGCGTATTGACCAGCACCTCCACTGCGGCGACGCGCGCGGTGCCGTCGGCGCGCGGCGTCAGCTTCTGCGAGATGATGCCCACCAGCGAGGTGGACAGCCGCAGGCAGATCTGGTTCTTCTCGTGCGGCGGGAAGATGTTGACGATGCGCTCCACGGTATCGCCCGCGCTGGTGGTGTGCACCGTGGAGAACACCAGATGCCCGGTCTCGGCCGCGGTCAGCGCCACGCGCATGGTCTCCGCATCGCGCATCTCGCCGATGAGGATGACGTCCGGGCTCTCGCGCACCACGTACTTCATCGCGTCGTAGAATGACTCGGTATCTATCCCCACCTCGCGCTGGGTCACGATCGCCAGCCGGTCCTGGTGCACGAACTCAACCGGGTCCTCGACGGTGATGATGTTGCACCGCCGGGTGCGATTGATGACATCCAGCATCGCCGCCAGGGTCGTGGACTTGCCGCAGCCCGTGGGCCCGGTGACCAGGATGCACCCCTGCCGGTTGAGCGCCATCTCGCTCACGATCTTGGGCATCCCCAGCTCCTCGAGCGTGTAAATCTCGAGGGGCACGATGCGCAGCACCAGCGCCATCGTGTTGCGCTGCTGGTAGACATTGCAGCGGAAGCGCGCCAGATCGCCCAGGGTGAACGCGAGGTCCAGTTCGTGATACTCGCGGAAGCGCGCCCCCTGTTCCTCGGTCATCACCGAGTGGGCCATGCGCTCGGTGTCCTCGGGCAGCAGCAGCGGCAGGTCGGTGGGGATGACGCGCCCATGCACCCGCAAAGCCGGAGGCGCCCCCGCTTTGATGAACAAGTCCGAGGCCTTGCTCTCCACCGCGAATCGGCACAGCTCTTCAAGCTCAACGGCCACTGTTGTCTCCCCTTCTTATCCCGATTTGCGATTCGATTCCGCCGCGCCGGTGCCGGGCTTGACGCCACCCTTCTTCGCCGCCCGCGGCCACTTAACCTTCCCGTGCCAGCCCCGCCACAGCCCCACCACGATGAGCGCGGTTGACACCACCCACAGGCCGACGCTCACCAACAACGGCAGGCCACGATGGTGCTCCTCGGGAGCCGGCGCAGGACGCGCTCTCGGCGCCGGAGGATGGGCCGGCACCCCGGTCGCGGTCAAAGCGGGATCTTTGACGGTAATGTCATAGACGATGGAGTTGGGCTGGCGGCTACACTCTATTTTTACCGTGTTATCGTCGTAATCTCCCGGTCCTTCGACGACAACTTGCTCCCCCAGCCCTAGCGCCAGCCGCATGGGACTGAAATCCTTGAGGGCCACGATGAAGGGGTCGAATGCGATCCAGCGCTGCTCCTTGTTGATTATCCCCGCCGCGCTGAAATCAACGTAAGTTTGCAGCTCGCCCTTTGGGTTCTTCTGGGTCGCCTCATCCCAGACTGAGATGAATCGGTCGTCCGCGATCTGCAAATCCAGGGGCTGCCACCCGCCGAGCTGTGCCATGTGCTGCACGATGGCGGCAGCTTCCTGATGATCGAGCGCCGTCGGAAAGCAGAGACTCACCGCCTCCAAGCCGCCATAGGAGGTAATGAGCGCTACCACCCGGAACGGCTCGGGCGCGGCGGGCTTGTGCGCGGCGGTCCCAGAGGGGGCGGTCGCGGCGGCGGGAGACTCCTGGGGCGCCGATTGCGTTTGCAGCGGAGCGGGACGCGGATGGATACGTTCGGGCGCGGTTCGCGCCCCCGACACGCTCAGCCCCGCCACCAACGTCGCCGCCATCAAACAGCACCGCCATCCTCTGCATGGCGCTGCGTCGCGTGGAAATGGAATATAGGTATGGTTTGTCACCGGGGTACGCCGGGCCGCCGCAGCCCGGTTGGGGACCCGCAGCCGCCTTCCTTCTGATTATACCCAAGGCCTCCCGCGCCGGTCAATCGCCGCCCTCGGTTCGGGTGTGAACCCAGAGCGTTGGTCTTTCATTCCAGCGGATCGCCGATCATCCAGGATTGGAGCGGCAGGCGCCTCGCCTGCCAAACCCGCCGGACACAGCCGGGGGCGGCTGTGCTCCATGTGGCTGCGCATCCGAAGCCAACGAAACTCGCTCACACCCCTCGGTTGCGAGTACCGTGCGCGTCGTCCGTGCGCGCCGTTGCCGCCGCTGCGGAACCGCCGCGCTCCGATGCCGCGGTCATCGGCGGCTAAACCCGCGCATGTGGCACCGCCCGGCACAAGCTGAGCAGGTAAACTTCGCTTGCTCCGGCCTGGCGCAGCACCCGCGCGCATTCCGATAGTGTCGCCCCCGTGGTCCACACGTCGTCGAAAACCAACACCTTCCTGCCCTTGACCGCGGCCGGGTCGGTCACCGCGAACGCGCCGCGCACATTGGCGCGACGCAATTGCGTGGGCACCGCGACCTGCGGCGCGTTCAACTTGGTGCGCTGCAAGCAGTGAATAGCGATCGGCACCCCGGTGCGCTGCGACAGCGGCCCGCAGAGAAGCTCCGCCTGGTTGAAGCCCCGCTCGCGCGCCCGTACCGGATGCAGGGGCACCGGCACGATGAGCGATAGCCGGTCGAACGGGATGCCCGGAGGCGCGGGCCCTTCGACGTTGCTCAGGGTCAACGGCTCCGCGGTTTCGTCAGGGGTTCCATCAGCCGCCTGCCGGGCCGCCGCCGGTCCCTCATCGCCGCCGTTCAACATCGCGTCGGCGAGCATCTCACCCAGCATGCGCCCGAGAACCCGTTTGCCGTCATACTTCAGCCGGTGCACTGCCTCCCGCAGCGGCGTTTCGTACGGGGCCACGGAGCGGCCGATGGCAAACGGAACTCGCGGCGCCTGGCGGCATGATGCGCACAGCGGCCCCCCGCGCGCCTGGGGGTCGAAGGGCATCCCGCAGCGATGACACAGCGGCGGCGCTATCGGCGTCACCGCCCGGGCGCAATCGAGGCACAACGCCGCCTCCCCGAAGCGCCGGCAGACCAGGCAGCGCGGCGGAAAGAGCAAGTCGAGAAAGCCTTTCGTGAGCCAGTGCACCGCAATTCCCCGGCTATTCTACGTGGCGGCCCCGAAGCATTCGGGGTCTAGCCACACAGCCCTTCAGGCGCCGAAGCCTCTTGTCCGCCGTAGCCTTGTGGAAAGGCGGATGGCGAAGGAGGCCCGGCTGTGTCGCTGCGCCAGACGCTTTTTCTCCGGACGCGCCCTTGCTCCTCGTTTGCCGCCGACGGCGGGCCGCGCTATAATGCGGGCGGGCAGAACGGGAACGCGCCGTGGCCATCCGTCCTCGCGGGTGGATGTAGGGGCGCGGCATGCCGCGCCCCTACCCGCTGGCGGAACCCTTGGAGGTCAGTCAATCCATGGCAGACAAACTGAAAGTCGGCGTTCTGGTTTCGGGTGGCGGCACGAATCTTCAGGCGATTATGGACCACGCCGCCGACGGCCGCCTCGACGCCGAGGTGGTCATCGTCATCAGCGATGTCGCGCAGGCGTACGCGCTGGAGCGCGCGCGCATTGCCGGCATAGATTACGCAGTTGTGAACCCCCGTGACTTCCCGGACCGCCCGGCATTCGATCGCGTGCTGATCGAGAAGCTGCGCGATCACGGCGTGGGGCTGGCAGCGCTGGCTGGCTATCTGCGCATCACCAGCGACGAGTTCGTGGACGCCTTCGAGGGACGCATCATGAACATTCACCCCAGCCTTATCCCCGCCTTTTGCGGCAAAGGCATGCACGGCCTGCGCGTGCACCAGGCGGCCTTGGACTACGGCGTCAGAATCACCGGCTGTACGGTGCACTTCGTTACCAAGGAGGTTGACGCGGGCCCGATCATAGTTCAGCGCGTCGTGCCGGTGATGGATGATGACACCCCGGAGACCCTTTCGGCGCGGGTGCTGGAGCAGGAGCACGAGGCGTACTCGGAGGCGATCCAGTTGTTCGCTGAAGGCCGGTTGCGCATCGAAGGCCGGCGGGTGAGGGTGCTGCCGAGGGCCTAGCGGGGAGGTTGGGCGGCCCCCGCGCTCCGGTGCGGGAGCATGCAGGTCAAACCGCTACCTTGCGCGGATTTCACGGATTCTCCCAGATCCCCCATTTGCACAGCGCAAGCTCCGTGGGCAGCCGCTCATCAAACCGGCTGCCTGGAGCTCGCTTAGCGCGATCAGGGCAAACTGGGCTGCCCTGAGGGATTCCGTGCTTCTGCCTTCCTTACGCCGGCGCACTCGGCAAAATGCCCCACGCCCGGTCCAGCGTTGACCGGTCAAGCTAGGCCAAGCGGGTGTGACTGTTTCTAGAGGGGATCGTCGTGCATCCCCCGCGTAGGAGTCGGTCTCCTGACCCTGTTGCACAATCGGCGTGAGTTCACCAAAGTGCCTCCGCGAGACCGAGATTCCACGCTTCGCGCTCCGCGCTCCGCTCTGAATGACAGACTCGAAGGCGCCACACACCCCCGAAACGGATTGTGCAACAACCTCTCCCTGCTTCGCGGCCTTCCGCCTTCGCGGGCGACGTACTTCCGCTTCGGCGGACGAAGGCGTCGTAGCCGAGCTTGCTACTCTGCGAAGCGGCGAACCGCTTCGCTGCGAAGCACGAGTCGCAGGGCGAAGTAGCCCAACCGACCCGGAAACCCCGGAATGCGGGCCGGGGATGGAGTGGCTAGGTCGCCCGTGGCGACCGCCACGGCGGCTGAAAGCCTAGCCGCCCGGCCCCTACACCACGGCGCTCATCTCCACTTTTCGAGGCCACACCCAGCCAAGCGGGTGTGAGCGAGTTCTGTTGGTCTGCGGTAGCGTATCCGTATGGAGCACAGCCGCCCTCGGCTGTGTCCGTCCAGTTTGGCAGGCGAGGCGCCTGCCGCTCCATGGCTCGGCGACCGGCATCTGGCTGCGGGCGAGACCAACACTCGGAGTTCACACCCAGCCAAGCGTTCGCCTTGACACAGGATGTGGCGGGTGCTAATATAACATCCCTTGCTTGGTTGCTAAGTAAGGGCGCGCGAGGGTCGCTGGCGCTTTCTGGCGTGGCGCGGTTGCCGCGAGGCGCAGGCGCGGGAAGCGTATGGGGCGTAGAGAGGATCGGGCGATCCGGCGGTGCGGGCTTGCCGCACTTCGGAAACGGCGCCATCGCTGCAACGGCGCTGCCGAACTCCGAAGCGGCTTGCCGCTAGTGTGAGCGCATGAGCGAATCGAACAAGGCTCCCTCAATCGCGGCGATAGAGCAGACCATAAAACGGCTGCGCAACGTTTTATCAGTGCGCGTGGCGGGTAACGGCCAGGGGGCGATCGAGGAAATCCACGTCCTGATTGACAACAAGCGCAACCCGAAGCAGGTGGGTCGCGATATCGAGTCCGCCCTGATGAGCGAGCTTGGGCTGCGAGTTGACCACCGCAAGATCAGCATCGCGCAGGTGCGCGAGACGGAGGCGCGGGCGGGGGAACCGCGCTTGCAGCTTGCCAACATATCTTTCTCGGTCGATCGGCGCGCGGCGCAAGCGCGGGTCACGCTGAGCCGGGCCGAGGATTCTTTCGCCGGCCTGGCATCGGCGCCAAGCCATGATTACGAGCAACTGCGCCTGGTCGCCGACGCCACCCTGCACGCGGTAAGCGAGTACCTGCACAGCGCGGTCGAGGACGAGGAGAGCCGCCCCGAGCTGGTGGTGCAGCGGGTGCAGGTGGCGGGCCTCGGCGGGACCGACAACATGGTGACGGTGTCGGTAAAACTGGTGCATGGAAGGGGTGATGAAATACTGGTAGGGTCGGCGTTCGTCCGCCATGACCTGTGGAAGGCGGCGGCGTGCGCGACCCTGGACGCGATCAACCGAAGATTGCCCTGGTTTGTGGAATAATGCCAGTTGATCTCCAACGGGGTTTGCGGTTCGTGGCGCAAGACCCGCGGAGATGAGGGTTCTGGGCAAACCAGCCCGAACTCGCAGCAACATCGCAGCCAGCATCCGGCCCGGCGCTTGCGCCGGGGCGGTGCCTTCCGTAGCGGGGGACCAGGAGCCAGTACGTCAGGGCGAAACCCCTGGAGCGGAGCGAAACCGCCTGTCTGCTTTCTAGCGGAGCCAGGCAGAGCACTGAACCTCCAGGAGGTGTCGCTGTGGGTAAGTGGATGTCTGTGCTGCTGGCTCTGTTGTCCCTGATGTTGGCCGGCGGCGCGCGAATCATGTGGCCGTAAGCTGACCAGTAGGTGAGTGTTGGTGGCCCTGCGCTCCCGGTCCCCCACGGAAGAAGTCGAAGACCGACATGCGGAACCTGCCGCCGCTATTGCGGGCATATCTGGTCGTCGTCCCCATCCTCGGGGGCGCGCTTCTTTACTGGCTTAGCCTCGGCCTCGCCCAGCAGCCGGAAGTCAAGGTTGTCGAAGGCATCCTCTTTTTCCTCGCCCTTACCATCATCGCCGCCCAGTCGCCGGTGCAGCTCCCCCGCGGCGGCATCATGAGCGTCGCCTTCGCCGTGGATTACGCCTGTATCGTCATCTACGGCCCCGCGGTCGCCGCCTGGGTCGCGGTCCTCAGCGCCCTCATCCTGCTGCGCAAGAGCCCCTGGTACAAGATCACCTTCAACGCCGGCCAGCTCGTCCTCACCGTCGGGCTCGCCGGGCTCGTTTACGGCTGGACCGGCGGCAAGTTCGTGGCCCTCTCCGCGGATCATCTGTCACTGCGCTACAGCGGGCCGGCCATCATCCTCTCGGGCCTGACCTACATCCTGGTCAACAGCTTCGCCGTCGCGATTGCGGTCGCGCTTCAGGAGAGCCGCCAGCTCCTGGGCACCTGGCGCGTCGGTTTCGGCTGGATGGGGCCGCGCTACCTGGCGCTCGCCCCCTTCGGCGTGCTCATGGCAATGGTCTACCAGGTCCCCGATCTGCGCTATGGCGGCGTCGCGCTATTCCTGCTGCCGCTGTTCTGGGCGCGCTATGCCTTCAAGGGCTACGTTGACATGCGCGAGGTGCACCAGCAGACGGTGGAGGCCCTCGCCACCGCGCTGGAAGCTTATGATTCCTACACCGAGGATCACTCCGATCACGTCAGCGCGCTGGCCGAGGCCCTGGCGCGGCGGGTCGGATTCCCCGAGACGCGCATGGAGGCGCTGCTATTTGCGGCGCGGCTGCATGACATCGGGAAATTCATCATGGAGCCAGTGCTCAACAAGACGGAGAAGCTCACCGAGGAGGACTGGGCGCTCATCAAGCAGCACCCGGCCGAGGGGCAGCGCATCGTGGCAGCGATCGAGGTGCAGCCCGGCGCCGCCACCATCGTCCGCGCCACCCACGAGCGCCCCGACGGCACCGGGTACCCTGACGGGCTGCACGGCGAGCAGATAGATGTTGCCGCCAGCATTATCGCCGTGGCGGACGCTTTTCACGCGATGACCTCCGACCGGGCGTACCGGCCGGCGATGCCCGAGCACGCCGCGGTCGCGGAGCTGTCGCGCGGGGCGGGCACGCAATTCGACGCCAATGTAGTGCGCGCGCTGATTGACCTGTGGCAGCAGGGCGAGCTGCCCCACGCCCGGCGAAGCAGACGTGCCGCGGACGCGTAGTGCGTTGTTTGACGGGTCTTGCTAGACACGGTGTGAGCGTGAGCCGGGCCGCCGTGACTGATGAGACCCGGAGCCAGTTGCGCGAGCGCTAGGGAGCGCAGATGTCGAGAACGCTTAGAATCTACGTCTGGTTCGTAAGCGCCGCCGGCCTGATCGCGGTGGCGGCCTCCGCCCGCTGGGGCGACCTGGAGGGTCTGACCCGCGCCTCGCACACCGTCCTGGCCGATGTCGCCTTCTTCCTGGCGACTGGCTGTCTGCTCGACATGATGATCGTGCCCATGGCGCGCGGCGGGGCGGTCTCGGCCGGTTTCGCCGTCTTCTACGCCTGCATGTTGATCCTGGGACCTTACCTGGCCGCTTTCGTCGCCGTGCTCGCGACCCTTTCGACCGACGTCATTATTCGCCGCGGGGCGCCGTTCTATAAGACCCTGTTCAATGTCGGCCATTCTGCCATCTCGCTGCTGCTGGCCGGGGCGACCTACTACTTGCTGCTCGGTGGACGCATCGCCGACGTGCGCCTCACCAGTGTGGTTGACCTGGCGCGCATCGCCGGCTCGGCGGCGGTGCTGTTCGGCGCGGAGATTACCGCGGTGAACCTCGCGGTGGCGCTGGAGCGGCGGGCGCCGGTGCGCAGCGTATGGCTGGGCAACGCCAAGCTGGTCATCCCGCTGGACGCCGCGCTCGCGGGCGTGGGTTTGCTGGTGGCGGTGCTTTACCAGAATCGCCAGATGCTGTTCGGCGGCTACGGGTGGGTGTTCGTCGCGGCGGTCATCATTCTACCCACCGGCCTGCTTTACTACGGATCGCGCCTGTACATGGACATGTACCGGGTCTACGATAAGACCCTGCGCACCTTGAGCGCCCTCATGGAGGCGAAGATTCACGGCAGCGACCAGGAGGCGGTGGGCCACGGCGAGCGCGTGGCTCGCTTTGCCTCGGCGGCGGCGGAGGAGATGGGGCTCTCCGCGGAGGAGGTGCAGGCCGTTCAGTATGCAGGATATCTGCACGATGTGGGCAAAGTCGGGGTGCCCGCAACCGCCCTGGAGACCGGTCAAGCAGCGACCGACGAGCACGCCACCCGGCTCAAGCAGCACGCCGAAATCGGCTATGAGATCCTGCGCGCGATACAGTTCCTGAGCCACGTCGCCACCCTGGTGCGCCATCATAACCGGCGCTTCGACCAAGGCCCCTATGCGCCGAATGCAGCGGCGCGCGAGCTGATCCCATTTGGCTCGCGGCTGCTCGCCGTCGCCGAGCGCTACGACAACCTGACGACATCGGCGCCCTGCCCCCTCGCGCCCGAGGACGCCGTGCGCCGCCTGGTCGAGGAGGCCGGGGCGGCGCTCGACCCGCGCGCGGTGGAGGCCTTCGTGCGCATGCTGGCGCGCGAGGCCGTGGTTGATGCCGTGCGCTGCCAAGAGGCGCTGAATGCTATTTGACGGGGCGCTGGTCGCGATTATCATCGCCCTCATCGCTGGAGGGCGATTTTCGCGTCTCGCCCGGCTCGGCCTGCGCTGGCCCTGGGTTTTCGTCGCCGCTTTCGGCATTCGTTTCTTGATCGTGATTCTCGGCGTGCGCGGCTGGCAGCCTATGCTGGCGGCGGCCCCGGCGCTGCACATTTTCTCCTACGCGCTCCTGCTCGTGGCGCTGGCCGCAAACTGGCGGCTGTGGCCATTATGGGTCGCTGCGGTCGGGGTGCTGATGAATCTCGCCGTGATCGCAGCCAACGGCGGCGCCATGCCCGCCGACGCGGCCCTGGTTCGCGCGTCAGGGCAAGGGCGGCTGTTGGAGTTGGCGCAGGCGGGACGCTACCCGACGCACACGGTGCTGGACGCTGGCACGCGCCTGCCTTTCCTCGCCGACCGCTATCTCCTTGCCCACCCCTACCCGCGGCCGTCGGTTTTCAGCCTCGGCGACATCTTTATTACCCTGGGCGTGGTGCTGCTCATCCTCTACGGCATGGGCGCGTTTCGATTCGGTGGGCCGGGGGGTCGGCCTCCGCAGCCGGCAACAGACGAAGGAGACGGCGAATCACTCCGCTGCGCATCTAGGAAATCGCAAGTAGAGACCATCGAAAGGTCTTGATTGCGGCGCGACGGCTGGCGCTGTAGCGCTCGACGGTGCTATGTTGCTTGCGCTGCACAACGCGCTTTTCTCACCCGTGCAACACGGGCTGATGACCGTGATGTGGGTAAATCTATGAAGGTGGGCCGATTCGTCTTGGGGAAGAACGCTTGGTACGGGAAGGGCTTGGGGGGCGTTTGAATACGGGTGAAAATGGCAGCTCCGGCGTAACTAGACCGACACAGAAAGGCCATGGTTCAGGCACGAGCAGGAGAATCCAATGGCTAACGTGCGCTTGAAAATAGAAGGCGAGCCCGGAAAGATATCGCTCCGCGTTTTCTTGAAGGGGATCGAAAGCGAACTGAGCATTCTGATGGATCTCGACGCGGCTATTTCGGGCGAAGCCAAGGGTACCCTGGATTGGGTTGTCACAGATCTGCAAATCGACAGTCTAGTTGTCGAAGTCGGGTCGGTAACCAGATATGACGACAGGAATCTCGGGCCCGAAGTGACAAAGCTCTTCGTCAGCGGCCTGGGACAACTGGAAAGGGAGGGCTCCACACCACCCTATTTCTCGGACACAACGATGGTGAGCGCCCGGAGAATGCTTCGAATGATCGGCCGAGACGGCGCGACCGGGTTAGAGATAAGCAGGCTGCCAGGGGAGACCGTTCGGCTGTCTGCTAGAGCTGCCACGAATATCGATCATCTATTGCCGAGTCGTTACACATCCGTGGGCTCGGTTGAAGGCAAGCTGGAGATGATTTCGATCCATGGGCCGGCTCGGTTCGTGGTCTACCATGCACGAACTTACAAGGCGGTTAATTGCAGATTTGAGCGCGATCGATGGCTCGATACAGTCAAAGATGCTCTGGGCCAGCGCGTCAACGTGTCCGGCGTTGTGCACTATAACGCTAGAGGCGAGCCCATGAGCGTTGAAATAGCAGACATACGTCGTCTTCGGACGGAGGAGGAATTACCGAAGGTAGCCGACCTCACGGGGAGCGATCCGGACTTTACTGGTGGCCTCGAAACATCGGAGTATCTGCGAGGGCTGCGCGTTGGCTGAGCATTATCGAAAGCCTTATCTTGACGCCTCGGTGTTTATCGCGTGGATCAAGGGCGAGGTCGTTGCCGGAGCGGAACGGGGTAAGATAGCCGCCCACATATTGACCTTGGCGGAGCGCGGCGAGTTCCTCATTCATACCTCCGCGATCACGCTAGCCGAGGTGCACAAGAAGCGGCGCAAGCCCACCTTGGAGGAGAGCGAAGACGAGCAAGTCTTAGCGTATTTTGAGCACGACTACGTCAAACTGATTGATGTCGACCGACGTATCGGTGAGCAAGCGAACGGGTTTTCCAGGCAGTACAGTATCTCTCCGAATGACGCTATTCACCTCGCTTGCGCTTTGAGAGCCGAATGTGATGTACTGCTTGCTTGGGACTCGCCGCTAACAGGGGTTACGCACCCGGCGATACGGATCGAAGAGCCGAGGATAATCGGGCAACTTGCGTTGGAGGCATGACTAGGGCGGGGAAAATCACAGCCGCACCAGAACAATTCAGGTTACTCCTTATCCGTTGAGATCAGCCGGTTTCACCTAGGCCTGTCCTCGTTTCCAAGCAGAATACGGGGACAGCTGATCTTTCTCGGGCATCCTCGTCGCGGCGCCATCCATCGTGCCGCCGAGGAGGAAAGCCGGTTGCGCACGCGGAAATCACGCCTCCGGGCCCCAGTGCATTGCTGACCATGGCCGGACCATCCCATGCCCAAGCTTTCCGCCGCCGAGTTCCACGCCAAAGGTTATGACCCGCAGGGGCAGTGGTGTCTGCTCCATGGCCCCGAGTACGAATTGAAGCTGCGCGCGCGCGACGCGATCATTCAACACGTGGTGTCACCCGAGGACCGCGAATACGCCGTGCAAACCATCGCCATCGGCAAGGGCGGCAAAGCGGGCAGTATCCGCGGCGCCGCGCAAACCGCGTCCACTTTCACGCCGGCGCGCGTGCTGGTCGTGGATTGGGTTGAGAATCTCTCCAACGCCGAACAGCGCGAGCTCGCGCGCGACCTGAGAGCCGCGGCCGGCACCACCGTCATCCTCATCGAGGGCCCGCGCGGAGCGAGGGCCGAATACGAAGGGGCGGGCGGCGGCGACAAGAAGGGCCGCTTGAGCGCGGACTTAATCAAAGCGGTCGCGGAGGCGGGCAGTGTGGTCGAATGCCGCGCGTTAACGCGCGATGAAGCGGTCGCGCGGGTCATGGAGCAAGCGCGGTCACTCGGCCCACCAATGAAGCCGGCGGTCGCCGCTTTGCTGGTCGAGCGCGTGGGTCTCGATCTGGGCCGGCTGGCGCGAGAGGTCGAGAAGCTTTCGCTTGTGGCATCGGGAGAGGCCGCAATCACCAGGCAGCATATCGAACAAGCCTCCCCGCGCACGCCCGAGGATAACGTTTTCGCCGTGGGCGACGCCGTCGGCGTGGGGGATGTTGACCAGGCGCTGGCTGCGCTGCGCGACCTGCTGTATTACCAGGGTCTTGAGCCGACCACTGCGCTCGCCTTCATCGGGCGGCAATTTCGCCTCCTTTGGCAAGTCAGAATCCTGCTCGACGCCGGCTGGCATCCCGGCGCCGAGGCGCCGGAGCGGGCGGCGACGCTGCTGCCCGAAGACAGCGAGATACTTGGTTACCTTGATGGGCGGCGCTGGCTGATCAACCGGCTGGCCGCGCAGAGCCGCCGCCTTTCCTGGCCGCAACTGGCTCACGCGGTGCGCCGGGTGCTGGAGGCCGAGCTAGCATTGAAGGGCATTGCCGAGGGCGTCTCCGATCCCCGACTGGCACTGGAGCTTCTGGTTGTAGATCTGTGCAGGTGGGGAAAATGAGCAAAGAGGCTACAGGAAAGAAAGCTCGGCCCACTCGTGGGCATCTCGGCGCGTTCGCTTGAGGCTCTCTCTCTACTGGCAACTCTGCTCTAGCAGCCGGGCAAGTGGCAACCGGCATGCGTAACCAGCGACTCCAGGCGATAGTGCGCGGCAGAGTGCAGATGGTGGGCTTTCGCGCTTTCGCCCAGCGGCGGGCGGGGCAGCTCGGCCTGGTGGGCTACGCGCGCAACACCCCCGACGGCCATGTCGAGGTTGTGGCGGAGGGCCCGCGCGAGCAACTGGAGGCGCTGTTGGGTGACCTGCGGCGCGGGCCATCGGGCGCGCGCGTGGAAACGGTTGACCACGCATGGGGCGAAGCCAGGGGTGAGTTTCGATTCTTCCGCATCGGCTACTGAACGATGAAGTGCCAGCGCTGTCATCAGCATAACCCGCCTGGGCGCGAGCACTGCTGGAACTGCGGCGCGCCTCTCGAGCCCGCCGATGACAGCGCCGGGCCCAATGGCGAGGCATCGAGGGCCGCGGCGCAGGAGGTCTCGCCCCAGGACGATGAGTCGGAGCTGGGGAGCCTGGGCCCCCTGCGCCCCGGGGTGCCAACAGAGAAGACAAGCCACCCGGTCGTCAGCCGCGTACCGCCCCAGCGAAGCTCCGCCGCGCGCGCCGCCCGCCGGTTCATGGCGCGAGGCATCACCGCCGGAGCACTCACCGGGGGTATCGCCTTGGCGGGCCTCTACGGGCTGCTGGCAAGCGCGGCCGGGGGCTTGCTTGAGGCCAGTAGGCTGACGCCGGGAACCACCCTCTTTGTGCCTATGGCCCAGGGGTTCATGATGGGCGCAGTCAACGGAGCCATCATCGGGGCCTTGACCACCTACTATGGTGGCGGCTTTTGGACCGGGGCGATAGCGGGTGCGGCTCTGTCGGCGGGGATGTGGCTGGCCCAGGTGCTGTTCACGGGGGCCGTCCTCGCCATGCCTGCGTCTGCGGTTGCCGCCACATTGGTGGTTCTAGGGGTGGGGGGAGCGGCGGTCGGGGCGCTGGTGGGCGCGGTGGTGGAATCCGTTTCAGCGCAGGGGAACTAGGCCGCTCCGGGGCCGCCAGGGTCGAGACCTCGGGCGTGCCGGGGTGTGACCTATTTTTGGGGGTGCGCGGGACGCGCACCCCCATGTGGCACAGCCGCCCCCGGCTGTGGCGGCGCCGTGAGAGCGGCGCCGGGGATGACAGGCGAGGCTTGCGCCTTCTCTGCGCTCAGGGCAGGCTCTGAGCTTGTCGAATGGGGCGCCTGTCCCACATCCTCCCGCCCATTCCCACTTTTCGAGGTCACACCCCCGTGCCGCGTGCCGCTCGCGCTTGTCCCGACCGCCGGAATGGGCTATAATACATAAAGCGCGTTATTGAGTTCATCATCGCGTCATAGTCAGCGAGCCAGGCATGACCAGCGGGCCGTACGGCCCGCGATGTCCGGCTTGCCTCAGGGGACCGCATGCAAGCGGAGATCCTCTCGGTCGGAACCGAGCTTCTCCTTGGACAGATCGTCAATACCAACGCCGCTTACCTGTCGCGCAGACTCGCCGATCTTGGCATAGATGTCTTCCGCCAGGTCACCGTTGGCGACAACCTCGGGCGCATCCGCGTCGCAGTTGCCGAGGCCGCGGACCGCGCCGACGTGGTAATCATCACCGGAGGCTTGGGCCCGACCGCGGATGACATCACCGCCGAGGCTGTCGCTTTGGCGTTGGGCCGCGATTTGGTCCTCGACGGGGCCTCCGCCAGCCACATTCGCCGGCTGCTGGAGGGCCGTGGCATACCGATTCTCGACCGCCACATCAAGCAGGCCCGCCTGCCCGCGGGCTCGCGCGTGATGCCTAACCCCATTGGCACCGCCCCTGGCTTCATCGTCGAGCGCGACGGCAAGCTCGTTTGCACCCTTCCCGGCGTGCCCAGCGAGATGGAGGCCATGGCCGAGGAAAGCCTGTGGCCTGAGCTGCGCCGCCGCGCGCCGGCGGCGGTGATCCGCTCGCGCGTGCTGCGGTTCGTGGGGATCGGGGAATCTTCGCTGGAGGAGCTGATCTCGAATCTGGTGCAGGGTCAGGCCAACCCGACCATCGCCTTCCTGGCAAAGACGGGTGAGGTGCACCTGCGGCTGACGGCCAAGACCTCGGACCCGTCGCAGGCGGATAGACTGCTCGACGAACTCGAGGCCGCGGTGCGCGAGCGCGCCGGGCGGTTCATCTACGGTCGCGACGAAGAGTCCCTGGAGGCGGCGGTGGGGGTGCGCTTGCGCGCTGCCGGGCTGACCCTCGGGTTGGCCGAATCGTGCACCGGGGGCCTTATTGGCCATCGCATAACGCAGGTGCCGGGGAGTTCTGACTACTTCCTCGGCTCCCTCGTGACCTACAGCAATCGCGCCAAGATCGAGATTTTGGGCGTGCCGGAGACGTTTCTGGCAGAGCACGGGGCGGTGAGCCAGCCGGTGGCCATCGCGATGGCGACGGGGGCGCGGCGGGCGCTCGGCGCGGATCTGGCCGTCTCGGTGACCGGCATCGCCGGGCCGGCGGGAGGAACCCCGGACAAGCCCATCGGGCTGACCTATATCGGCGTTTCGGGCCCTAATGGGGAGGACTGTGAGGAGCACCGCCTGGGCGGGACCCGCGACATGATAAAGTCACGGGCCGCGAACGCCGCGCTGGCGCTGGCGCTGCGCCAGGCGGAAAGGCTGGCGGGCGCGGGCGCAGAAGAATAGGGGAGTCAAAGAGGAGACTTCCGCAGATTACACAGATTTGGCAGATTGGATTCTATGATCGGTGCAATCTGTGAAACGGCTAGGCTCCGACAAGTGGCTAAGTCCGACTTGTCGGACCGCCATGGCGGCCCGAAGGGTCTAGCCATCGGAGCCGCCGTGGCGGCCTACGGCCTAGCCATCTGCGGATGATTCTGTAATCTGTGGATGATAACGTGCCGGAATGCGGGCGTTCATAGCGGTCAACTTAGGTGAGGATCTGCGCCGGGCGGTGGCTGAGACGCAGGAGAAACTGCGCGCCACAGGCGCCGAGGTCAAGTGGGTCAAGCCCGAGAGCGTGCACCTGACCCTCAAGTTCCTGGGCTGGGTTGACGATGCCCGCGTGCCCGAGGTGATCGCGGCGGTAAGTTCAGCGCTCGAAGGCGCTCAGGCATTCGAGCTGCGGCTGGAGGGTGTGGGAGGGTTTCCGACCCCGGCCGCGCCGCGGGTGATCTGGGTCGGGGTGAAGCAGGGCGCGCAGGAGCTGGCGGAGCTTGCGCAGCGGGTGGAGGCGGCGCTCGAACCTCTGGGATTCGAGCGGGAGGAACGAGGGTTCAGCCCGCACATCACCATCGGCCGGCGCAAGGGGTCAGGCGGGCGCCAGGCGCTGGCGGCGGCGATGCAAGGGGAGGGTGAGCGCGCATTCGGCGAGATGCAGGTAAAGCGCGTGGAGTTAATGCGCAGCGATCTGCGCCCAACCGGCCCGATCTACACCAGTCAGCGCATATTCGAGCTTGCGCAAGCCCAGGCGGGGCAGGGAGAAGGATGATGTCTGACAAGGCGAAGGCATTAGAGCTGGCGATCAGCCAGATTGAGAAACAGTTCGGCAAGGGTTCGGTGATGCGCCTGGGGGAGGCGTCGGCCCGGTTGTCGGTGGCGACGATCCCGACCGGGGCGCTTGTGCTCGACCTGGCGCTGGGCGTTGGCGGCGTTCCGCGGGGGCGCATCGTGGAGATCTTTGGCAACGAGGCCTCGGGCAAGACCACCCTGGCCTACCATATCATCGCCGAGGCGCAGCGGCTCGGGGGCACCGCCGCCTTCATAGATGCGGAGCATGCGCTGGATCCCGCTTACGCCAAGGCGGTGGGGGTCAATATTGACGAGCTGCTGCTGTCCCAGCCCGACACCGGGGAGCAGGCCCTGGATATCGCCGACATGCTGGTGCGCAGCGGCGCCATTGATGTTTTCGTGGTGGATTCCGTCGCCGCCCTGGTGCCCCAGGTGGAGCTGGAGGGGGAGATGGGCGATTCGCACATCGGCCTTCAAGCGCGGCTCATGAGCAAGGCGATGCGCAAGCTCTCCGGATCGCTGTCAACCACCCACACGGTGGGCATCTTCCTCAACCAACTCCGCGAGAAAATCGGCATCATGTTCGGCAACCCGGAGGTCACGCCCGGCGGACGGGCGCTCAAGTTCTGGGCCTCGGTGCGCATCGAGCTGCGCCGCGTCGAGAACCTTAAATCGGGCACTGTGGTCATCGGCGCCCGCAGCCGCGCCCGGGTGGTCAAGAACAAGGTCGCCCCGCCCTTCCGCCAGGCCGAGTTCGACATCATCTACGGCAAGGGCATCTCCCGCGGCGGCTGCATCCTCGATGTCGGCCAAGCGGTGGGCCTCATCACCAAGTCGGGCGCGTTCTTCGCCTATGGCGGCGCCCGCCTGGGCCAGGGGCGCGAGAACGCCCGCGAGGCCCTGGAGAGCAACCCCGAGCTGGCCAAGGAAATCGAAGATCGCATCCGCCAGCAGGTCGGCGCCGCGGGCGTGGCAGCAGCCGCCTCCGCAGCAGACGACGACGGCGCAAGAGAACAGTAGGGTAGTCGCCGCGGGAGAACGCGGATTTCACTTGCTACAATGCGCGGCAGGACAGATGCTGAACGAGGAAGTGCCGCGACGGGAAATAGAGCGAGCGCGGGAGGCGTGCCTGCGCTTGCTGGGCTACCGGCCGCGAAGCCGGCGTGAGCTTGCCGAGCGGCTGGAGCGCAAGGGGTTCGCGCAGCCGGCGATCGCTGCGGCGGTGGCAGAGCTGGAATCTTCGGGCCTGGTGAATGACGATGAGTTCGCCCGCGCCTGGGTGCAGGAGCGGCTGGCGAACAGGCCTCGCGGGTCCCTGGTGGTGCGCCGGGAGCTGCGCCGCAAGGGGGTGGAGGAGAGGATCATCCAGCGGGCCCTCGAGGAGCACATGGGCGAGGAGCGGGAGCTGGAGGCCGCGCTGAGGGTGGCCGCCCGCTACGCGCCGCGTCCGGGAGATGACGAGGCCGCCTGCCTGAAGCGCCTCGCCGGGGCGCTCAAGCGGCGGGGGTTCACGTTTGATGTCATAGAGGCGGCGCTCGCGCGGCCCTTCGACTCCGCGCAGGACAAGCGCGAGGCCGCGGCCGGCGCCGGAAAGCAATCGGCGCCACACCAAGGCGAGTGAGGCCGATGGGGATGACTCTCCCGCCCTTCGGCCTCTCAAGGAAGGGAGATGAATAGATGGACGCGCAGTTAGTGGTAGTTGTGTTCATTGTCGGTTGGATTGTTGCGATTGGCGCGGCCTGGCTGCTGGCAAGGAAACAGTATCAGCGAGCCCGCGCCAAGATGACCGAGGCGAGCCGGATCCTGGAGGAGGCGCACAAGGAGATAGATGCGCTCAAGAAGGAGGCCCTGCTCGAAGCCAAGGATGAGGCCCACCGTCTGCGCACCGAGATAGACCGCGAGAACCGCGAGCGGCGCACCGAGCTCCAGCGCGCCGAGCGCAGGATCGCTCAAAAGGAGGAGAACCTCGAGCGCAAGACCGAGGCGGCGGAGAAGCGCGAGCGCGCCATCGGGTCGCGCGAGAAAGAGCTGGAGCGGATGCAGGGCGAGCTCACGGAGATCAAGGAGCGCCAGCTTGCGGAGCTGGCGCGAATCTCGGGGGTGACGCCCCAGGAGGCCAAAGCGCTGCTGCTCAAGCAAGTCGAGGACGAGGTTCGCCACGAGGCCGCCAAGCTCGCACGGGAGATCGAGGAGGCGGCCCGGGAGCAGGCGGAGAAGAAAGCCCGCGACATCCTCGCCCTGGCAATTCAGCGCTGCGCGGTGGACCAGGCGGCGGAGACCACGGTCTCGGTGGTGCCCCTGCCCAGCGACGAGATGAAGGGACGTATAATCGGCCGCGAGGGGCGCAACATCCGCGCCTTCGAGGCCGAGACCGGGGTGGACCTCATCATTGACGACACCCCGGAGGCGGTGGTGCTGTCCGCGTTCGACCCGGTGCGGCGCGAGATCGCCCGCATCACCCTCTCGTATCTGATCAACGACGGTCGCATCCACCCCGGGCGCATCGAGGAGACGGTGGCCCGGGCGCGCAAGGAGGTGGAGCAGAAGATGGAGGACGCCGCCGAGCAAGCGGTGCTGGAGACCGGCGTCACCGGCCTGCCCAAGGAGATCATGCGCCACCTGGGCAAGCTCAAGTATCGCACCAGCTATGGGCAAAACGTCCTCAACCATTCGATCGAGGTCGCTCACCTCGCGGGTGTCATGGCCAGCGAACTCAACGCCGCGGTCGCGGTCGCCAAGCGCGCGGGCCTGCTCCACGACCTGGGCAAGTCGGTGGACTTCGAGGTGGAGGGCACCCATGCGGCCATCGGCGCCGACCTCGCGCGCCACCACAAGGAGAGCGAAGAGGTGCTGCATGCCATCGCGGCCCACCACTCGGAGGAGCCGTTCCGCTCGGTGGAGGCGGCGTTGGTGCAGGCGGCGGACGCGGTCTCGGCATCGCGGCCAGGGGCGCGCAAGGAAACGCTGGAGACCTACATCAAGCGCCTGGAGAAGCTGGAGAAGATCGCCGAGTCGTGCGCGGGGGTGGACAAGTGCTTCGCCATCCAGGCCGGGCGCGAGGTGCGCATCATCGTCAGGCCCGAGGATGTGGACGACCTGGGCGCCGCGCGGCTGGCCAAGGAGATCGTGCACAACATCGAGGAAGGGCTGGACTATCCCGGCCAGATCAAGGTCACGGTGATTCGTGAGACCCGGGCCGTGGAATATGCGAAATAGGCGCCGCGGGCGCCTGCGGCCATGAAGCTACTATTCATCGGCGATATCGTCGGCCGCCCCGGGCGCAGTGCGCTGCGCCAGGCGCTGCCAGCGTTGGTCGAGCGTTTTCAGCCCGGCCTGGTTATCGCCAACGGCGAGAACGCGGCGGCGGGTTTCGGCATCACCCCGTCGGTGGCGCAGGAAATGCTCACCGCCGGTGTGGATGTCATCACGACCGGGAATCATGTATGGAATAAGAAGGAGGCGCAGCAGCTCTTGGCGCAGGAGGCGCGCGTGCTGCGGCCCGCCAATTATCCGCCCGAAGCCCCCGGCCGGGGGGCCGGGGTCTTCCCGTCGCGCAACGGCGCGCCGGTGGCGGTGATCAACCTCTGCGGGCGGGTGTTCATGGATTGTATTGACTGCCCGTTCCGCGAGGCCGAGCGGCGCATCCCCGAGCTGCGGGATCAGGCGCGGATGGTGGTAGTGGACATGCACGCCGAGGCGACCAGCGAGAAGCTGGCGATGGCGTGGATGGTGACGGGGCGAGTGAGCGCGGTGATCGGCACCCACACTCACGTCCAGACCGCGGACGCGCAGGTAATGCCGGGGGGCACCGCGTATATTACCGATGTCGGGATGGTCGGCCCCAGGGACTCGGTGCTGGGGATCGAGGCGGGGCTGGTGATCGAGCGGTTCCGGCGGCGGCTGCCGGTGAAGTTCGAGCTGGCGCGGGGCCCGGTGACAGTCGGGGCGGTTGTGGTGGATATAGACGAGGAATCCGGCTGCGCGCGCAGCATAGAGCCGCTACTAGAGACCATGCCCGATCCTCTCGGTGAAGCAACCGACGAGGCAACTTCGCCCGACGAAGCTGGGCTACGATGCCCGCGAAGGCGGGGGCCGAGCTAGTCAGCGTTTGGCAGCAGCATCAACGACGACAAGGCAAGGAGGACTCGTGATGGAAGTCCAAGTCCTTCGCGTATCAGCAAAATCGAACCCGAACGCCGTGGCCGGCGCCCTCGCCGGGGTGGTGCGCGAGAAGGGGCGCGCGGAGATGCAAACCATTGGCGCCGGCGCCCTCAACCAGGCGGTCAAGGCTTTGGCCATCGCCCGCGGATTCATGGCTCCCTCTGGCGTAGATCTCATTTGCCGCCCCGCATTTGCAGACATCCAGGTGGATGGCCAGGAGCGCACCGCGATTCGGCTCATGGTCGAGCCGAAGTAGCTTCAACCAATTGTCAGGCCCGGCCCGCGTCCGGCGTGTAGTCTGGTGATGCCTTCTTCAGAAATGATCGAGCAGTGGGAGCAGCGCCTTCAGGCGCTGCTCGCCGATTATAAGCACCGCTTGGCCTACGGCAACCTGCGCGCCCAGCGCTTCGACTGGCTCGGCGATGGGCAAGTGGTCAACTTCGCCCTCGTGTACGAGGTGCCCGGCGGCTCCACGAGCCAGATTAACGTCGAGTACCATCGCGCCGACGGCGCCTTCCGCCTTATGCACGAAGATACCGCCGAGGAACGCTTATCATGTGATGGCGGCGAGATCCTGGAGGCGCTGGCCGAGAGCATCAAGCGCATCCCCGAGCGGCGCCTTCGCCGTCTCCGCGAGGATATCGAGCGCTGGTTCGGCGAGGGCAAAACGAGCCACGACATATTCCTGGAGATTAACAAGCTCCTGCAAACCGATTTCAAGGGCGGGAGCCTGACCCACCTGGAGCTCAAGGCGGGCATCGCTTACGTACTGGAGTTGGGCAAGCAACAAGTCGCGGGCTGAAGCAGGCCCCGGCAGCCGCGGCGAAGGAGAATCGGCGCTCAATCCGCTCCCGGCGTCGCGTCCACCTCGGCCACCAGGGCGGTGCACACCGTATTTCCCCCCAGCCGCTGCGCCAGGTAGCACGCCTGCTGGGTGACATTGACCAGCTCGCGTTCGTCGGCCGCGTCGGTGGGAAAAGTGGCCACCCCAAGGCTGACCGTCAGGGGGTCGGGGAGCCCCCGGTCTTCCACGGCCTTACGGATGCGCTCTGCCAGCGCCAGGGCCTGGCGCGTGGTGCTGTTGGGCAGGATGATGGCGAACTCGTCGCCGCCGCAGCGGGCGACGAAATCGCTGGCCCGCGTGTTCTCCATCAACAGCTTCGCCAGCGCGGCAAGCGCCTCGTCCCCCTCGCGCCGGCCGTACGCCTCGTTGTAACGGTTGAGGCAATCCACGTCCACCAGCAGCAGGGACAGCAGGTTGCCTGAGGCGCGCGCCGCTTTGACCTGGGCGTCAATGGCGACGTGGAAGTGACGCGCGTTATAGATCCCGGTGAGGGGATCGGTCACCGCGACCAGCTCAAGATAGGCGTTGGCTTGAAGCAGCGGATGGCGGAAAGGCGCGGGCGCTTCGTCCTGCTGCACCGTCGCAGAAGCCGGGGCTGACTGCAAGATATCGGCCAACTGCATCTCTGCCCATTGCCTTTGGCGCAGCAGCGACCCGACAGCGCCGCGCCACAGCATCACCTCGGCGAGCACCCGGCTCGCGCGCAGCATGGTCATCGCCCGCTGGTCCGGCGGAGCGCTGGCCACATGGCGCTCCAAGGCCGCGGCGTGGACGCGCGCCACCTCGGCGGCATCCACATTGCTTTCAGCCAGCCTTCGGCCCAACGCCGCGGCTCCCGCTGGCTTCTCGTCCTCATCGCCCGCCACCGCCCGCGCCAGCAGGCGTTGATACTCGGCCTTATAGTCCATGGGGGATAGGCTACCTCCGATTGCGATTGGGGGGTCAAGAGGGTACTTCCACATCACGCCGCAACGGTCGGGGGCGCGAACATCAGAATGAGCGGCGGCGGTGTGCGCTTTCCCGACAAGCGCCGTGATCCGCGCCAGGAAGGAGGTTGCCGCGGATACACGCGGAATGAACGTTCATTGTCAGAGCAAGAATGAGCCATGGCCACGAGGGGGTGCCGTATGACAGCAGAAGACGCGACTGCGCAAAGGTTCGATTGGTCGCATTGGATCGAAGAGTATGCCAGCGATCCGCCATCAGTCCTGGCTGCCGCCGAGGCAGCTCGCAAGCGAGGAGCCATCACAAAAGAGGAATTGCTGAGAATAGCATACTGGAAATCACCACGGGCGGTGAGAAAAATGGCGGACGCTCTCGGAGCAGAGAGAAGCCCAGACGAGAAGGTGTGTGAGCTTGTTGCCCCCGACTCGGAGGGAGAAAACGAGGCGCTGCTCAATAACCTGATGCAAGTACGCGGCGTCGCGACTTCGGTAGCGTCGGCGGTGTTGGCGCTCGTCTATCCGGAACGGTTTGCAGTGACCGACTGGAGAGCAAGGGACGAACTCAACAAGCTGTGTCCCGAATACGCCTCGGCCGACACGCCCGAGAACTATGTCGAGCAATACCTGCCGCGCATACGGGCGATAGCTGCATCGCACGGTATCACCCCGCGCGAGGTGGACAAGGCTCTATGGGCGCGGAGCAGAGGGCGGGACGTTGAAAAGCTTCTGCGGGGCTGACATCGCGTAGCTTTCCGACGCACAGGCGAGCCTCCGCCTCGCTCCGCGCGTGCTCAGTCGCGCGCACTCTGCGCGAGCAGCCGAAGCGGGAGAGGAGAAGCTAGGGGCAAGGCATGCCTTGCCCCTACGGCCAATCGCCTCGCTTTCACCAAATTGCCTCTCGCCTGCTCCAGCCCCGAATCATGAATGATTCGGGCTACTCCCCAGCCGGCGACATTAACTCCGCCACGGTGACGCCGGCCGCGCCCTCGTCGCGTCGGCCCTGCCGCCAGCCGCGCACATGTGGATGGCTGGCCAGAAGCTCGCGCGCCGCGTTGCGCACCGCGAAGGTGCCAACGCCGTGTATGATCCGCACCTCGGTCAGACCCGCCAGCAGCGCATCGTCCAGGTACTTCTCCAGCGCCTGAATCGCATCGGCTACCCGCAGCCCGCGCAGGTGAATCTCCGGCGGCACCTCGCGCGCCTTGGCGAGCTGCGCCTCCATCTCCGGCTCGGGCGCGGCCACCTGCTCCAGATCGGGCAGCGCAACCTTGAACTTGAGGATGCCCACCTGCACCTCCGCGGCGCCGTCCTCCGCGGGACCGAGGATCGTGCCCCGCTGCCCCAATGTGCGCACGAAGACCGCGTCCCCCGGGCGGATCTTCACCACCGGGCGCGCAGGCTCCGCCGCCGGGGCCGGCGGCTGTGCCTGCGGTTCAGGCGGCGGGGGCGCAGGCAGCGCCTCCTCCACCCGCTCGTCCGCCTGGGCGAGGCCGATTTGCGCCTGGTGGGCGCTGCGATCGGCGTGGGCGCGCGTCGGCTTGCGGCGTGCTTCCTGTTGCAGGCGCTCGATGATTTCCGCGGCCTGCTGGCGCGTCTCGTTGAGCACCTGTGAGGCCTCGCGCCGCGCCTCCCGCAGAATCTGACCGCGCTTGGTTTCAAGTTCTCGCAGTCGGCGCTCGAGATCGGCGCGCATCGCTTGAAGCTCGCGCCGCTCGCGTTCCGCGGCCGCGCGCTCGGCTTGCAGGCGGCGCTGTGATTCCTCGATGGAGCGGATGGCGTCCTCCATCACCGTCTGCGTCTCGCCCAGCATGGAGCGCGCGCTGGAGACCACCTCCTCCGGCAGCCCCAGCCGCCCCGCGATGGCGAAGGCGTTGCTCGATCCCGGCAGGCCGATGCGCAGGTGGTAGGTGGGCCGCAAGGTCTCGGGATCGAACTCGACGCTGGCGTTCTCGATGCCTGGCTGGGCGTAAGCGAAAGCCTTGAGCTCGCCATAATGGGTGGTGACGATGGCGCGGGCGCCGCGGGCGTGGAGCTCGATGAGTATCGCCTTTGCCAGCGCCGAACCCTCCGCGGGGTCGGTGCCCGCTCCGATCTCATCCAGCAGCACCAGGGCGTTGGCGCGCCGCGGCACCGCGCGCATCACCCCCACGATCTGCGCCATGTGGGACGAGAAGGTGGAGAGGTTCTGCTGGATGCTCTGCTCGTCACCGATGTCGGCGAAGATCTGATCGAAAACCGCCAGCCGGCTGCCCTGCTTCGCCGGCACATGAAGCCCCGCCTGTCCCATCAGCGAGAGCAGGCCGACGGTCTTGAGGCTCACGGTCTTGCCGCCGGTGTTGGGGCCGGTGATGACGAGGGCGTTGAACCCCTCGCCGACGCTGATGTCAATGGGCACGACCTCGCCGGTCAGCAGGGGATGGCGCGCGGCGGCGAGGTCAATGACGCCGTCGCGATTGAGCTGCGGCTCGGCGGCGCCCTGGGCCTGGCTCAGCGCGGCGCGGGCGAAAATGACATCGAGCGCCCCCAGGATTTCCACGGTTGCCAGCAGCTCTTCGGCCGCCGCCCCGACCTGGTGGCTCAAGGCAACGAGGATGCGGCGCACTTCGCGCTCCTCCTCCTCGCGAGCCTGGGCGAGGTCGTTGCCCGTATCCACCAGGGCGAGGGGCTCCATGAAAACCGTGGCGCCGCTGGCGGAGGCGCCGTGGACGATCCCGCGAAACTCGGCGCGGAACTCGCTGCGCACCGGGATGCAGTAGCGGCCGGCGCGCACGGTCACCAGCGGCTCCTGGATCATGCGCTGAAACTGCGGGCTGCGCAGCATGCGCTCCAGGCGCTGCTCCAGGGTTGCGTGCAGCGAGCGCGCCCGCTCGCGGAGGCGGGCGAGCTCTTCGCTCGCGCGGTCCCTCACTTCGGCGCGGGAGTCTATGCAGCGCTCGACCTCATCTTCCAGGGCGCGAAAATCCTCGAGGGCGCGCGCTCGGGCGGCGAGCGAGGGGCAGGTCGGCTCGCGGTCGAGTAGAAACGACCGCAGCCGCCGCGCGGCGAAGACCGTGCCCGCGATGTCGAGGAGCTGCGCCGGCTCCAGCGTCTGCCCCTTGACCGCGCCGCGCACCGGGCTGCGGATATCGCGGATTCCACCCAGCGGAGGCGATCCGTCGCGCTCCAGGATGGCGCGGGCTTCGGTGGTCTCCTGCTGGAGCGCGCACACGGCTTCGAAGCTTGTCGCCGGCTCCAGGGCCTGCGCCTTTTCCTTGCCAATGGCCGAGGTCGCGTGCCCGGCCAGCAGCTCGGTTATGCGATGGAACTCCAAGACTCGCAGCGTGCGCGCGTCCATGGGTGAATATCTTCGCCGTGGCCTGGCTTTTTCCCCCGATGCCCGGGCGCCGCAGGTAGGGGCACGGCATGCCGTGCCCCTACAGCCCGTGGCGGGGGAAGATGAGGCGTTTGATCTGCTTGACGGTGCGCTCGGCTGCTGCCCGGACGCCGGCGAGCAGGTCGGGGCCGGGTTTCGGCGCCTGCGGGTCGTCCCTCGACTCCGCTCCTTCGACTGCGCTCAGGACAGGTCGGGACGACCCTGAGCGCGTCGAAGGGTCGCGCAGCCGACCCGCGGTGTCAGAGTAGCGCGCGGCAAGGGGCGCGGGGATTTCGTCGGGAAGATCGAGGTCAGCCATCACTGCGAACGCCAGTGTCCACGCCCGCGGAACCACCTGTAAATCATACCCGCCGCCGCCGCAGGCGACCCACTTGCCGCCCAGCGCCTTGATCGCCCTCACCACCCCCTCGTATCCGGCGGTGGTCAGGGCGAGATGGGTCAGCGGGTCGCGCCAGTGCGTGTCCGCGCCGAGCTGGGTCACGAGGAAATCGGGCTGGAAGGCGCCGATCAGCGGCGGCGCCACCTCGCCAAACGCCCACAGGTACGTCTCGTCATCGGTGTAGGGCGCCAGCGGCACATTGACGGAATAGCCGACACCGTCCTTGATCCCCGTCTCTTCCACCGAGCCGGTGCCCGGGAAAAGATAGCGCCCGGTCTCGTGGACGGAAATGGTGAGCACCCGATTGGAGTCGTAGAAAGCCTCCTGGACGCCGTCGCCGTGATGCGCGTCTATGTCAATGTAAGCGACCCTGGCATCGCCGCCGCTGCGCTCGAGGAGGTAGGCAATGGCGATGGCGGGGTCGTTGAACACGCAGAACCCGGCGGCGCGTTCGCGGTGGGCGTGGTGCAAGCCGCCGCCGATGTTGAACGCAGCTCCGCTCTTGCCATCCATCACCAGGTCCGCGGCGAGCACCGAGCCGCCGACACACAGGGCGGAGGCCTCGTACATGCCGGGGAAGATCGGGTTGTCGGGCGTATCGAGGCCATAGCGAGTGGGGGCGGACGGCCGTGCGCCCCTACATTGCTTGCCTTCCCCCAGGGCGCGGGTGATGTCAATGTATTCCTTGGCATGGACCTTGAGCAGAAGCTGCTCGGGGGCGACGCGCGGCTCCTGCCAGTTAATGCGCGGGGAATCGAACATGCCATAGGCCTGCATTAACTCGAAAGTGAGGTCGAGACGCTCGGGGCGCAGGGGATGGCTTTCGCCCATGCTGTAGGTGGCGAACTTGGGGCTGTAGATGAGGGTGGCTTTGCGCATGCCGAGCTCCGTGCGCCAGTATAGCGGCCCGGCAAGCGCTCAGTCAAGGCGGCGGGAACCGGGTTCTTCTCGGAGGACCGCCTGCCGAAGATCTGAAAAGTTGAGCCGGGGAATGGGCACGAGATAGCCCACTGGCAGGTGATGGTAACGACGCCCGACGTGCCCAGCGCTTGCCAGGTCACCGATGAGCCGGTGTTGCCATTGGGAAAGCTTCCGACATCCTCGCCGTCCCTCTTGGCGCTCCAGGTGTAGGAGGCAATGTCGTCCTCTTCGTCGTCGCCGTTTGCCCCCTGGGTCCAATGATCCCAGTCGGTGGCGGTGACCGAGTATCTGCGTCCCTTTGCAGAACTATGGGTTGTTGGCTGGCTGGGTAATGGACACCGAGGGGTTGTTGTTATCCGCGGTGATGGTGCGCTACCTGGAACGCAGCGCAACAACCATAATGGCAAGATCTTCCCGCACCGACGTCATGTCAGGCGTCAAGGAAGGATTGCCGCCAACATGCCCACCGTCCGGACCCCTCGACGCTGGCATTGTCCCGTGTTCACCCGTCGGCTTGAGAGTCAGTTTACCCAGGCGATCCTGGCGAGCGGTTCCCATTGCACTTTCGCCCCGAAGTGCTCGGCGACCACACGAAGGGGAACGAGCTTCTTTCCGAGACTTGCCTCCGGCGGTGGCGGAGAGGCCGTCAGGCTGCGAGTTGCGCCCGGCGCACCGCCATCGGCGGGGACCACCAGAGTCTTGCCGCCGCCGGAGAGCCTCGCCTCGCCCGTACGACTGTCCTGCGCATAGTGTATCCGCAGCGCCTGCGCCAGCTCGGGCCCCGACACAAGTAACCACCCCACCGCGACCTGACTGTAAGACGGGACGTACCGACCCTTCACAACCGCCATGGGCGGCGCTGCAAGGTTTCCGGCCTTCGCCAGTTCGCGGCGTGCCTCTGCAAGATTGGTGAGGATGCGCTGAGCATTCGGCTGGATGCGCAGAAACCTCTCCCAGACGTCCGCCGCCTTCTGCCAATCGCCCTTCGCCTTATAGCAGAAGCCGAGCCCGGTGAGGGGCGATATGTCCGAGATCTTCTGATCAGGGAAGCTGACCTTCAAGGTCGGCCTGCGCGCGGCCAGCGCTTCGAGCCGAGGGATGGCCCTGTCACATTGATGCAGCCACTGGTAGCACAGCCCGAGCAGGAGAACCGCTTGGTCTCTGTCATCATCCGAGAGAGCCTTCGAGAAGGCCACCTCAAGCAGTGGGACCGCCGCTTCGACCTCACGATCACCACCGACCTCCCGATTGCCCAGATGGGCCAAAGCTTGCGAAAGCTCTTGTGGGGCGGCAACCGCGCCCGTGGGCCCCCCACAGACCACACCCGCGGCGAGCAGATGAATCTTCTCCTCCGGGAAATCGGCCTCCAGTGCTGGGTCAAAGGCGACGACCCGTTGCAATACCTCAATGGCTTCGTGGTATCTGCCTTGCCCCCGAAGATCGAAACCGCGCCGCAGAAGCCCCCTGGCTTCTTCGACGGTCATTTGGGGTTGCGCGCATACCGCGGTTGCCAGCCAGAGCCCCGTTATGGCGACTACGAGCATGCTTGTCGTCCTCATCGCAGGGGCCTCCTTTCTCGAGTGCTAATGCAACTTGAACTTGTGAACGCAGTCTTCCGGCGCCGGTGGTAGTTGCGGGGCTCGTTGTGACAGACCGGGATGTCTGGGCCCTGGTCAGTGAATGGCCAGGACGAGCAGTTTGGCTTCTGCGTTCATTTCGTAGTAGAAGCCGACGGCCTTGAGTGAGTCAGCCGAGACCCAGGTTCGTCCGTCTCGAATACGCGGCGGGTGAGGTACGGTGATTGTCTTCCCGTCTGCGAGCACCTGGTGGGAGCCGGCCCGGAACTCGAAGGCGCGCGCGCCGATGACCAGCCGCGCCGAATCAGCGGCCGGGTTCCACGACACCGCGCCTGTCGGCACGCGGGCCAGGGCGCGCACGCCAATCCACACGGACTGCCCATCCCCCGTCACCTCGGACAACAGGCGCCCGGTGCGCCCTGCCAGCAGCACTACGCACGGATATGTCGGGTGCTGCGCCGCCAGATGCTTGCACGCAGTGTAGAGAGCCGACCACGCCCCACTGAGGTCGCTTGACTCGCCAACGAATTGCGCGGCAAGTTCGGCTACCGCCGGCCAGTCTTCCTGGCCATAGTAGCCCATAAAGAGCTCACCGCGTGCATTCGTACCGGCTATGTGAATCTCCATGTCGGCGCCGGTTTCACGCGCGGCGCGCTGCTGGGCGCGCGCAAACGCTTCCGGATTCTGGATGTCGGCCTCGGGCGCAGGGTGCTTCGCCCCTTCGCCGGGCCAGTACACCATGATGTCGCCCACTTCGTCCAGCACCTTCTTGGCCAGGCGCACGGCCTGCGCATGATCGCCGCGCTTGTTCGCTTCACGGGCGGCTTTGACCATCGCCCGCGCTTCGTCCAGAGACATGGCCCCGGAGGGCACCCGCCAGGATAGGACGAGGATCAGAACGGAGGCCAACGCGACGATGATGGGGGCCTGGCACCTGAGATGGCACTTCATGATGATTCCCTCTCCTTATGCTCGATTGTACTCACTTCACCTTCCAAAGAGTCCGACAGGGCGGATTCGCCTCGGTAAATGTGCTCGGATAGGGATTGCGGGCCAGGTCAATCTTCCAGTACATGACGCAGTTCTGATCCGTTGCGCCCCAGTGATGGCCGTGCGCCGGGTAGCCGTCGGGGTCGGTGCCTGGCTGATGCCACAGCACGCTGTG
>Ga0315289_10000505_pt1 | contig 60004 bp, 60 predicted proteins | sample YL17G11_40_MG_FD_203452 | JGI IMG/M metagenome (GOLD analysis project Ga0315289, IMG submission 203452) | Sediment microbial communities from Yellowstone Lake, YNP, Wyoming, USA - YL17G11_40 | ecosystem: Environmental > Aquatic > Freshwater > Lake > Sediment | place: USA: Wyoming | collected... | reverse complement strand
CATCGCAATAGAATGTGAGGGCTGCCGCATATCCCCTCTCCCCTCTGGGGAGAGGGTCAGGGTGAGGGGTGAAAGAACCCGCGGGCGGGTCAGGAGATCCGCCCCTATGTGAACCTGTCACCCATCGGAGTCACCCTCGTAGGGGCCGACCTTCAGGTCGGCCCGCGGGCGGGTATGGACACCCGCCCCTACGTCATCGCAACCCAGGGTCAGAGTCTCCCTACGAAAAAGACGGGACGCGCCGCCCCCGCACCGCGTATGCAAAGTGCCGGCTCACGGCGGGTCGTAGCCCGAGCCCCCCCACGGGTTGCACCGCAGCACCCGCCAAATCGCCTTCCCCAGTCCCCTCACCAGGCCGTACTTCCTCAGCGCCTGCACGGCGTACTCGCTGCAGGTGGGCTCGAAGCGACACGTGGGCGGGAAGAGCGGCGAGATGAAACGCCGGTAAAACCAGACGAGCCCGACGAAGGGCGCGATGAGTACCCTGCGCGGGGGGGGGACTTCCGTGTTCGGCGGTGGTAACACGCTGGAATTTTTGAGGTTGTCAGCCGTCACTGACTGATTATACAATACACACGCTGATCGGGCTTCCCGCTCTTTAACCCATGAAACGCCTTTTTGCATCACTGTTGGCCCTGGTTTTTCTCGCCGGTTGCGAGGGCGGCACCTCGGAGCCGGTGAGCCTGTACCCCGTCCTCCTGTTCGAGGCCCCGGCACCGGACGAGGCGCCCCCTCCGGCCGACGAGGTCCGCGCCCGGCCCATCGTCTGGGAAATCGAGCCGATGCCCACCCACGGCGGGATGAGCCCCCAGATGCTCGCGGGCGTGGACCGCCTCCTGCAGGAGCACGCCGCCGAGCTGACCGACATCCATGCCGCCAGGCTCCACGCCGACCCCCTCTCGTCCGGGGTCATCACCGCCAACCTGACCACCGAATCCGGGGTGCTCCTGTTCCTCTCGCTGGAGGACAACACCACCGGCGACGAGGCGCTGGCGACGCAGATGCTCTCCCGGATGCAGGAGTGGGACTGGCCTTCGTCCGGTCGCGACGTCTTCCGCATCCACCTGCACCTGTGCCGCCGGGAGGGGTCCGGTTTCCTCGACGCCGGCTCCCGGGAGCTGCGGCCGCTGCCCGAGATTCCCCCTCCGCCGGTCGAGGAAGAGAAACCCGGGGAGACCGCCCCCGACGACCGCATGGCGCAATCCGAGGAGTCGCACCTGGCGCTCCCCTGACGTTCAAGGAGTGAAATGCACGGCCGGCTGGTCCTGTCGCTCCTCGTTCTCCTCCCCGTCGCTGTCCTGGCCTACGAGTACGAGGTGTACGTCGGCGGCCCGGACGCGGGCGTGGACCTCGTCTACCGCGACGGCGAGTTCGTCTGCGGCTGGCCCGGCGGGGTCCTGTGGACGCGGGACTTCATCCCCTTCGAGGGCTGCTGCAACGAGATTGCCTTCATCCCGCTGCCCCACACCGACACGGGTGTCATCAACGCCGCCGCGGCCCGCCTGGCGGAGTTCGGCGACATCTTCGAAACGATGGAGGCGATGGAGCTGGAGGCGGTCCACGACCCCGGCGCCGTGGTCTGGGTGGTCCGGGCCGAGCCCGACGTTCTCCCCGAGGACATTCTGCGGATGGCCCAGTACCTGCGCGCCAAGGCGGGGCTCGTCCGGGAGGGCTGGCTGGACTTCGTCTCCGACCGCGGCCTGGCTCTCACCGGCTGGGGGGCGCTCTTCGTGGAGATCGAGGACGGGACGCTGACGGGCGCACAGTATCAGCCCTACGACTACTCCGCCAACGCGCAGCTCCGGGAGTGGGGCGTCATCGCCGAGGGCGAGGAGTACGCCGACCACCCCGAGGCCGACGGCGTCGCCGAGTCGCTCGTGGCCGACGGTATCGCCCCGCTGGTTGAGGGCACCTTCACCCTGGGCTACGCGGTGCGGTTCGAGTAGGGGGGGCCGACGATGCGGCGGGTGCTTGTCGTCTCGGCCGGAATCGCCCTCGCCGTGCTGGCGCTGGTCCTCACCGCCTGCACCCTCAAACACCTCACGTTCTATATCGGCGGGCCGGACTACGGCCTGGACCTGGTCGTCAGCCACTCGGGCCTGGTGGCCGGAGTGCCGGGCGGGTGCCTCGCCGACGCCGACCGGCTGGTTAAGGAGAACAATCCCTTCCAGGTGATTCTCTCCCCCTTCGCCGGGGCCGACCCCCGGAGTGTGGAATCCGTCCGCTCGTCCATCGGGACCCACCCGCATTTCGAGGAACGGGCGCCCCACTTCGAGCCGACGACCCTCCACGACCCCGGGGCGGCGGCCTGGATCGAGTCCTGCGACTACTACGTGGACGAGTCGGAGCTCTTCGCCGCGGCGCAGTACCTCCGCTCCCGGGCCCCGGCGGTGCGCGAGGTCTGGGACGCGGTCGTCGCCGACCGGGCGCTGGCCGTCACCGGCTGGGGGGCGCTTCTGGTCACCGTGGAGGACGGGCGTTTCACCGGCGTGGAGTACCAGCCCTACGATTCCGCGGCGCGGGCCAAGCTCGCCGAGTGGGGCCTGGGTAACGCCGAGGAGTACGCCGACCACCCCGAGGCCGACGGACGGGTCGAGGGCGCGCTCCTGGACGAAAACCCGCCCGCGTTGAAGGGTACCTACACCCTGGGCGCCGCCTTCCGGTTCTATTAGCGAAAACTCGTCGGGGGGCGCGGGGTGGTATAATCGCCCCGCCCTCTTTTTTTCATCTATGCTGGAAAAACTCGACAGGCTCAAGGCGCGCTACGACGAGCTCTCCCGGGAGCTCTCCGACCCGCACGTCTACGCGGATAGGCGCCGGGCGGCACAGCTCGGCCGCGAGCAGTCCCAGCTACAGCCCATCGCCGACCTCTACCCCCGCTACGCCGACCTCGCCCGCCAAATCGCCGACGACGAGGGCGTCATCGCCGCCGACGAGGACCCCGAGCTGATCGAGCTGGCCGGGATGGAGCTGGACGGGCTCCGGGACGAGCTGGCGGAGCTGGAGGAGCGGATAAAAATCCTCCTGCTGCCCAAGGACGAGGCGGAGGAGCGCAAGGCCATCGTGGAGGTCCGCGCCGGGACCGGCGGCGACGAGGCCTCCCTCTTCGCCGGCGACCTCTTCCGCTTGTACTCCCGCTACGCCGAGCGCCGCGGCTGGAAGATCGAGGTCATGGACTCCACCCCCACCGAGGTCGGGGGCTTTCGGGAAATCACCTTCGCCGTGGAGGGGAAGGGGGCCTACGGGCGGCTGAAGTTCGAGGGCGGCGTCCACCGCGTCCAGCGCGTGCCGGTCACCGAATCCCAGGGCCGCATCCACACCTCGGCCGTCTCCGTGGCCGTCCTGCCCGAGGCCGAGGAGGTCGAGGTCAACATCAAGCCCGAGGACCTGCGGGTGGACGTCTTCCGCTCGTCGGGGCCGGGCGGGCAGTCGGTCAACACCACCGACTCCGCCGTGAGGCTCACCCACATACCCTCTGGCCTCGTCGTGAGCTGTCAGGACGAAAAAAGTCAGCACAAGAACAAGGCCAAGGCGCTGCGGGTGCTGGCGGCGCGGCTCTACGACCTCCAGCGCCGGGAGGCCGACGCCGAGCGCGACGCCGAGCGGCGGCTCATGGTCGGCACCGGCGACCGCTCCGAGCGCATCCGCACCTACAACTTCCCCCAGAACCGGCTCACCGACCACCGCGTGGGGTTGACGCTCTACTCGCTGGACCGGGTGATGGAGGGGGAGTTGGAGGAGGTCATCGAGGCGCTGGTGATTCACGACCGGGAGGAGCGCCTGGCGAAGTCGGGCGCGTGAGTCCGTCGTTTCCCGTTTTGAAATAACCGGCCCGGGCCGGTTTTTTGCGTTTGCTCGTTGCCGCGTAGGGGCGGGTGTCCACACCCGCCCGGTTTACCCCTCACCCCGGGTTGCGATGATGTAGGGCGGCCCCGTAGGATGAATCCTCTGCGGGCCGCCGCGTTTACGTTCCTTACCCCGACCCTCACCCTAACCCTCTCCCTAAAAGGGAGAGGGGGTATAAGGTAGCCCTCACCCTTAATCCCTCTCCCACGGGGAGAGGGAAACCGCGGGCCGACCTGAAGGTCAGCCCCTACGAGTCAGGTTCGCGGCGTTCGACGAATGTAGGGCGGGGATTATATCCCCGCCGCGTTTTATATGGTGGCCCTCACCCCCATCCCCGTCGGCGCGCCGCTCCCGGAGGGAGAGGGGGGACCGCTGCACCCCTCACCCCAACCCGTAAGCGAGCCTCCCCCACGGGGAGAGGGTGAACGCGGCGGCCCGCAGAGGATTCATCCTACGGGGCCGCCCTACATCGAGCGTCAGTAAACCTTTCCCGGTCGCGGCCCTACGGCAGCTCGGCCACCGGCTGGAACACGTTCCCGGCCAGGCGGTAAAGCTCGCCCCCGGCGTTGAAGGCGTACACGATCCAGTCGTCGAGCTGCCAGTCGTAGAAGGCGGTCACGTCGTAGGGCCCGCCGCCGGGAATCTGGTCCACGCCGACGAACTCCGTCGCCGTGAGCCGGTGGAGCATGCCCGAACCGTTGACGGCGTACACGATCCAGTCGTCGGCCGCGGAGTCGTAGAAGGCGGAGACGTCGTAGGGTCCGCCGCCGGGCATGTCGGTGACCTTCTCGAAGGAGTCGCCCCGCAGCATGTAGAGCCCGCCGGAGTCGGCGAGCGCGTACACGATCCAGTCGTCGAGCTCGGGGTCGTAGAAGGCGGAGACCTGCGGCGCGGCCAGGACGGCGACAGCCGCGAGGCACAGGAACAGGGCGATTTTCTTCATCGGGACCTCCTCGAGAGCGGGGATTTTTTTATCCGCCGGGTCGCGTGTAGTGTAGCACACCGGGATTGACGGGGACAGGGGCGCCCCGGTTGTGCTACCATCCTAGGGCTTACTGTAATCGAACCTCCCGATCGAAGGAGCCAGGTGGTCGCTCAAGGGTCCAAGAAGGCCGGGCGGAAGGCGCTGGTGACCCTCGCCGTGGCGGCGGCGGCCGTCTTGCTGGCCTTCCTCTTGAATCTGACCGCCTTCCTCGAGGACTTCGAGCTCGCGACGATGCGGGCCCGCGTGCTGGCGCGGGACAAGTCCTTCGAGGGCTCCGAGGCCCCCGGCGCCAAGGTCCCCGGCATCGCCATCATAGGCGTGGACGACCGCAGCCTCCTGCCCCCCGACCGGGAGGGGCTGGGCCGCTACCCCGACTGGACCCGGGAGTACTACGCCCAGGTGCTGGACCTGGTGGCCCAGGCCGGGCCGGCGGCGGTGGTCTTCGACTTCCACTTCTTCGAGCCGGCGGGCAACCCCGACTACCCCCGGGTGAACCGCGCCTTTTTGGAGGGCGCCGGGAGCGTCGAGGAGGTCGCCCGCTACGCGGCCTCCCACTCCGAGGACGACGTCTTCGCCGGGTCCGTGGCCCGGGCGGGGGACGTCGTCCTGGGCATTTCCGCCGTGGACTTCTCCGCCGAGGAACAGGCGCGCGACGTCTCCGGCAACCCCTTCGCCGCCCGCGCCCTCGATATCCCCCCCGACGTGGCGCGCAACCTCTACTACTTCGCCGGCTGGTCGCCGCCAATCCCCGAGTTCTCCCGCGCCGCCCACATGCTGGGGCATACCAAGATGAACCCCTATGACGAGATCATCTGGCGGGTGCCGCTTCTGATCTCCGCCGAAGGGGCCCGGGCCGGGGAGGTCCTCGTCTTCCCGAGCCTCTCCCTGGCCGCGGTGGCGCAGGCCCTGGGCATCCCCCTGGACCAGATAAGCTTCGACCCCGACGTGGGCGTCCTGCTGGGCAACTCGAAGGTCATCCCCACCACCCCCCAGGCCGACCTCCTGTTGAACTACCTCGGCCCGCCGGGGCAGGGTCCCGAGGGAACCTTCAACTACTACTCCTTCACCGACATCGAGTACCTGGCCGTGCGTACCGACATGTCCCCCGAGCAGAAAGCGGTCCAGGCCTACGACAACTTCCACGGCAAGGTGGTTCTCATCGGCGGCACCGCCGAGGGGCTTTTCGACTTCATCTCCAGCCCCTACTCCAACACGCACCCGGGGCTCGAGATCCACGCCACCGCCATCTCCAACATGCTTTCCGGCGACTACCTCGTGCGCCTGGACCCGGGGCTCGCCCTGGGGATTTTCCTCGTCCTCACCCTGGGGGTGGCCTTCCTGGTGGCCTACCTGCGGTGGTGGGTGGCCATCCCGTTGTCCCTGGTCCTGTTGGGCGGTTACGTCTTCGGCGCCTTCTGGAGCTTCTCCGCCCACAACCTGTGGCTGGAAATCGTCCGGCCCGGCTCCGGCATCCTCTTGGCCCTGGTCACCGTCGTCGGTTTCAACTACGTCACCGAGCAGCGGGCCAAGCGCAAGATAAGGGACACCTTCCAGCACTACGTCTCGCCCGCCGTGGTGGAGCAGATGATCGAGAACCCCGACCTGTTGAAGCTGGGGGGCGTGAAGCTGGACCTCTCCGTCATCTTCACCGACGTCAAGGGCTTCACCACGATCTCCGAGCAGATGGAGCCGACGGACCTGGTGCACCTGATGAACGACTACCTGACCCCCATGGCGGACATCATCCTCGGCAATCGGGGGACGGTGGACAAGTTCATCGGCGACGCGGTGATGGGCATCTTCGGGGCGCCGGTGCCCGTGGAGCACCACGCCGACGCCGCCTGCCACACCGCCCTGGAGATGATCGCCAAGCTCGCCGAGCTCAACGCGCTGTGGAAGCCGCTGAACCTGCCGCACATGTCCATGCGCATCGGCATCAACTCCGGCCCCATGGTGGTGGGCAACATGGGCTCCCACACCCGCTTCGATTACACGGTGATGGGGGACAACGTGAACCTGGGCGCCCGCCTGGAGCCCCTGAACAAGGTCTTCAACACCCAGGTGATACTCTCCGAGTTCACCCGGGAGCGCCTGGTGGACCGCTTCGTCCTGCGCAACCTGGGGAGCTTCCGCGTCAAGGGCAAGACGGAGCCGGTGGTCTGCTACGAGCTGCTGGGCCTCGGGTCGCCGAACCCGGAGCTCGAGAACCTCCTGGCCGGGTTCCACCGGGGGCTGGAGCTGTGGTCGGGTCGGGAGTTCAAGGCCGCCTTCGAGCAGTTCGAGCGGCATATCGCCCGTTTCCCCCATGACGGCCCCACCGCCTACTACGCGAGCCTGTGCCGGGAGCTGTCCGCCTTCGACCCCGGCGACGACTGGCAGCCGATCCACACCCTGCTCTTCAAGTAGGGCGAGCCCCCGGCCTTGCGGGTGGGCCCCTCGGTTGGATTGGGTGGGTCTTCGGGATAGCAAATGGCGGGACCCGCCGTCGAAGAAACAACCTTGGGCGCGATTAAGATACGACTGTAAAGGAGACAACTATGGGGATCGACGTATATATCAACCAAAACGGCGGTGATTTTTCGCAGTGGAAGATCTGGATTGGTGAAGATGAGAAGGAGGTTTTAGTTAAACTCGGCGCGACATATTCTAACTTCTGGACGACCCTAGCCTTTTCTTCCATAGCCGAGGCGCGGGATGAGTTCAATCGGCTAGTAAAGGCTGGGTGCGTAACACCACCGACGCATGAAGTTCTCGCACAAACGAACAAGCTAATTCGGTACGGTTCGCAAACGGGTAGTTACGTTGTCGGTGTTGTTCACAATTAAACATTGACCACCCGCATCTTGAACTACATGCTTATACGGTGCTCTTGGTTGTGGGTGGGCGGCGCGGGTGGCGGGAGTTAGTGCGACGCTTTTTGAAGACGACGACCCGCCGCCGCGGAGAAGGCGGACGACGGGGCCCGCCTTGAAAGCGATGCGGGGTGTTCGATGACCAGGGATGCCAAGACCGTCCTGTGGTACGAGGTCATCTCCCTGATGCTTGCGGAGGCGCCGGAGTTCGAGTCCATCGCGGACGACTTCATCAAAAGCGACCGCAAAGCCTGAGGACCTCGAAGCGGCCTTCGACGACATAGACTTCGACGGCTACGCCGAGGCGCTGAATGCCGACGCCGACGCGCTCAGGAAAGAGCTCCGGGCGTGGCTCGACTCGGCTCCGTAAGCGGCGGGGGGCCCGGTTCCCGCGGTTTTACTGGTACAATAGCGGGGGGGTATTTTCCGATTCATTGAACGGGGTGACGGGAGCGGATTTTATTACAGCGTGAACGAGGGCTCACACGAAGGGTTTGTCGGATGAACACCTTCCTCTTCTACCGCCTGCTCCTCGCCTTCCTCATCGGCGACTACGTCCTGCAGTTCGACTGGCTCTTCCGGCTGCGGTACGCCAAGCGCTGGGGCGTCTTCGTCCACGCCGGCTTCCACCTCCTGGCCACCCTGGTCCTCTGCCTGCCCTACCTCCACGACACCTGGTTCTTCGGCACCGTGGTTTTGGTGCAGGTGGTCCATGGCTTCTTCGATAAAATCAAGAAGCAAAACCTGTGGGCCTTCCTGGGGGACCAGCTCTTCCATCTCGCCACCCTGGTCGGCCTCGCCTGGCTCTTCGGGAAGCTCGCACCGGTGGACTGGCTCCCCGCCTGGCTGGACGTCCTGTGGAAGGACGACTACCTGGTCAACCTCCTCTCGGGCCTGCTCCTTTCGGCCTACATGGGGATGATTTTCGTCAACTTCGTCAACCGGACCTTCCGCAAGCCGTTCAAGCGCGAGGTTTTTTCCGATTACTACCGCAACAGCTACCTCTTCGGGGGGCTCGTGGCCTTTTCGGGCGTGGAGCTGGGGTTCCAGCTCTCGCCCTGGTTCTTCCTGGCGGCGGTGGCCCCGGCGGCGCTCCTCGTCTGGCTCGCGCGCAAGCCCACCGACGACGACGGCAGCTTCAAGGGCGCGTACAAGCTGGACTACCTCTGGATGCTCCTGTGGGCCGCCCTCTGGGGCGCGATCGTGGGCCTGAAGCTCTACCCCTGATGTTCACCGGCATCATCACCGAGATCGGCGCCCTGGTCCGGCTGAGGCCGGGCGGGGTCGCGCGCCTGGAAATCAACGCCCCGCGCACCGCGGCCGGCCTGAGGACGGGCGGCTCGGTGGCGGTGAACGGGGCCTGCCTGACGGCGGTGGAGGTGTCCCCCGGCGGGTTCGCCGCCGAGGCGATGGCGGAGACCCTCGCCAAGACCAACCTGGGGCGGCTCGTCCCGGGCTCGCCGGTGAACCTGGAATCCCCCCTAAAACTGGGCGACGCCCTGGACGGGCACCTGGTGCTGGGGCACGTGGACGGCCGGGCGCGGCTGGTGGAGCGGAGGTCCGACGGGATTTTGGTCCTTGAACTGGCGGACGCAGCCCTCGCCCGCTTCCTCGCCCCCAAGGGCTCCGTGGCCCTGGACGGGGTGAGCCTGACGGTGATCGGGACCGAGAGCCGACTCTTCACCGTGGGGCTCATCCCGCACACGGAGAAAACCACGACGCTGGGCGCCCTGCCGCCGGGTTGGGAGCTGAACCTGGAGGTTGACGTGCTGGCCCGCTACCTCGAGGGGCTGACCCGGGCGGGAAAGGGGGTGGACCGTGACTTCCTCGCCGAGCACGGTTTTTTATAGACTCGCTCCGCTGCTGCTCCTCGTATTGACGTTTTGCGGCGGCGGGGGGGACGGGTCCACCACGCAGGGGCTCCCCGAGGTGCCCGTCGTCACCCTGGCCGACGTTCTCGCCGGGAAGGAGCCCACGCCGGAGATTCGGGCCGAGCTGAAGGGCCTGGTCGCGGCGGGCACGGAGACGTTGGTCGCCCTCGCCGGGCGCGTCCAGAGCGGCGAGCTGACGCCGGCGGAGGCGGACGACCTCTACGCCGACTGGCTCGCGGGGGAGGCCGCCGGGCGGTCCCTGACGGCCGAGCAGCTCGGACGGCTGCTGGCCGGTTACGCGGGCGGCCGCTACCGATAGTGATTCCCCCTCCCCCCTCTGGGGGGAGGGCGGGGTGGGGGGTTATTCGGCGGGCAGGTCAGGAGACCCGCCCCTACGTCCCCTCTCCCTTTCAGGGAGAGGCTCGCCTACGGGTTAGGGTGAGGGTCGGGCGTCTAAGCGGCGGGGATAGGAATCCCCGCTCTACGGAAGACAAGGGGCTTTAGCCCCTTGCACACGAACAAGGGGTTGAAACCCCTTGTCTTATTCTTTGCCTTCTTGGCGGCGTTCTGCAGAAGCCCAGCCTCACGGCCATCGCAAGCCGAACATAGGGGCCGACCTTCAGGTCGCCCGCGGGCGGGTCTGGACACCCGCCCCTACGTATCCCCCTCCCCCCTTTGGGGGGAGGCTCGCCTACGGGCTGGGGATGGGGCAATGCGGCGGGGATTAAAATCCCCGCCCCTACGTCATCGCACCCCTCGCCCTAACCCTCTCCCCAGAGGGGAGAGGGGACATGCAACGGGCGGGTCAGGAGACCTGCCCCAACGCTAATGCAATCCGCGAATTCCGCGCGACGGCCGGACGATCCTAGAACAGCATCTCGGCGCCCAGGGTGAAACGCCGCGGCGCCCGCGGGTAATCCCTGTCGTCCGCCGTGTTGCCGAAGGCCGCCGGAACGTCCGCGTCCGTCAGGTTCTCCAGGGCGGCGAAAAAGCGGAAACCGTGCGTCAGCTCGTACTCCGCCCGCGCGTCGAAGCTCCATACCGACGGAATCACTTTCTCTGTCATGGTGACCTCGGGGGCGCCCGTGTAGTCGGGGTAGTAGGCCACGCGGTCGCCCGTCCAACGCGCCGTAAGGCTCACCACGCCTGCGTCGTAGCCCAGGGTGAGCTGGTGCACGGGGAGGTAGGCGGCCCGACGCTCGACCGTCTCCATGCGCACCTCGCCGGTCATCCAGTCGGAAAAAACCACCTCGCTGCTGCGCTGGGTGGCGTCGGTGAAGGAGTAGCCCGCGCTGACGGGTCCGAAGACGACCTCCACGTCCGCGCCGAGGACCGTCTGGGAATCCACGTTCTGCGGGGTCCACCAGAGGCCGGTTTCGTCGGGCTGCCAGGAAATCAGGTCCGCGGTTTCGCGGTAGAAGAGGTTCCCGGAAATGGCCGGCATATCGGATGGCTCCCAATCGAAGCCCAGGTCCGCCTCCCAGGCCTCCTCGGGCCGCAGGTCGGGGTTGCCGCCGGTGGGCCAGTAGAGGTCGTTCAGTGTGGGCGGGCGGAAGGCGGTCCCGCCGGAGAGGCGGAGCTGAACCGTGTCCAGGGTCGCGTCGAGGCCCACGTCGCCGGTGAGGCGCGTTCCGAAGGTCTTGTGGTTATCCGCCCGGACGCCCGCGTCCGCCGAGACGAGCCCCAGCTCCGCCCGGGCCTCCAGCCAGCCGCCCAGGTCGTCCACCTCGGGGCTCCACCGGGTCGTGGTCGTGACGCCGGGGTCGTCGCTAAATTCCGACCCGCCGCTCCAGACGGTGGAATCCGCCCGGGCCTCGAGCCGGCTCAGGCGGTAATCCGCCCCCACCTCGAGCTCCACGGGCTCGAAGATGCTGAACCGGCTCCAGGCCGAACCGTAGTAGTCGGTCGTCCGGTAGGCGTACGCGTCCTGGGTGACGTAATACGAGCGGTAGCGGGTGAAGTAGTCGAGCCCGGAGTCCCGCCAGCCCAGGTCCGCGTGCAATGTGACCCCGCCGATGCGGCCGTGGTAGTTGAGCGAAACGCCCTGGACGTCGTCGGTCTGGCTGTCGAAGAGGCTGGTCACGTCTTCGGTGCCGAATTCGGGGACGGTCCCCTCGGGGGGACGCGGCCCGGGCAGGCCCTGCTCCTTGGTCGAGAGGGTGTAGTCGGCCCGGATGGTGTGCCCGCGCAGGGCGAGGGTCGCCCCGACGCGGCAGCCCTTCTCCTCCACGTCGGAGTTGTCGCGCCAGCCGTCGTGCTCGTTGAGCCAGCCGCGCGCCGAGAGGGTCAGGTCCGAGCCGAAGCCGCCCCCCAGGGCGAGGGAGTAGCGCCGCTCGCCCGCCGAGCCCAGGCCCAGGGTGAATTCGCCGTTCGCCTCGGAGCCGGATTTGGTCACCAGGTTCACCACGCCGCCCACGGCGCCGCCGCCGTAGTGGCTGCTGGCAACGCCCCGGCGGATTTCTACCCGCTCCAATTCCGACAGGGGGATGCCCGAGAGGTCGGCCACCCCGTTAGTGGCCGGGTTGATGGGGATGCCGTCCACCAGGACGAGAACCTGGTCGGCGGCCGCTCCCCGGATGGAGGCGGTGACGAGCCCGCCCGGCGTGCCGGACTCGTTGATCCAGACCCCCGGAATATCGGCCAGAAGCTCGCCCAGCGTGGTCGCCTCCGACGCCAGGATGTCGTCCTCCTCCAGGATGAGCCAGTCCGTCCCGGAGACGGGCTGGATTTCCCGGATGATGACCAGGCCGTCGTCGGCGCCCGCCTGGGCGGTCAAGAACATGACGCAGAGAATAGGTGCGATTTTCCGCACGGGAAAACCTCCGTGGGGTTGACCGTTTTTTTAAAAGGGGGATGAGATGAAGAGCCGCCCGGCGCCGGGTTTCATCCGGGCGGACGGCTCTAGCGGGGCAGGATGAGGGTGGTCACGGCTGCCTCCTTTTACGCGAAGGGGGTTTTAGACCGGGACCGGGTATCCTGGCTTACGGCTCCGGGAATCTAAAGGATTCTCCCGCGGGGCGGACGCCTTCCCGGGAACTCTCCCAGTGGCCTCCGACCGCCCCTCGCCGTTCACAGTGGCGCGACCGCGGCGGAATTGCACCGCCTTCCCCGGTCGAGTGCCCGGCACTCGACGCCCGGACGGTTGGAACCTCCCCATGTTACCCCGGTGGCGCCGGTTAGTCAACGGGGCGAAAAAGGGTTAAAATCACCGCGTCTTTCCCGCGGAGGGGTCATGGACCGAACCGGCGAGGCCCTGGCTTTCTTGAAAGAAAAGATGCCCGCGCCCCGGGCGGCGATTGTGCTCGGCTCCGGGCTCTCGGCGGCGGCGGAGGGGCTGGCCGACGCGGTCGTCCTCCCCTACGCGGAGATTCCGGGCTTTCCCCCGGCGCGGGTCGAGGGCCACCCCGGCCGACTGCTGGCGGGGGTTCTCTCCGGGGTGCCGGTGCTCGCGTTTTGCGGCCGGTTCCACCACTACGAGGGCCACGACCCGGACGCCGTTACGCTGCCGGTCCGCCTGGCGGCGGGAATGGGGGCGGGGACGGTCGTCCTGACCAACGCGGCGGGGAGCCTGCGGACCGAGGTCAAGCCCGGCTCCTTCCTCGTCATCCGGGACCACCTGCACCTGATGGTTGAAAATCCCCTGCGCGGGGAGGGGGTCTTCACGCCGATGACCGGGGCCTACGACGCCGACCTGCGCGCCCTGGCGCTTTGTAGCGCGCGGGAGCTGGGCCTGGAGGTCGCCGAGGGGGTGTACGTCGGGGTCTCCGGGCCGAGCTTCGAGACGCCCGCCGAGGCCGAGGCCTACCGCCGGCTGGGAGGCGACGTGGTCGGGATGTCCACCACGCCGGAGGCCATCGTGGCGCGGCGGCTGGGGCTGAAGGTCCTCGGGCTCTCGGCGGTGACGAACTACGCCGCCCGGGAGGATTTCCCCCACGGGGAGGTTTTAGGGCGGTCGGGGGCGATGGCGGGGGATTTGGGTAGCTGGCTCGTGGCGATTTTCGGCGCCCTCCCCGCCGGCGAGGGATAGCGGGCGGGCCGCCGCATGTCCCCTCTCCCTCCCAGGGAGAGGCGCGCCTACGGGTTAGGGTGAGGGTCGGGGTTGGGAGCGTATAAACGGCGGGGTTAGGAAACCCCGCCCTACATTTGTGTTCGCTAGCCGTAGGGCGGCCCTTCTACGGGCCGCCGCGTTTTTCACCTCGTTATCACCACCCGCCGGGTGAGGGAGCCGGAATCGGTGGCCAGGCGGGCGAGGTATACCCCCGGCGGGAGCACCGAGGCGTTGTAGGAAACGTCATGGCGGCCGGCGGTCATCTCCCCTTCTAATATCGTTGTTACACGCCGTCCCGAGAGGTCGTAGAGCGATATACTTACCCGGCCGTCCGCGGGCAGCGTGTAGTCCACGGTGAACGAGTCACTCGCCGGGCTGGGATAGACGGCGAGTGCGAGCTCTCTCGCGGCTCCGGGGAAGGTGACCGGATCCGTGGGACCGAAGCGGCTGACCGTCCCGTCCTCCTCGACGGCCTCCAACCAATAGCAATACTCGACCCCTGCGTCCACTTTAGTATCCAGCCAGCGGACCGCCTCTCCCGGCAGCGCGCCGGAAATAACCATTGGCTCATAATTCCCCGCCGACCGCAGGACGTTAAAGGCCGCCGGAACATCGCCGGTGATTGTCCAGCCGACAAGCACCCCCTCGTCGCTTATATTCGTCGAAAGCTCCGCGTCCTCAACCCCAGGCCCACCTTCCCAATGGGCGTATTTAAGATCATGGTTAGAGACGTCGTAATAAGATATATGCGGGTTACCGGAGGAATCCAGCGCCAGAGAGGTGAACAGGCCTGCGTATCCCGAGTCAACGGTCTCTATCTGCCAAGAGCTACCGTTCCAGCGGGCGTATTTGAGATCATAGTTGGTAGCATCCCAATACGAGATGTGGGGGTAGTCGGAGTCATCCAGCGCCAGGGAGGTGTACCGGCCACCTGTCGAGTCCACGATCTCTATCTGCCAAGAGCTACCGTTCCAGCTGGCGTATTTTAGATCATCGTTGGTGTCGTCGTAATACGAGATATCGGGGCGGCCGGAGGAATCCAGCGCCAGGGAGGTGTACTCGCCTACGCGTCCCGCCGAGTCAACGGTCTCTATCTGCCAAGAGCTACCGTTCCAACGGGCGTATTTGAGATCATAGTTAGTAGCATCCCAATACGAGATGTGGGGGTAGTCGGAGTCATCCAGCGCCAGGGAGGTCCAGTAGCCTACGATTCCTACCGAGTCCACGGTCTCGATCTGCCAAGAGCTTCCGTTCCAGCGGGTGTATTTAAGATCACCGTTGCCGTCATCGTAGTAAGAGATGTGCGGGTTACCGGAGGAATCCAGCGCCAGGGAGGTGTAAGCGCCTTCCCAACCAAACCAATCTACGAATTCTATCTGCCAAGTGTCGCCGTCCCACCGGGCGTATTTGAGTTCTTGGTAAGCGCCTCCATACGAGATGTGGGGGTAGTCGGAGGAATCCAGCGCCAGGGAGGTGTCCGAGCCTACGAACCATGTGTCCACGGTCTCTATCTGCCAAGAGCTACCGTTCCAGCTGGCGTATTTTAGATCACCGTAGTAGTCGTCGTGATACGAGATGTGAGGACGGTCGGAGGTGTCCAGCGCCAGGGAGGTGTACTCGCCTTTGTACCCCGAGTCCACGGTCTCTATCTGCCAAGTGCTACCGTTCCAACTGGCGTATTTCAGATCTTTGTTGGTGGCATCATAGTACGAGATGTGGGGGCGGTCGGAGGAATCCAGCGCTAGTGAGGTGTACTGGCCTACGTCTCCCGTCGAGTCCACGGTCTCGATCTGCCAAGAGCTACCGTCCCAACGGGCGTATTTTAGATCAGTCTTGCCGTAATACGAGATGTGGGGGCGGCCGGAGGAATCCAGCGCCAGAGAGGTCCACCAGCCTACGTCTCCCGTCGAGTCCACGGTCTCGATTTGCCAAGAGCTACCGTTCCAGCGGGCGTATTTTAGATCACCGTAGGTGGCGTAGTAATACGAGATGTGGGGGTAATCGGCAGAATCCAAAGCCAGTGAGGTGTACTTGCCCGCGTCTCCCTCCGAATCCACCGTCTCGATGTGCCACTCGCCGGCGGAGGCCGCTCCGGCCAGTGCCAGCATAAATACTAAAATCATCAGCCGCCTCATCGTAACCCCACTTCAAAGGGGAGGAAACTTCCTCCCCTTAAATATAGCCCCTTTACGTTTTTTGCGCAAGGGCGGCTAGAACCACTTCTTTCGCTTGAACACGATCAACAGACCCACGATTATCACCACCGCCACCCCGATCAGCACGAAGTACGAGCCGGGCCAGTTCAGCTCCGGCATCACCTTGAAGTTCATCCCGTACCACCCGCCGATGACCATGATGGGCAGGGCTATCGTGCTCACCACGGTCAAAAGCTGCATGACCTTGTTCAACCGCTCGGTCTCCTCCTCGCGCAGGGTGCCCACCAGGTGCAGCAGGCCGTCCATGCTCAGCTTGACGGCCTCGAAGGTGGTGCGCAGGTCGCCGACCTTGTTCTCCAGGATGTCCAGGTCGTTCTCGAGGTCGAGGGCCTCCAGGAGCTCGCGCTCGTGGGGCTCGAAGGCCCCGCGGTGCCGCTCGATGGATTCGGCGAGGGAGGACGCCGCGGATTCCAGCATCTCCGACAGCACCTTGTAGGTGGTGATGTCCTCGGAGAGGTGGGTCATCTCCTTGCGCAGGGCGCTGGCCTCTTTGACCTCGCCGGAGGTGATGGAGCGCTTGGCCTCGCGGATGCGGTCGTTGTTGACGGCCGCGCCGCGGAAGAGGTTGTCCACGGCGTCCTCGAGGGCGTGGAGGTAGCCGTAGGTGGTCACGGCGCGCTCGTAGGACTCCCACTCCGGCGTGATGACGAACAGGCCGCTCCGCCCACGTATGACCAGGGTGCCGTCCACCAGCCTGAGACTGTCGAAAATTTCGCCCATGAGCTGGGACACCTCGGCCCGCTCGTCGCGGTCGGCCAGGGGGTCGTGGTCCCGACCCAGGACCACCCCGTCGCCCCGGTGCAGCGTCTGGGCCAGGAAGGCCACGAACTTGTCCCGCTCGTCGGCGTAGCCCTGGTGGATGAGTTCCATCAGGCGGTTCTGGGAGCCGGCCAGGACCGTGGTCATCATCTTGGAGGTGTCGGTGACCAGGTCGGCGATGATGGGGGAGAGGGAGTCGAGGGAGATGCGGTCCCGGCGGCCGTTGACGCTCTCCAGGCCCGCGGCGTAGACCACCCGGCCGAAGACGTCGAGCTGGACCCCGACCCGCTCGTCCTGGATGGCGCCCCCCGTCTCGAGGTATCCCAGGCGGGCCGAGAGCGAGATGCGTTTGCCGCGCAGCGTCTCGCGGATAATGAGCTCGGTGGGCGGCGCCTGAATCTCGAAGGTCGCCTCCCCGGGTCGCGGGTCTATCTCCTTCGACAGGAAGGTGCTCCCCACCGGGGCGTAGCTGGGGCGGATCTTCCGGCTGAAGAGGTCTATGTAGTTCGCGCCGAAGGGGATCCACTCGCCGATCAACAGGGAGTTGGAGCCGCCGGCGAACAACAGCTCGTGGGTCTCGGTCACGTCCTCTCCTCTAGGAAGCGGGGTCCGTTTTCTCCTCGCCGGGGAAGCCGAGCCCCAGGAGATGGGGGAAGCGGGGGACGCTGGAATACGGCAACTTGGGTATCTCCAGGCAGCCTATTTCCTCCTCGGTCCCACACTTCGGGCAGCAGCGCCAGACGCGCTCCTTGCCGGTGGTGTAGACCCACCGGTCGCCGCAGGCGCAGTGGACGAGCGGTTCGAGGGCGGCGGTTATCTTTTGTGGGACCTGGGCGGCCGCGGCGCGCCCCGCATCGGTCATCCGGTAGGCGGAAAAGAAGCCGTGGTGGCTGCCGGTGAGCTCGAGGCGCTGGAGTAGCCCCTGTTTCTCCAGGGCACCCAGGTCCTCGATCCCCTCCTGGCTCAGGCAGACGTAGCGGGTGTCGCCGTGCCAGTTGGTGAGGACCGGCGCCGTGTCGTAGGGCAGGAGCCCCCGCTCGCTGGCCAGGAAGAACAAGGCGTGGAGCGTGCTCTCCTTCAGGAAGCGCTGCATTCCCTCGGGTCGCTCTTCGCCCAGGAGCTCCGCCACGAGCCACAGGAGCCCGAGCTGGTGGCCGGTCGGTTCGTCTTTGTTCATTGGGCCTGGTCCAACTCCAGGTTGTAGAAGCTGCCGAATCCGCGCTGCACCTTGATCTGCGTGACCGGCAGGTAGGTGGAAAGAATCTCGCCGCCCAGGTCGGCGGTGGCCTCCAAGAGGAAGTAGGTCCCCGGAGGGACGCCGATGAGCTGGAACTCGCCGACGAAGTTCGAGGTCCCGGTCTTGTAAACCCTGCCGGCGCGGTAGTCCTCCTCCGTGCGGTAGAGGAGGACCGTGGCCCCGGGCACCGGCGTGCCCCGGACCAGAACCTTCCCCACGATGACCCCGGTTGTCTGGGGGTCCATACTCAGGGCCCCGGAGCTGGAGAAGCTGCCGCCTTCCAGGGTGGGTATCTGCAGGGACTGGAAGATGCCTATCATATCCCGCAGGTCGCCCTCGAAGCGTTCACTAGGTAGGCTGGCCACGAAGGTGTAGCCGACCATGTTGCGCAGGACGAAGCAGGCGAGCTGGGTGGTGCGGCGGGTCTCCCCGGTGACCGGGTCGGCCAGCTCCTGCTCGTACACCGCCAGGTAGGGCTTGGCCTCGGCCAGTTCGGCCAGGACGGCGGCCAGGGGGTCCGAGGTCTCGACGGGTGAGTCTTTCTCCGGCTCCCGCAGCCGCCCGCGCGTCTCGGGGTCGGCGTAGGGGACGCCCGTTGTCCCCTGCAGCATCACCAGCGCCTCCATGACGGTGAGGTTGGCGATGAGGACCTCGCCGGCGTCGGGGTCGTCGTCCGCGCCGGTTTCCGGGTGGGCGGCGGTCACCGGGGAGGTTTCGGGGGGGGTCCCCGGGGAGAGCGACTCGCCCTCGAGAGGTCCCGGCCCAATCGCCTCGGGGGCGGTCCCGGCGGGCATCGGCAGGTAAACCGGCTCCCGGCCCTCCCAGGACTCGATGAGCGCCTGCACCGTCGTCTCGCGGCCCCGGATGCCGTACTGGCTCTTGGACACCCGGCGGTGTTCCGAGGGGGAGGTCAGCCCGGCCAGGAGCTTGCCGTAGGCGCGGAAGTTCGTCTGACCGTCGGGGCTCTCCAACAGCACCAGGGCCGCCCCCACGTTCGGGGTGATGGTCCAGCCCGCGGGGGCGGTGACCTGGAACCCGTAGTCGGTGTTGGAGTAGGTCTGGCCGGCGACCTCGGTCCGGGCGAGGGCGGGCGCGGCCGTCACGGCGAGGAGGAGGACGGTATAGACGGCTGGTCGGCGGAGGGGGTGCATGTGAAACGGATTTTACCACATCGCGGCGCCCCGCGGTGTCCGTCCGGAACGATTCCTCCCCGAAGGGCGCGGCCGCGCTTGGGCGCGGCTTGTCAGTCCCGCCGTTTTAGGATATGATTACTTCTGAGCCGTTCAGGAGGCTGCGATGTTCGAGGGCTCCCTGACAAAAACACCCCTGGGAACAATCTTCCAGCACATCGTCCACCAGAACCTCTCCGGTCGGTTGACCGTGCGGTCGGACGGGAAGGAGCTCCACTACTTTTTCATCAGGGGCCGGCTGCAGAACGCCACCAAGAACCCCGACGCCACCGGCTCCCGCCACCTCTTCAACCTGGTCAAGGGCGACTTCATCTTCGACGAGGCCCAGGACATTGACTCGCCCATAAGCCCCGAGCTGACCACCTTCCGCTGGCTCATGAACCGGTCCCTGGAGACCGCCGACCCCCGGGCCATGCAGTGGGTGCTCCTCTCGCCCCACGCCATCCCGCAGGTGGTCTCGATCCCCATCGCCGAGCTGACCGACGACGAGATGAAGATCGCCGCGCTCATAGACGACGACCGGACCATAACCGACATCGTCAAGGCCTCGCCCCTGCCCGAGCGGTTCACCCTCCAGGTCCTCTTCGGGCTGGTCGTGGCGGACACCATCCGGCTGGTGCGGACCCTCGAGGTGGTGCGGGTCCTGGTGCACGTCATAGACGAGTTCGTGCTCGCCCTGGGCAAGACCCGGCTCACGACCAACGGCGCCGAACGGATGTTCGGCAAGACCCTCTCCGAGGCCATCGTGGACAACCCCCAGCTCGAGCAGCTGGAGCTGGGCGGGAGCGTCCAATCGCTGCACCTGCTCCGACGGCAGTTCGAGCGGGGCGCCGACGCCCTGAAGATTCTCGGCGAGCTCCTGGAGCGCTATTACAAGGCGGTGGGCGTTTTCATCGAGACCGCCGAGCTGGCCAAGATTCTCAGGGACATCGCCGCCAACTACTTCCCCCGCCACCGCAACCTGGTCAACGAGCTGCGCATGGACGAGTTCATCGGGCACATCATCGAGGACGCGGCGCCGCGGGAGCGGGAGCGGTTCTGGACCGCCGTCCTGGCCGACGAGGGCGGCCACAGCATCCTGGGCTAGGCCGGGCCGCCGGGGGCTGTGGCTTTCTCGGTCTTGACCGTGTGGAGGCGAGGTCGGCTAGGGTTGCACGGGAGGCCGAGGTTCTCGCGGCCGTGACGGCGTGGGGACGAGTAGGGAGGCCGCGTTTCCCGTTCTCGGCGGTTGATGAAGAGATTCGGCCGACCACCCGGTGGCGCGGTTCAGGCAAATAGGTATCCGGGCGCGCCGTAAAACGGCGACCGGCGCGGGAGGTTTTCATGGAAATCAAAGACGTGCTCAAAAAAACGTACCTCTTCTACACCCTGGACTCGGGCGAGCTGGAGATTCTGGCCCGGAGCGCCCGGGTGGAGAAGTTCCCCAAGGGGCGCGCCATCTTCGACGAGGGCGACGAGGGCGGCCCGCTCTACGTCATCAAAACCGGCCGGGTCTCCATAAAAAAAGCCCTCGACGAGGAGGGCCAGCGCTCACAGCTCGCCGAGCTCGGGCAGTACTTCTTCTTCGGCGAGATTTCCCTCTTCGACGGCGGCAAGCGCTCCGCCTCCGTGGAGGCCCTCGAGGACACCGAGTGCGTCATCATCGAGAAGAGCGACTTCTGGGCGGCGATGATGGCCAACCCCGCCTCGGCCCACAAGGTCTACCGGGCGATCCTCTCGGTGCACTCCAACGCCATCCGGCGGGCCAACGAGCGCTTCCGCGAATTTCTCGGCACCGCCCTGGGGGACGTCTGACCGTTGTCGGCCGGTGCGGTGCGACCGTCGGAGGAGCCGCCCGGCTCTTCTTAAACCTCCGTGAAGCGGAGGACTGTTTGAAACCACTCGTTCGTACGATCCTGGCGCTCCTCTTCCTGGCGGGCGGGACGGCCTGCGGCGGTTCCGACCCCGGGGGCGCGCCGCCCCTGGCGCCGCCGCGGCTTCTACTCTCGGTGGAGCGCGCCGACGGCGGGTCCGACGCCGCCCTGGAGGCCAGGCTCGGTGCCCTGGCCAACGACACCACCGCCCGCGGCTGGCGCATCACCGATCCCCAGGACGGCGTCCCCGAGCGGACTCTGGTTCTCTACGAGCCGGCCTACGGGGCCGTCGCCCGGGACCTGGCGCTCCTGTTCTCCCTGGAGGAGGACCGGCTGGTCGCGGTTCCCCCCGGCGCCCAAGAGGCGGCGGTGGTCCTGCGCTTCGGCTCCGACTACGACCTCGAGTCGCTGGCGCCCTGGCCCGGCGGCGAACCGCCCGTCATCTCCCCCGGGGAGCTCGCCGAGATGGGCTACGGCGAGGGGACGGTCGTTTACGTGGACATCTCACAGTGCCGGGCCACCCTCTTCGTGGACGGCGAGCCGGTGAAGATCTGGGTGGTGGCCGTCGGCGGTCCCTCGTCGCCCACGCCCCCCGGCGTGTACGAGGTCATCCGCCTGAAGGAAAACCCCACCTGGAGCTGGGAGGGCCGGACCTACCCGCCCGGCGACCCGGAGAACGGCCTCGGCTCGCGTTGGATAGGCATAAACCTCCCCACCTACGGCATGCACGGGACCAACGAGCCCGACCTGATAGGCACCGCCGTCAGCCACGGCTGCGTCCGGTCCCTGAACTCGGACATCGAGGAGGTCTTCGGGTACTTGAAGCTTGGCGACACGGTCATCTGGGCGGAGTAGGAGGAATCATGCTGAATGTACCAGAGGAAGAGCTTCGCCGTCTGTGCGGGCGGTGGGGGATTCAAAGGCTTTCCCTTTTCGGTTCTATTGTGCGTGGAGAATCGGGGCCCGGGAGTGATGTGGACCTTCTGGTGGAGTTTGAGAACAACATACCGATAACGCTCCTGGATTTCGTCAACATCCGGTATGAATTGGTTCGTCTTTTCAACAGGAAGGTTGATCTGATAAGCAAGAGGGGTCTTCTCAATAGTGGAAACGCAATGCGCAGGGAGGAAATACTCAACACGGCGAGGACGATATATGAAAAAACGTGATAGAACTTATCTGGATGACATTCTGGAAGCCGCCGAACGTATCCTGGAATACACGAAGAAGCGGAGTAAGAAGGACATAGAAGCTGATAGAATGATTCAGGATGCCGTTGTACGGCGATTCGAGATTATCGGTGAAGCGGTGAAGAGACTCTCGGTCGAGCTGAAGCAAAATCACCCGGCTATGGACTGGGCGGCGATGGCTGGAATGCGTGACGTTCTCATTCACGAGTACGACGTTGTGGACATAGATATAATCTGGGACACGCTTAATTCGGATGTCCCCAAAATAGTAAATTACCTGCGCGGAATACTGCGCGTTGATTAAGCGTGGTCCCTGCGTTTTAAGTAAACGCCCCGAGGGGCGTTTTTTTACAAGATATCGGATGTCGGTCGTCGTCGTAAGCCGGCGGATACGCCGTTCAGCCGCATTCGGCCTCCGAGAGCGCCGGTGCCCCCTTCTCCTCCAGCCCCAACGCCCGGGTGAGCCGGGTCAGGCCGATCCCACCCCCGAAACGCGGGAACATCTCCAGGGCGAGATAGGCGTCCAACTCCCGCATCACCCTCTCCTCCCCGAACAGCTCGAAGAGCTTCAGAGCGTACTTCCCGTGGCTGACGCCGTGGAAGTTGTCCCGCATCCCGTCGGGGTCGCAGCTCCTCTCCGCGCTGCCGATGGTTTCCATCCCGTGGAGGATGACGTCCACCTTGTTGAAGAGCCTGTCCCCGACCTCCTTCATGTTCCAGAAGGGGTGCGACCGGAACGGGAACCGGGTCAGGATGACGGGGCAACCGTACTCTTGTTCCAGCAGCTCCTCCTCCCGCGCCCCGACGGCGGACGAGCCGTACCTCCCGCACACCTCGTCGTACTCCACGATGCGGGGGGCGTCCATCCCCAGCTCGCGGAGCAGCCCCTTTTCGAGGGATATAAGATCGGCCACGTTCCCCCGCGCCTCGAACTCGAACATGGGGAAGACGAGGTCGTGCCGGCCCGGGATCGGGTGGGGCTCGTTGCGGTAGGAGGTGCTGGCGCAGAAGACGCCGGGCCAGCGGGGGTGGGTCAAAAGCTCGTACTCCAGCCACATCTGCCCCGTCTGCGGCAGGGGCCAGGTCCGGCCCGCGAAGGTGAAAACGCTCACCGTGTAGGGGTCCTCGCAGGCGGCCAGGATGGACAGCCGCGACTGCACGGGGACCTCGATGAAGCCTCTTTCTACGAAAAATTTCCTGAGCCGCGTCGTGGCGTCGTGGAACCGTTTCGCGTCCTGCATCTCGTCCCGCCTTCCTTGGGTTGGTTATAAAAAAGGGGGGGAGAACCCCCCGCCGGAGTGGTGAAATTCGGGCCCGCCGAGCCCGTTTCGGGACGGCGGCCTGACCCGACGGGCGCCCGCCGGAATCCCCGTCGAAGTCGGTTTCGACGGCCTAAAAAAAAAGGGGAGCCAATCCCCTTCGAGAGCGGTTGAACCCGGGTTGGTCGGACCTTTACCGGGAAGGTACTTTTTATCGTTCTCCGTCAGATGCGCCCTTTCTCCCGCCGGGGTGCCGCGCGCTAAAATTTCCGTGATTCTAGCAGCGGGGATTTTCCTGTCAAGCTTTTTTTTCAAGGGCGGTCGGGTCGGCGTCGCGTGGCACGGTGCAGGTGGTCCATTACACCGGCGCTATAAAGCGCCTAGAAGAAGTAGCCGACGCCCGCGGAGAAGATAGTGTTGCCCATCTCCGAGGAGGGGTCCAGGTAGACCGCCGGCTCCGTGTCGGTCTCTTCTTTCCAGAGCATACGGTCCACGTCCACCCCGCCCTGGAGCCATCCGCCCTCGAGGTGCAGGAAGAGGTCGCCGAAGTAGAAGTCCGCCGCCAGGGACCCCCCGATGCCCACCCCTTCCCATTCTATCGAGGTGCGGGTGAGGAGGTCGTTGTAGCCCTCCAGACCGGGCATCATGTTCCGCGGCTCTTGCCCCCCCCCGTAGTAGTAGAGCTGCGGGATGAGCATCACGTCCAGCCAGTCGTTGTAGTAGAGCGAGAAGGGCATCTGGAGCGAGAGCAGCGTGGCCAGGATGTGGAGGTCGAACTCGCTCGACATCTTCCCCGGGTCGTCGTAGGGGTAGTCGAGGACGGCGTAACTCACCTGGGCGCCCAGCTTGACCCATTCCCGGATGGGAAACAGAACCTTGAACGAGACCCCGAGGACCTGGTGGTCCAGGAACTCGTAGCTCGGTATCTCCCGGTAGTCGTACTCGGTCAGGACGACGCAGGTCTTGGTGGGGAAGAGGGCGACGCCGGCGGTGACCTGGATGTAGCGCTCGTTGAAGAACTCGTCGGCGGCCTGGGCGGCGACCGCCAGCCAGAACACGAGGGCGGTGACGAGGAGACGTTTCATCGGACCTCCATCCGCGGGGCGGGGTCGGGTCGAAAAAAGAAACAACCCGTATTTTACCACACCACCAGCGCGGGGCGCTGGACCCCGATTCCGCGGGGAACCGTTTATTCGATTCGAGAGCCAACGCCGCGAGCGGCCCCCCTCTCCCTGTGGGAGAGGGGATGGGGGTGAGGGTCGGGGCCGGGAATGTAAAAACGGCGGCCCGCGGCTTCCCTCTCCCTGTGGGAGAGGGAATGAGGGTGAGGGCTGCCATTGAAAAAAAGCGGCGGGGATAGGAATCCCCGCCCTACGCCATCGCAATCGCTGGTGAAGGTTGCGATGGTCCCCTCTCCCTTTTAGGGAGAGGCTCGCCTACGGGCTAGGGTGAGGGTCGAGGCTGGGGGCGTGAAAACGGCGGCCCGCAGAGGACTCGTCCTACGGGGCCGCCCTACGTCATCGCAACCGACGAGAAACGGCCCCCCTCTCCCCGTGGGAGCGGCGCGCCGACGGGGATGGGGGTGAGGGCCACCTTATAAAAAGCGGCGGGGTTAGGAAACCCCGCCCTACGGCAAAGAACGCCGGTCAAGCCCGGGGGAATTTCAGCGCGACGAACCGCCGCTTACCCACCTGCAGCACGGCCCCGTCGTCCCTCTTGGGGTCCAGCTCCAGGCCCGCGTCGGACACCTTCTCCCCGCCCAGCTTCACTCCGCCCTGCTGAATCAACCGTTTCGCCTCGCTGTTGCTCTTGGCCAGCCCGGCGTCTTTGATGACGGCGCATATCCAGTTATTTCCTGGGGTGACGAAGAACTCCACGACCTCATCGGGAATCTCCTTCTGGCAAAAGACGGTCTCGAAGTGCTCCTCGGCCTTCCTGGCGGCGGCGGCGCCGTGGTACAGCGCGACGACCTCCCGCGCCAGACGCGCCTTGGCGTCCCGCGGATTCAGCCCGCCAGAAGCCATCCCCTCCTCCATCCGCCGGACCTCCGACGGCTCCACGTCCGTCGCCAGGGTGAAGTACTTGACGATGAGCGTGTCCGGGATGCTCATCGTCTTGCCGTACATCTCCTCGGGCGGCTCGCTGATGCCGATGTAGTTCCCCAGGGATTTCGACATCTTCTCCACGCCGTCGGTCCCCTCCAGAAGCGGCACGGTGATGACGATCTCCGGCTCGACACCGGAGCGGCCCATGATGTCCCGGGTGCAGATGAAGTTGAAGAGCTGGTCGGTGCCGCCTATCTCGATGTCAGTCTCCAGCACCACCGAGTCGTAGGCCTGGGCCAGGGGGTACAGGAACTCGTGGACCCCCACGGGCAGCCCCTCGTTGTAACGCTGGCGGTAGTCGTTGCGCTCCAGCATCCCGGCCACGGTGTACTTGGCCGCCAGACGGATGACGTCGCTGAAGTTCAATTTGTCGCTCCACTCGGAGTTGAACCGGATGGTGGTCCGCTCGGGGAGGAGGATTTTGAAAACCTGCTGTTCGTAGGTTTTGGCGTTGGCGGCGATTTCCTCGCGGGAGAGGGCGGGGCGGGTCTTGCTGCGGCCGGTGGGGTCGCCGATCATGCCGGTGAAGTCGCCGATGACGAAGTCCACGTGGTGGCCCATCTGTTGCATCTGGCGCAATTTTCTCAGCGGCACGGAGTGCCCGAGGTGGATGTCCGGGGCGCTGGGGTCGGCGCCCAGTTTCAGGCGCAGGGGCTGGCCTTCGGAGCGCCTTTTTTCGAGCCGCTTGCCGAGCTCCTCGGCCGTGATGCAGTCCACCAGGCCGAAGAGGATGCGGTCCAGCTCTTTTTTGATTTCGCTCATGGTCGGGCCTTTCGGGGTGATTCTATAACAACGGCGCCCCCGGCGCCACCGGGGACCCAGTCGGCTGGAATGCAGGGCGGGGATTTTATCCCCGCCGCCGTTTTCACGTTCCCTACCTTGACCCTCACCCTAGCCCGTAGGCGAGCCTCTCCCTAGAAGGGAGAGGGGACATGCGGGCCGACCTGAACGGCTCGCCGTCGGTCGGCCCCTACGTCCGGTAACCGTGGAAACGGGCGACCGTGGACGGTCGCCCCTACGTCAAATTATCGTTGTCCGTAATTGTAGGGCGGGGAACCGAGCGAAGCGAGCTATGCGAAGCAAATCCTTTCCCCGCCGCTTCACCCCCCTCCCCGGCCCGTAAGCGCGCTTCCCCCCAAAGGGGGGAGGGGGAATGGTGGGGGTCAGAGGGTGTAGAGGGAGAGGTCCTTTATCTGCCGGTTGGCGCGGCGAAGGCGACCGGCCAGCGTCTGGGCCAGCTTTATCGCCATCTCGGGGTACTTGCGCAACAGGTCCATGAACTCGTCCCGGTCCAGGTAGTACAGCTCGCAGGGCGTCACGGCGACCACGCTGGCCGAACGGGGCCCCGAATCCAGAAGCGCCAGCTCGCCGAAGAAATTGCCCTTCCCCAGGGAGGCCAGCACCTTGGCCCGGTCGGTGTCCAGCACCTGCCGCACCTGGGCCGTGCCCTCGACGATGATGTAGAGCCGCTGACCGGTCTCGCCCTCGACGACGATCTCGTTCTCCGGCTGCACCTCGAGCCGGTGCAACAGCCCCACTATCTTCTCGAGCTGCTCCTCCTCCAGGTTGGCGAAGAGCTGAATCTGCGCCAGGTCGTTGGTATCCATGGCTTCCCCCGTTCGGCAGGTATTTTCATGACGGATTATAGAACAACGGGGGCGGAGGTGAAAAGGGCTCACCCCAGGCGCCACCCGACCAGGTCCGCGCGGTCGCGCAGGCCGGCCAGGTCCCCGTCGTAGACGACCTTTCCCCCGGCCAGGACTGCGGCGCGGTCGGTCACCTTCTCCGCGAACCCCAGGTCGTGGGTGGCGACGAGCATGGTCTGGGGCAGGGTGACCAGTAGCTGGACCAGGTCGCGTACGGCCGCGGGGTCGAGCATGGCCGCCGGCTCGTCCAGGGCCAGCAGGCTCGGGCGGCAGACCATCACCGCCGCCAGGGAAAGCCGCCGCCTTTCACCGTAGGACAACCGGAACGGCGGGACGTCCGCCTTGTCCGCCAGTCCGGCCCAGTGGAGCCAGCCGTGGACCTCCTCCTGGATTTCCTCCGCCGGCCATCCGCGGCACAGCGGCCCGTAGGCCACCTCCTCGCGGCAGGAGGGGGCGAAGAGCATCTCGCCGGGGTCCTGGAACACCAGCCCGATTTTCTCCCGGACGGCCTTTTCGTTCCCCCGGGCCTCGAGCCCGTCCACCGCCAGGCGCCCGTAGTATGGCAGCGCGGCGGGCAGGCAGAGCAGAAGGGTGGACTTCCCCGCGCCGTTGCCGCCCAGAAGCGCCACGCGCTCCCCGGCGGCGAGACGGAGGTCCACGCCTGAAAGCACCGTCGGCCCCTCGGGGTAGCGGAAGGCCAGGTGCTCGATCGAGAGGGTCGAGGCGGGGTGTTCGTCAGTCAAGGTAGGTCCAGAGGGTGACGCCGAGGGGCAGGACGGCGACGACCATGTAAATCCAGTCCAGGGCTCGGAGCGGGGCTCCCCGGGTGAAGGCCGGCTCGCCGTCGCCGCGCAGCCGCATGGCCAGCCCAAGCCTGTGCCCCCGGTCCAGGCTCTTTTTGAACACGGCGCCCAGGGTCCCCCCCAGCGCCCGGCGCCGGAGGGCGCGACTAGCCTCCGGACCCCGCAGCTCCACCGCCCGCCTCCGCCGGGTCATCTCCTCCCCCAAGAGGTGGAGTTGGAGCCAGCTCACGGCGAAAAGGCCCGAGATGACGCGCGGCAGGGGGAAGCGGGCCAGGGCGATGACCGCCCCGTTGGCGCCCAGCGCGGAGACGGCGGCCCCCACCGCCAGGACGGCCACCGCCCCGCGGGAGACGATGGAGGCCCAAAACAGGAGCCCCTCCCGGTAGACCGTCAGGCCGAACAGTTCGCCGACCGGGGCCCCCGGGCCGAAGAAGGGTGTGGCGGCGGTGATGAGCGTCAGGAGGCCCACGCCCCGGATGAACCAGCGCAGGAGCCCCCGGGGTCGGGGTTTCAGGAAAATCCAATTCGCCAGGAGCAGCCCGGCGACGACGCCGGCGCCCGCGAGCTCGCCCGTGGGGAGGGCCGCCGCGGCCACGGCCGTGACGAGCGCCCCGCCCAGGGCGATGCGGGGACGGGGACGCGCCGGACCGGTTTCCAGTGTCTCGCAGGGGCTCATCGGCTCATCCCGCCTAAAAAGAAAAAAGACACGGGGCCGATTGTCATCCAACGCATCGAGCGTCTCCGAAGCAAGCCTGCAATTTTAAACAACTTGGTATTTTTTCATCTATGCGAGACCGACCCGAGCGGGGTCGGTCTTCCAGCACGTAGGTTCAGGCTCGAAAACGCTAGGCCTTTTTCCGCGAGATGAGCCTGGCCAGGCCGAGGGCGAGGGCGAGGGTTACGGCGGCGCCGAGGACTCCGCTCAGGATGGTGGAGCCCGTTGAACCGTCGCCGCCCGCGTCGTAGTCGGGCCAGGGCGAGTCCACCAGGTGCCTGCCCTCCCCGGCGGTTTCATTCCCGCCCGCCCGCGCCAGGGCCGCCTCGAGGCCGTCGGGGCTCGACGAGGCGAGGGGGCTGGCCAGCGCCGCGACCAGCGCCAGGGCTCCCAGGACGACCAGACCGATGGTGAGCCGCTTCATCGCGCAACCCCCCCTTCCAGCCGCCGCTCAAGGACCCCCGCCCCCTGCAGCACCTCCACCACCAGGGCGGTGATGACCCCCTCGCCCACGCCCACCAGGGCGTGGAAGCCGACCATGAGGCCGAATACGGTCGCGGGGGGGTAGGGGGTGGAGAGGCAGATGGCGGTGGAGGTCACCGCGGAGGCGGCCACGGTGGCGCCGAATCCGGCGGCGAAGGCGGCCGCCCTGCGGCGCCAGCCCGCCGGGGTCCCCCCGCCGATGAGCCGGTAGAGGGCGAACCCGACGAGGGCGCCGGTCACGCCCATGGCCAGGGTGTTGAGCCCCAGGGCCGTGACGCCGCCGTCGGCGAAGAGGAGGCACTGGACCGCCAGGACGGTGAAAATGACCAAAACGCCCATGGCGGGCCCGAGGGCGATGGCCGCCAGCGCCGCGCCGACCAGGTGGCCGGAGACGCCGGGCAGGATCGGGAAGTTGAGCATCTGGGCGGCGAAGATGAAGGCCGCCAGCACGCCGGCCAGCGGGACGAGCCCCTTTTCCATGACCCGTCGGGCGCGGACGACGGCCCAGGCGAGGCCGCCCCCGCCCAGGGCCCAGCCGCCGGCCCACACCGCCGGTTGCAGAAGACCGTCGGGAACGTGCATTCCACTCCTTCTCGGTTATCTTAAAGACTGTTATGCAGCGGCGATTCGGGCGGACTTCACCGAGACCTTGGCCTGCGACGGATGGATGGGGCCTGATTCGCGGGCGGGGCCAGTCGTGTTTGCGTACCCGTCGGCTGGGGGTGCTGTCGCTTGTCCGTTTCCGCGGGTTTGCGAGCCGCCGGCCGTGTGTAGACCCTGGTTCTTACACCCCCATGTCCAGGGCCGATGGGCGGGGGCAAGGGGCTGAAGCCCCTTGTCTCCTCACTCCCCGCGCCCGGGGCCGACCGACCTATCCGACCTCAGGGGCGCGCCGGCCGGAGCGGCGGGTTTCGGTCGTTTGATTATCGGGTCGCCGGCCGGAGCGGCGTGGCCTGCAGACGGGCCTGGAGAACACCCGGGGCGCTCCCCAGCCGCTCCACCAGGTCCCGGATTCTCCCCCCCGGACCCCGCACCACGACCACCTCCAGGCAGCGGTGGTGGTCCAGGTGGACGTGCATGGTGGAGTGGACGAGCCCGCCCGCGTCGTGCTGAATCTCGGTCAGGCCGCCGGGCTCCCGCGACCGGTGGTGGTCGTAGAGGAGCGTGACGGTGCCCATGACCTCCTGGTTTTCCGCGAACTCGCGCTCGGCGAGGAACTCCTGGACCAGGCGGCGCAGGGCGTCGCTGCGGTTGCGGAAATTGCCGGTCGCGGCGTCGAAGCGCAGGATAAGGTCCTCGGGCATCGCCACCCCGAAGCGCACCAGCTCGGCCATGAGCCCTCCGTAGCACGATTCGTTCATATCGTAGCACCAGCCTGTTCGGTCGTCAATACCTCTTTTTAAAAAATAGGGTGGCCCCGTGGGACGAGCCGCCGTATCTGGTTGCGATGATGTAAGGCGGCCTCTCTGCGGGCCGCCGCGTTTTCCACAATCCTGGCCTCGACCCTCACCCTAACCCTCTCCCTAAAAGGGAGAGGGGGCCGTCGCACACGCCACCCCGGCGCTGCGATGACGTAGGGGCCGACAGACCGGTCGGCCCGTTTTTTGTATAATCGAGGCGGCATGGAACGAAAACCCATAGACCTCTCGCCGCCCGTCATCACCGAGGCCGAGGTGGAGGCGGTCGCGGCGGTGCTGCGCTCGGGCTGGCTGACGCACGGCCCGCGGACGCGGGAGTTCGAGGAAAAATTCCGCGCGCTGGTCGGGGCATCCCACGCCCTGGCGGTCTCCAGCGGCACCGCGGCGCTGCACCTGGCGCTGGCCGCCGCCGGGGTCGGACCGGGCGACGAGGTGGTCACCACCCCGCTGACCTTCGCCGCCACCGCCGAGGTCATCCTCTACCAGCGGGCGACGCCGGTCTTCGCCGACGTGGACCCGACGACCGGCAACCTGGACCCCGACGCCGCCCTAAAAAAAATTACAAAAAAAACGAAGGCCGTCCTCGTCGTCCACCTGGGCGGCTACCCGGCGGACATGGCCGCCTTCGAGTCGCTTTGCGCTGCGCGGGGCCTTTTTCTCGTGGACGACGCGGCGCACGCCGTGGAGACGCTCTCGAAGGGCCGCCGCGTGGGGACCCTCGGCGACGCCACCTGCTTCAGCTTCTACGTCAACAAGAACCTGACCACGGGCGAAGGAGGGATGCTCACCACCCCGCACGCGGACTGGGCGAGGCGGGCCGCGGTCCTCCGCCTCCACGGGATGGACCGCGACGCCTGGGACCGCTACGCCGCCGGCGGGACGCCCGGCTACGACATCATCGAGCCGGGGTATAAGTACAACACCACCGACCTCGCCTCGGCGCTGGGGCTGGTGCAGATTTCGCGGATCGAGGAGGGCTACCGGCGGCGTCTGGAGCTCGCGGAAGCCTACGACGAGGCACTCTCTGATTTGCCCGGGATAGTGCTGCCGCCCCAGCCCGATACGAAATCCGGCGACAGGCACGCCTGGCACCTCTACGTCGTGCGGGTGATTGACGGTGAGTGCCCCATGTCGCGCGACGCCCTGGCGGCGGGGCTGCGGGAGCTCGGCGTCGCGACTTCGGTCCACTACCACCCGCTGCACCTGATGACGCTCTACCGTCGGGATTTCGGGGGGCGGGAGGGTCAGTTCCCCGAGGCGGAGCGGCTGGGTCGGGAGCGGCTGACGCTGCCCTTCAGCGCGGCGTATGGGCCGGAAGTGGCCCGCGACGTGGCGGGGAGGATGCGGGAGGTTATCGGAAAAAGTTGACCCCCCCTCCCCCCTTTGGGGGGGCCTGTAAGGCACGGGCCATGGAGGGGGGCGAATCGGCGGGCGGGTGTGGACACCCGCCCCTACGTACATCGTAAATCCGACCCGTAGGGGCGACCGTCCACGGTCGCCCGCGGTTTCCCTCTCCCCGTGGGAGAGGGATTAAGGGTGAGGGCTTCCTTATAAAAAGCGGGCCGACCTGAACGGCGCGCCGTCGGTCGGCCCCTACGTCCCCTCTCCCTTTTAGGGAGAGGCTTGCCTACGGGCTAGGGTGAGGGTCAGGGTTGGGAACGTAAAAGCGGCGGCCCGCGGAGGGGCCGCCCTACGTAATCGCAATAACTGCCGGTCCGCCCTTGGCGCGACCGAAAAGGTGTGCTATCTTTGTAAGTGGTATCTGGAATGGTAGAAAAAGGGGGATAACGTGAAAAAACTGATGTTGCTCATTCTCGTCGCCGCGGCCTTCGCCGCCAACAGCGTAATGACCGGCGGCGTCGCCTTAAACGCTCATCCCCAGCCTTTATACGGGGGGGAGTTCTACTGGGACGACGGTATCATGTCTGCCGGTTGGTGCTGGTACACCGGCGGCAACTACTGGGCCGTTCAGTTCGACGAGGTGAAGACCGGCGGCGAGTCCAGCTGGATCACGGCGTACGGCGCCGTGACCTACCCGGACTGGCCGGACACCCCGTTCCAGGGCTGCAACATGCACACCTTCTCGGACCTGGGCGGCTATCCGGGCTCCGACCTGGGGTATGAGTTCCTGCTGTTCACCCAGGCCGGCGTCTTCCAGTGGATTGACGCCGATCCCGTTGTTTATGTGACCGACGGCGTTTTCTACATAGCCTGGCAGCAGATAGGAAACTATCCGTCCTGTGACTCGGTGGGCGTGGATGCGGTGGCCGGGACGCACGACTGGACCGGCTACCAGGGCTCCTGGGCGCCGACCACCGCCAACGGGGACTACATGCTCCGATGCTATTGTTCACTGCCGGGTATTGAAGAAACGAGCTGGGGGGCGGTCAAGGCGCTGTACTGACCGTCGGGCTAGGATTACAGTAAACACCCTCTCCCCTCTGGGGAGCGGCGCGCCGACGGGCTGGGGTGAGGGGCGGGCGGGTGTGAATACCCGCCCCTACGTTTTAAATCGCTTATCGGTCTCGTAGGGGCCGACCTTTAGGTCGGCCCGCGGGCGACCGCAGAGGGTCGCCCCTACGTCATCGCAACGGGCCAGGTGATGGTTGGAACGGCCCCCCTTTCCTGTGGGGAAGGGTCGGGGTGAGGGCTACCTTATAAAAAAAACGGGCGGACCTTAAGGTCCGCCCCTACTTCGGCACCGTTTGGTTACAACAAAGGGTCCCCGCGGGGACCCTCATTAATATCCGGCGCAGGTCGAGGGGAAGGCTACTCCTTCTCCTCTTTCTGACCCTCGTCCTTCGGCTTCTCCCCGGCCTCGGCGGGCTTTTCGAGGTCCTCGGGAACCTCGAACTCGGGGAACTCCTCGTCGTAGTCGCGGCGCTCGAGGAGGTTCTCGTCGTCCTTCTTCTTCCGCAGGGCCACGTAGATGAGCGTCTGACCCGCCTGGCAGGTGGCCAACAGGTAGCTGGCCAGGATGCCGATGAGGCCGATGAGCCCCACGGCGAGGATGATGGAGGCGACGTGGAGCCCGGCGCCGGTCTGAGCCTGGATGAAGGTGTAGGTTTGCGGCGCCAGGAGCCAGTACATGCCCGGCACGTTGCCGGTGATGAACCAGGGGACGACGCCCAGGCCGCTCTGCTGGCAGCAGAGGAGGAACCGGTTGACGTAAACCTGGGCCACGTCCACCGGCACCCGCAGGAAGCTGTGGGTGTAGTGCTGCGCCTGGGGCAGGACGTACCCGGTGAAGTCCGTCCCCCACCAGACCCCGAAGACCATCTTCATCAGCTTCAAGGCGAAGAGGATGAATACCAGGAACACGCCGAAGGCGATGAGGGTGACGAGGAACAGGAGGAACTCGTAGAGGAAGAGCCTCCACGGCTGGGCGGCCACGGTCGAGAAGAGCTCGAAGATGGTCTCGAAGGTGTCGTTCTTGGTGGTGGCGACGACGGCGGGCGCGATGACCACCCCCACGACGATTATCACCGCCAGGTAGAGGGTGAAGATGGTGACGCCGATGATGACGGGGAAGAAGGCGGTCGTTATCCAGGCGGAGACCGCGCCCCAACTGGCGAACCAGCCGATGACGAGGCCGCCGAAGACGAGGCCCGCGGCGAGAATCGCCAGACCGACGGGTGAGAGGATGACGGCGGCGGCGTTTTTACGCGCGAACCGCCACGCCTCCTTCTTCGAGAAGAAATCGTTCCCGCGGAGCTGCTCGTAGGTGAGCTTGGCGGTGGCGGTCCCGGCCAGAAGGGCTACCACCAGGGCCCACAGGACGCCCACGGCCCAGATGAGCCATGAGTACCAGGGCACGCCGACGAAGTAGTTGGCCACGTCGCCGCCCGTGCCCAGGGTCAGGGGGATGGGCAGGGCGCCGTAGTTGTTCCAAATCTCGGCGAAGGGGGAGCCGCTGAGTAAAAGCGACACGTAGGCCAGGACGGCGTACCCCACCAGGCCGACGACGAGGCCGGTGAACTGCACCCAGATCTTCTTTGCGGAGAAGCCCAGGCGCGGCGCCCGCAGCACGTCGCGGAAATCGAAATAGAGCTTACGTAACATGAGAGTCCCCTTGGGTTACGCGCTTGTTTTCAAGCCCTTAACCATACGACCGTCAGATTATACCAATCAACCGGCCCCTTTTGGTAACGTTTTTTACGCACCCGCGACGAGGCCGTACTGGCTGAGGATTTCAGCGGGCGAGGCGGTGGCCACGCCGACCTTGGCGATGACCACCCCGGCGGCGAGATTCGCCAGGTGAGCCCCCTCCAGAAGGGACGCCCCGGCAGCCAGGGCCAGGGTGAGGACCCCGATGACCGTGTCGCCGGCCCCGGTGACGTCGAAAACCTCCCGGGCCACGGTCTGGATGACCTCGGCCTCGACGCCGGGACCCTCGTACAGGCGCATCCCGCGTTCGCCGCAAGTTATTAAAAGGTTTTCCAGGCCGGTGAGCTCGAAGAGGCGGGCGGCGACGTCGTCCAGCTCCTCGTAGCGCCCGCGCCGGCCCACCGCGCCCCCCGCCTCGTGGTTGTTCGGCGTGGCCACCGTCACCCCGGCGTAGGCGGCGAAGTGGTCCTGCTTGGGGTCCACGGCGCTGGGCTTCTCCCCGGCACAGGCCACCAGGTCGCGGATGAGGGCCGGGGAGAGGAGCCCCTTGCCGTAGTCGGAGAGGAGGAGGGCGTCGGCCCCGGCCAAGAGCTCCCGCCCCCGGGCGGCGAGGTTCGCCCGGACGGCCTCGTCCACCGGGGCGCGCAGCTCGTGGTCCACGCGGCAGACCTGCTGCCGGTCGGCCATGACGCGGGTCTTGAGGGTGGTCGGCCGGTCGCGCACGGCGAGGATGTGCCCGTGGTCAATCCCTTCGGCGGCGAGCCCGGCGCGCAGCTCCCCGGCGTCCCCGTCGGTTCCGACCACGCCCACCAGGAGCGGAACGCCCCCCAGGGCGGCGACGGTGCGGGCCACGTTGGCCGCGCCGCCCGCCAGCGACGTCTCCCGCTCAACGTCCACCACCGGGACCGGCGCCTCGGGGCTGATGCGTTCCACCCGGCCCCAGATGTAGCGGTCCAGCATCAGGTCGCCCACGACGAGCACCCGCCGGCCGGTAAGCGAGGCCAGAATTTCCTCGAGGCGTCTCTGGGAAAGCGTCCCCTTCAGCGGGTCTCCTTTAGTGCCGGTGCGGGCCGTCCCCGTGGGGTTCGTGGGGCTGCCAGCCTTTGATCCCGCCCTTGAGGAAGGCCGCGACCACCTCGCGGACGGTGCCGGAGGCGCCGGTGGCCACCTCGATGCCGTGGTGGGAAAAAATCTGCGCCGCGCTGGAGCCCATATTGCCGGAGAGGATCACGTTCGCCCCCTGCTCTTTGATGAAAAGCGGGACCTGTCCGGGCTTGTGGTCCTCGAAGAAGGGGTTGGCCAGGCAGCGGCACCCACCCAGTTTGCCCGCCTCCTCCTCCACGAAGCAGAAATACGGTGCATGGCCGAAGTGGCCGCACACGGGCGAATCCAGCCCGCGGTCCCCCTCGGCGGACACGGCGATCAGTCTTTTCATTGCGCTACCTTTCTCATTCAAAGAAATCCTCGGTTTCCACTTCGGATTTGTTCGTCTTGGCCTGCTTGGTGATGCGGGTCATAGGCAAGTTCGGCAGGTTGCCGTCAATCAGGTCTTCCACGGTCACGATACTCACTCGATCGTACTCCTGGCCCGTAAGTTTGTTCACGTACTTGGGCATTACCCGAATCTCGTCGAGCATATCCTTCGTCGGCGGCTCCAGGGTGATGAATATCCCCATCGGGGCATTTTCATGATCCAGGACGTGGGAGAACTCCCTGATGTGCGACACCCCGACTTTCCCCGACTTGACTTGAATGTACGCCCTCAACCGTTCGGCCTTCCCCTCTTTACCCAGGTCCACAATATGGCAGTAGCCGTCTATCCCGCTATCGGCACCCCGCTTCTCGAAAAAGACCCCGCCAAAGGTGAACACGGCCCACTTCTCGAATTCTTTCCTTACCCGATCCCCCTTTGTCTTCGTGGCCAACGCCCTGGCTCCCTCCAGGTCGCGGGGGATGCCGAACACCTCCACCTCTTCATCAAAGTGATTTGTCGCCTCTTTTAGACTATAACCGCTTTTTTCCAGATAGTAATGATCAATCAAACGCTGTTTGATCAATTCAACGGCGATGTACGTTATGTCAATTCCAATCCAGCGCCTGTTCAGCTCCTGAGCGGCGACCACCGTAGTACCGCAGCCGCAGTAGGCATCGAGGACCAGATCGCCTTCATCGGATGAGGCGGCGATTATCCTCTCTAAAAGTTTTAACGGTTTCTGGGTATCGAAGCCCAACCGCTCGGCGTCGTCGCGGTTCAACTGCTCAATGGGCCAGTAATCGGGGGTTACTTTGTCCAGGGGATAACGGTAGGTCTTGCCGGTTGAGGAATCCGTTTTCTCTTGCCACCTCTGACCCTCCTCGTCCACCACAACTTTCATGTGACTGTCCGGCTTGCGCGGAACTCGGACGAGAGGAGACTCGTCGTTAAAGGTCCATTCACTGCTCTTCGAATACCTAAAAATGACGTCGTGCTTTCGCGCAAAATCTTTTTGTGGCGTGCCGCCTATTGAGTAGCACCAGATTATTTCGTTGCGGAAGTTCTTTTTTTCGAAAACGGTGTCGAGGAGTACCTTCAGGTAGTGGCCCGCCGTTTGATCGCAGTGGAAGTAAAAACTGCCCGTATCTTTCAGCACCCGATGCAACTCCACCACCCGCAAACCTATATTGACCAGGTAGGCGTACAGGGATGGTTCTCTTCGTTTTAACAGCTTGTCAAAAGAGGTTATTAGGTCGTGCAGAGCGCTGTACCGCTGGGGCTCGCCGTCGAAGATGAGCTTCTCCTCGTCGGCGATGCTGCGCAGGCTCCAGGTGTCCTTGAAGGCCTCGGTCTGAGCGGTGGCCTCGTCCCAGATCATGTTGTAATTGCGTTTCGAGTTGAAGGGCGGGTCAATGTAAATTAAATCCACGCTCTCGTCCGCGATGTGCTCGCGCAGAACGTCCAGGTTGTCGCCGTAGAATAACTTGTTCATATCCCCCTCCGGGCGAATCTATTCACCGATCGCCTCGTCCACGAGTCGGCAGATGACGTGGATGCAGGTGATGTGGCCCTCCTGGATGCGGCAGGTGCGCGCGCCCGGGATGACCACGGCTGCGTCGGCCACCGGCGCCAGTTTCCCCCCGTCGCGGCCGGCCAGGGCCACGACCCGCATCTTTTTTTCCCGGGCGGCCGCCACGGCCGCCAGGACGTTGGGCGAGTTGCCGCTGGTGGAGATGGCGACCAGCACGTCCCCCTTTTGTCCCAGGGCGCGGACCTGCCGGGCGAAAACCTCCGCGAAGCCGTAGTCGTTGCCGATGGCGGTGAGGTTGCTGGTGTTGGCGGAGAGGGCGACGGCGGGCAGGGGGCGGCGCTCGGTCTCGAAACGCCCGACGAGCTCGGCGGCGAAGTGCTGGGCGTCGGCGGCGGAGCCCCCGTTGCCGCATAAAAGGATTTTCCCCCCGGTCTCGAACGCCCCGAGGATGATCTGCGCCGCGCGGGCCACCGGGCCGGCCAGCTCGTCGGCGATTTTCCGAAGGTTCTCCGCGGCGAGGCGGAGCTCGCGGGCGGCCAGTTCGTCAGGCCCCATGTTCCTCCAACTCCCGCAGGCAGGCGGCGCAGAAGAGCGGCAGCAGGACCTCGTGGGGTCCGACCAGGTAGCGGCCGTCGCCGGGGCTGGGCCGGTGGACCACGTTCTCGCTCACCCGGTACTGCTGGTTGAAGTCGAAGGCGGCGGTCGTGAAGCGGCCCGTCATCCCCAGGTTGCGGGCCACGGAGACCGCCTTTAGAAAAACCTCGGGCAGGAGCACCGCCGAGCCCCAGTTCAGATAGCAACCGCCGAGGGCGCCACCGGAGCCGCCGAGACTCGCCGCCTGGTGCGCCAGGATGCGGAAGTCGCGCAGGCTGGCCTCGCCCACCGCCGCGCCGTCGCAGTCCGGGTGCATGTGGTTGATGTCGGTGCCCAGGGCCACGTGGACGGTGACGGGGATGCCCAGGTCGTGGAGCCGGGCCAGGACGCTGGTCTTTTTATTCTCTCCGTCGGAGGCGACGAGCCCCAGCGCCTCGCCGGCCCCGAGTCCCTCCCGCGCCGCCCGGGAGTAGGCCCCGTTGACCAGCGCCGCCGTCTCCCGCGCCATGCCGAAACGCCCCAGCGGCAGCTGCGCCGCCACGTCCTCCGAGGTTTTCCCGAAGTGCGCCAGCTCGAGGTCGTGGATGGCGAAGGCCCCGTTCACCGCCAGGCAGCTCAGAAGGCCCCGCTCGGCCAGGGCGATCAATAACGGCCCCACGCCGGCCTTCACCAGGTGAGCCCCGGCGCCGAAGATGACCGGATAGCCCCCCCGCGTCGCCTCCACCGTCCGGCCCACGACGAAGCGCAGGTCCCGCGCGGTCAGAAGGTCCGGCAGGTGGTCCAGGAGCGCCGCGTCCGCCGCGGCGGGGACCGAGCACAGGTCGTCCAGGGTGACCTTGCTGGGCCGCTCCGCCACGGGCTGCGGCGTGACCTTCGACAGGTCTATCTCGGGGTAACGGCTCATCTTTTCTCGTATCGGTCCGGGTAATTGTAGCAAAAAAGGTCGGGGCGGGGGCTATCGGTGTCATCCACCTTGGCGGCCCGCATCCCGAAACGCAGGTCGGGGATTCTAAGCCCGCTGCTTCACCCCCCATCCTGGTCCGTAAGCAATCGCTCCCCCCCAGAGGGGGGAGGGGACATCCGGCGACCCTCACCCGCGATTGCAATGATGTAGGGGCGGGTGTCCACACCCGCCCGCTGTTTCACGTTCTCTGCCCCGACCCTCACCCTGACCCGTCGGCGCGCCGCTCCCTGGAAGGGGGAGGGGGGTGGCTCCACCCCCTAGCCCGTAGGCGAACCTCTCCCTCAAATCATCCCGGCCATGACGACCAGCCACTCGACCTGAATCGCGACGAAGAGGGCGGCGGCGACCCACAGGCCGACCCGCCTTTTTTTGGATTTTTTCAGCTTCTCCCACGCCTCGCCACCCCGGCGGAGCCGGCCGGCGAACACCGCGGCCACGACACCCAGAAGCGGCGTGGTGGGGATGTGGTACGTGGGGTGTGAGAAGCTGACTAAGTACGGCAGCGCGTAGAGCAACGATATTCCCAAGAGCACCCTCAGGGCGTCCCTTTCGGGAAGCGCCCTCCTCCCGGCGAAGAGCGCCGCGATGACCGCCCCGGCGAGGCCCACGTATAGCGCGCCGTCGGCCGCGATAGCCGCCAGCCCCACCCAAAGCGGCAGGCCGTAAACTTTCACGAGCTGCGACCCGGTGAAGCTGTCCGTGGCGAGGAAGGTCCGCACGCGGCTCAGACTGCGCACGAGGAAGAGGTCCGGCCGCCGGGCAATCTCCTCCCAGGCCGACGCGGCGTAGCCCCCGCTCTGTCGGCTCGCCTGCAAATTCTGTATCTCCCGCACCAGCCGGTCGAACCCCGCGGGCGCCCCGGACCCGCTGCCGTGAGACCCCAGCCACCAGGTCCTGTAAAGCGGCGTGTACGGGTTGTTCCCCAAAAAGAGGTTCCACGTGTTGGCCTGGTTGATGAAGAGGAAGTAGCCGGTCATTTGGTGCGCGACCAGGAACCAGAGGCCGACGACGCCGACCGCCGGGAGGAAGACCGCCAGGGGCTTGAGCGGCTTCTTCAACTTCACCGCCAGGTAGACGGGCACGGCCGCGATTAAAAGAAGCGCCGCGGGGCGGATGAGCGCCGTCGCCCCCACGACGCAGCCCAGCACCACCGCCGTTGCAGTCCCCGCCCCCCGGCCGACGCGCAGCGTCAGCAGGGCCGACGCCATGAGCCCCACCGCCGCCGGCAGGTGGCTCATCGTCTCCACCGACGCGAGGACGTAAACCGGGTAGCAGGCGAAAAGGGCGAGGTACAGGTTGGCGCCGAACTGCGCGGCGCGCCTCCCCTCCTCGGTCCACCTCTCCTCCTGCGCCGCGTCGAGCACCAACCGGTAACCGAGGAGCGCCAGGGCTAAAAACCACAAGAGCATCGAGGCCCGGGCGATGAACTCGCCCCCGCCCAGCCGGTGGACGAGGGCCAGAAAACAGGGGAGCCCCGGCGGCAGCCAGGGCTCGTGGGGGGTGCCCGCGGCCAGGAGGCGGGCTTCCGCGAACTCGCCCGCCGAGTCCGAGGCCAGCGGCTCGTCGGCGACGAGGAAGAGGACGCCGAGGCGCAGGACGACCGCGGCGAGGAGTATGACCCACCCCGCCCGCCGGTCCTCGAGGAGCTTGAGTATGCTCTTGTGCGCCGTCACCATCGTTTTTCGGGCGATAAAACGCGGCCGAGGGCCGCTTGAAGTTGCTTGTCCCAATTTTACTTGTGGAGTAACTTACTTGAGATTGATGTCTAACTGATCGGGTGTATATATACACTTTTCAATTGTATCTTCTTGAGTAACGATTTTTGATAAGCCTTCAAAACGGAAAGAACTGGCTATTAGATATTCTTCTTCCCGTTCAAAGGATAACCACTTCCTTCCCAACCTTTCAGCGGCTTCTCCTGTTGTATTACTGCCGGCGAAAGGATCAAGCACAATATCACCCGGCTCAGTCAGAAATTTAATGAAAAATGTCGGCAGTTGAATGGGAAAACGTGCGGGGTGAACCTTCAACCCGGATTCCTTGCATCTTTTAAGGTAGTACCCTGTGCTGTCGTTGTTACCGAAAATCAAAATGTTGTCGGGTATTGAGCCTCCTCTATCATTTTGGAACTTGTGCGTAATATTATGACCCGACGGACGCCTTTTGGTTCTATAACCTTTTTTAATAAGGCGCTTCATATCATCGCTGTACTCACGCAGCACCTTTTCGTTACTTGCTTTGGGTTCAGGTGTTTTTGAAAGCCACCATAAACATTCAACAGAGTCTTTTACCCTCAATTTGCGGACTGTTACCCACTCCGCTGGAACGGGCAACTTTGCGGGGTTGTACCAGTAAAACTCCTGAGCTAAGTAGAAGCCTATATCTTTTACAAGCTTTATTAATACTTCAAAATGGCACAACGACCTGGTCGGTCTTCCTGGTTCCCAACTACCTCCAATGTTTAGTACAAAACTACCCGTCGGCTTTAATACCCTCTTTAAATCCCCTCCTAACGATATAAACCATTCGACGTATTCGTCCTGGTTTTCATTTCCATACTCCTTTTTAAAATGGAGGGCATAGGGAGGGGATGTTAATACAAGATCAATACTCTCGTCTGGTACTTGTTTTATTAAAGAGAACGTATCACCTTGGTAGGCGGAACCAAGAGAGGTTTTATAAAAGGGTTCAAGTCTGTTATTGCTTTCAAGTTTCATCGTGGATATCTCTTATAGCTTCTTCTAATGATGAACGCCAAGTTGAGTCTGGCTTAAAAGGAACCGGCTGAAAAATATTAAGTAATGTTTCCTTGCCTCTCTTCCTTTTTAGTTTTTTTGTAGCTGCATAAAAATAGGTCCATTCATTAGTCTGATTAAATAAACAGGCGGCTAAAAGGTCAAATTCGCCTATATTATATGATCTTGTATTTGAACCATCTTTTGAATTTCGTGTTTTTTGGACTTCTACACGATAACCATCTTCTTTTTTCATTTCTTCACCGCTGCGTACATTTTTACATTCTAATGTGAAGTCACTTCCTTTGTATTTGATTGAGAAATCGGGGAGTTTATCTTCGTCATGCCATGTATAGCTCTCTATTACATCATCATGTTCTAGGTCGTTTAAATAACGTGATAGAAATAACTCGGCTAGTTTACCCTTTACATCAACCTGTGCTCTAAAGCCAGCCTCGATGGCTTTAATAATGTCGTCTTTCGAGCAGTTGAGGTCTTTCTCTAGTTGACTTATATCTATTTGAATTATTTCAGTTGGTTCAACTTCTAACGCGGTCGAGATGTCTTCTAATACATTTATGGTTATATTCCTAACACCCCTTTCGATGCCGCTAATGTAAGTCGGGTGTCTTTTAACTCTTGAAGCAAGGTCTTCTTGTGTTAGATTGAGGCGTTTTCTTAAACGCCTGATGTTCGAGCCGAGTATTTGAAGTAACTTCCCCATAGGGGAATTGTTACTCTCTTACACTAACATGTCCATAGACTATAAGTCAAGTTTTACCTCCTTACGTAGTCCACGTAGTCGCCTACCTCTATCCGCCGGGTGGCGCCCAGGACCAGGCAGGTCGCCGTGGTCTCGGTGACCTTCAACACCCCCAGCGTCCCAATCTCCTCGTCGGGGAGCTTCATAGCTTCAAGACTGGCCGGGTCGTCCACGGTGCGCCCCTCGCGCCAGACGATGACCCTCGAACCGGGCTCCAGGCCCTGGTCCGTCCCCCAATTGATATAGACCACGTTCCCCTGTGCGGCGTAGCTGCGGCCGTCGCGTTCCCAGCAGACGTAACCCCGCTCGGCGAGCGCCTCCTCCTCGGACCCCCACACCGGCGGCTCGACACCCGTGCGGAAGCGGAGGAACTCGTCTGAAATCTCCTCGCGGAAACGTATCTTGTCGCCGATGAAGACGGCCTCGTTGCAGGCGATTATCTTGGCCCGGCTGACGTCGGGGAAAACTTCAGTGACCTCGATGACGCCGACGTTCTGGATGAGGCGGCCCACGTCTATGCGGGAGTCGGGGATGACGATGCGGCCCTTGTCGCGGTAAACGAGGAACTGGGCGCCGGGGTAGAAGCCCTCGTCGTCGCCGCCGGAGATGTACACCTCGTCGTAGAGGGCGACCATGGTGCGCTCCTCGTCGGCGGAGGCCACGATGTGGGCCAGCTCCCAGAACTCGCCGATGTCGGGCACGACCATGCCCCCGTACTCGAGAAGGCGCCGCCAGAGGGCGACGAGCTGCTCCCGCGTCAAGGCCACGATGGGCTCCTCGTCGCGGATGCGGACCTGGATGCGCTCGGGAAGTTCGGGGGGGACGTTGGGTGGGATGTAGAGCTCCTCGCCGGGGTAAATCCAGTGCGGGTGCTCCACCATCTCGGGGTTGGCCTGCCAGATGAGGGGCCAGAGCCAGGGGCTGCCCAGGAACTCCTCGGCCAGGTCCCAGAGGGTGTCGCCGCGCTGGACGGTGTAGACGCGGTCGGGGTCCAGCTGGCCCCCGCCGGCGGCGAGGGCGGTCAAAAGAATGACGACGACGACGGGTGTCGGGCGGGGCATGGCTCCTCCCGGGGGAGTTTCCACGTAAAGTTTAGCCCCCCTACGAGGCCGGGTCAAGCGTCCGGCAAGGGGCTTAAGCCCCTTGTCTCCTTTAACCTCGCGCGGGATCGAGTCAAGCCGAGCTACTCCAGGCACTGCGAGACCTCGACCAGGGCGACGCCGGCCTCCCGGGCGTAGGGGATGACCTCGGGGACCGCGTCGAGGGTGGCGTCGCGGTCGTGGCCGATGACGACGACGGGCCCGTCGCGCTCGAGGGCGAGGTCCACGGCGCTTTTGAGCTCGCGGACCACGGCGCGGCGGGCGGGATCGTTGTCCAGAAAAATGTCCCGGCGGGCGTGGGGCAGGCCGTACTCCGCGGCCATGGCGTCCGCCACCGAGGTGTGGTACGTCACCGAATCCACGAACCACAGGTTTTGGCTGGAAAGCTCGGCGAGGACGGCGCCCATGCAGCGGCGGTCGGAGGTCAGCCTCGATCCCATGTGGTTGTTGACGCCGTCCACCGGGCCGACGTCCTCCAGGGCCTGGGAAACGAGGCGTCGGAGCTCGGCGTCGGACATGTAGGTGTAGAGCGCGCCGGGACCGGGGTTCTCACTTCCAATCGGCTCGCAGGGGAGGTGGAGCATGACTTCGCGTCCGGCCTCCCGGGCGGCCTCGGTCACCGCCCGCGAGTACGTCCGGTACGGCATCACCGACGGGGTCACCGGCAGGTCGAGGATGCCCGTTGCGCGGGGGTCGCGACCGCCGCAGTCGTCTATGATGATGGCCAGGCGCGGCCCGCGGGGGGCCTCCACGGGCCAGGTTATCACCAGGCGGAAGCGCTCCGGTCCGCCCTCGGGCCCGAAGCGCATCGTCAGCTCCCGCCGTCCCGGCAGTTCCCGGACTTCGTGGGAGATGACCGTGGCGCCCAGCTCCCCGGCGCGCCCGGCGGCGGACTGGGCCAGAAGCTCGGCCTCGCCCGAGTCCGCGGCGGTGACCCGGAGCTCGGTTTCGGGGAGGCGGTTGGGCGGGCCGACGGGCCGCTGGTCCAGGTGGAGCGGGAGGGCGAGGGAGAGGTTCTCCTCCCCTTTGACCGGCGTGGGCTCGACCGGTCGCGGGGCGCGGGCGCAGCCGGAATACAAAAGGCACAGAGCGAATCCAAGAAAGGCGAGCCTCCGGGCCCGCCTAGCATTCGGTCCGCGCCTGTCGGAGTCGGGCGTTATCACCGCCCCCTAGTCGGAGTGGTCCGGGGCGCTCTCCACCACGGAGCGGCCGCGGCTCAAGAACAGCACGTTGAAGAGGTAGAGCACGAGGATGGTCACGGCGATGCTGAAAATTATCGCCTCGACGAGGTTCAGCTCCACCGTGGCAATCACCTCGCCCTTCCCCAGGGCGGCGGCCTCGTTCCTGACCCACTCCGCAGGAATCGGGGCCGGTCCCGTGGGGAGCGCCACGCCCTTCTCGCCGGCGGCGACGCGCGCCTGGGCCGCGGCCAGCTCCTCCTCGTACGCCGCCTGCAGGCGGGCCTTCTCCGCCATTATCCGGTCGTAGACCGTCTGGGCGCCGTAGCGGTCCACGTAGATGCGCTGGTAGTTCATCTGGGCGAAGAAATTTTCCCCGCCCAGGGGGACCAGGACCGGCTTTTCCGCCGCCGTGATCCAGAGGTAATCGCCGACCGCCAGGCCGGCGAGGAGCACGCACAGGATGAGCAACTGCCAGACCTTGTTCGCGCCGAGGAAGTTCATCTTTTCTCCCGGGGCTTTTTCGTGGGGCTCTTAAAAGTTCGGCGGCCGGGGCGTTGTATTGCGAGGGTAACCGCCCTCGACCGATTGTTCACGTTTCTGGATTCCGGGCGCACCGGCCGTCACCTCGGCACGCGGCGCCCGGCCTCATCTGCATTACCGGCCACGACCCTCACCCTGACCCTCTCCCTGAAAGGGAGAGGGGATATGTGGCACCCCTCACCCTAACCCTCTCCCTGAGAGGGAGAGGGGATATGTGGCAGCCCTCACCCCTACCCTCTCCCACTGGGAGAGGGAGACCGCTGCACCCCTCACCCTCACCCGCAGGCGAGCCTCTCCACAAAGGGGGGAGGGGGTAGGACCCCTCACCCCGGCCCGTAGGCGAGCCTCTCACAAGGAGAGGGGACCGCTGCACCCCTCACCCTAACCCTCTCCCTAAAAGGGAGAGGGGACGCTGCAACCCTCGCCACAACCCGGCGGCCCACCGGTTACGAAATCAACTCGACCAACCCGCCGGACCCGGCCCGGGGCTAGAAGTCGTCCAGGCGCATGGGCATTATCAGGCAGAGGTACTCGTCGGAGCCCTCGCCCTTCAATAGGCCCGGCCGCAGGTTCTCCAGGAGCAGGAGCTCGATCTCCGGGGCGTCGGTGGCCTTGAGGGCGTCGCCGACGTAGCGGGCGTTGAAGCCGATTCGCAGCGGTTCGCCCTCGAAGGCCGCCTCCACCGTCTCCACGGCCTCGCCCTGCTCGCTCTTTCCGGTCACGCGGATGACGTTCCCCTCGAACTCGTAGGCGACGCGGTGGGAGGTCTCGTCGGCCATCAAGGCCACGCGGCGGGTGGCGTCCTCGAAGAGGCCGCGGTTGAGCTTCACCCGGCGCGGGAACTCCTTGGGGATCAGCTTATCGTAGTCGGGGTACTCGCCCTCGATTAACGAAGCTGTGAGGATGGTGTCGGCGAAGGCGGCCACGATGTGGCCGGGGCCGAGGGAGAGCTCCACCTTCTCCACCTTGGCGGCCAGCTTGTCCATCTCGACCACGGCCTTGGTGGGGACGATGCCGGAGAAGTCCAGCTCCGGCCCCTCGTCGAGGGTGCGGACGCTCTTGGCCAGCCGGCGCCCGTCGGTGGCGACGAATGTGAGCTCCCGCCCCTTGGCCACCACGTACGCCCCGTTCAAGAAGTAGCGGGTCTCGTCGTAGCTGACGGCGAAAATGGTCTGGCGGATCATCTCGCGCAGGGTGTCGGATACGACGGTGAGCGAGCTTTCGGGCGCGATTTCGGGGCGGGGCGGGAACTCGTCGGCGTCTATGCCCACCAGGGAGAAGCGGGTGTTCTCGCACTTGACCGTGCAGCCCGAGCCCTCGGTGGCCAGGATCACCTGGGCCTCGGGGAGCTCGCGCAGGATGTCGGTGAGCTTGCGCGCGGGGAGGGTCAGCTCGCCGCCGGCGGAGACCTGGGCGGGGATGTTACAGCTCACCCCCACCTCGAGGTCGGTGGCGGTGAGGTGGAGGCGGCCCTCCTCGGCGTCGGCCTTCAAGAGTACGTTGGAGAGCACCGGAAGAGGCGGGTTCTTCTTGACCACGCCGGCCACCATGGCCAGGGTGTCGAAGAGGATGCCTCGGGAACAGCTGAACTCCATCTAACTCCTCCCCGTCTGGGAGACTTGCGACCTGCTGTGCGTGTGAATAGGGCTTGGGAACGGCCGAACTTCTCCCCGTTTAGGGAACCTGCAACGTGCTTCGCGGGTGGATGGCCCTCGGAAATGGCCGAACTTCTCCCCGTTTAGGGAACCTGCAACGTGCTTCGGGCCCTCGGAACGGCCGAACTTCTCCCCGTAGGGAACCTGCAACGTGCTTCGGGCCCTCGGAACGGCTGAACTCCTCCCCATTTTAGGGGACCGGCAACCTGCCGCTCATGCTGATAGCGCTCGGTAACTGCCTATTTCCCCCCCGTAGCCGCGACCGTCAAGGGGACCCGGGCGCCACCCCGGCACCGGGGTGCAGGGGTATTGTACTAATCCGGCGCGCCATGCTCAACATAAACCCACAGGATCAGGTCATCGCCGCCGGGGTCCTGGTCGGGGGCTATCGCGGCGAGGTCGGTCTGCCACTGGCCGTCCTCACCGGCGGTGGCGAGCCAGACCCCGCGCGAGTCCACGCCGTACTCCAGGGGGTTACCGTGAACATCGGTGGGGCGGCCGTCTTTCAAAAAACGCTCGTCGCCTAGGTAGGGGCCGGTCCAGCCGGATACTCCCCCCCCCGTCACGCCCTCTCCCCCCACGTCACCTTCCCCGGCTCCTCCCTCTCCCGTCCGGCCTTCCCCCGTTGCGCCCTCTTCCCCTGCGTCACCTTCCCCGGTTCCACCCTCTTCCGTCCCGCCCGCCGGTTTCTTCACCAGCTCCTCGAGCCCCCTCGGCCAGCGGCCCAGGTCGTTCCGGAAGCTCTCGACGGCCGCCGAAACCTCCTCCAGGCGCTCGACGTCGGGCGGCAGCTCCCCGGGGCGGGTCAACCAGTACCCCACCGCGAGCCCCACCAGGGCCAGGACGGCGATGCGGCCGACCGATTTCCACCGCCCCCCGCGCGCCTCCAGCTCGGACGCGCACTCGGGACAGACGTTGCGCCCGTCCACCCGGGTCCGGCATTCGGAGCAGACCAGGCGGCCGCAGCTCATGCAAACCCCGACGGCCGTGCTCGCCGGATGATTCGGGCAGACGTGTTCGCCGGGGCTCATGGGCGGGTCCGTCGAGGGACGGTGAACCATCCTCGGCAGTATAGCACCGGGGGTGGGGCGTGTCAAAGGGCCCCGTCCGTGTGCTATCATTGACCCGAGACACACCCACCACGAGGAAGGGTCATGCCCCGAACCAATGAGGACGTGAAGGAGCGGACGATGCCCCGCTGGCTGCAGGTCGTCACCTGGCCCTTCCGCAAGTACAGGGAGCACCACCGGCGGCTCTCCAAGACCCTGCGCTTCTTCGAGGGCCTGGCCGTCGCCCTCGTCATCGCCCTCGTCCTGCGCGAGGTGGCCATCCAGGCCTCCTGGGTCCCCTCCACCTCCATGTACCCCACCCTGGAGAAGGGGGACTTCCTGTTAGTCAACCGCCTGGTGTACCTCTTCAACGAGCCCGAGCCCACCGACATCATCGTCTTCCGCCACTGGACCCGGGACCAGCGGACGCTGGCGGAGGTGGAGACGGACTTCATCAAGCGCTGCCTGGCGGTGCCGGGCGAGTACTTCCTCTTCCACGGCGGCTTTTTGTGGAAGGACACGGACGCCGACCACTCCGAAGTCCGCCCGCTGGACGAGAGCGGCTACCTGCGGCCCGCCTACATCGGCAAGACATTCCTGCCCAAGCCCTGGGAGACCGACTTCCGCTCCGGCGAGCCCTTCCAGGACGGGGTCTGGTACCAGGTGCCCGAGGACCGCTACCTCATGCTGGGGGACAACCGGACCCGCTCCGCCGACAGCCGCTACTGGGGTTACCTCGAGAAGGACGACATCAAGGGCAAGGCCTTCGTCATCTACATGAGCTTCGCCGGTCCCGAGGGCGAGAACGACCAGATGAACCTCGAGCTGTTGGACATCCCGTTCTACGTCACGCACCTGCGCCTGGACCGGATGATGGACACGGTGAAGTGATCGGCCGTGGAAGAATTTTTGCCGAGTGCGCCGGAGACCGTTGAAAGCGAGGGGACCGGCGGTGGGCCGGCCACCGACCGGCGCCGCAGGCTTCGTTCACTCGCCCTGGCCTTCGGCGCGGCGCTCGTCATCGCCCTGCTTCTGCGCCTGTTCGTTTTCCAGGCGAGCTGGATCCCCTCGGGCTCCATGCGGCCCACGCTGGTCGAGGGGGACTTCATCCTGGTCAACCGGCTGGCCTACCTGGTGCGCGAGCCCTTGCGGGGCGAGGTCGTCGTCTTCCGGCGCGACGAGGAGGACTACGTCAAAAGGCTCCTGGCCCTGCCCGGGGACCGCTTCAGCTTCGCCGACGGCTACCTGGCCGTGAACGGGGAGCGGGTGGACGAGCGGGCGTACCTGGCGAAGGGCGCCTGGGGCCGGACCCGGGGCGGGGAGCGCTTCGGCGGGGAGGAGCACCTCCTGCCGACGGACTGCTACCTCGTCCTGGGCGACAACCGCAACTCCTCCGACGACGGCCGGGGGAGCCTGGGCTACGTCCGCCGGGACGAAATCATCGGCAAGGCTTTCATGGTGTACCTCTCGGTGAATTTGACCCGGATGCGGTCCGAGGGTGAGTCGGGGCTGGCCGTGCTGGGCTACGTCCGCTGGGACCGGATGCTGGACGTGGTGCGCTAGGGGGTCGGCGGCGGTTGGGGGTAGTTGCGGCGACCGTGTTAGGGGAGCTGGGTTGGGAAGGTGCGCCCTCGGTACGGTCGCGCCCCCCTCTCCCTCCGGGAGCGGCGCGCCGACAGGGATGGGGGTGAGGGCCACCTTTTGAAAAAATCCCCCTCACCGGGGGCCATCAAGGCACGGGGTGGGGCGAGGGTTACGGCGGTCTTGGCAGGCGACGGTGCGCGGCGCCGAGGGGGCGACGGTCGGAGCGGTGAACGTGATGAGGCGGAGGCCGCGGGCCGGGTGAAGCGGCTTGAGACCCCGCCGCCGGGTTAACGCTATGGGGGCGACGGCCGGAGGGGTAAACGTGAACGGCGCAGGTGGAATACCGCGCCTCCACGGACCGGCGTTAGGGGGGTGGATGGCCACGGGGGACAAGACGCCTTTGTGCACCGCCCGCCGCCTGGGACAGGCCGTCCTCGCGGCCCTGGTGCTCGTCGTCGGCGTAAGGCTCTTCCTCTTCTGCCCCTACGAGGTCTCCTCCCACTCCATGACCGACACCCTGGAGCCGGGGGACCTGGTGCTGGTGGACAAGGTGGTCTACGCCCGCGCCGAGCCGTACCGGGGCGACGTCATCTGCTTCGCCTCCCCCACGGGCGGGGGGCGGGATTTCTTCGGCCGGGTCATCGCCCTGGGCGGGGAGACGCTGGAGATGCGGGAGGGGCTGGTTTTCATCAACGGCGCCCGGAGTCCGCTCCGCGAGCCTTACGTCGTCCGGGCCCTCCACGAGGACTTCGGACCGGTCACCGTCCCCGAGGGATACCTCTTCGTGATGGGGGACAACCGTCCCGACGCGCGCGACAGCCGCACCTGGGGACCCCTCGACTCCGGGCTCGTACGGGGCAGGGTCGTGGGGGTCCTCTTCTCCGACGACCCCTACGCCGTAGACAAGGACCTGGGCCTGTCGGGTACGGTGCGGTGGGAGCGGACCTGCCGGGGGGTGGAGTAGCCGTGCGCGTATTTTTGCTGGCGCTGGGGCTGGCCGCCCTCCTCGGGGGGTGCGCCGAGCCGGGGGACGAGGAGGTGGCCTCCGTGGCGGAGAGCATTTACTCGGGGACGCCGCCGGAGAAGGCCGTCTTCGAGGCCGGCCTGGACACCGCCGCCCTGGTCCGCGCCACCCGGCGGATTCTGGAAGACCCCGCCCGCCTGCGCCTTTTTCTGGACCTCCTGCGCCGGGAGACGGAGTAGATGTCCCGCGTTTCCCTCGTAATCGCCCTGCTGCCGTTCCTCTTCGCCGCCTGCGACTCCGAACACCCGGCGAGCCTCCGGGAGGCGTACTTCGTCTACCTGGACGCCCGGTCGGCCGGGCAGGACTTAGAGCCGGCGCTGGAGGTGCTGGGCTGGACCGTCGAGGAGCTGGAGTCGGCCGTGGAGCACATGCGTTCCGAGGACCCCGAGGGTTTCCGGGCGCTCATAGACGCCTACCGGGCGTCGCGGGGGCTGCCGAAGGATGACTGAGCCGTCCGTCCGCGCGCGCCGCCGGGCGCGGCTGCTGGTTTTCATGGTCCTGGGGGCGATCATCCTGGCCGTCGTCGCTACCCTGGTCGTGGGGGTGCTGACCACGCCTTAGACCGAGCCGGACCTCCCGAGTTCCGATACCGTGTTGACCAAGGGGGTGCCGTGTCACCTGCAAAGCGCCTGTTTCTCCTCCTGAGCGCCGTCGCCGTCGGGGTGATAGTCATCTCCCTCGCGCTCTTCTACGGCATCCGCGAGGGGGCGCCCGGGCCGCTCCCGCTGAAGGAGGTCCTCTACGGCATGGTGGACCTCGCCGCCGAGCGGGGCTCCCTGGACGAGGGGCGGATGGAGAATTACCTCGAGGCCGTGGGGTGGACCTCCGAGCGCCTGGAGGCGACCCTGGACAACATCTCCCGGGACGACCCGGAGCTCTTCTCGGAGCTCCTCGGGGATTTGGAGAAGTACGCCCAGGAGCGTTACGGCGTGGCGCTCTGGGAGCTGGGGCTCCGTTAGGGGAGGAGTCTTGAGGGCGGGTATTTTCGTGCTTATCACGGGCGCGCCGCGGGCTTGCGACACGGTGGGAGGGGCGTCGTGAAGGCGGAGGATTTCGAGGCCCAGGCCCGGGCGCTGGCCCACGAGCTGCGCAACCCCCTGAACGCCATGCGTCTCAACCTTGAGATGCTGCGCGAGGACCTGCGCTCGCTGGGCGCCGACGGCGAGACCCTTGAGATAGCCGACGCCATCGGGCGGGAGATTGACCAGCTCGCCGCCATCGCCACCGCCTTCCGCGACTTCGCCAGCTCCCCGGCGCTCCGGGTGGAGGAGGTGGAGCTGGCCGAGCTGTGCCTGGACCTGGCCGCCTTCCTGAAGCCGCAGCTCCGCGAGTCCGGCGTGCGGCTGGAGTGCGACTGCCGGCCCTCGCCGGTGGAGGGCGACCGGACGCTCCTGCGCCAGGCCGTGCTCAACCTGCTCCTGAACGCGCTGGCCGCCTGTCGCGAAGGCGGCCTCATCCGCTGCCGCTGTCGGCCCGAGGGTGGAGCCCGGGTGACCATCTCCGACGACGGCCCCGGTCCCGGTCCGGACCCCGAGGCGCACTTCAAGCTCTTCAGCTCGACCCGTCCCGGCGGGACGGGCATCGGGCTGCCGCTGGCGCGCAAGGTGGCCCGGCTCCACGGGGGGGACGTGACCCTGGTGGCCAGTCCCGACGGCGGCGCCGTCGCCGAGCTGACCCTTGGACCGCGCCCCCCCGCGCGGACTACCAATCAATAAAAAAACCCCGGTCAGGGGATGACCCATGTCCAAGCCGCTCGTGCTGATCGTTGACGACGACCCGGAGGTGAGCCTGGCGCTGGAGCGCGTCCTGGGCCGCGCCGGATACCGCACCCTCGCCGCCGCCGACGTGGAGGAGGCCCGCGAGGCCCTGGCCGTCAACGAGGTGGACCTGCTCCTGGTGGACCTGGTCCTCCCCTCGGGCTCCGGGATGGACCTCATCACGCGGGCCCGGATGCGCGACGCCGACCTGGCGGTCATCGTCCTCACCGGCCACGGCTCGGTCCAGAGCGCCGTGGAGGCCATGCGGACCGGGGCCTACGACTACCTCACCAAGCCGGTCAACCCCGACGAGCTGCTGCTGCAGATCGAGCGGGCCCTGGAGAACCGGCGGATGCGCCGGGACCTGGAGTCCCTGCGCGGTCGGCTGGACGAGCGGCTGGGCGACGAGGGCATCATCGCCGCCAGCGCGCCCATGAAGCGCATCTTGGAGATGGTGGACCAGCTCGCCCGCACCGACATCACCGTCCTTGTCACCGGCCCCTCGGGCTCGGGGAAGGAGCTGGTGGCCGACGCCATCCAGCACCGGGGCAACCGCCGCGACGGGCCATACATCAAGCTGCACTGCGCCGCCCTCTCCGAGGGGCTTCTCGAGAGCGAGCTTTTCGGCCACGAGCGCGGGTCCTTTACCGGGGCGGTGAAAAGGCACTCCGGCGCCTTCGAGCGCGCCAACGGCGGCACCCTCTTCCTGGACGAGATAAGCGAAATCCCCCACGCCACGCAGGTCAAGCTCCTGCGCGTGCTGCAGGACCAGCGCTTCGAGCGCGTGGGGGGCGAGGAGACGCTGCAGGTGGACGTGCGCCTCATCGCCGCCACCAACAAGGACCCCGCCGAGGAGATGCGGGCCGGGCGCTTCCGCGAGGACCTCTTCTACCGCCTGAAAAAGGTCCAGCTTTACGTCCCCCCGCTCACCGAGCGGCCCGAGGACCTGCTGCCCATGATTTCGCGCTTCATCGCCCAGGCCGCCGCCCGGCACGACCGCCCCGTCACCGGCGTCGAGCCCGCCGCCCTGGACCTCCTTTTGACCTACGACTGGCCCGGCAACGTCCGCGAGCTCTCCAACACCGTGGAGGGGATGGTGGCGCTGGCCCGGGGGACCGAGCTGACGGTGGAGGACCTGCCGCCGGAGATAAAGGACCGCGTCGCCGCCATCCGCCCCTCCTCCATGATCCGCGTCCCCGTGGGCTGGACCATGGCCCAGGTCGAGCGCGAGGTCATCCGCATGACGCTGGCGAAAAACGAAGGAAACCGGACGCTGACCGCGAAGGTCTTGGGGATAGGCCTGCGGACCCTGCACCGCAAGCTGAACGAGTACGGGCTGAAGTAGGCGTTCTCGCCCCATCCCCCCTCTGGGGGGAGGCGCGCCTGCAGGCCGGGGTGAGGGTCGGCGCGGTCCCCCTCTCCCTTTTAGGGAGAGGGCTGGGGTGAGGGTAAGAATGTGGAAGCGGCGGGGATAGAAATCCCCGCCCTACATTTATGGAGAGGGCTGGGGTGAGGGCTACCCTTTTCCCCCTCCCCCCTCTGGGGGGAGGCTCGCCTGCAGGCCGGGGTGAGGGGCGGCGCGGTCCCCCTCTCCCTTTTAGGGAGAGGGCTGGGGTGAGGGCTACCATTGATTAAAACGCGGCGGCCCGCGGAGGGGCCGCCCTACGTCATCGCAAGAAACGGAAGCGGCGGGGATTAAAATCCCCGTCTTTGTATTTCTCGGTTTTGTTGTGTTATTCCACCTAATAGAGTTGAATATCCGCCACAACCGGTCCCTGTAGTGGGTACGAAAATAACGTGTAGCCGGTTCCCAAGTCGTTCGTGGCATCCACCATGCCGTCCCACCCGACCTCCCACTCGTCGCCGAGATGAAACTCGTAGTATCCATAGGCATCCGTGCTCACACCGTTGATGGATTCCCACTCTTGCTCCTCCGGCTCTTTCTTGAACACAAACACGGCTGTTCCCGGCTGTGGGATCATGCCTTTGTAAACGTGGCCGCAAACCTTATCCGCGTCATTGGCCAGGGGGCTTGCCTCGTCCGTCGAGAAGGCGTCGGAGCAGGCGACCAGGGCGATGACGCCGGCGGCGAGTGCGGCGAGGAGCACTATGTACAGCGTTTTCATCACGTTCTCCTTTTGTGGTGTGAATTGCACTTTCGTGGAATCCCGAGGATTTATTAGCCCAAACTTTCGTGGTTGTCAAGAGCCGGTTGCGGTTAAATGTGACTTTTTTAAAAAAATTCCATCTAAGCCTTGACGCCCGGTTATTTTCGGGTTAGATTAGTTATGTTGAGAAAAAGTGAAAAAGGTGGTGGTGTCATGAACGCGCTTCACTCAACGGTAATCCTGCTGTTCCTGGCCTCATTCTCCTCGGCCGGTGAGTGGCATATAGAGGCTGTGGACCCATCGACAACGGTGGACGTGGGCGCTTTTTCCTCCCTTGCACTGGATTCCAATGGTTATCCTCATATCTCATATTTCGATATTACTAATCTTGATCTCAAATACGCCCGGTGGAACGGTAGCTCTTGGCAGATAGAGACCGTTGACTCGGCTGGAGAAGTAGGCACGTACACTTCTCTGGAGCTGGATTCCTCCGGTTATCCCCGTATCTCGTATTACGACCACACCAACTGTACTCTTAAATACGCCCGGTGGGACGGCGATGTGTGGAGGATAGAGACCGTGGACTCGGTGGAAGATATAGGCTTTGGTACCTCTCTCGCGCTGGATGATTTAGGTTACCCACATATCTCATATGTCTTCAGAATGGATGAAGATTTAAAATACGCTTTCTGGGATGGCTCCAGGTGGCGAATTGAGACTGTTGACTCGGAAGGTAGGGTAGGCAGCTTCAACTCTCTGGAGCTGGATTCCTCCAATTATCCTCATATATCGTATTGCGATAATATAGAGTTTAAAATAAGTCATTTGAAGTACGCCCGCTGGGACGGCGAAGGTTGGCGGATAGAAATCGTGGATTCAGACGGAAGCGCGGGAGGCTTCACATATCTGGCACTAGATTCCAACGAATACCCCCATATCTCGTATGTTGAAGGCAATGATTGGGACTTGAAATACGCCCGCTGGGACGGCTCCGCCTGGCGGTTAGAGACCGTGGACTCAGAGGGTAGCGTGGGTCTGTACACCTCCCTGGCGATTGATTCCAACGACTACCCCCACATCTCATATGGTGACCTTATAGGTTACCCGAATTATAATTTGAAATACGCCCACTGGGACGGCGCCGAATGGCGGATAGAGACCGTGGATTCAGAGGGGAACGTTGGCCAGTTCACCTCTATAGTGCTTGATACCTTCGATTATCCGCATATCTCGTATTACGATGGCGATAATGGAGACTTGAAGTATGCTCGGTACGAACCCAGCCGTTTTCACCTGCTTAGCCCCGGAAAAGGTGATACGATATACGAATTCCCCTTCACGTTCGACTGGGAGGACCACGATCTCGACGGTCTCGAAAGCTACACCCTTTGGTGGGGGACAGACCCGGACTTTTTAACTTACAACGAGGTCACGGATATTGGCGAGTCGGAGTATACGATAACGGGGGGCATCGAGGACGGGGCGCGCATCTACTGGCGGGTGAAGTCGCTGGACTCGGAGGGCGGAGAGTACTGGGCCGAGGAGCTGGACTGGTACTTCGACGTTGACCTGGGCGGCGGGGTGGACGTTGTTGACTTCGGCGCGGGCGCGACCGACGAGGGCGTTTTGGTCAACTGGCGCCTCTCGGGCGAGGAACCGGCCGGGGTTCGCGTCCTGCGTGGCGACGGCGAGCCGGAGATAATTTCCGGCAACCTGCCCGGCGATTCATCGCGATACCTCGACCGGGACGTGGAGCCCGGCGGGAGTTACGCCTACTGGTTGGAATCCGTCGAGGAGGACGGGACGGTCAGCCGCTTCGGCCCCACGGAGGCGGTTACCATTCCCGGCGAAACGCGCGAGCTCGTTCTGTACGCCGCGTACCCGAACCCGTCGCGGGACGCGGTCAACTTCGTCTACTCCCTGCCCGATGACGGCCGCGTCGTGCTGTCGGTTTACGATTTATCGGGCCGACGGGTGGCTACGTTGATTGACTCGGAGCTGACCGCCGGCCGTCACGAGGTCGCCTGGAACTGCGCGGAAACCCCCTCCGGCGTGTACCTCTACCGCCTGGAGACGAGCGCCGGTTCGCTGACGCGGCGGCTGGTCGTCAGCCGGTAATCTGCACCCCTCTCCCTAACCCGTCGGCGAGCCGCCACCCAGAGGGGGGAGGGGACATGCGGTAGCCCTCACCCTTAGTCCCTCTCCCACAGGGAGAGGGAATATGTAGGGCGGCCCTTCTACGGGCCGCCGTGGAATTATTTCGATATAATTATTGCAATTCGTGGAGCATGTCCGCGAGCTCGCGATCGTTCTTCAGCCGCGGGACCTTGTTCTGCCCCCCCAGTTTCCCCCGCGCCTTCATGAACGCGTAAAAGCTCCCCGGCCGCAAGGCCGTCACCCGCGGCGGCAGGAGGCTGGCGTCGTCGCGGCGGTGCACGGCGTAGTCGGCGTTGAGCTCCCCGAGCCTCTCGTCAATAACCTGTCCGAAGGCCGCGAGGTCGGCGGGCGGCGTCTCGAACTCGATCAGCCACTCGTGGCGCGGCAGCTCCCCGCTTTTTTCCGGGAAGACCGGGGCGGCGGTGAAGTCCAGGACCCGCGCGCCCGTCCGCCCGCAGGCCGTCCGCACCGCCTCCTCGGCCTCCTCCACGATCAGGTGCTCCCCGAAGGCCGACAGGAAATGTTTGGTCCGCCCGGTGACCACGAGCCGGGGCGGGTCGGTGCTGGTGAACCGCACCGTGTCGCCCAGGATGTAGCTGTAAAGCCCGCCGGGGGTGGTCAGGAGAATCGCGTAGTTCACGCCGATTTGAACTTCGGGGAGGGCCAGGCGCGGGGGGTCGTCCTCCTCGATGCGCTCGGCGGGGATGAACTCGTAAAAAATCCCCCCGTCCACTTCCAGCAGCATCCCGTCCTCCATCGCGCCGTCCTGTACGGCCACGAACGCCTCCGAGGCGGGGTAGGTCTCCGCGAAATCCGCCTCCGGGCCGACCGTCCGGCGGAAGAGGTCCATGTATGGATAGACGTTCACCCCGCCCGAGACCAGAAGGCGGAAGCCGGGGTAAATCTCCTTGAGGGTGGCGTCGGGGCGGCCGTGGTCCGCGCGGATTTTGTCCAGCAGCACCAGGACCCAGGAGGGGATACCGGAAATGAAAGTAAGGTTTACCCTCCGGACCATCCGGGCGATGCGGCCAATCTTCTCCTCCCAGTCGCCGATGGCGCCGACGCGGTAGCCGGGGAGGTAGTAGCGGCGGTAGAGGAGCGGCAGGCGGCGGATGGTGAGGGCGGAGAGGTCGCCGGAGTAAACGCCGGGCCCCTCGCGGTTCAGGGTGGTGGTGCCGCCCAGGAAGAGCATCTTCCCCGTGAAGATGCCGAAGTCGCCCCCGCGCCTCCGGACGTGGAAGAAGAGGCTGTCCCGGGCCGCCTTGGAGTTCGACAGCCACAGGCCCCGGGTGAAGGGGATGTACTTGTTGCCGCGCGCCGCGGTGGTGCCGCTGGTCAGGGAGAACTCGCGCACCAGCCCCGGCCAGAGCACCGACCGCTCCCCGGCGAGCATCCGGCCGATGTAGGAATCGTAGGCCTCGTAGGGCGTCGGGGGGACGCGCCGACGGAACTCGGCCAGCGTGAGGTCCGCCGTCAGGCCCCGGTCGCGGCCGAAAGCGGTGACCGATGCGGCCGCCAGGATGCCGGCCAGCGCCTCCTCCTGGAAGCGCCAGGGATCTTTGAGGACCTCGTCCAGCTCGCGCATGCGCCGGTCGTAGGCCCGGCGCAGGATGGAGACCTTGACGTTGTAAATCAGGGACATTCCCGGTGGCTCTCCTAAAAAAACCCCGCCCGTTCAGACGCGGCGGGGGATGTGCGTTTCTTCAGGCCAGGCCGTCGAGGAATTTTTTCAGAATTTTTGAGAACTCCGCGGCCTTCTCCATCATCGCGGCGTGGCCGCACTCGTCGAAGAGGACCAGCTCGGCTCCGGCGATGCCCTCCTTGAACTCGAGGGCCACCTCGAGGGGTGTCACCTCGTCCTGGCGGCCCCAGATCAAAAGCGTCGGGGCGGTGATGCGGTGGAGGTCGGCGCCCATGTGTGTCCGCTTGGCGGCCTTGGCCACCTTCACCAGGCGGAACTTGTTCTTCCGCGAGTCGAGGAAGTTCACCACCTCGTCCACCATGCCGGGTCGGATGGTCTTCTCGTCGTAGAAGACCTGGGCGACGCGGCTGTAAATCCAGTCGCGGCCGGGGCTGGTGGGCAGGCCCTGCTCGTAGCCCCGCTCGAGGAGACCCGAGGAACCTGAAAGAACTAGCGCCTGCACACGGTCCGGGTGGTGGCAGGCCAGGTAGAGCGCGATGTGCCCGCCCAGGGAGTTCCCGACGAACACCGCCCGGTCGAAGCCGGCCCAGTCCAGGTACTCCAGCGCGTAGCGGGAGAGGCCCTCGACGGACGGGTCGTCCCACTTCGGGTCGAAGATGGGGAGCTCCAGGACGACCATGCGGTGGGAGCGGGAGAGGTTCTCGACCTGGTGGAGCCAGTTGTCCGGGGAGCCGAACATGCCGTGGAGCATGACGACCGGCGGACCCTCGCCCCTCTCGACGCGGGGGTAGGCGCCTTCGGAGAGCTTGAGGATCATGCGTTACCTTCGGTTGGCCGTCGCTCGGGGACCGGCGGGCTTGTCCGGCGGGGGAGCGGTCTGCTCCGGCCGGTTCAGCGGCCCGTCAAGGCGCCGGGTAACTCGGGCGCCGCCCCCGTTCCTTTCGCAAAGGGGGGTTCGACGGCGGGGTGCGTGGCTGCGAGAAAAAGTATAGACCCGACCACCGGCAGGGTCAAGTCGGGGCCCCAAGAGATTGCCGATTGCCAAGACGTAGGGCGGGTGTTTACACCCGCCCGTGATTCTATCCCCTCGCCGTGCCCTGAAATGTAGGGCGGGGATTTTAATCCCCGCCGCGTTAACGTTCCCGGCCCCGACCCTCACCCTAGCCCGTAGGCGCGCCTCTCCCTAAAAGGGAGAGGGGATATGCGGCAGCACTCACCCCTGACCTGTCGGCGCGCCGCTCCCTAGAAGGGAGATAGGGGGCCGCTGCACCCCTCACCCTAACCCTCTCCCCAAAGGGGAGAGGGGACATGCGGGCGACCGTGGACGGTCGCCCCTACGATGGTGATGCACGATAAACGACTCACCACGGATTTCCCCCAAATGTAGGGCGGGGATTTTATTCCCCGCCTTTTTACCCCTCACCCTAACCCTCCCCCCAGAGGGGGGAGGGGACCGCTACGGGGGGGGGGGGCGGGGGGCGCGCCCCCCGCCCCGGGGGCGGGCGGGGGCGGGCGCCCGCCGCGCCGCGCCGCCCCGCCCCCCCCGCGCCAGGCGCGGGAGGA
>Ga0315289_10000503_pt1 | contig 60120 bp, 41 predicted proteins | sample YL17G11_40_MG_FD_203452 | JGI IMG/M metagenome (GOLD analysis project Ga0315289, IMG submission 203452) | Sediment microbial communities from Yellowstone Lake, YNP, Wyoming, USA - YL17G11_40 | ecosystem: Environmental > Aquatic > Freshwater > Lake > Sediment | place: USA: Wyoming | collected... | reverse complement strand
CACATAGTAGAAGTAGCCACGTCAGAGGGAGGCCATGGCGAAATGGAGCTCGACGAGGAGAGTGCCGAAAGGGAGAAGCCCCGCCGCGGCAAACAGCGCGGGCCCCGACGACGCCCAGCGCGCGGGCGGGACGCGGCGCGGGATTTGGTTTGTGCGGGTGGGGGGGTCGGGCGGCGGCGCCCGCGCGGCGGCCGCGCCGCCCGCAAACGCGAGCGGGATCGACACCGCGAGGTAGAGCGCCGCGACGCTGAAAAAGGCGGCCGCCGGGATGGCGCCACTCGACCCCGATCTCGCGAGCAGCACGTTGAGGGCGGCGAGGACGGCCAGCGCGAGCGCGGGGTAGTGCGCCGCCGCGCGCCACGCGACTGCAGGCCACCCCGCCGCCCCGCGCTGCATGCGGGCCCACACGCGCACGCCCGCGTAGCCGGCGGCGGCGGCCAGGGCGATGTAGGCGGCCAGGAGGCCTGTGACGAGCGCCCCGCGCGACGCGGGCGACAAAAACCCCGCCGCGGCGGCCGCCAGCGTGGCCGCCGTCGCGGCCAAAATCTGGACCCCCGCCCCCACCCGCGCCGCTAGCGTGGCCGCGCCCGGCGGCGGCCGAAACGCGTCGCCCGCGACCGCCTTCCACCCGCCGTCGTCGCCGCCGTCTTTGTCGCCCTCCCCGCCCAGCACGGCTTCGTACCGCGCCAGGTCGCGGCGCACGGTGCGCGCCATGATCCAGGCGACGAGCGACGAGGTGACGAGGACGACGGCGAGGGAGTTCAGGATGGAGAGCCAGTGCACGGACCCCGCGCCGCCGGGCGCGCGCAGGTACGCGTCCCACCGCGTCGCCCACGTGATCGCGCTCTCCTCCCAAAACACGTCGTACGTGTACGCGACGCGGGCGCCGGGGGCGACGAGCTGGGGCGGGGGCATCGCGCCGCCGCCGTCGGCGCACGGCGTGTCGGTGATCGGGTCGCCCGGGGACCGCGCGATCGAGCACGCGAGCACCTCAAACCCGACAATCATGAACGAATCGTCGTCCGCGCGCTCGTCGCCCGCGTCGGCAAGCAGGCGCCGCACGCCCGCCTCGACCGCGGCGAGTGCCGCGTCGGCCGCCGCGGCGCGCTTGCGCCGCAGCAACGCGGCCGTCTGGCGGTGGACGAGCACCTTGAACATGAGGTGGTTGTTGATGTAGCTAAAAGAGGGGAGAAAGGGAAAGGGAGGCGTCGAGGCGGGAAACTCTGCGGGCGCGCGGCCTCCCCTTCCTCCTCTCTCTCTCTCACCGCCCGCCGTCCGCGTCAACAAACCCCAGCTCCACCCCCGGCAGCACGCTGTCATCGCCCGCCTCCAGGTCGTACGTGGTGACGGGGAGGTTGTCCAGGATGAGGCGCACGCGATAGCGCGCGTCGACGCGCGCGGCGAGCGCGGACGCGGACTCGTCCGTCAGCGGGTCTGCGAACCCGCTCCCCGGGCACGCGCGCCGCGTCTTCTCTTCCACGAGCGTCGTCAGGTTGTAGGGCGAGTTGTGGATGCGCGCGCCGGAGAGCAACAGCCCCGGGTTTGCGCCGCGCGGCGCGCGCACGCCCTCGGGCGGCTTGCAAAAGGGGAGGGAGTAGTAGTCGTAGGGGAGCTCGGTCTCGTCCGACACGAGGGAGTTGACCTCGACTGAAGGAGAGAAGAGGGAGAGGGGGAGGGGATGGGGTCACGGCGCGGCGCGCCGCGCGCCGCCGCGCCCACCATCCCCACCACTCACTCTGCACGGGGTCGCCCTTGTAAAACTCGCGGGGATAGGTGCCAGGGAGATAATAAGCGGAGACGCTTTGCGGCGCGGCCACCGTCGCGGCAGCAACCGCGGCCGCCACGAGGAGCGCGGCGCGCATCGCGGGGGAGCGGGCGGGGCCGGCGACCGCGGCGCGCGCAGGGGGGTCTTGGAGAGTGAGCTCGCTCAGGCGCACTCCTCTGCAATGGCGTCGCCCGCGGCGTCGCTGCCGCTGCTCCTCGCGCCTTGGGCTGCGCCGCCCAAGGTCCCGCCACTGGAGCTGGACTTTGTGCGCGAGCTGCGCGACCGCGTCGCCGGCGAACCGTCGTCCGACGCCGCTGTCGCCGCCCGCGCCTTTGCCCGCGCCCTGACCGAGGCGCGCGCCGCCCTGCTCAAAGCGTTGCGCGGCGACGGCGGCGACGGGGCGGGCGTGGAGGAGGCCGAGGGCGCGTACCTGGCCCTGCTCGCCGGCGCGACCGGCGGCGGCGGTGGCGGCGCGCCTGCGGCCCCGTCCGCGCCCGCGCCCGACGCCGCGGACGCGGCCGAGCGCGGCGAGTCGGCGGCGACAAGCGACGCCCGCCTGCGGCGCGCGCTGAGGTTTGCTTGGCCTGACGTCGTTGCCCTCCCCTCCTCCCCCTCCGCCCCCGCCGCCGACCGCGCCGTGGCCGACGCCTGGTTTGAGGCCGCCAGCGTGCGACTGGCGTGCGCGGGGTGGCGGGCGCGGGCGGCGGGACGCGCCGCGGCGGGCGCCGGCGCCGACGCCGACGCGCTGCTGGTCGCCCACAAGCTGCTGCGCGCCGCGGCCGGCGACGCGGCCGCCGCGGTGGCCGTGTGCGAGACCAAGCTGGACGCGGCGGCTGCGGTGCTCGACACGTCCCCGGCCGCCGCGCGCTGCGTCGCCGCGCTCGCGCTCGCCGACGCGCAAGCCATCACTGCCTCCCGCGCCCTGGCCAAGGGCAACGCACCGTCGCTCATCGCGGCGCTGGCGGCCGACGCCGCGGACCAGTATGGCGCGGCGGCGGCGGCGGCGGCCAACGCGGGGGCGGCGGGCGCTGCGGCGCACGCGCGGCAGCGGGCCGACGCGCTGCGCTGCGTAGCCTACGTCTCTGCCTCCACGGCGGCCCTGGCCGACGGCAAAGGCGGCGACGCGGTCGCTCTGGCGGGTGCGGCGACGGCGGCGGCTGGCGCGGCCGCGCGCGCGGCCGCCGCGGCCGAGCGCGCGCTCCCGCGCGGCCCCGCGCGCGACGCCGCCCGCGACGAGGCCGCTCCGCTCAACGCCTGGCTGGCTGCCACCGCCACAGAGGCGGCGCGCACGGCGGCGAAAGAGAACGGGGCGGTCTTCTTTCAAGTTGTCCCGTCGCGCGCGCCCGACCTCCCCGCGCCGCGCCGCCTGGCAGAGGCCATCCCGGCGCCCACACCAACGCCGCCCCCCGCCCAGGCGGGCGTCGTGGCGGCCGGCTTTGTGCCGGCGCCGCCGGGCGACGGCGGCGGCGGCGGCGGCGGCGGCGCGCCGTCGACCTGCGGCCGCTGGGCCCTCGTCGCCCTCGCCCTCCCCCTCTTGCTCGCCGTGTCCCTCCTGTCGGCCCTCGTCTGGATAATGCTCCTCCCTTTAAAAGTGTGCTGCTGCCCCGTGGGGTGCGCCGCGGGCGCGGTGTGGGCCGTGGTCGAGTGGGGGCTCAAAGCGCCAGCGCGCGCCCTGCTCTACGCGTCGGGCAAGCCGTGGAAGCCGCAGGGGGGGGAGGAGAAGGAGGACATGGAGAAAGGAGGGCCCCGGGCGGAGGAGAAGGAGGAAAATTAGGCGCCGGGAGGCGCCAAGGAGGAGGGCGGCGCGCAACAGAAAAACTAAAACCCTCCCTCACTCTTTCCGCCGCGGCACGTTGGGCCCGCGCGCCCCCGCCAGATCGACCGGCGCCAACCCCGACAGCGCGCGGTCGACCGCGTGCTCGGGCTCGGCGCGGCGCTCGTAGTCGACGTGCACAAACGCGCGCTCGACTTCCGGCACCGCCTCCAGCTTGTGCTGCAGCGCCAGCGCCAGGTCGTGCGACGCGCGCACCGTCATGGCGGGCGGGAGCACGACTTCGGCTTCCACGATGAGGCGCTCGCCCCAGTGAAACGCGCGGAGCGCGTCGACCGCGAGCGCGGAATGGTGGGACGCGCAGACCGCTTCGAGCGCGGCGAGCACGGCGGGGTCGGCGGCGCGGCCCACGATCTTGTCGACTGGGGGGGTGGGAGGCGGGAGGGAGGGTGGGTGGCGGGAGGGAGGGCGGGTGGCGGGGCGGGGCGCGGGGGGGCAACACACAAGCGCCGTTCCTCCCACCTTGCCGCTTGAACACGCGCGACCACACGCTCAGGATGAAGGCGGAGAGCAAACAGGCCGTGACCGGGTCGGCCCACCAGCGCGCGGGGTCGGCGGCGACCGCGCCCGCCGCGAGCGCCGTCAGGTTGGCGACCGCGTCGGTCCGGTGGTCCTCCGCCAGCGCGTCCAGGGCGTCGGCCGTGCCCGCGGGCGCTCGCTTGGACGCGCGCGCGCACCACGCCCACAGACCGGCCTTGGAGAGGGTGGCAGCCGCGAGGATGGCGTACATGACGGGGCCGATCGATAAGACCGGCGGCGCGTGCCGCACAAACCCTTCATACAGGTCCGCGCACGCCTCCCACACCACGAGCAGCGTCGCCCCCACCATAATCCCGGCCGCGGTCAGCACGCCGATGGCTGACATGCGGGCGCGGCCGACGGGGAAGCGCGCGTCGCGCGTTGCGGCACGTGCGGCGGTGGCCGAGAGGACGGCTTGGGACACGATGTCCACCACGGAATCCACGGTGGAAGCCAGCACCGCTTTGGAGCCGGACAGGAAAAAGGCGGCGAGTTTGGCGGCGAGGAGGAGGAGGTTGGCCGCGAGGCTCGCGGCGGCCGCGTGCCGCACCCAGGCCCGGGGGGGCGCCGCGGCGTGTGGGGATCGTTGAAGCGGCATGACCGCCGCTTCAACGTCGTCCAGCAGCGGCTGGCGCGACCCCCACGCGCGGCCGCCGGCGGGCGAGCGCGCGGCGGGCGCGGGCGTTGACCGCGCGCCGGTGTCGTCGACCGGCTCCGCCCTGCTGACCGTCAGGTTGCCGCCGCCCGGCAGCATCGACTCGGACCGCGACCAGGTGCGCGCAGCAGGGACGCCGGCGGTCCAGGTGGCGGCCGCGGGCGGGTCGGCCGCGCGGTCGGTCGACGGCTGCCGCGGCACGGCCCGCGGCGGCGTCGGCGCCGCAGCGGGCGCATCACCATTTCCACGGCCTTCCACACGGGACGCCGCCCTGAACGGGGACGCGTCCGGCGACTTGGGCAGCGGCCTTGGCGGGCGCGACGCGTCCGCGCCCGCGTCCGCGTCAGCGGGCGACCAGCCGCTCTGGGGCGATCGGGGGGGGCTGCCGCCCGCAGCCGCCGGACGAGGCGGCATGGCGAGCGCGGCAGAGAGAGAGTGGGGGCGAGCGGGTCGACGCCGCGCATTGCACTCTCGGGCTTGCGCCCCAGTCGTCGCCGCCTCTCCCATGGGCGCCGGCGACAGCAAGGTGGGTGGACGGCGTCGTGTTTTTGACGCGGCGGGCCGGGTCGCCCTGACCCGCACCCCAACCTCCCGTCCCGCCCGCCCCACCGTTCTCAGCCTGACGCGCCGCCGTCGCCCGGCGACGATGCCGGCATCCTGACGGTGCACGCCGCGCCAGACGCCGGCGCTGGTGTCGCCTCCGGCGCGGGCGCGGCCGACCCCGTGCTCGCCGCGCTCGCAGACCTGGACCCGGTGAGAGTGGCGTGGTGGGCTGAGGGGAGTGTCGCAGGAGCGAGGGAGCGCGCGCGTGAGCCGCCCGCGTCCGACGGCCCCTTTTTCGTTCTTCAGGGCGCCCCCCTGCTCGCGCCCCGCGGCGACGCGGCCGACCCCGACTGGGCAGCGCTGCTGGCGTCCATCGGCGGCGACGGCACGCCGTCGGGCGGCGACGGCGCGGGCGCGGCGGCGGCGGTGGCTGCGACCGCGCGCGTTCGCGCGTGGGCGACCCCGTGCGCTGCCGCTGCCGCCCGCGCCCAGACCGCCCTCACGGCCCGACTGGACGGCCTGGATGCGGCGATCGCGGACGCCGCCGCGTCCCTGGCCGCCGGCCGGGACGCGGCGGCGGCCGCGGCGGACGCGGCGCGCGCGCTGGCCGAGGCGCGCGGCGCGCTCGCCGCGCTCGAGCCCCGCCTGGCGAAAGCGCGCGAGGCGGCCGCGGGGCTGGAGCAGCAGTGGAGGAGGCGAGCATGAGTGAGAGCATGCACGCACTGTGACAGGTTGCGAACCAACCCCAACCCCAACCCCAACCCTTGGCGTGCACGCACTGTGACACGCCCTCTGAAGCAGAGCGTTGGCGGCGTGCGTTCCCCTCCTCGCCCCCCCCCTCTCTCTCCCTCTCACAGCCAGGGCGCCCACCCCACGTACATGCGGCACAGCTTGCCCGGGTCGGCCGCGTCGCGCAGCAGGGCGGTGACCTGCGCGCCGACGCCGCGCGCGCCGCCGTCGCCGCCGTCCAGGCCGGCCAGCTTGGCGCGCACGCGCAGCAGGGCGCGCTCAGCGTCCGGGTTGACGGTAGGGGCGGGGGCGCCGTCGGCGTCGGCCGCGCCCGCACCCGCCCCCGGACCCCCCCCCCCGACCGCCGCCGTCGCCTTCCACCGGTAGAGCGGGTCGTGCACCAGGACCTCGACCACGGTCGTCACCGGCTCCCGCGCCCGGCGCAGGACGCCGAGAGTGGCCTCGCACACGCGGCGGAAGGGGCCGTCGGCGCCGGCCGCGCCGAGGCCGTCGACGACGTCGCGCGTGAGCCGGAAGGGGACCAATTCCGGTGTGGGCAACACCGCGCCCTGCTCAAACGCGACGCCCAGGTCGATGTGGACGACGGCAGCGGTGGCGGTGTCGAGCAGGATGTTGTGTGAGTGGCGGTCGCCGAGGCCGGCGACGTAGCCCGCGACCGACGCGACCGCGGCCGACCGCGCGTACGTCGTCCGCGCCGCGTGCCAGGCCGGCGGATTCGGAAACGTCTCCGTGAAGAAATGGCGCAACACGGGCGGAAACGCGGCGCACACGCGGTCAAACGCGGCGCGCAGCGCGTCGGCGGGCGCCGCCTGGAGCTCAGCCGACGCCGCCGCGTGCGTCATGGTGCCCGCCGGCGCCCGTCGCGCGTGCGCGCCGGAGCGGCGGTCGGCGCCGATGAGCCAGGTGGAGAGGGGGGCGGTGCGGTCGACCCACTGGATGACGCCGGCGGACGGCGTAAACGGCACGGCTTTGTACGTCCGCACGTTCAACCCGCGCCCCGCGCACTCCCGGTCCGCCGCCAGCAGCGCGTTGACGAGCGCAAAAAACTGTTGCATGACCGCGTCCTGGCGCAGGTCGTCGTGGCCCGCTTTGACGAGCTCGGCGTGCGCGCCGCCCGCGTCGTCGCGCGCGACGACCTTCTTCGGGCGGTTGATGCCGCCCACGCCCTCGACGAGCGGGCCGAACCCCGCGAATCGGGGGACGTGGGAATAGTCGCGGTCGGGTCGGGGGTCCAAGGGGATCGACGCGACGGGGACGGCGGTGAACTGCGCCGCGGCGCGCGCGAGGTGCGCCGGGAACGGGGCGCCGCCGCCGCCCTCTGGGGGCGGCACCTCGGCGGCGAGTGAGATGTAGACCTCGGCGAGGCCCTGGGTCTGCAGGACCAGGTTGCGGCTGGGAGGGAGGGAGGAGGGTGTTGGGGGCAGCCGCGCCGCCGCGTCGACCCCTCCCTCCTCACACCTCCTCTCTTCTCGCACCTCTCTTCGGACACGCGCCGCACGGCGCTCAATACCTCTTTCGCAGCGTCCACTTTGTCGTAATCCACGCTCGACGCCGGCAGCCCCTCGCGCGCCGCGGCGCCCGCCGCGCGCCGCGCGCGACCGTCGCCCCCGCGCGCGCCGGCTTCTTTGCCGTCCCGGCCGCGGCCGCCGGCTTGTAGAGCAAGGAGCTGCCACAGGGTGTGGTGCGGGTGGTCGGTGGCGAGGCGGACGAGCAGGCGGCGGAGCGCGTCTTGGAAGCCCGACTCGGCGCCAGGCGCGGTGGGCGACGCCGACAGCCGGGACGCCGCCTGGTGCGCCAGCAGCACATATTTGTGCGAGGGAGCGAGCGCCAGGGGGGGTTTGGCGGCGGCCACGACGTCCGCGTCGTCCGGCGCGGCGAGGAAGAGGGCCACGAGCCGGTGCGACGCGTGCAGGTCGTGCCCGTCGGCCGCGCTCAGGGCCATGCCATAGTGCTTGACCGCAGCGACGCGGGACGCGAGGCGGGAGGCGTCGAGGGCGGCGGTGGCTGCATCATCGATCGCCACTTGCCGCGTGAGCAGCGCGACCGCCTGCGCCAACCGCTTCGACTCGGCGTCCAGCGGCCGCCCGGTCTCGTCCACGCGCGCCTGACCCCGGCGCACGCGGTCGTGGTAGAGGGCGGACGTGGCGGCGAGGTTGGCGCGCTTGGCGGCCGTGACGGCGGCGGCCGTCGCCCACTCGGGCGACGCCGCCGCGTCCGCGGCGGCCCGGTGCCGGGAATCCGCGAAAGAGGCGAGCGCGAACAAGGAGGCAGCGATGGCGGCGTGGTCGTTGGCTTCCTGCGCGGCGCAGTGGGCGGCGTCGAGCGCCGACCGCGCGGCGTCGGGGCCGTCGACGCCGGATGTCGCGAGCCAGGTGCCCAGGCGGATGAGGAGGTCAGCGCGCCACGCGGGCGTGGCAGGCGTGGGGGCGGCGTCGGCGGCGGCGAGAAGCGCGCGCGCACGGCGGACGGCGGCGGTCGGCTGGCCCGCGTCCCAAAGGAGTTCGACTTCTTCCCGGCGCCAGGGTGCAGAGGGCGACGCGGCGTCGAGCAGCCAGGCAGGGGCATGGGCGTTGACCGCGCCGTCATCCACGCGCAGCGCGGCGAGCGCGGCGCGCGCGGCAGGCGGCCGCCCCGCGCGCCGCGCCGCGCGCGCGAGCGCGAGCAGGGCGTCGCGCTCACCGGCGACGTCGCCAATGGCGGCCGCGGCCGCACGGCGGGCGGCGAGCAGGGGTTCCAGGGCGGGGAAGCCGCCCGCCGCGTCGGCGGTCGCCTCTCGCGCGGCGGCGGCAGCCGTGGCGGCAGCCGCCGCCCCCCCCCCCACCATTGCCGCCCACCCGTCGTCCACCGCGGCCAGCACCTGCAGCTGCGTCACCGCGGGCACGACTCCGGCCGCGGTGCGCGCCTCGCCCGACGCGGCTAGAGCGCGCGCGGCGGCGGACCGCGCGGCGTCGAGCGACGCGCTGCCGGCGTCAGCCGCGCCGTCTTGCAGCGATTCGAGGCAGGCGCAGACAGATGCGTTGAAAGAGGAGAGAGTGGTGGTCTCGGCGGCGCTCCCACCTCCACCACCCCTCCAGCGCCCCATCCGCCACGCTGCCTCGGCGCGCGCGTCGGCCAGCTCGGGCGACGGCGATGCGCGAAGCAGGTCTTCCGCCGCGGCGAGTGCAGCGGCGGGGCAGCCCAGGCGGAGCAGGGCGGCAGGCAGGGCGCGCGCACCGCGCACGCCGCGCGCGGCTGCTGCGTCGCGCGCCGCCGCGACGTCCGCCCAACGGCCTTCCTGGCCGAGGACCGTCAGTTGGGCGTCGGCATCCGCGCCGGCCTCTTCCGCGGCCCAATACAGGGCATCGCGGTCGCCGGCGGCCTCGGTGGCGGCCAAGAGCACCGGCGCGAGCGCCGCGCGCGGCGCGCCGCCGCCCGCGTCAGGCCCTATCGCCGCTTCCGCGTAAAACAGGGCCGTCAGGGGCGCCCCACAGCGCAGCGCGGCGGCCGCGACGTCGGACGCGGGCACGTCGAGCCAGTGGGGCGAGAGCCAGGCCCGCGCGTCGGTCAGGGGCGGGTCGGGTGCGCGCACTGTGCGCCCGCTCCCAGCGCGCGGCGCTGGCGCAGCCACAAACGCTGCTTCGCGCAGAGCGTGCAGGTGGTCCAGACAGGCCAGCATGGCGCGCACGGCGGCGGGGCGGGCGCCGGGGTCGAGCAGCGCGGCGAGCACGCCGGCCGAGTGAGCGGTGCGGGCGCCGGCGTCCTCCTCTGGCACGGCGCCGTCGGCCAGCGCATGCGGGAGGATAAGGTCGGCGGTCGCGCGGTCGACGGCGGCGAGGGGGGCGACCGCACGCAGTGCGGGGGAACGCGCCGCCGCCGCGAGCGCCGACGCGACGCGCCGCGCCCACGCGCTCGGCGACCGCCCAGTGGGCGCCCACAGGGCGATGGAGTCGTGTGGAAGCGGCACGCGGGGCGGCGGCGCGCGTCTGGGGGCCTGGGTGGTGGCGACGCCCGCGCGCGCGGGGGCTGCGTAGGGCGCCGCCCGCGCCCGCACGACCGCCGGCGCCCGCTCCAGCGCCGCCGCGCCCTCGTCCAACCCAGCCAACATTTCCAGCGCGTCCTGGGCAGCGGCGACAACCGCAGGCCGCCGCCCGAGCGCGGCGTCGACCGCGCGCGCGAGCCCGGCGTCGATCCACCCGCCGCGCGCCCCGGCCGGCGCCGCGTCCCTGCCGCACCCCACGTCGGCCATGACGGCGGCCAAGAGCTGGGCGACGGGGCCGCCCGCGCGCGCGGCGCCGACGAGGCGCCACGCGGCTGCGCGCGCGGCGGCCGCGCCGCGCACAAGTGCGCCGGGGTCGGCCCTCAACGCCGCCCGCACCGCGTCCGCCGCGGCCGCGAGCGCGGGGGGCGACATGGCGCCGGCGCGGGCGGCGAGGCGGGCGAGGTCGGCGACGGGGTCGGGGGGTGAGGCCGCGCGCGCGGCCGCGACGGCCGCCGCCGCGGCCGCGAGCGCCTCTGGCAGCGGGTCGGCAGCCGCCAGGATGGTCTGCGGCAGGGCGGCGGCCAGCTTGGCGACCGAGTCGGCCAACAGGGCGTCGGCGCCGGCGTCGCGCCCGCCCCCCCCGCCGTCTCCCCCGCGCGCGCAGTCGCCCGCGGCGGCCAGCAGCGCGGGCCCCGCGTCCGGGTCGGCCAGCGCGTCGCGCCCGCCGTCGGTCGCGACCGCGGCGTCGACCGCGTCGGCGAGCAGGGACGCGGCGGCGCGCACGACGGGCGCGCCGCCCGCGCGCGCGGCGGCGAGCGCGTGCGCGGCGACCGCCCGGAAAGGGGTCGCCGTCGCGGCTCGATCGCCCAGCGCGTCCAACGTCGCACGCGCCACGCCCAGAGCGGCCAGGCGGTGGTCATCGCTGGCGGCGCGCGCGAGCGCGGCGTCGGCGGCCGCGAGCGCACGCAGCGGCGCGGGGCCCGCCAGCTCGTCGCTCGCGTTGGCTTGTGCTAGCAGGGCGCGCACGGCGGCAGCAGCCGTTGAGGGCGACAGTGAAGGCGGGGGAGGGTCGGCGCCGGCGGGTCTGCGCGCGTCGGCGCGCGCGAGCACGGCCGCGACAGCGGCCGGCAGCGTCGCCTGAAACAAAGCATCCCGCGCATCCACGTCCGGGATCCAGGACCCCACCGCGCCCGCATTGATCCAGACGATGATGGGGTCGTTGTTGGGGCCGACGCCAAAGAGGGAGGAAGAGGGCATGACTGTGGCGACGATTTGCGCAAAGTGCGACCGCAGTAAAGCCCCCACGTCGACCTCGAGCAGCCCAGCAAGCGCGCTCAGCTGTACATCCCCCACGGGCCCCGCAGTCGCGAGCGCGGGGACGAGGTGGGGCGCGGCGGCGGTCAGCAGCGCGCGCGGCCGCGCGAGCGCGCAGCCGACCGCGGGCGCGGCCAGGTCCAGGAAGCGGACGGGGGTCGTGCCGTCGGAGTGAACCCAGTCGTAGGCGAGGCGGGGGAGGGTGGCGGCGACGAGGGCGGCGCGGGAAGCGTAGCCGACGGCCGCCGCGCCCGCGCGCAGCGCGCCGGCAAACGCGCGCCCCTTGCCCGGATCGGCCTCGCCCGGGCGCGCCGCCAGCGACGCCGCGCGCAGCGCGAGCAGCATGCAGCGCCGCTCCGCCGCGGGGGCGAGCGGCAGGGCGGCCGCGAGCAGGGCGGCGCCCGCGGCGTCGGCGACCGGGTTGGCCGCGGCTTCCAGCGCGGCCCACACCGCGTCGGCGTCCACAAACGAGGTCAGCATGGACGCCGCCGCGGGGGCTGAAGCCGCGCACGCGCGCGCGTTGACGTCGCCGGCGGCGGCGGTCAAGGCGTCGACCGCGGCCTGGACGTCGGCGTCGGGCCACGCGCGCGCGCCGCCGGAGCGCAAAGCCGCGGCGACCGCGGCCGCCACCGCGGCCCGCGCGCGCCAGGGGGTGCCAGGGTCGTTCGCGACGCCGATGCGGGGGACGGCGGCGGCGTCGGCGGTGGCGAGGGTGGCGAGGAGGGCGCGGGTCGGGTCGAGGAGCGCGTCGGCGGTCGCGCCGCTCGCGCCGCAGGCGTGCGCCAGAGCGCGCACCGCGGTCGCGGCCGCGATCAGGACGGTCGGCGCACACGGCACCGCGCGCTTGGAGCGCGCGCGCGAGAGCGCGGCCTGCGAGGGGAGCAAACCGCCACTCGTGGCCAACGCGGCTGCCGCCGCGTCGCGCGCGGGCGCGCACCCGGCGCCCGCCGCCACAACGAGCGCGTCCACCATGGCGACCGCCAGCCAGGGCGGCGATGGCGCGTCCGCGTCGCGCGCGGCGGCCCAGGCGGGGAGCAGCGCGCCGCCAGCGGCCGACGGCGCGACGCGCGCCACGGCCCCAAGCGCGGCCGCCGCTCGTCCGCGCACCGCCGCCGCCAGCGCGGGGGCGGACCGGTGGGCGGCCATGGGGCGGGCGTCGTCGGCGTCGAGCTCATCGTCAAAGAGGAGGGCGCCGTCGTCGCCGGCGGCGTTGGCGCCGCCGTCGCGCGCGCCGGCCGCCGCCGCCGCGTCGTCCGCGTCGACCGCCAGCCGGCGCAGCTCGCGAATGGTGGCGCGCAGCTCGGGCGCGGTGGCCCGGGCGAGGGCGCCGGGCGGGCCGGTGGCGGTGCCGGCGAGCGCGGTCATCGCCGCGGCGAGCGCAGCAAAAAGGGACGCGTCGCCGTTGGACGCCTGCCCACCTCCTGTCGCCGCGGGCGCGCCGCCACGCGAGACGGCGCGCGTGACGGCGGTCCCGGCGTCGGCGGCGGCTCTGGCGACGTCGGCGGCGACGAGCGCGGTGCGAGGTGCGGCGGCGTCGAGCCCGCGCGCGACGACCGCCGCCGCGTGGACGGAGGCGATAAGGGCATCGTCCGCGCTGCATTCTTCGAGGCCGGGGCTGGTCGCTCTGGCGTCGGGAGCGGCAGGGGTGGCGCCGCCGGCCGCCGCAGCGTCGTCGTCGTCGGCGGCGGCTTCCGCCGCCTCGCGCGCCGAGCGCAGCATGGCAGTCGTGGCGGCAGCCACCGCTTCCACCAGGCTTTCCTCCTCGGACGCGGGCGGCGCCGGCGGCGCCGGCGTCGGGTGGGGCACGGCGCGCGCGCGCGCCGCGCGCGCCGCCGCGTCGAGTGCGGCGGCCGCGTGCGGCTGCTCGTCCGCCCGGGGCGGCAGCCACGCGTGCAGGGCGTCCAGTTCGGCGTCGGCTCCGGACGCGGGGGGCGGACGGCGCCCCAGGAGCGCCAGCGCGGCCGCCGCGGCGAGGCCGGGCGCCCCCGCGACGGTCGCCGGGTCGAGGAGAGCGGCCACCAGCCCCGCCCGCGCGGCCAGCGGCGAGGGCGGACCCAGGAACGGCCCTGCACCCGCCGCCAGGGCGGCCAGGGCGGCGGGCGGGATGGGGGCGGTCGCGGCGGCCAGCGCGGGCGCGGGCGGCGCGTCCGACCGCGCGCCCGCCGCGCGGCCCGCGCCCGCCACAGCCGCGAGCGCCAGCCACGCGCCCGCCCGCAGCGCGTGCGGCGCCGCGTCGGCGACAGCCCAGGCCGCGGCCCAGTCGGCGAGGGTGGACCAGGCGGCGGCCAGGGTGGCGGAGCGCGGGGGCGGCGCGCGCGGCGGTTCCCGCGCGAGCACCGCGTCGTCGTCGCTCGACGCCGCGCCGTCGCTCTCGCCGCTGTCGTCCCCGTCCGCGTCCGGGCGGCTCACCGGCCAACAGCGGGCCAGGTCGGCCGTGAGGCGCAGGAGCCAGCCGGCGGCAGCGGCGTCGCGCGGCGGCGGCGCGGGCGCGCCGTGCGCTGGGGCGCGCGCGCGCGCTGCCGCCGAGGACGCCGCGAGCAGCAGCGCGGCTGCGGGGCGCAGGCGGGCGCGCCCACGCGTCGCCAGCGTGGCGGCGGCGACGGGCGCCCAGCGCGCGGGGTCGGCCTCGACGAGAGCGGAAAGAGGGGGGCGCGCCGCGTCGGCCCGAAGGCGCTTGGGCTCGCGCGCGTCCGGGGACCGCTCGGGCTCCTCGTCGCCGCGGCCGAGCCCCGCAACAGCGACATCGAGCTCCAGGTCGGCCGCCAGCCGCAGCAGGGGCTCGAGCGCGGGTTCGAGCGCCGGCGCGACGGCGCGCGCACGCCGCCCGCCCCGCGCGGCCGCGCCCCACGCAAAGCCCGAGCCGGCAATCACGCCCCTCACCAAGGCACGCATGGCGAGCAGGCCGGCGTCGTCGCCGGCGAGGCCGCCGGCGGCCAAGAGGGCGGCTGCGTACGACACCCCCGCGTCGCGCGGCGCGCGCGTGTTGGGCGCGGCGCTCAGCGCCGCACCCAGCGCGGGCGCGGCCGCGCCATGCAGGGAAGATATGGCTCCGGCGTCCAGGTCGGGCCCTTCGCGCTCCAGGAAAGCTGCCGCCGCTGCGAGCAGCGGCGCGACCGTGCGCGCGTCGGCCGCGTCGCCCGTCGCGGCCCGCAGCGCGCGCTTGAGGCCACCTGCGACAACGGGACGCGGGCGGGGGCCGACATCGGCCGGTGCGGCTCGCAGGAGCAGGGCGAGCGTCGTCGCGGCGGTCGCCGGGTCGGCGTCCGCCCCGGTCAGCCCTCGCGCCGCCCACTCGATCAGGTCTTGAAACGCGCCCGCGGGCGTGGCGGCGCAATAGTCGGCTCGGAGGAGGAGGGCCGTGCGCAGCGTGACCCCATACTCGGTGGCGACGGGCGCCGTGCCGTCGTGCGCGCGCAGCACGTCCCGCACGTGCACCAACAACCCGCCCGCCGCCCGGTCCAGCGCCCCAGTCGTGCCGGGCCAGCGGGCGGGCGCGTCGGCGGCCTCGAGGAAGGTGCGCAACGCTTTGGACGTCGCCGCGTCGGGCGGGCGCGCGCGGGGGGCGCCGCCGGGCACGATTTCCGCGGCCAGGGCGCGCAGCAGGGCGCGCAAAAGGCCGGGCCAGGTGTTGGCTGCAAGGAGGAAGGGGCGTCGTGGGGGTGGAGGAGGGTGGCGGCGTCGCCGTAACCCCTCTCTCCTCTCTCTCTCTCTCTTCTCACCCGTCGCCCGCTGGTCCGGCCGCAGCGCCAGAGTCGCCGCGTCCAAGTCGGCCAGGAAGGAGGGGACGGCGACCGAGGCGAGGAGCTGCTTGATGGCGTCCTGTGGAGAGGGGGGGGCGCATTTTTTTAGGTGGGAGCGCCCGCACCGGCGTCGGCGCCCCATCTCGGTCATCCTGGGGCGGCGCGCGGCGCGCGGGCGGCGGCGGGCGCTGCGCGCCTGGCCATCGCGCCCCCCCCTCTCTCTCACCTTGCGCCGGCCGACCGTGTCAGCGAGCAGGCCATCGACCAGCATCTGCAGGGCGCCATCGTCCATCGCCGAGGGGGCGGCGGACGCCATCGGAGAAGAAAAAGGAAGGGGACGACCGGCAAGTCGGCGCTCTCGCTCTACTCGGGCGCAGGGCCCGACAGAGCGGCAGCGGCGGTGACGCGCATGCTGGCGCGCGCGGGCCGGGTCGAGGAGAGCGGTGTGACGCCCGCAGCAGCGCGCGCGTCGGCGTCGGGTCACACTCTCGCCGGCCGCCGTCCCGGGGCCGCTCCCCGCCGCGGGAGCCCCGTGAGCGTCGCACTATGTCGGCCGAGGGCGCGGCCGCGGCCGCGGTGGCGGCTCCGGTGCTCGCGGCGCCGCCTGTCCCTCCCCCTGCCCCACCGCCCGCCGAGCGCACGCTGGTCACGCGTTCGGACCGTGGACATGTCGACATCACGCAGACGTCATTTTCCAAGGTGCGGGCGGGGGCGGCTGCCGGCGTGGGCGTGGGCGGGCGCGGTCGGGCGGTCGCCCGTGCCATGTCCGGCCGCGTCGGCGCGCCCGCGCGCATTTGCGGCCACTGTGGCCACGAGGCCATGGAAACGGTCCATCGAGAGCTCATGAGCGCGCGCGCGGCGCGCGGGTGCGGCTGCGAGCGCGCCCGCGGTGGTCGCCGCATGCCGGCACCGCCCGTGCCCGCGGGCGCGTCCACCGCCGCCCGCGCCCTCCGCGCGCGCCGCCGACACATTTTACGACGTCGGGCTTGCGACACGTCGGACGGGCAGGCGTGACAAGGCGCCGCCGGCCGCGCGCCGGCCGCGCCGCTCGTCCGAGCCCGACCGCTTCCCGCCCCACCACGTTCCCTCCCCTTCCCATCCTCCCCAGAAAGTGCCCACGACGTCGGTCGCCCCCTCGTTCAAGCTCACCCTCCCCTCAGCCTTTATCACCGCCCACCTAGCCCACCTGGTCGACACCGACTTTGAGCTCGTCTCGGCGGCCGACCCCGCGTGCGCGTGGGAGTGCGCCGTGCTGCGCCGGCGCAACAAGGACAAACATGAGTACACGCTACAGGGGTGGAAAGCGTTTGCGCTGGCGCACGGGGTGGCGCCGGTGAGGAGAGGAGGGGAGGTAGTAGGGGTCGTGGGCGCGCACTCGACCTCTCCGCCCATCCTCCCTTTCTCTTACCCCAGGGCGACCGCATCGTGTTTGAGAAGATGGCCGACCCCGGGAGGCTGCTGGCGACTATCATTCCGCGCGCCGTCCACCGCGCGCGCGCGGCGGCGGCCGCAGCCGCCGCGGCCGCCGCCCTCCCAGCCGGCGCTCCCCCCGCCCCACTCCCTCCTGCTTCCTCCACCGAGACGCCCGGCTCCGGCGGCGTCGGCTCGGGCGGCGTCGCGGGGTCGGGCGGCGGCGTGGGCAGCGGCGGCATCGGCGGCAGCGGGTCGCCCAAAAAGGCGGCGGCGCGGGCCAAGCGGGCCGTCGCCCTGCCCGACGGCGAAGCTGAATCGGCTCCGGGCGCGGCGGCGATGCTGCAGCCGGGCGCGGCGTCGCCGCCGGACACTGCGGCGCTGGCCGCCGCGCCGCCCCCCCAGGGCCCGGCGTCGCCGCCGGCCCCTTTGGAGACGCCGCCCGCGACCGACGCCTCGCCCCGCGCCTGGGGCCGTGCCTGGGACGCGGCCACCACGTCCGGGTCGCCGCCCCGCTTCGCGGCGGCCGCCACGCGTAAGCGATCCGCGCGTGCGCCGCTCGCGCCGCCGCCCCGCCGCGGTCCGGCCGCCGGCATGGCCCTCCTCGCCGCCGCCGCCGCCGCACCTACCCCGTCCTCACTCACTCCCGTGCTGGCGGCGGCGGCGGCGGTCATCGAGGCGCAGACGACGCGCGGCGTCGCGGCGGTCGCAGGGTTGCTCTCGGTTGCCGACCGCCTGCCCGCGCCCCTGGCCGCCGACCTGCGCGCGCACGCAGACGCGCTGCTGGACGCGGCGCACGAGCTGCGCGCGCTGCCGCGCGCGTGGCGCGCGGTCGGTGGCGGCGGCGGCGCATGAGGCAAAGGGCCCTGCGCTCACCCAACCACCCAACCAACCTGCTGAATACCCACACACCACCACACAAACCCAATGGCGGGGAAGCGCCGGCCGGCGCGCGCGCGTCGGCCCCTCCGACGCGCGCACTCCGCCGAGCGCGGTTCCCTGCCCGCCTGCTGTCGAGTGCTCCCGCCCCCCGCAATCTCGCTCACACGCGCGCGTTCGCCGCTGTAAAAAGAACCCAAAACCGTGCCCCACCTGCGCACCTCACCCGGCCGCCGCGCGCGCGAGGAGCGCCTCGAGCGCCGCCGCCTCGTCGCCCCCCGCCGCTTCCAGCGCTGCCGCGGCGACTCCCGCCTCAAACCCCATGTCGCACAGGCGTGCGTGCGCGGGCGACCCGGCGCCGCCCGCGGCCGCCGCGCGCGTCGCGTGCGCGGTTGTCCACCGTTGCGCCGTGGCCGCCCACGCCGCCCCGTCGGAGATGTACTGCCGCGCCACGACCGCGTCCTGGGGGTCGCTCGCCTCGGGCGACGCGAGCAGGGACTGCAGGGAGAGGAGCGCGGTTTTCAGGGTGAGCGCGGGCGACCACGCGTCTTTGAGCACATCCAAACAGATGGCGCCGGAAGCGGACGAGATGTTGGGGTGCCACACCTTGGTCGCAAATTTCATTTTTGGGGGGACAAAGGGGTACTGGTCGTCTGAGGACGAGAGGAGGAGGAGAAAAGGGGCTGGGGTCGGGCTTCGCCCCGCGCCCCTGTCCCGCGCCCTCCCTCTTCCCTCCTCTCTCACCGAGCTCGATGTCCACGACAAAGTAGCCGCCCTCGTACGGCGTGTCCTTGGGGCCTGGGGGGAGAGGGAGGGGTGGGCGCAGGGACCGCGCGCGGCCGTCGACGCTCCCTCCTCCTCTCTCTCTCTCCCTCCATCCACCCCACCCACCCTCGAGGTAGCCGGTCAGGCGCTGCAAGCTGGCCCCCTTGAGCTTGACCGAGACGCCGGACGCCTTGTCGCGCTCGATCTCGCGCAGCTCCTTCTGCAGGGGTGAAGGGTGGTCGGCCTGCGGCGCGGTGCCCCTCCACGCGACGACCGGCGCGGTCTCGCATCGCGGCGGGCTTCGGCGGGCGTGCCCGCGGCGATGCGCGGCCGTGCGCCGCGCCCCTCTTCCCTCTCTTCCCTACCTGCACGCGCCCCGTGTCCATGCCGCGGCGCGGCGGGTGACGCGGCGGCGGGACCGGATGCGGGCGTGCGACTGGGCGCGGCGAGTGACCGCGCGCACTCTCCGCGATGGCGGGCGGCCCGCACACGCTCTCCTTTCACGTGGCGCGCTTGGCGCGGCCCGTGCTCGATTTGGATGTCGTCCCACTGCGCTTGGACGCCGCCGCTTTCGCGGCCGACGGAGGCGCGCCCGCCGACGGCCCACCCACCTCGGCCGCCTCCTCCTGGACCCCCGCCGGGCGCCACGCCGACCGCTCAGCCCTGACCGACCCGCTGGCCGCGCTCGAGGGCGCGCCCGGGCTCGTCGCCCCTCCCCCCGCGTTTGGCGGAGTGTACCTTGGCGAACCCTTTGAATGCGCGCTGGCCCTCGCCGCCTCCCCCGCGAGCGCGGGTGGGGCCGATATCGTGCTGCGCGCCGAGCTGACGGCGGCGGACGGGAGCGTGGCGGTGTTGGTGGACACGAGCGGCGCCCCCATCCCGTCCGTCCCCCCCGGCGGCCGCCACGACGCCCGCCTGCGCGTCGACGTGCGCTGCGTGGGGCGGCATGCGCTGGCGCTGACCGCGAGCTACACCGACCCGCGGTCGGGCGAGCGGCGCCACCTGGCCGCGCGGTTCGCGTTTGCCGCGGCCGCCCCCCTCGCCGTGCGCACCAAGGTGCGCCCCGACCCCGCCCGCCCGCCCGGCGCCGGCGCCCTCGTCGAGGCCAGCGTGGCGTCGCTGCGGCGGGCGAGCGCGCTGTGCCTGGAGCGGGCGTCGTTTGACGCGGCGCCGGGGCTCGTCGCCGTCGCCGTCGGCGCGGGCGACCCGCCGCCGCCCATCCCGCCCGGCGGGTCGACCAGCTTTATCTTTGCGGTGCGGCTGGCGGCAGCGGGAGGCGCCGGCGAGGCCCCTTCTGCCCCCCCGACGCGCCTCCCCCCAGACCTCGGCCGCCTGGACCTGCTCTGGCGCACCCCCTTTGGCGGCGCCGGCCGGCTGGCGACGCAACCCGTGGCCGCGCCGCCCGCGGCCGGCGGCGGGCGGGCCACGCTGGCGGTGGCGGCGGGGCCGCCGCTCGCGCCGCTCGCGGTGCCCTTCACCCTCACCCTGACCGCCGCCTGCGCCGGGGACGCGCCGCTTGGTCCCTTGCGCCTGGAGGTGCCCGAGACCGACCCCGAGGGAGGCCTGCTGGTGGTCGGGGCGCGCGGGGGACGGGTGTGCGCGGGGCTCGCGCCCGGCGAGCGCACGACCATCGCCCTGTCCCTCGTCGCCCTGCGCCCCGGCCCGCACCGGGTGCCTCCCGTGCGCCTGGTCTGCGAGGAGGATGGGGTGACGGTGGCCGAGCTGGCGGGCGCGGTCGCGGTGGCCGAGGCGGCGGGGTAGAGATGGAGGGGTTGTCGTCGCGTCTGCGCGTCCGTTGCAATGATTTCAGAGGCCAGCCAGTTTTAAACAATGTCCCTCGCCCTCGAACGCGTCACTCGGCGACGCCCAACGCTCTCAAGAGCGCCGAGTCGCCGCCGCCGACGTCGCGCGCGTCCGCTTCCGCGACCCCTGCCCCCCCCAGCCGCACCGCCAGCGCGTCGACCAAGGCTCGGCCGACGTCATCCACCGTCGGCCGCTGCGTCGGCGGCACGCCGCGCGCCGCGAGCTCCGCGTCGAGCGACGTCGGATCGGCGCCCTCGTCGCCGCACGGCACGATGCCCCTGAACGCTTCCAAGTCGGGGCACACATTATACGCCAGGCCATGCGTCGCCACCCCGCCCGACACGCGCACGCCGACGGCGGCCAGCTTCCGGGCGCCGACCCACACGCCCGTCCTTCCCGGCACCCGCCCCCTGGCGGCCACGCCGGCCGCGCCGGCGACCGCGACGGCGGCGTCTTCCAGGGATTCGACGTACGCGCGCGGGCCCAGGGCAAAGGCGCGCAGGCGGAGGATGGGGTAGAGGACGACCTGCCCCGCGCCGTGCCACGTCGCCTGGCCGCCGCGTGGCGCGGCCACGACGGCGATGCCCGGGTCGGCGCCGGGGCGGACGTCGGAGGGGCGGCCGCGCTTGCCGAGCGTGTAGACGGGGGCGTGCTGAGGAGGAGAGGCAAGAAGGGGCTCGCGGCGAGAGAGGCTCAACGCGCCGTCTCGCCCCTCGCCCACCCCCCCACATCCACACCTGTAGCACCAGCACCGTGTCGGGCGCCGCTCCGGCCCGCACCGCGGCCGCGAGCGCGTCCTGGAGCGCCATCGCGGCTTGGTAGGGCACGAGGCGCGCCCCAAAGTGCGCCACGCGCAGCGTGGGGGGCGGCATTGGGGTACGGGGGGGGCACACCCCGCAGCGCTGGGCGGCGAGGAGTGGCGGCGACGGCCTGCCGCATGCGCCGCCACTCTTACCACCCCCCAATGACGGTCGACGCCGCGCCGCGGCCCGCCGTGCACGTCGCTCTGCCCGGCGCTCTCATCGAGGCGGGGGACCGGGCGGGCCCGCGCGAGTCGCACGTCGGGGGCGTGCCGGTGCTGCCGGGGGCGCCTTCCGGGACGGCGCTGCCGCCTGCTTGCGGGTCGTGCGGGGACGACATGGTGCTGGTGCTGCAGGTGAGGGAGGAAGGAGAGAGAGAAAGGGCGTGGGAGGGCCTCGGCCCGCGGCGCGCCGGCCGACAGCCCGTCCCTCCCCTTTCCCAGGCGCACACGCCCTTGCCCGCACTCGTCGACCGCTGCCTGCTCGTGTACGCTTGCGCGGGGGACGAGTGCGGCAAGGAGGCGGGCGCCTGGGCTGCGGTGCGCGTGCAGAGGCGACAGGGGGGGGGCGAGAGTCGGCGGCCGCCTTCCCCGCCGCCTGCGCCCCTGCTAACACCCGCTGACGAGGCTGACGCGCCGCTGGCGCCGAGCGACGACTGGGGCCTGGGCGCGGGCGCGGGGTGGGGAGTCGTGGCGGCCGCGCCGGCGCAGGCGCGTGCGCCGTCCGCGCCCCGTGGCCCGCCCGCCGCCACTGATGCCTCTTCCTCCTCCTCCTGGTGGTCCCCCCCCCCTTCCTTCGCGGCCCGCACCCCCTTCCGCGTCGTGTGGGCGGCCGAGCCCCCCCCCCGCCGCCCGCCCGGCCCCGCCGACTCCCACGTCGCGGCCCTGCTGTCGGCCTACGTGGACGATGGGGACGCGGGGGAGGCGGTGGTGGAAGCGGTTGATTGCGAGGGCCAGGGCGCGGCCGCTGCGCCGACCGCCACCCCCCCCCCGCCTTCTGCCGTCGTCGGCTGGGCGGGCGAGACCTACGAGCCGGACGCGGCGCCCGGCGCGGACGCGGCCTACCTGGCGTTTGCCAAGCGCCTGGCGTGGGCGCCGACCCAGCTCGCGCGGCACGGCGTCGGCGCGGCGCCGCTCTGGCCGAAAAAGGAGGCGCCCCCTTCCCCGCCGCCCTGTGCCTCCTGCGGGGCGAGGCGAGCATGGGAGCTGACGCTGGTGTCCCCGCTGGCGGCGTTGATGGACGAGGCGGCCGCGTGGGCGGGCGCCAACGGAGCGGGCGCGCCGCGCGCGTGGGAGTGGGCCGCCCTCGCGGTCGCCGCTTGTGCCGAGTCGTGCGGCGTGGGGGACGAGGGCGATGTCGTCACGTGCGCGGAGCACGTGGCGCTGGCCAACGAGTGAGGAGAAGAGGGAATGAGGCGTCTGCAAAAACTGAATCAGGCTCGACGGAACAAAACGGTTGCCTCCCCGCCTCCTCACTCGACGTCGCCGCCACGCACACCAAGATCCATCAACCCATAGAGCACGGGAAGCCCCGCGGCCGGCGGCCCGCGCAGGCCGGCCGCGGCGGCGAGCGCGGCGCGCGGCGGCCGCCGCGGCGGCGCGCCCGCCTCGGCGGCCAGCACGGCGGCCGCGTGGTGCCAACCGTGCCAGGTGAGCAGGTCTAGGGCCAGCTCCAGGGCCACCCCCGCCTCGGCGGTCGGCGGCGGTGCTTTCGATGCCGCGCGCTCGCCCAGGCTCGCCACCGCGGCCGCGCGCACGCGCGCGCGCAGGGACGCCAGCTCGCCCGTGGATGCGAGGTGGCCTGTCAGGGCGGCTTGGAGGTCGGCGACGGACATAGGGAGAGAGGAGCCGAGAGGGGAGCCGTGCGGCCAGGCGCCGCACTCCACCACACCGACGACGACCATGCGGGCCCTCTTGCCGCCCGGTCGCGCTGGCCTGCGCCCCGCCCCCCGCCCTCACCTCCACCGCCGCTCGGTCGCGGCCGCCGCCGCGCCGCTCGACCCGCCGTCGCCCGCATCGATTGCGCGCACCGTCGTCGACCTGGCCGCGCACGGCACCCTTTGCACTGTTGGAGAGGATGGGGTGCCCCTTGGTGAGGGGAAGAGAGGGCTGAGGAGGGGCGGGAGAGAGCGGTGGGGTGCCGCGGCGCTTGGCGCGGCGGCGCCGCAGTCCGTGGCGCCTCGGGCGGCCCCGCATTGGCGCCCCAAGCTGTGTGTGATGTTGTGTTGACGCCAGCACTGCGGGCGGCAGCGCCAATGGCGCACCCCGCCGCCGGCCGCCGGCCGCCGCCGGCGCCCGACCCGACCCGCAAGCCGCGCCACCTTACCCACCACCCTCCGCCCCCTCTCTCCAGGCACCTACGCGTCCTACGTCCTGGACGCCGCCGGCCAGCCCTTGCTCCGCCTGCGGGCGGCGGCCGTGCACACGCGCAACCTCGCGCTTGCGCCTCGCGCGTCGCTCTTTGTGCAACCGCCCGACCGCCCCGCGCGGCTGCTGGCGCGGGCCACGCTGATCGGGACGGCAACCCCGGTGTCGGCTGAAGAAGCGGCCGACGCGGCCCTCCGCCACGCCCTCCTCCACCCAGGCGGCGCGGGCGTCGACGCGCCCGCCCCGGATGACGCCTACCTGCGCCTCACCGTCGAATCCTGCTTCTACGTCGCCGGCCTGGGCGACGGCGCGCGCGAGGCGGCGGTGATTGGGGGGAAGGAGTACGCATCCGCCGCACCCGACCCGCTGCGCGCGGGCGCCGCGCCGCTCGTGGCGGAATTCAACCTGGAGCGCGCGCCAGAGGTGGCGCGCGTCGCGGCGGCGGCGGCGGGTGTGCCGGTGGGGGATTTGGCGGCGGCGGAGCTCCTTTGGGTCGACGCCGCGGGCGCGTGGGCGTGGCTCGCCCTCGCCGCTGGCGGCGATGCCACCGTGCGCGTCCCCTTCCCGCGCCCCGCCCTGGACGAGCGGGACGCGCGGTCGCACCTCACCATGCTCTCCCAGCTCGCGTGGGAAGCGGAGAGGAACTACCAGCCGGTCGTGCCCGCCGCGGTCGGCGGGGGTGGGGCGGTCGCCGCGGCGCCCCAGTGAGCGTGTGTGTGTGATGTGGTGGTCGTGTGCAAGGCGGGTCGCGGTGGTGGCGGGTCAGGGGCGAGATAGGCGCGCCGGTCGGTCCGCGCGCGCGCGGGCGGGAGCGCCGCCACATCGCCGCCTCGGTCGGCCCGGCGCTGGGCCCGCCGGCCTCCCCGCCACCCCCTTTCCCCCTACCGCGCGCCGCCCGGGCGGTCGACCCCCCGATGGAGCCGTTCCTCCGATCGCACTCGTCCCCGCCCCTCTCCCCGCGCGAGACGGCCTCCCTGCGCGCGTTTGCCGCGGCGCGGCGCCCGTCGTCCCCGCCCGACTGCGGCGGCGGCGCCGCCGGCGACGACGCGCGGCCCGGCCCGGCCGGGCGCCCTCCGCTCCACCCCAAGCCGTGCCTGTCGCCCCGGGTGCCGCCGGCCGGAGGCGGCAAGGGGCAGACGCTGCCCTGGGTGCACCGCCCCCCCACACGGTCGGAGCGCCGCGTGCGTGACCGCCTCGCCAACGCGGTCGCGCGCGGCGCGCTCGTCGGCGGCTCGCTGCGGGGCGGCCTGTCCCTGGTCGCGGTCGCGGTCGCGGCGGTCGCGCCCGCCAAGCGCGCCGCGCGCGCGCGCGCGGGGGCGCCGCCCGCGTTGGTGTCTGCTCTGACCGACACGATCCGCTATGCCTCGTTCCTGGGCGCGTTTGCGGGCACGTACGTGGCGGTGGACGAGGGCCTGGCCGCCTGGCTCGGCAAGGAGAGCACCGCGGCGTGGCGCGCGGCGGCGGCGGGCGCGGCCGCCGCGCCGTCGGTCTTGATCCTGGGCCCCAAGACCCGCCACACGTCCCTCGCGCTCTACCTCCTCCTCCGGGGCGCCACTCTGCTCGTGCGTGTGGGCAACAAGCCCGGCGCGCACCCGGCCCTGCGCGCCGCGCTCGCGCCGACGCGCGTCGCGCACGGCGACACCGCCCTCATGTGCGCCGCCTGCGCCCAGATTACCTACTCCTGGATGGTGGCCCCGCACACGCTGCCCAGGGCGTTTGTACGGTTCCTGGACAAGCATGGAGGCAGGGACGCGTCCTTCTACGCGGCGGCGCGCGAACTCGCTACGAGGCCTGCATCGGTCACAGGACCCCCCGCCGCCCTCCTGGGCACCCCTCTGGCCGCCCTCGCCGGCGAATCCTCCCTCCCCTGCGACTGGGCGCACCCCGGCGCCTCGTGCGACGCGTCGGCCCTCGCCTTCTTCCCCGCCGCCCTCGCGCGTGCCGTCCCCGTCTACGTCCCCGTCTACGTCCTGCCCGCCCTGCTGGTGCACGGGCGCGCGCTCTTCGACCCTGTGACAGGCCCCCCACTGTGGCGCAAAATGGCCAAGGGCGCTGCGCGGTCCGCGACCTTCCTCGCCCTCTACTGCACCCTGTGCTGGCGCGGCGCGTGTGTCGGGTTTCGGGCCACCGGGCGCGTGTCGGCGGCGGGCATCCCGGCGACGGCGTGGGTGGGGGGGCTCGCGACGCTCGTCGAGAAAAAGTCGAGGCGCATGGAGCTGGCGCTCTACTGCGCGTCGCGCGCGCTGGAGTCGTTTGCGCTGTGCGTGCCGGGGTGGGCGGGGTGGGAGAGGAGGGATGGGGGCGTCGGCGCGCCGTCGCCGCCCGGCGCGCTCACGTTGCCCGCCCTCCGCCGCCGCCGCCACCCTCTCGCCCCGCTCCTGCGCCCCGACATCGCCATCCTGGCCGCCGCCGCCGCTGCCGTCGGCCACTGCTACTCGGACGCGCGCGGCGCGCACCGGGACGTCTTCCGGTCCAAATATCTTTCCGTCTTGGATTTCGTGCTCGGCGGCGCCGACATCGACCGAGGCTCCATCCGCCACGTCCCGTCCGCGTCTGATCTGGTGGCGGGCGCGCTGGAGGCGGCGGCGGGGGGGCCGGCGGGCGGATTGGCGGCGGGGCTCGCGACGCGCGCGCGGTCGCTCGCCGACCTCACGGCGGCCGCCCTCGGCTCCCTGTCTTCCCGCGCACTGTCTCTACGACCTTCCGACGACCTGTCCGCTGCCTCACCCGAGCCGCTCCCGCGGCGGGACCGCGCGGGGGAGCCGCCGCACGTGACGCCGCGCTTTCGCCGGCACGGCTGGGAGGCGCGCCTGTCGGGCGACCCGAGCGACGAGGACCACACGCCGCGGGCGTCGCCGAGAGGGGAAGGAGGCGGCCCGGCGTTGTGGCCTCCGGCGGCGCCGGGCGGCGGCAGCGGCGCGCCCTTGTCGCCGCCGCCGCTGCCGCGCCCCCCTGCCTGGCCGCCCACCAGCCCTGCCGCGCCCTTACGCCCTTCTTGGCCGCCCGCCGCGCGCGCCGCGGGCGCGCCCCCTCCGCCCAAGCCGGCCGGGGGCCCGCCGTCGCCACGGTCGGTGCGGCTCGCCGCGCGCGCGGCGAGCCTCGGTGGCGACGAAGCGTTGGCGCCCTAGGAGAGGGAGAGAAGAGAGGGAAAGAGAGAGACGATAGAGGGGCAGCGAGAGAAGAGACCCCCGTTGCTACCTAGGAGAGGGAGCGAAGAGAGGGAAAGAGAGAGACGATAGAGGGGCAGAGAGAGACGATAGAGGGGCAGCGAGAGAAGAGAGACTCCCGTTGCTGCAGCGGCGCGCAGCGCGCCCTTCGTCTCACGGCGCGGCCGCCACCTCCCCCGCCGCCAGCGCCTCGACAATGCTCTCCACAAAACCCGCGAGCCCCGGCGCGTCCGGAAAGTGGACCCGGTCAAAGCCGGCGGCGCGCGCGGCGGTGGCGGTGGTCGACCCGATGCACGCCGCGGCGCGCCGCGGCGCGCCGACCCCCGCGGCCGCCAGCCACGCCTTGGCCGCCGACGGCGACGCGAGCGCGATGACGGGCGCGTCCAGGGCGGCGGCCAAAGCGGTGGGATCCAGGGCCGAAGGGGCGACGGGCAGGGTTGTGTAGGTGTTCAAGCGCGTGACCGAAAACCCGCGCGCCCGCAAACCCTCCTCCAGCGCCGCCCCCGCCTTGGCCGACGCCGGGTAGAGCACGCGCCGGCACCCGCCCGGCATGGAAGGCAGTTCGGCGGCGAGGGAGGCAGCGTTGGCGAGCGTCGGCGCGAATTCCACCCTCAACGGCCCCGGCTCGACCTCGAGCAGCGCGCGGCCGGTCCCCGCGCCGACGACCGCGACCCGCGTCGGGGGCGACCCCGCCGCCCGCCACCCCGCCAAGAAGACGGACGCGGCTTCCGGCGACGTGACGACGACCCACTCCCAGCCGTCGGGGTGGGCCAGGGCGGGCGGGAGCGCGCCCGCGTCGGGGCCGGGCGACGTCGAGACGAGCGGCAGCTCCAGCGTGGCCAGCCCGCGCTGGGCCAGGGCGGCGGCCAGTTTTCCGTTTTTGCCGACCTCGCGCGTGAGCACGACGAGAGGAGGAGAGGAGGCGGGGGCGGCGGCGGCGCGCGGCACCTGGCCGCGCGCGCGCGCGGCCGGCGACCCAGCCGCCGGTCTGGCCCCCACCAGCGCGAGGGCCGTCGTGCGCGCGACGCGGACCGCAACCGCCGGGCCAGGGCGGCAAAGGCCGGGCATGGCCGCCGCTGAGCGCGCCGCCGCTCCGCGGCGCGCGATCGGCACCCGCATTGGGGCCTCGCGCCCGGCGCCGCGGGAGGGCGGTGCCGCGGGGCGGGAGAGAAGGGGGGCGCGGGGAGAGGCGGGGCGCGGAGTGAGCGGCGGCGGTCGACGGACGCGCGACGACACAGACCCTCCCTTCACCCCCATCACCGCCCCCTCTCCCCCCCCGGCGCCTTGCTCGCCGGCGACGCGCCCGGCGGAGACGCAGCCGCGGCCTGGTGCCGGGAGTCGAGCGAGTCCATGAAGCCGACGTCCCAAAACCCGGGGGGGCTCGGCGGCGGCGCCCACGCGTGGCGGTGCCGCGACCCGGCCTGGGCCAGGGCGGCGGCTGTCGGTGGCGGGCGCGCGGCAAACGTGTCGTGGCGGCAGGGAGGGGGGCGAGGAGGGCCGGCGACGCCGCCTCCACCCCCTCCCACGCCTCCTCCGTTGCGCCACGCCGCCGCGGCCTCGTAGAACCGCGCGCAGTCGGCGCACGGCACCCCGGCGAGCGCGTCCCGGTCGGCCTTGCGCCGCACGGGCTCGTTGAAGCGCAGGCCGGCGGCCGCGCTCGGCGGCGCGCGGTCGACGACCGCGGGCCGCGTGCGCGCGCCGGGCGGGCCGGCGTCGGCCACCGTGCGCCCCAGGACGGGGACATCGAGCAGGGCCAGGGCTTCGTCGAGGCCGCAGGGGGACGGGCCGCGGCGCGTCGCGCGCCAGGGGGGGGAGGAGACGGCGGCGGGCGGCGGGCGCGGCGGCGGCGAGCGCGCCGCCTGCCGCCGCGGGGGCACGTTTTCGGGGGCGCGGTCGCGGCCCGGGACCGACGCGCGCCAGGCAAAGGGGAGGTTAGGGTCGAGGCCCGGGACCGACGCGCGCCAGGCAAAGGGGAGGCCGCCGCAGTCGCGGTCGCCGCGCGGGGGCGGGAGGCGCGAGCCCAGCGCGGGCACCGACGGCGGCAGCCTGCCCGGGGGTGGCTGCGACCGGTGGGCTCGAGGGGCGGGTGGCGCCGCCGGGTGGCGCGCGGGCGCTGCGACACGCCGCGCGCGCGGCGACGGCGACGGCTCGGGCGCGGCGAGCGCTGGGCCGCCGCCGCCGGCCCCCGAGTCGGGCGTCAGTGCGACGCCGCTGCCCGACCCGACGGCGTCGCACGAGCCGCCGCACGACGCGGGCGGCGGCGAGGCCAGAAGAAGAGGGGGGTCGGCGCGTGCGGGCGCCGCGGGCGCCCCCGCTGCCGCCGCCTTTGCCGTGGCCGCCATACCCGGCGACACTTCGACGCCGCCGTCGGACGCCTGCGTGCGCTGCACGCGCGCGGCGCGCGTCGAGTCGGCGCCGTCGGACGGCGCGGCAGCTGCGCCCGACCGCGGCCGCTTGCCGGCAGCCGGGGGGCCGCCACCGCTGGACGCGGGCGAGGCGACGCGCACCGCGTCAGGGGACGCTTGCGGCGCGGGGGCAACCGCGGGGGCCAAGACCCCGCCTCCCACCCTTCTCCTCAGCAGCGCCGCCTCGGCCGCCGCAGCGCGCCGCTCGGCGCCGGCCACCGCCTCCCTGGCGGCCTCTAGCTCGGCCTGGGCCGCCAGGAAGAGGGCGCGAAAGGGTGCGGCTTCCGCCAGCTCGGCGCGCAGGCGGGTGGCCTCGTCCAATGTCGCGGCGACATGTTGGGGCGCGTGGGCGGGCCTGGGGAATGGGAAGAGGCGGTGGGCGGGCGCGCGGTGGGGCGCGGCGCGCGATTCGCGCGCTGACGCCGCCCTCGGCGCCCCCGCCCGTCCCTCGTTCCCCTCTCTCTCACCCCGGGGCGTCGAGGCGCGGCACGCCGACGTCGACGCCCGCCCCAGCGGCCGCCAGCGCGGCGTCGAGCGCCGACCGCGCAGCGCGCATGTGGGCGACGGCCGCAGCCGCGGCGGGCGCCGGCGCGGCGCCCGGGGTGGGCGGCACGACCGGCAGCGGCGGCATGATGGGCGCCAGGCGCGGCGGGCGGGCGCCGGTTGTGTCTCGCGGCAGACGCTGCGCGCGCGCGCGCGCCCTCTCGCCAAGGCCGCTGGACGCAGCCCTCTGCTGCCACAGACGCGGACGGACACCACATCTACAAGACTCTCTCACCCCGCGGTGCGCGTGGCGACGAAGCGCGCGGCCAGCCCACCGACGCCGTGCGGCCCCGCGCGGACGGCGGCGGCCAGCGGGGCCAGGGCGGCGGCCAGGGCGGCGGTCTGCGCGGCGCCGAGCGTCGACGCACCCTCCCCCCCCCCCCCCACCCTCTTCGCCGTCTCGTGCAGCGCGACCGCGGCCGCGTGCCGCCACTCGGCCGTGGCGGTCGCCGCCGTCGCGCCCACGTCGGTGACGCGCGCCAGCAGCGGCGGGTGCAGGCACGCGTCGGCCGCGCCCCAGGGGCGCAGGGCGAGGGCGACGAGCAGGCGCGCGGCCGCCGAGCGCACGACGGGCAGGGGTTGGGCCAGGAGCGCGTCCAGGGCGGCTGCGGGCGGGCGCCCGTCGACGCCGATCGCGGCTCCCGAGTGGACTGCAGCCGCCAGCGCCGCCTCGCCCGCGGGCGAGAGCGACGCGGCCCCCGCGTCGCCGCCCGCGCGCGCGCGCTCGGCGCCGGCCAGCGTGGCGAGGGTGTGCAAGGCCGCGATGCGGGAAGAGGGGCCGGCGGCCAAGGCGCGCGCGCCGAGTGCAGCGGCGGCGACGGCGTGGAGGACGCCGGGGGCGCGCGTCGCCACCGCGTCGGCGCCGGCGCGCGTGCCGGCCAGCTCGCCCACGGCCAGCAGGGCGCCTTCCTCGTCCGCAGGCGACACCTCATCATCCGTGCACAGGGCAGCCGCGGCGGCGGCCAGGACGGCGCGCGTGAGCGCGGCCGCCGGCAGGGCGTCGCCCGCGCCGGCCGCACTTGCCTCTTCCGCCTTGCCCGCCAACGCGCCCCCCATTTGCAGCGCCTGCGACCTCAGCGCGGGCGGCCTGTCGGGCGCCAGCAGGGCGCCCAGCTCGCGGCCGACGCCCGCCGCGAGCGCGAGCGCGGCGGGGCCGGCGGCCGGCGCGGCGGTCACGGCGTCGGCCACGGCAGCGAGGGCCGCCGCGGCGGCCAGCGGGTCGGCGTCCGCGGCGGCGAGCTCGGCGGCCAGGGGGTGGAGCGGGAGGAGGGAGGGGTTGCCGGGGGACACGGCGGCCGCCGCGGACGCCACCGCCAGGCCACGCAGGCGCACGCGGGCGTCGGGCGAGGTCAGGACGGCGTCCAGCGGCAGCTGTGCGCCCCGCGCGGCGGCCGCGGTGGCGGCGGACTCGGCGGCCGCCGCGACAGACGCGTCGCCGTCGGCCAGCAGGCCCGCCAGAGCAGTGGCCGCCTCGCCCTGGTCGCCCTCGCCGGCCGCCAGGCATCGATTCAATTGAGCGGCCGCCAGGCGGCGCAAGCAGGGCGCGGCGGCGGTCGCGGCAGCGGCGACGTACGGCGCCGCGCCCGCGAGCGCGCCCGGCACCCGGTCCAGCGCGATTTCCAGCGCGCGCGCGATGACAGTGACCTGGTCGGCGTCCAGGGTGGACTGGGAGGACGAGGTGGCGAGTTCCCTGGGGTGGGATGGGGAGGGATCGGGATCGGTGTCCGCTCCGTCGGCGCCGCCGCGGCGGCCTCTGTCCCCTCCACCCCACACACGCACTCGAACACGGACGCCAGCGGGTGCGCCGCCAGGAACGCGTCCGCGTCGGCGCGCGCCGGCGCCAGCGCGTCGGCGAGCGCGGCCGCGTCGGCCGCCAGGGACGACGGCATGGATGGGGTGGAGTGGTGGAAAGCGGGGGCGCACGGGGCGCGTGCTGCAGTGTGTGTGTGGTGACGCGCCGACTCTCTCTCCCGTTCACTCTTGCCGCCTCCACCCGACGACCGCAGCGTGCTCCGCTCCCTCCCCCCTTGCGTCCTCCAGCGCGGCGTCCATGAAGGCCACCCGCCGCTCAAACCAGGCCGCGGCCGCGGCGTCGTTGGCGTCGGCCCACGGCGACGCGGCGGCATACACGGCGGCCGCGTCGCCCGCCGCCTTGGCCACCGTGAGCGCGGACGCGACCATCGTCCTCCCTCCCTCCACGTCCCCGGTCGCGGCCTGGGCGGGGCCGAGGGCGGCGAGGGCGTGCGCGAGGAGTTGGAAATCGACGACGACCGCCTGCGCGCCCTTGAGCGCAGAGGCCAGGGTGCGCCGGGCGGTGCCGGGGTCCGCGTTGGCGGCGAGCAGGGTGGCGCCCAGGGCGAGCTGGGCCAGGGTGCGGTGCAGGCGGGGGATGGTCGGGGGGACGGCCGGGTAGCAGCCGCCGGCCTTGAGCGCGGCCACCGCGCGCGCCGCGCGGCCGCCGCCGTCGTCGGTCGGGTCTGCCAGCTCGGCCAGGGCGGCGAGGGCGGCGGCGGCGGCGGCCGACGCGGCGGCGGGCGCGGGGCCGGGGAGGGGCGGCGCCGCGGCGAGCGCCCCAAAGTGCGCCCGCGCCTCGCCCACGTGGCGGGTGAGCAGCGCATAGTGCCCGCACATGGCGCGCAGGGAAAGGGCCAGGGCCGCGGTCGCCGAGGGCCACGCGTCGGCGACCGCGAGCGCGGCGGCCGCGTCGCGCCGCGCGCGCCCCAGCCTGTGCTGCCCCATCCAGGACCGCGCCCGCGATTCGAGCAGGGCGACCTTGATGCGGACGAGAGGGGCGGCGTCGGCCAGGACGTGTGGAGGCACGCCGGCCTCGGCCGCTGCGTCGGGGTCGAGGCCGAGCGCGCTCAGGCCTGCATCCGCCTCCTCCAGGCCCCTGGCAGCCGTCATGAGGACCATGTCATTTTTGGCGACGGGGCGCAGCAGAGCGACGCCGACGAGGGCGGCGGCGGCGCGCGCGGCGCGCGCGCGGGGCGTGGCCGGAACGACCGCCTCGGCCGCCTTGGCCAGCGTTGCCGCCTCTTCCTCGGCCCGCGTGTCTAGCCTCAAGTCGGCCGCGGGATCGCCGGTGGCCAGGGAGAGGGCGGCGCGCAGGGTGAGGGCTTGGAGGTGGAGCAAGGAGATGGTGGTGGGGTCGTCGCCGTCGCCGCTTCCCGCTTTTTTCAGCGCGTCCAGCGCGACCTGGACGTATGATGCCGCATCTTGATGCCTCCCGCAGCGGGCCGCCGCGCCCGCGCGCGCGAGCGCGACCGCGGCGACCGCTGGCGGCGCGGCAGTTGGCAGCCAAGCGTCGGCCGCCTCCAGCGCGGCCGCCGCGGCCGCGCCATCGCGTGTCGCCGCCGCAGCCGCCGTCACAAAGTGGGCGGTCCAGGCGGCCGCCGGCGCCCCCCCGCGCGGCGCCCCGGCCGCCGCGACGCCCGCGCCGCGTGACGCAGCGGCGCCGCGCGCGTCGCCGCCCTGCTCTTGCACGGACGCCAGTTCGGCGAGCACGGCGCACTTGAGGTCAGGCGCGCCCGCGGCGTTGGCCAGGACGAGGCGCTGGGGAGGGGGGGGGGGGAGGGGGTGAGGCCGGCGCCTCGGCGTGTTGGGTGCCTCGTTGGCGCCCCCCACCCCCACCCCCTCCCCCACCCCTCGCACCGCGCGCTCCAAATGCACACGCGCGTCGGCCGCGTTCGCCGTGCGCGCGAGGAGCAGGCGCGCCGCGGCGAGCCGCGTCGCGGCCTCGGTGCGAGGGTCGTCCGCGCCCAGCGCCAAAGCGGCGTCGTAGCACTTGATGGCCTGAAGAAGATGGGGGAGGAGCCGGATCGCCAGGCGCTTGCGGGCCACTGCGCCGGCCCCCCGGCGCCGACCCCCCGCCCTTCTCTCCCCTACCTGCGCCACGGCCCCGTTGGCGGCGAACGAGGCCGCGCATGCGCGCAGGCCGGCCGCCGCGGCGGCGTCCACGCCGGGGCCGGGGCCCATTGCGAGAGTGCCGACGCATTCGCCGGTGCGCTCAGTCTGCGCGCCGCTGCCCCGCGGTCGGCGCCGCCATGCAGGACGGCGATGGCGCCACCGCCAAGGCGGGGCCGACTATGGTTCGAGAGGGCGCGCGTGGGATGGGCGCGCGTCCGCCCGCGCGCCCGCGCGGCGCGCGCGGGGGCCACGCCGCCTCCCGCCCCTTGATCGCCCGCGTGCGCCTGTCGGGCGCGCGCAGGCGGCGGCCGAGGCGGGGCCAGGGGCGACAGCGCCGGCGCCGCGCTCATAGGGCTGACTCGAGCACCTCCCGCCCCCCTCTCACAGCCGACCTCGCTCCTCTCGTCCACGCTCGGCGCGTCCGCCCGCCCCGGCGAGCGCCCGCCCTCGCCCGCCGGCGCCGGCGGCCGCGGCGGGCACACGCCGGCGCCGGGCGGGCGCCTGCTCACGCACCCCGGCGAGCCCGCGACCAACGGCGGCCGCGACAACGAGCACTCGGACCTCATCATGCGCGTGGGGGACGTGCTGACCAACGATCGAGGGCGCACGTGCGTGGGCAGAGGGGGGGCGCGTAGAGAGAGAGAGAGACAGGGGCCCGTTCCGGCGCCACCCGTCCCCCCGCCCCCCTCCAGCTACACCATCGAGGACGTGCTCGGCCAGGGCACCTTTGGCCAGGTCGTGCGCTGCGCCCCCGGCGACGGCCCGCCCGCGGTCGCGGTCAAGGTGGTGAAAGCCGCGCCTGCGTTCTACCAGCAAGCGCGCGTGGAGGTCGGCGTCCTCCGCCTGCTCAACGCGCGCGGCGGCCGCACCGGGGCGCGCACCATTGTGCGGTTGCTCGACGCCTGGGTCGCGGCGGGCCATTTGTGCCTCGCGTTTGATCTTCTCTCCCTGAACTTGTACGACCTCCTCCGCCGCAACCGCTTCCGCGGCCTCTCCCCCAACCTGCTCCGCGTACTCACGCAGCAAATTATCGCCGCGCTTGGCGTGCTGGGGGACGCGGGCGTGGTGCACTGCGACGTGAAACCGGAAAACGTTTTGCTGCGCTCGCTCGACGCGGGCGACGTCCGCGTCATCGATTTCGGGTCCGCCTGCTTCGCATCTCGCCCGGCGTACACCTACGTCCAATCGCGCTTTTATCGTGCCCCGGAAGTGCTCCTCGGGTGCGGCTACGGCCCCCCGATCGATGTCTGGTCCGCCGGCTGCGTCGCGGCCGAGCTTGCGCTGGGCCTCCCCCTCTTCCCCGGCGCGTCTGAATACGACCAACTCGCCCGCATCGTGGAGATGCTGGGGCCGCCCCCGGACGGGCTGGTGGAAAAGGGCCGCGCTGGGCCCAAGTTTTTCCGCGAGCGGCGCGCGGGCGACGCGCCGCCGCCGCCCGGCGCGGCGGCCGCGCGCCGGGCGAAATTTGTCCTCCTCACGCCATCTGAATACGAAGCCGCCCACGGACGCCCCCCCGTCCTGGGCAAGCGGTATTTCGCGCACACGACGCTCGCCGCCGTCGTCGGCGCGTGCGCCCCGCGCCCGCCCTCGGCCGGCGCCACCACCGCGCGCGCCGCCACCCCCCCGCCCGCCGCGCGCGACGCGGAGCGGCGGGAGGCGCTGCTGGACTGGTTGCAGGGCGTGGTGGCGTGGGACCCGGACGCGCGGTGGACGCCGCGGCAGGCCGACGCACACCCGTTTCTGACCGGGGCGCGCTTTGGCGGCGGCGCGCCGCCCTGGTCGCCGCCGCCGCCCCAGTCGTCGATGGCGGCGGCGGCGGCGGCGGCGACCGCGGCGGCCGCTGCCGCCGCCGGCGCGGCCGCGGGCGCGGCCGCCGCGGCCGGCGCGGCCGCCGCCGCCGCCGACGCGCACGCCGCCGCGGTTGCCGCCCTGGCCGCGTTCCCGCTGCAGGGCGGTGCGGCCCAGCCGGCCGCCTCTGGCGGCCCCGGCCCTGCCCACTCGCGCCCCGCGCCCGTGCCCGTCCCCGCCGGGCGCGCGTCCGGCGCGGGCGGCCTACTGGGCTTGGGCAACCCCGCCTTTGTCGGCTCCTACTCGGGCCTCGGCTCCTACCCCGGCGCCCCTGCGTCGTTCGGCTCGCTTGGCGCCGGCCCCTCCCACCTCCCGCCCGCCACCCCCCCCGCCGCCTGGCTCGCCGCGCCGGGCGGCGCGTCACCCGCGGCGGTGGGGCAGCTGCACGTGGGGTCGCTGGAGGCGTTGCGCGCGGGCTGGCGAGGGCCTGTGCAGGTGTCAGCGCTCGGCGGAGCGGGGGGCGACCCCCCTGGCGCGCGCTGGCACGCCAACGCGGCGGCCGCCTCGCTGTCGGCGTCGCTCGAGGCGGGGCTGGCCGCGCTGGGCGTGCCGCCGCCCGCGGCGCGCGCGCGGCCCGTGCCGGCCGCGCCGCTCGCGAGCCAGCGCGGCTGGGCGCCCGCCGCCGACGGCGGCGGCGATGCGGGCGCCGACTGGGACCCCGGCTTTGCGGAGCTGCTCGACGGCGGTGGCGGCAGCGGGAGTGGGGGAAACGGGGGCGGCGGCTGACGTGTGGTTTCATTTCGACTCTCATTGTGTGTGACGCGCCGGCCGCCGCTCTCAACGCATAATTAGGGTGCACCGTGCAGGGCGCGGGGGGTGTTGCACGAGCGTGCGCGCGCGGCGGCGACGCCGGGCGTCGCCGCCGCACGCGGCTAGAGAGGGGTGGCGGTGCGGTTGGCGGGGCATCATAAGAGGCGCGCGCGCTCCGGGGCGGGCGCGGCAGCCGGCAGAGGAGGGAGGGAAGGGGCGGGCGGGGCGCGCGCGGCCGCGCGCGCCCCGCCAGAAAATTGGTTTCCCGCGCCGCCCCACCCCGGGTGGCGGAGGGTGCGGCGCTTCGTGAAGGGTGTGGGTCGCAGGGGGTCGGAAAGGGCGCCACAGGGGGAGCATGGTGCGGCGTTTTGTTTTTTGGAAAAGGGATGGTGGGTGGATCGAGCGACTCCCGAACGGCGCGGGCGCTGTCTCCGCGTCCTTCTTCACGCGGACGCGGGCGTCGCCGAGCGCGCCGGACGCGGCGCGCCCGCCCCGCACGCGCGCGGCGGGAGCGGGCACGCCGGCCGCGGCAGGGACGACCCCAGCACGTGCCCGGTCGGTTCGGCCGCCGCGATGGACGCGACCTCGAGCGCGGCCGCGGCGCGCGCGTCGGAGGAGCTGGGGTGCAAGGAGGAGGGAGGGGTTGGCGGGGCGCAGAGCGGTGGAAACGGACGCGCGCTGCGCGCCCACGCAGTCCGCGCGTCGACCGCGCACGCCGCGCGGCGGGCGCCCGGGGCGCGGGCGCGCGGCGAGGCGGCGAACAGTGCTGCGAATGGCGCGCCCAGGCGCCCCTTTACCCGTCGCGGCGGGACGCGCAGAGGCCGCCCGGACGCGGCGCCGCCCCCACTCGGCTCGCGCGAGCGGCCGCCATCGTTCGGCAGGGGCGGCGACGCGGGAGGCGGCCTCCAACCCCCCACACTGCGAGCCGCCGCGACGCCCCCCTCGGTCTCTCACCACGCGGCCGCCGGCGCCCCCTGCGCCCCGCCCGCGCGAATGCTAGCCGCCAGCAGCCCGGCTGCGGGGCGAGACATCATGGCTGCGGGACGCCGGAGTGTGGAGCGGGGCGGCAAATGCGCCGGCGCCACTCTACCCCGGCGCCTCGTCGCCGCCCGCCTCTAGCCGCCGCGCGCGAGGCCGGCCTTCGCAAGCGCGTCCGTCCGCCTCCAGGGCGCCCGCGGCGACCCCCCGGATCCGGCGCGCCGCCGCCGCCGCGCGACAAGGGAGTCGCGATGAACGCGCCCGACCGGTGAGGGCGCCGGCGCGAGGGAGTGGCGAGTGCCGAGAGGGACGACGCGCGGCGGCGCGGGGCCGCGCCGCCGCCCCGACCCACGCCGCCCTCCCTCCCTCCGCTCCTCTTCCCCAGTTTTGAAAAGTTTGTCGTCCCCGACGGCGTCAAGAAGATCGCGCACGCGCGCGACACGCGCGTGGAGCACGCGGCCACCTTCACCGTGCAGCGCGAGGACCACACCATCGGCAACCTCGTCCGCTGCGCGCTGCACCGCGACGGGGAGGTCACGTTTGCGGGGTACAAAATTCCGCACCCGCTCGAGTACCAAATGTTGATTAAGGTGGCGACCCGGGGGCGGCGGACGCCGAAAGAGGCGTTGAGCCGCGCGCTGGGCGATGTGGCGGATGCCGTGGGGGACGTCGCGGCCTCGTTCGAGGGCGAGGTGGCGCGGGTGGCGGGTGGTGGTGGGGGTGGCGTGGGCGGCGGGGGGGCGGGCGGCTACTGAAGAGAGAAAGAGAAGGGAGGGGTCCGGTCTATCGCTGTTTTGCAGGCAACAACGCGCGCCTCTCCCACCCGCGGGAAGGGAGACGTTCAGTCACCACTCCCGCCCGCGACTCTCGTGCGCTACCGCCGCCATGACGGGCGGCATGCGCCCGTTCGCCGGGCGCGGCGCCGGCTTCGGTGCGCGGCGGCGCGCTATTGCGCGCGGCGCGGCGGGCGCGCGCGCGACACGGCAGCACGCTTGTGTGCGCTGTCTCAATCGCGGCGACCGCGCCGCACCGGGCGCGGTGGCGGGACGCGGCGCAGCCCGCCGCGCGACCCCTCCCACCCCCACCTCCCCTCCTTTCTCCAGGCCTCGGCGTCGGCTGCGGCTTTGGCGTGGGCTGGGGCTTTGGCGGCGCCCCCCTCGGCCCCCTCGGCCTCGGCGTCGGCGGCGGGTGCGGCGTCGGGCTCGCGCTCGGGTGGGGGATGGGGTTTGGGTTTGGGGCGCAGTACTTGGAGAACACGGCGCGGTTTAAAGCGGCGCCCAGTCTGATGGAAAAGGTGGGGCGCAAGGTGCGGGAGGCGGCGGAGCATGGGGCGCGCGTCGAGTGAGGAAAGGGGGATGAGAGGCGGTCGTGCAGTCTCTCTGTTGTTCTTCACACGCTCACCGCGAGCAGTCCTGCGCCCGCGATGAGGAGCAGGGCGGCCGCGGCGCGGGCGGCGGGGCGGGCGGCCACGCTACGCGCGTCGACCGCTGCCCGTAGCGCCGCCGCTCCACACGCCACCGCCGGCACGGCGGCCGCCACGGGCGCGCCGGCCGCGGTGGCGGCCGACGCTGTGGCGATGGCCACCGCTAGAAGCCCCCCCGCCAAGCACGCCCGCGCGCGCGCAGCGACCGGCGACGCGGCGACGGGGGACTCCTCGAGCGCGGCCAGCACGACCGCGGCAGCGGCCGGGCCCACCAAAGCTGCTCCTAGCGCGATAGATGGCAACGCTCCTGGTGTCAGCCCCGCGGGCGGGCCGGCGGCGGCGGGCGCGGCGAGGCCGGCGAGGGCGCCGCCGGCGGCAGCCGCCGCGAGGCCGTCCCAGAAGCAGGAAGCGGTCGCCGGCCCCGGTTCGAGCAGGGGCTCTCCCAGAAAGTCGGCCTGAAGCGAGGCAGCGTCGTCGACGTCGGCGCGGGCGATGCGGGCGACGGCCGCCGCGCCGAGCGCGAGCGCGGCCAGGCCGGCGCCGGCGCCGTCGGGGTCGGTCACGCCCTCATAGACGAGGCGCGTGGATGCAAACGCCACCGCTGTGGCCACCGCGGCAGCCAGCAACGCAGCCGCCCCTGCGCCGAGGCGGTCGGCGGCGGGCGAAGCGAAGAGGAGCGCCACAGCCACCGCCGCGCCCGCCACAAGGCCGCCCACCGATATCGGGTCTCGCGCATAACCGAGCAGTGCTGCCGCCGCGCAGGCGGTCGGCGCGAGGCCGGCGACGGCCCATGCGGCGACTGCGGCGGGGGGGGCGCGGCGCGCGCGAGCGGTGGCAGCCGCTGTGCCGGAGGCGGCAAGGAAGACCGCGGACGCGGCTAGCAGCAGGGAGGATCTCGCGTCCATAGTGGGCGCGCGCGAGCTCGCGGCGCCCGCGAGGGCGGCCGCGGCGCTGGGATGTGAGCGGCGGCGCCGCTGCCGTCCTCACTCTGTCTCGCTCGCAGCTATGCCCACCCGCCGACGCCTACCTCCAAGATTTAAAGTACGAGCTGGCCTACGGTTTTGAAGACGACGCGGAGCGAGACAACCACTAACCGTTTACCGTCGAAGAAGTCGCGACACGGCTCGAGCAGGATGCCGCCATGATGCGGCGTGAAGCCGCCCGCGCCCGCCGCCGCGATGAGGTGGTGCAGGGGTGGATGGCGCGCGCGGCTGCGGCGGCTGTGGCGTCGGCGGCGTCGGCGGCCGCGGTGCGGCGTGCCTGCGCGAGGGGGGCGGCCGCGAGTGAGGCGCGCCCCGCCTCGCTCGCGCCTCGGACTTGCGTGCCCGCGTTGCGCACCCTGTCTGCGCCTGTGTAGCCCGCGTTCGAGGCGGCGAGAGAGGCGCGAGAGAGCGCACCGGCCGTTTCACACCGCGCGCGCCGTCGCGCGCGCGCCGCCCCCCCCGTGCCCCCGCCCGCCGTTGCACGCCGCGCCCCCTCACTCCCCCTCCTTGTGCTTGACCCACGCCTCGAGCCAAGCGTCCGTCTCGGCGAGGACGTGCAGCACCGATTCCCGCGCGCGGTAGCCGTGCCCCTCGTGCGGCAGCAGCACCAACCGCGACGGTGCGCCGTGCGCCTTGAGCGCAGAGTAGAACCGCTCCGACTGCAGTGGAAACGTGCCAGGATTGTTGTCCGCCTCGCCATGCACGAGAAGGAGGGGTTTCTTGATTCTGTGCGCGTGGAGGAAGGGAGCCATCTTGGCGTAGACCTCGGGCGCCTCCCAAATCGTCCGCTCCTCGGCCTGGAAGCCTTGCGGCGTCAGCGTTCGATTGTACGCGCCCGAGCGCGCGACGCCGGCGGCGAAAATGTCGGTCCAGGCGAGGAGGTTGGCGGTCGTGAAGGCGCCTGAGGGGAGGAGGGTGGGGAGGGGTGGGCGGGGCGTGTGGGCCCGCGCCCATCGACCGCCGGCCCCAGCCGGGCGGGCGGGGCGGGGGAGGGGCGGGGAGGGAGGGCAGGGACGGCAGCGCGCGCGGCTGTCCGCGCGGCGCCCGCGGCGCGCGCCCGCTTCTCCCTCCCTCCCTCCTCAGTGGAGGAGGAGGGGGGGCGGCAACCGCGGCGCGAGCCCTCGTCTCGCCCTCCCTTCCTCACCATACGAGTGCCCGCCGACCGCGATCCGCGCGCGGTCGACCGCCCCGGTCGCCACCGCGGCCTCGACCGCCGCCTCCGCCCCCGCCAGCAGCTGCTCCACGTACGTGTCGTTGGCTTCAGCGTCGGCGCCGGCGCCGGCCACGATGGGGATGGACGGGCCTTCCAGCACGGCATACCCGCGCGCGAGGTGGAGCAGCGGCGAAGACGGCCCGACCGCCGCAAACTCGTGGGGGGATGTGCGCATCTGTCCCGCGCTCTCCGCTGTTTTGAACTCGCGCGGGTAGAGCCAGACGAGGCACGGCAGAGATTTGTTTTGGTCCGCGTCCCACCCCGGCGGCGTGTGCAGCGTCGCCGTCAACCCCACCCCGTCCGTCCGCTGGTACCGCAGCACGGTCTTGACAGCGCCGATGAGGGCGGGCTGCGGGTGCGGGAAGGCGGTGAGCGGGGTGGAGGTAAAGGCGGGGCCGGGGTCGGTTTCGCCGCCGTCGCCCGCCGCGCGCGCGGCCGCGATGGCTGCATCGACATCCAGCTCCACGATGTGCGTCTGCGGCGGCTCATCGAGGTCGCCCGACTCGCGCGAGAGCAACAGCCTGAGCCCTTGCAGCGGCACCGCCCCGGCCGGGCCGCACGGCGAGAGGATGGACGCCGTGCTTTCGTACCAGGGCGGCGCCGACCGCCACAGGCGGGTCGTCGCGCCCGTGTCGACGTCCAGGTAGTCGAGAAACGGCCTCGACCCGTCGGGCCCCGCGCCGCCGCCCTGCAGGAGCAGCGCGCGGCGGCCGCCCGGGCGCGCGAGCAGGTAGGAGCCGCCCGGGGCGCGCGCGACGGCGGGGGAGCCGGGGTCGGCGTACGCGTCTTCATAGTCGCGATCGACGACGAGGCGGCGGGTCGCGGCGAACGCCCCGGGGTCGGCCTCGGCCGCGTCGGGCGCGAACGCCCACACGCGCGAGCGGCGCGTGCGGTACTGGCTCTCGTACACCAGCGCCAGGTCGCCCGCGCCCCACGCGACACCGCCACAGCGCCAGTCGGTGCCGGCGAAGAGGGTGGGGGGGAGGGCGGCGGCGAGGTCGGCGGCGGACGCTGTGTAGAGCGCGTCGCGCGGGCCGCCATTTTCGGGCTCGGTGCGCGGGTCGCCGCCGTCGCGCGCCTCGACCCAGGCGAGCGTGGACGGCTTGTCCGGGCGCCACGAGAGCGATCGCACGCCGGGGCGGACCGAATCCATCACGATGGGAATCGCGTCGGCGAGCGGCAACCGCGCGAGCATCGCGAGCGGCGCGCCCGCCTCTTTCCCGCCACCGACCCCGGCGCCAACCCCCGCCCACAATTCAGTGACCCGGGGAAAGCGGCCCGCCGGCAGCGACGTCGAGTACGGGCGCTCGAGCCAGGTGGCCGCGATGAACGCGCCGTCGGGGGATGGGGACACGGACGTGTAGAGGCGGGGCGGGGCGATCGAGGTCGCCTCTGGGTCGGCGTCCTCACCATGCACCCGGATCAGCACCGGCACGCTCTCGCCGTAGAAATCGAAGAGGTCGGCGTCGGCGCCGTCCTTGAGCAGGTCTTGGTAGGTGCGCGCCTGCGCGACGGCGCCCCCGCTGTTGTCCTCGACGCGCGGGCCGGTCGGCGCGTCGCTCCGCACCGGCGCCGGCCCGCGCCCGGGAGGGATCACGAGCGCGACGATGACGTCGTCAGTGACCCACGCATAGTCGGCAAACACGGTGTTGAGGCCCGAGAGCACGCGGCGCGCGGCCCCCGTTTCGACATCGGCGACCCACAGCTCGAGCGGCCCCCGGGCCGCCTCCCCGGGCTCGCCCGACCCGCGCGCGGTAAACGCGATGCGCGTCCCGTCCCTCGACCACGTCGCGAAATTGATCAGCCGCCCCCCGAGGCCCGGCCCGTCAACGCGCGCGACGGCCGCGTCGGGGGCAGGGACTGTGACGCCAGGGGCGAGGCGCACAATGGACAGGTGCGTGTAGTGCGACATGCGCGACCGCGAGTTGAGCTCGGGGTCGATGCGGATACCTGTACAAGAGAGGGAGAGGGTGGTTGGAGGCGGTCGAAGAAGCGCGCGTGACCCACCACTCTCTCTCCTCTCCCATACCGGCCAGCTTGAGCTCCGGCCGCGCCAGCTCGGCCACCGGCGGCAGCGGCGGCGGCCGGTGCAGCTGCAGCATGCGGGCCCGGCAGGGGGAGAAGGAGAGCGCGGGCTGCGTCTCGACGTCGACGACGTCTGGGGGGACGAGGAGAGAGAAAGAAAGAGGGGCGGTGGTTGGCGCCGGCATGCGATCGTTGTTCCTCCATCCTCGCCCTTGCCTGACTCACCGAGCAGCTCTTGGGGCGGCAGCAGGTAGCCCGAGGTCGGGAGCGGCGGCGGGCGTGCGCGCGGCACAGGCGCCGCGGCCGGCGCGACGGTCGGCGGCGCGGCCTCGCCGGCCGCCGACGCGCGCCGCACGTGCCACGGCGAGCGCGGCTGCTGAGCCATGGTCACCCGGCGCAGCGGCGAGGCGGACAGCCGCATTCGAGGGAGAGCACTGGCGCGGCGCCGGCGTGGACACGCGCACTCTCCAATCGGCGCGCGCCCCCGGACCATGATGCCCGCCCCGCCGCGCCGCGGGCTGGACGGCCGCGATTCGGGTGAGCGGAGAGGAGCGGTGGAGGAGGGCGCGCGCGTGGCGGCCGCACAGATGATGGGCGCACGATGCGGCGGGAGTAGGATTTGGGGCGCCGGGGCGCTTCGCCCCGCGCGATGGAGGGCGGCTCATCGCCCACATCGATCGACGCGGCGCGCGGGCGGCCAGAGGCGCGCGCGAGGCCACGCGGGCGGCCCGTTGCTCGACTCCTCGTCTCTTCTCCAGCCTCCCCGCACCCCTCCAAGCGCACCTCCCTGGACGACGCCGCCGCCCTCACGCAAGCGCCCCTGCCCGCGACGCAGGCGCCGGTCGATGACGACAACGACGACGGCCCCCTCGCGCCGACGCAAGCGCCCGCCCCGCGCGGCCGCAAGCGGCGCTCGCCCGCGCGCGCCGGCGGCCGCCGCGCGACCACGCGCGCGGTGGCCGAGGATGAGGAGGCGGGCGCGCCCGCCACCGCCCCGCCCCCCGACTCCCTCGCCGCCGCGGTCGCCGCGCTGGCCGCCCCCCCCACCGCCGCCGCCAAGGCGGCCGCCGCCCGCGTCGCCCTGCGCTGGGCGCAGGCGGCCGACGTGGTCAAGGCGCGGGCGGCGGCCGCGGGCCGCGACGCGGTCGCGGCCGGCCTCCCGCCGCCGCCGCCCGCGCCAGCGCCGCCCCCGCTCGCGGCGGCGGCGCTGCCCCCGGTCGCCCTGCCTTCACCGTCGGCCGTGCGCCGGCGCCGGGCGTCGGCGGCGGGGGGGACGCCGGCCATGGTCAACCTGTCGCAGTTTGACGCCGCTCTGGCCGCCCGCCCCTCCCTGCGCGTCCCGCTCGTCGTCCCGCGCGCGCACCGGGACGCCAACCGGGCGGCGGCGCGGCGGGCCGAGGCCAAGCGGCGGGCGGCCGAGGCGGCCGCGGCGGCCGCGGCGGGGGCGGCGGCGTTGGCGGCCGCGGCGGCTGGCGACGGCGACGACGCCCCCGCCCACGCCCCCGCCTTTGAGACGCAAGCCTCCGGCGGCGGTTTCGCCACCCAGCTGCCGGGCGGCGGCTTTGCGACGCAGGCGCCGGAAGGCGTTGGCGGCGCGCCGACCCAAAACCCCGCGTCAGCGGCCGCGCCCGGGTCGCCCGCCGAGAGTCAGGAGTTTTGAGAATAGGGGTGTGTGGCGTGTCGCGTGGGGACGTGTCGCTTGCAACCGAGGCCGCTGGGCGCCTCCCTCCCTCCTCTCATCAGCCCTCCTCCTCCCCTTCCTCCCTCGCGTTGCCGTCCGTCAGCGCCGCCCGAGCGGCGCCCGGGCGCGCGCCCGCCTTGCCCGCAGCGGCGCCACCCCCACCACCCACCCCTCCGCCGCCAACCCCGCGCGTCACGCTCGACACGCCGTCGACGAAGCGCGTCCTGAACAACACCGCCGCGTTGCTAAACATGCCCTCCTTGAGCGACACGATGACGAATTGGGACTGGGGAAAGTGGGCCCGGATCATGGCGCCCACGTTTTGGGTGTGGGACAGGTCCAGCGCCGCGTCGACCTCGTCGAGGATGTACAGGGGCGCCGGCTTGAACCGCAGCATGGCCAGGATGAGGGAGAGGGCTAGCAGGGAGCGTTGGCCTCCGGAGAGCTCGGTGAGCGACTCTTTCCAGACGCCGTTGAACGCGACGCGCGCGGCGAGGCCGTCGAGAAACGTCTCCCCCGCCGGCGGCTCCAGCTTGGCGTCCACGCCCGGCAGCAGCGTGCCCATGATGGCGCCAAAATCGGCGTTCACCTTGGCCCACGCCGCGGCGAGGGCGTCGCGCTTTTTGGCGTCGAGCTCGGCGATGACGGCCTGAATCTTGGCGCGGTCGCCTTCGACGATCTCCTTTTTCGCGGCCAGCGCGCCGTGTTCCGCCTGCGCCCGGTCGTACATGAGCAGGACGCGGCGGTTGACCGAGCGGCCGGCGGCGGCGTGGGCGGCTTCCAGGGTGGAGAGTTCAGTGAAGGCGGTGGTGGGGTCGGGGCGGGCGGAGAAGTCGTAAGGGCCGCCCGCCGCGCCAAAGGACGCTTTGTCGGGCGCGATCCAGTCGTACTCGGCTTCCAGGCGGGCCATGGTGGTGGCGGCCTCGGCCGCGGCCTCGGCGGCCGCGTCGGCGTTGGCGGCAACCGCCGCGCGAGCGGCGCGCGCGGCCGCGCCGCGCGCGGCCGCGGCGTCGCGCCTCACCAACAAGTCGCGCAGGCCGGCGTCGGCGGCCGCCATCTCCTGGCGGTGCTCCTCGAGGGCGGCAGACGCGGCGGCGGCGGCTTCCGCGGCGGCCGCCTCTGAAGCCGCGGCGGCGTCGGCCGCAGCGCGAGCTGCTGTAGCCCGCGCCCGCGCGGCGGCCAGCGTAGCGCCTGCATCGGCAGACGCTACTTGGGCAGCTTCCGCCGCCGCCGTCGCCGCCTCGGCCTCGCGCGCCGCGTCGCGCGCGGCGGCGCGCGCCGGGCCGACCGCCGCGCGCGCCCCTTCCAGCGCCGCCTCGGCCGCCGCCACCGCGGCTCCCGCGTTGGACGCTAGGGCCACGGCCTCCCGGTCGAGCGCGTCCGCGTCGGCCAGGGCCGCGGCTTCCGCGGCGGCCGCCGACTGCTCGTCCGCGACCGCCGCGGCGAGCGCCGCCTCGGCGTCGGCCAGCGCGGCCGTCGCGCCGCCTGCACCGGCCGCGCGCGCGGTCACAAGAGCTCGAGCGTGCTTGGCCAGGTCCAGGGCGGCGGTGGCTTCGGACGCGGCGGCGGCGGCGGGGCGCGCGGCGTCGAGCGCGCGGGCAGCCGCTTTCGCCGCGTCCCGCGCCTCGACTTCCGCCCTTTCCGCCTCGGCCAGCTTGCCCAACGCGGCCAGCACCCGCCCGCCCGCCGCCCGGGACCCCCCGGTCAGGGTCCCGCCGGGATTGAAGTCGTCCCCCGCGCGCGTGACGCAGCGCGCGCGCGCGTCGCGCGGCCCAAACGCGATCCGCGTCGCCGTCTCCCGGTCGGCCGCCACAAATGCACCCCCGAACGCGTACGCGGCGGCGCGGTCGACGGCGCGGTCGCAGGCGACGAGATCGAGGGCGGGGACGGCGGCGCCGGGGCCCGCGGCGGCGGCGGCGCGCAGCGCCGCGGGCGCCAGCGGGCGGCCGGGGCGCACCCGATTCAGGGGCACAAGCGTGGTGCGCGACCGAAGCCGCCCCTTGGACAGCAGGGCGCGCGCGGCGGCGTCGTCGGCGACGACGACTTGGAAGAGGCGCGAGCCGGCAACGACCTCCAAGGCCGGCGCCGCCGAAGGATCCGTGACCCGCACCAGCCGCGCCAGCGGGCCCAGCACGGACGCCGGGTCAAAGTCGGCGCTCGGCGGCGTGTACCGAAAGTCGAGGCCCGCGAGCGCGGCCCGGCGCTCGGCCGCTGCGTCGGCCGCGCGCGACGCGGCGTCGGCAGTCGCGGCGGCGTCGGCCTGCAGCTGGGCGTACGCGTCGACGTCAAATCCCAGAGCGGCGAAGGCCGCCTCGGCGCGGGCCACGGCCGCGCCGGCGGCCGCCGCGCCGTCGTCCCTCCCGCGCGCCGCGACCTCTGCCCGCGCCTTCACAACCCGCTCCTGGAGCCCTTGGATGCGCACGCGCGCCGCGTCGCGCGCCGCGCGCGCGTCGGTGGCGGCGACGCGCGCGTCGGCGGCGCGTTGGGCGAGGGAGCGGTTGGAGCCGTCGCGGCCGTCGCCTGCGCGCGCGCCGGCGAGGGCGCGCTCGGCGGCCAGGACGGCCTCTTCCGCGGCGGACGCCGCGGCGGTGGCGGCGTCCGCTGCCACACGCGCCGCCATAGCACGCTCAGCAGCCCCTTGCGCGTCGTTTTCGCCCGCGGCCGCCGCCGCGCGCGCGGCCGCTGCCTCTTCCGCCGCCGCCGCGTCGCCTGCGTGCTTGGCCGCCGCCCGCTCCCGGGCCAGGGTTTTCGTGGCGGCGTCCGCGGCGGCAGCACGCGCGCGCGCGGCCGAGCCGCCGGCCGCGCCGCGCGCCGCCTCGGCGTCGGCCGCGCCGCGGCCCGCGGCGGCCGCGTCGTCGTCCGCGGCGGCCGCTTCTTCCGCCAGCCGGTCGACATCCGCCCGCAGGCGCTCAGCAGCTCCCCCGCGCTCCCCAGCCGCCTCGGACGCGCTCGACCACTTGAACGCGGCGCAAAACCGCCTGAGCCCTTCAACCCGCTCCCCCCCGTCGCGCCACGCCAGGTAGGCCTCCCGCTCCTCGCCCAGGCGGGTGAGAGCAGGGGAAATCTCTTCAGCGAGCAGCCGGTCGATCTCATCCACCTTGACCTGTTTGCGCGCCAGCGTCCGCAGCGCCGCGTCCTTTTTCGTTTCATACATGCGCGTCCCGGCAGCCTCTTCCAGCATGCCCAAAATCTCCACCGGCTTCATGTTGAGCACCTTGGTGATGCGCCCCTGCATGATGAGAAAGTGCGGGTTGTTGACGTTGAGGCCGACGGAGTGAAACAGGTTTGCCACCCGTGGCGGTTGCGCCACGTGGCCGTTGACCAGGTACTTGGTGCGCCCGCCAACCACGAGTTGGCGGGTGACGGTCAGGCGGTCGACGTGTTCGTAGCCCGCGGGGGACGTGGCTTTGTCGGAGTTGTCGAAGACGACCGACACCGTCGCCTTGGTCACGCCCGCTTGGCCCTGCTTGTATACCAATTCTTGCAGCGTGTTGGCCCGGACCTGGAGAGAGAGGGGAGAGAGTGAGGGTGGTTGGTGGGGTCGCGTCGGCGCGCCCGTCGCCGCAAACACCTCTCGGCGCCGCCCGCTCCATCCCGCACACCCCACATCCTTCATACTGACCTGGCTCAGATTGGTGATGCCCAGCACGAAGCAGATGGCGTCCAGGATGTTACTCTTGCCCGACCCGTTCAATCCCGTGATCGCGTTAAAGCGCGGGTCGAAGCCGGGCACGACGACGCGGGTGGCATACGATTTGAAGCCGTCGATAGTGATCTCGGAGATGTGCATGGCGGCCGGAGAGAAGGGGGGGCGCGCAATGGGGCGGCGGGGGCGGTCGGTGGGCGTCCGTGGATGCGGCGACTCGCCTCGGAGCGACTGAGAGAGGCACGCGCGACCGCTGAGGCGGTCTACGGGGTGTCGCGGTGGCTGGGCGCTCGTGCGCAGCCGCGCGCGAATGCGCGCGCGCGGGCACGGCGCGCGGCGTGCGCCGCCTGTCGGCGCCTCGCGGGCCGGTGAGCGCGCGGGTCGCGGGCGACGGCGTCAACAGCCGACGCTCGACGCGGGGCGGCGGGAGAGTGTGTGGAAGGGGGTCGGGCGCGCGCTCCTCGGCCCACTCTCTCGGGGGCCCGCTCCCTCCCGGCCCTCAACCCCTCTATGACGGACGACGCGCCGCCGACACGACGGCCCGCGGCCGAGCCGCGGCCGCCCTTGCTGGGCACGGTGCGTGCGTCGCGGGGGGCTGGCCACGGCGCCCGCAGTGGCCGCCGCCTCGCGCCAATGACGCCACGCATCGGGCTCGCAGTGACGAGGCGGCCGGTGGCGTGAGACAGCGGCCCGGGTGTCGGGCGCGCCACGCCCCATCCGGACCCCCCTCTTCCCCTTGTCCCCAGCGCCTGCCCGACACCGCCCACTTCAAGGGCATGCCCCGCGCCATGCGCAGTCGACTGGGTGCTGCGTCCGCGCGCGCTGCGGCGCGCGTGGCGGCAGCCGCAGCGGCCCCGGCCCGTCCCCGCTCGCGTTCACCCCCTGACGCCGTCGGCGACCGCCCCGTCGCCGTGCGGCGCACCGGGGACAGGGTGGCGGTCGGCCCTTGGCCTGGCGTGGTGTTTGAGCCGCCGCCGGCAGGGGCGGCGGCCGCGGCCGCGCTGCGCGCGGCCGGCGCGGCCGACGCCGACGCGGCGGCCGCTGTGGCGGCCCGCGCCGACGCCGCCAAGCGCGAGGCAAAGCACGTCGCTCCTCCACGCCCCCCGGCCCCTCGGCCCGACAGGGGCGCGCGCGGCGTGCGCGCGGCGCGCGCGCTCCACCAGCCCGGCGAGCGCGGCGGCAGCGAGCGGTGAGAGAGGGGAGAGAGAGAGTGTGTGCTGTGTCGTTCAATTCTGCTGCAATCATTCAGTGCGCTCCACTGCGACGAGCGCGGCCGCCAGGGCGGCCGCCGCCTTGGCGCGCCCGGGCGGCAGCGCGGCGAGCCGCGCCGCGAGCGCGCCCGCGTGCGGCCGCAGCGCGTCCCGCCCGCCTCTATCCCCCGTCAGCCCTACCAACGCGCCTGCGGCCGAATCGTGCGCGGTGGTGGCGGCGCGCAATGCAAACGCCAGCAAATCGCCGCCGAGCGCCGCTCCCGCACCGCCGCGCTCGGGCAGGCGCCCGCACGCGGCAGCGACGAGGGTGCGCACGGTGGACGGACACGCGACGATCGCATCGGGCTCCAGGCGGGCCAGGGAGGCGAGGGCAGTCGCGGCCGCGGCCGCCGCCTCGGCGGCGAGCGCGGCCGCCGCGGCGCGCAGAGCGGGGCCGGCCGCGTCGCCCGCGCCCACCTCGGCCGGGCCGAGCTCGCCGTCGGCCTCTGCTTTGACGCCAAGACGCGCCTCGGCGGGAGGCGCGGCCAGCAGGGCGGCGGCGAGGGGGGCAGCCAGACGCGCGCGCGAGCGCACGGCGGCCGCCGTGCCGGCCTCGGGCGACGCCACCAGGTAGCCCAACGCGCGCACGGCTTGGATGCGCAACCGAAACACGGTGGGCGGGGTGGCGAGGGCGAGGAGGGTGGGCACGAGGTCGGAGGACGCCTCGCCGACTCCACCCCCACCACTCAAATCCACGCGCCCCGCCGCCGCCACCAGCACGTCCAACAAACAGCTCGCCGCTTCCTGGGCGGCGGGGGCCCGCGTCGCCACCGCAGCCGCCAACACCGCCGCAAACGCGGCGACCGCGTCGCCGCGCGCGAGCCGGGCCGCGCTCGCGTCCCGGGTCAGGGCCGCGTTGCGCAGCGCATTGGCCGCGGCGCAGGCGGCGGTGGCGGCGGCGTCGGCGGCGGTCGGAGGGGCCAGGGCGGCGTCGAGCCACCAGGGGGAGGAAGAGGGGGCGGCGCACGGCGCCGCCGCCAGACCCGCTTGCAGCACATGCAACAGCCCGGCCGTCAGCTCGGGCGGCGCCGCCGACAGGTCGAGCGGCGGGCGGGCGGCCGCAGCGGCGAGGCCGACCGCGTTCAGCGCCCACGAGCGTGCTGACGCGCCGCCCCCGAGCAACGCCAGGCCCGCGCGTTTCAAACAGTCATATTCGAATGTCGCGTCGAGCACCAGGCAGGGGCCGGGGAGGGGCGCGAGGGACGCGAGCATCTCTGCCGCGGCCGGCGCGGCGGCCGGCAGCACGCCCGCGCCCGCACCCGCCGCGCCCGGCGCCGGCGGCAGCGCCAGCGATTCCACGCGCCCGCTTGCCGCCGGCACCGGCCGCGGGCGCTGCGCCGGCGCCCCCCCTTCCTCTGCTGACGCGTCCCGTGCCCGCGCGCGCCCCGGGTTGGCCCGCCCCAGCGCCCCAGCCGCCGCGGTTGCCGCCCGGGTGGCTTCAATGAGCGCCACATGCTGGCCAGGGTCGAAGCAGGCGGATTCAAAAGTCAGGAGATACTTTTGGTAGGCCGCTTTCAGCACGGTCCCCAGCGCGGTCGCGCGCTGCGCCGCCGCGACGCCCACCAGCCCCGCCCCGACCCGTTTCCACCATTTGGCCGCGCCCACGGCCTCGTGCCCGCCGCGCAGGCAGACCTCGCGGTAGAGGGACGCGAGGTTGAGGCGGCGCCCGCAGACCGTCGGGACGCCCCACCGCCGCGTGCCGTACTCTGCGGGGGGGGACGCGCGCCAGTGTTCGTTGAGGGCGGTCCAGAAGGCGTCAAAGGCGGGGCCGGACGCGCCGAAAGGGGGAAGGGCGCCGGACGTGTAGCATTGCGAGGCGGCTAGAAGAGAGGGGAGGGGAGGGACCGCGTCGGCGCCGCACTGGCCGCTCCACCCCACGCTAACGCCTCCAATCTACTCCACACACCTAAATCGGGCGCAGGCCCCGCGCCGGGCCCCCCGGTCGCCGCGCTGCCGCCGGGCGCGGAAGCGGAGCCGCCTCCAGTCGCTCCCGGGGGCGGGCCATCGTCGTCTGCGATAACGGCGTGCGCGTCGGTGTCGCCGCCGTGCGGCGGGGCGTCCATGGCGCCCGCCGCGCAGTGGCCGGCCGTCGTCGCCGCCGGCACAGCCCCTCTCCCGCTCTTCGGGCCGCCATGCCGCCCAAACAGCAGGCGGCGCTCACCGCATTTGCTCCCGTCGTGCGCCGCGCGCGCGGCGGGCGCGCCAAGCGCGAGGTGGGCGGTGGTGGGATGGCGGCAAGAGTGCGGGCGGGCGCGCGAGGGGCGTGCAGCCCGCGTTTGGCCCCCCACTGTGACGTGCGCAATCTTGGCCGTCGATGGTGGCGCGGACGGGCGCAGAGAGACCCCGCGGGCGCGAAGACCGTTGCCCATCGCGCGCCCATTGTCCGGTGCGCGCCGCGGCGCCCCCCTCCCGCCCCGCGCTCACGCCCTCCTCCCCCCCACGCCCTTCACAGGACGCCCTTCCCTCATCGGGGCGGGGCCTGGCCGCGCCCGATCCCGCGGCCGCCACCAAGGCGTCGCCCGCCAAGCGGCCGCCGCCCGCCAAGGCGCTTCCCGGCGCGTCGCCCCCTAAAAAGGCGACGCCCGAGAAGAAGAAAAAGGAGACGCGAGCGGCGGCCGGCGGCGGCGCGCGCCGCGCGCTGGCGGTCGAGCCGGTCGACGCCGCCGAAGCCGCCGACGCCGCGCCCTCTGCCGCGCCCAAGGCCAAGCCCCGCAAGCGGGCGCCCGCCAAGCCCAAGAAGAAAGCGGACGCGGGCGAAGCGGGCGAGGCCGCCGCCGTCGCGCGCCCCGCGCGCGCCGCGCGCGCGGTGCGCCGCTATCTTACCTCCCACGCCCCCCTCGGCCCCGCCGGCCCCGTCTACCGCCCCGGCACCTTTGCTTACGTCGCCCTCGACGAGAGCGAAGCCGACACGGACGCCGGGTCGGCGTCGGAGAGCGAGGAAGGGGACGCGTGCGCGGCGTGCGGCGCGGGCCACAAGCCCGCCGCGCGCGGCGCGGCCGCCGACCCCGACGGCGGCGTGCCCATGCTGGAATGCTCGGCGTGCCTCGCCGGCTTCCATCTCGACTGCCTCGATCCGCCGCTGAGCGAGGTGCCGGCGGCCGAGTGGCTCTGCCCCGCGTGCGAGGGCGGGGGCGGTGGGGCTGCCCCCGCTCCCACCACCTCTTCTTCCCTTTCGAAAACGTTGCGCCAACGCTTTGCCGCCGGCGCCATCGGCCTCGTCCGCATCGACGCGCTCTGGTCCGACCCCTCCTCGTCCGCCGGCGCCTCCTTCTCCGGCCCCTGGGTGGTCCGCCCCGAGGAGACGCACACCGGCCGCGCCAAAGGGCACGGCGCGCGGGAGGTCTTCCTGTCTGCGCACGCCGACGCCAACGACGCCGCGTGCCTCCTCGCCCCCGCGGCCGTCGTGCGCGAGGCCGACCTCGACTCCACCCCCGGGGACGACGTCTTCTACTGCCGCTACGAGTACAGCCCTGCCGCCGCCGCGTTCCGGCCGCTGGGCGGGAGTGTCGCCGCGCGCAGCGACGGCGCCGCGGCGCCCGACCCCGCCACCGCGCCCGTCGGCGATGCCGCCGCCGCAGACGCATCCGACGGTGATGACGACGGCGCCAGCGGCGCCGGCCGGCGGCGGGGCGGCAAGGAGGACAGAGAGTACCGACCCGCGCAAGACACGGTGCTCAACCTCTGGCGCCGCCGCGGCCTCGCCGTCCCCGGCGCCGCCGCCGCCCGCAAGCAGCCCAGCCGGGCCAAGCGGCAGGGGGGCGGCGGGGACGCGGTGGCGGACAAGTTGGGGGCTGGGGTGGAGGTCGAGGCGGCGGCGCCCGCGCCGACTGCCCCTTCCACCGCGCCCCGCCCTGCCCGCCTCCCCACGCCCGACGCCGACGTCGCCTCCCTCCCCCTCCTCCCCCGCGCCCGCGCCGCCCTGGCCCCCTCGGCCTCGCACTGCGGCCTGCCTGGGCGCGACGCCGAGCGCGCGCGCCTCGACGCCTTCATCCGCGGCGCCGCCGCCGACGGCGCGTCCACCGCGGAGCGCTGCCTGTACGTGTACGGCGTGCCCGGGACGGGCAAGACGGCGGCCGTGCTGGACGCGGTCAAGCGGGCGTCAGAGGCCGCCGCGGCGGGCGACGGGCGCCCGTTTCGTTTCGTGGAGATCAACGCCCTGCGCCTGCCCTCGCCCCGGCACGCCTACACGAGGCTTCATGCCGCGCTGCACGGTGAGGCGGCGAGCCCGGCGGTCGCGCACGACGCGCTCAACGCCAGAATCGGGGCCGCGACCGCTGCCTCGATCAAACCCGGCTCCCCCGCCGACGTCGCCACCATCGTGCTCGTGGACGAGCTCGACCTGCTCGTCACCCGGTCCCAACAAGTGCTCTACAACCTGTTTGAATGGCCGACGCGCGCGCGGTCGGGCCTCGCGGTCATCGGCGTCGCCAACACGATGGACCTCCCCGACCGCCTCCTCCCCCGCATCGCGTCCCGGTTCGCCGCGTACCGGCTCCCGTTTGCGCCGTACGGCGCGGACGCGCTGGCGGCCATTGTGGGGGCGCGCCTCGACGCGGCGCGCGCGCGCGGCGCGTTTGACCCGCGCGCGGTGCAGTACGCCGCGCGCAAGGTGGCTGCGATGGCGGGCGACGTGCGGCGGGTGCTGGAAGTATGCCGGGTGGCGGCGGAAAATGCGGGGGGGGCGGGGGCGGCGGCCGTCGGCGACGCGCACGCCGCTCCCCTTGCTTCCACCGCCGCCGGCCCCGTCACCATGGAGCACGTCGACGCCGCCGTGCGCGCCCTGTTTGGCGCGCCCCACGTGCGCGCGCTCGCGTCGGCGCCGGCGGGGGACTTGATCCTCTTGGCCGCGCTCGCGCTCGAAGCGCGCCTCTCCGGCCGCGCCGCCGCCACCCTTGCCACCGTCGCCCCCCGCGCCGCCGACCTGGCCGCGTCCGCGGGACTCCCGCAACCCACCCTGGGCGACTGCGCGGCGGCGGCGGCGCGCCTTGGGGCGTCGCGCGTCCTCATCGCCGACGGCGCCGACCGCCGCGCGGCGGCGCGCCTGCAGCTCGACGTGCCCCTGGAGGACGTGATCGCCGTGCTCAAGCGGATGGCGGGGGGGCGGCTCGGCTTTCTGGCGGGGCTGCGGTATCAGTGAGCGAGGGAGGAGGGACGGCGGGGGCCGGGGTCGAGAGAGTGAGGCCCGGTCGCCGCGCGTGTCGCACGCCCTGCGCCACTCTGCCTCCGGCACCCCCTCCGCCCGTCGCCCGCTCATGTCGGGCGCCCGCGCGGGCGCCCGGGCGGCGGGCCGGGCGCGCCCCGGGGCCCGCGGCCGCGCGGCGCTCGGCGCGCAGCGCGGCCCGCATTCCGCCCCCGCCAACGATCCTGCCGTGCCCCGGGCGTGGTCGTCGGCCTCGACGAATGCCAGCAGTCCCACTGGCGGCGCTCCGGCCGGCTCCGAGGCCGAGGCCGTCGCGCACGCGAAAGCTGTGGCTTCCGGCGCCGTCGGCGTCGTCGGCCTCGGTGCCATCGGCTCCCGCCTCGCCCGGCGCCTGGTGCGGGTGGGAGGGCGCCCGGTGCACGTATTTGACAAGGATCCGGCGGCCGCCGCACGCGTCGTCGCTGAACTCGGCGGCGCGGCCACGCTCGCCGCGTCGCCCGCCGCCCTCGCCGCCGCGTGCGCGAGCGTCGTCACGTCCCTGCCCGACGCGGATGCCGCGGCCGACGTCTGGCTGCACCCGGGGCACGGGTTGCTGGCCGCCAACGGTGCGTCCGCGCGCCGGACACTGACCCTCGGCGTCGACGTCTCGACCACCGGCCCCGCCCCCGCGCGCACCATAGCCGCCGCAACGGCCGCCGTGGGCGTCGCTTTCGTCTCCGCCCCTCTGTCCGGCGGCGTTGCCGGCGCCGACGCCGGCTCCCTCACCTTTCTCGTCGGCGCCACCTCCCCCGCCGCCACCGCGGCGGCCGCCCCCCTGCTGCACGCCATGGGGCGGCGCGTCATTGTGGTGGATGCGGGGGACGCGGGGGCGGGGCAAGTGGCCAAGCTGGCCAATCAACTCGCGCTCGCCGCCCAAATGGCGGGCGTCTGCGAAGCCCTGGCCTACGGCGCTGCGGCCGGTATTGCGCCCGACCGCATCGCGGCCGTGCTCGCGGCGTCGACGGGGGCGTCGTGGTCGGCGGAGGTCGCGTGCCCGGCGCCGGGGGTTGTGGCCGACGCGCCGTCCTCGCACGGCTACGCGGGCGGGTTCGCCGTGCGGTTGATGGTCAAGGATTTGGAGCTGGCGGCCGCGAGCTGGGGCGGGGGTGAGAGTGAGGGTGGCGGCGGCCTCCCCCCCTCGTCGCGCCTGCCGCTCGCCGCAGCCGCCGCCGCCCTCTTCCGCCGCGCCGCTGCCGCGGGCGCGGGCGACCTCGACTTCTCAGTGCTCTACCGGGAGGTGTACAAGGAAGGAAAATAGGAGTGACGGGGGAAGAGAGAGAAAGAGAGAAAGAAAGCGAATTGTGTCGTTGCGTTTTCAGTGCACACTCTCCCCCACCCCCCCTCCTTGGCTCCTCACTCTCGCCGGCGCACCAGCAGCACGTCGCGCGGCACGGGTCCGACCGCGGTGGCGAGCAGAGAGACAACGAGCCCCGCGCCCTCGGCCGCGCGCGTGAACGCGTCGACGCCGCCGCCCACCCCAAAATAGTACCGCTTGCTGGCGATGAGGGCGGCGGCGGGCGGCGGGCCGAGCAAGGAAGCGAGGGCGGCGGCGAGGGTGGCGCACGCGGACGGGGCGTACGTCACCTCGGCCCCGAGCACGACGTCAAAGGGCCCCGCCGACCCTGTGCACGCCGCCGGCAGGCCGCCCCAATCGCCCGCAAAGTAGCGCACGGGGGGCGGGGGCGGCGGGGAGGCGGTGGCGCCCGCGGCGGCGTGCGCGGCGGCCCACGCCGCCGAGACGTTTGCCGCCGCGAGCGGCAGCACGCTCTCGTTGAAATCGGCCAGCACGACGGACGACGCGCCCGCGAGCAGCGCCACGACGCCGGGCAGGGCGGCGCCGGCGCCAAGCTCGAGCACGCGCGCGCGCGCGAGCGGCGGCGGCGGCGGCGCCTTGGCCGCGCGGGTAGGGGCGTCAGGGTGGCTCCCCAGCCCCGCGTGCTCCACCAGCAGCCGAGCCAGATCCAGCCCGCCCTCCCACAGTTTGGCGCCGCCCTCGTACACCCCCGGCACGACGTCCGGCTCGGGCGTCGCGCTGAGCCCCCGCCGCTGCGCGCGACAGGGCTCCCCGCCGCCGCCCGGTGGGCGCGCCTTCATCAGGGGGAACGGGAGGCCGACGTCGACGGCGTCGTAGGCGGTGTGGGAGGGTGGGGTGGGGTGGTGCTCGGTGGCTAGGGAGGGCGGCGGCGGGGGCGGCGGCGCCGCCGCCGCGGGCGCGCCTTCCCCTGCTTCATCCTCGTCGAAAAAGCTAAACTTGAACGCGACTGACGCCTCGTAGTCGCCCGCGGCGGCCGCCATGGCGGCGGGGAGAGTGGCGCGCGGCGGCACTCCCCGCCGGCCGTCGGCCGCCGCCACTCTCCCGGCCGCCCGCGCGCCACCGCCGCCGCCGAACGCCGTCGCCGCCGCCCAAGCGCTCGCGCCCTCCCCGGCGCCGCGCCCCGCCCGGCGCTTTCCCCGCCGGCCGCCGGCCGCCGGCGCGCCGCCCCTCGTCTGCCCCATCCCCCCTCTCCACCCGCCACAATGCCGACCTACAACTTCAAGGCCATCAAGGTCGTCCCCCCCGCCAAAGAGTTTGTGGACATCGTGCTGAGCAAGACCCAGCGCACGACGCCGACCGTCGTGCACAACGGGTGGGCCATCCAGCGCATCCGCCAGTTTTACATGCGCAAGGTATTGGGAAGGGAGGAGGGTGTGGGGGTGTGGTTGGGCTGGCGGGCGCGGGCGCGGCTGCCGCGCCGGCGCGGCGGCCCAATGCGCCGCCGCCGCCGACGCCCCTCCCCCCTCCCCGTCCCCAGGTCAAAACTGTGGGCACCCTGTGGCGCGACCGGCTGACCACCATCCTAGACGACTTTCCCAAGGTCGACGACGTGCACCCGTTCTACGGGGACCTGCTCAACGTGCTGTACGACCGCGACCACTACAAACTCGCCCTCGGCCAACTCGCCACCGCGCGCACGCTCATCGACCGCGTGGCGAGCGACTACGTGCGCCTGCTAAAATACGGCGACTCGCTCTACCGGTGCAAGGAGCTCAAGCGCGCCGCGCTCGGCCGCGCGTGCACGATCATGAAGCGGCAATCCGCGTCCCTGGCCTACCTCGAGCAAGTGCGCCAGCACATGGCGCGCCTGCCGTCGATCGACCCCGGGGCGCGCACCATCATCGTGTGCGGGTACCCGAACGTGGGGAAATCGTCGTTTGTCAACTCGGTCTCCCGCGCGGACGTCGACGTGCAGCCCTACGCGTTCACGACCAAGTCGCTTTTCGTGGGCCACACCGACCACCGGTACCTGCGGTGGCAGGTCATCGACACGCCGGGCATCCTCGACCGCCCGCTCGACGCGCGCAACACGATCGAGATGCAGGCCGTGACCGCCCTCGCCCACCTCCGCGCGGCCGTCCTGTTCGTGATCGACGCGTCCGGGGGCTGCGGGTACACGCTGGAGCAGCAGGCGGCCCTGTTCCACTCGGTCAAGCCCCTGTTCGCGGGCAAGCCTCTCCTGATCGTCTGCAACAAGACCGACGTCGCGCCCCTGGAGTCGCTGCCCGCCGAGGACCAGGCCCTCCTCCAGGCCCTGGCCGAGGAAGCGGACCGCGTGTCGGCGGGGCCGGCGGCGGCGGCCGACGCGGTCGGCCGCGCGAGCACTGTCGCCCCTTTACAAATGTCGACCCTCACCGACGCCGGCGTCGCGGCCGTCAAAGCCGCCGCATGCGACGCCCTGCTGGCGGCCCGGGTGGAGGCCAAGCTGGCGGGCGGGCGGGTGGCGGGCGCCGCCGCGCGCCTGCACGTCGCGACGCCGAAGGCGCGCGCTGGCACCGCGCCGCGCCCCGCCCACATCCCCGCGTCCGTCGCCGCCGCCCGCGCGGCGGAAGCCGCGGGCGCGCCTTGCGCCAAGCGGCGCACGGAGCGGGACGCGCAAGAGGAGGCTGGCGGGGCGGGCGCCTACTCGGCCGACCTCACCAAAACCTACCGCCTCGCCGACCCCGCCTGGGCGCGCGACGTCGTGCCCGAGATTTGGGACGGCAAAAATGTGGCCGACTTTGTCGACCCGGACGTGGAGGCGCGGCTCGAGGCGTTGGAGGCGGAGGAGGACGCGGCGGTCGCGGCGTTCGAGCGCGAGCAAGCGGCGCACGCGGCCGCGCTCCCGCCCCCGCTGACCCCCACCGAGGCCGCCGACCTCGCCGAGATCCGGTCCCGGCGCAAGGCGCGCATCGCGGAGCACAGGCGGGAGAAGGCCGTGGGCGGCAACGCGCCGCGGACGCCGCGCACGGCCGACGCGGCGCGCGGGCGCACGACCGCCGCCATGGCCGCCTCCCTCGCCCGCACCGGCCTGGACGCGACCGCGGCCGTCGACCGCGCGCGGTCGGCGTCGCGCACGGGGCGCAAGCGGGTGCGGAGCCTGTCGGTCGCGAAAGCGAAGGCCGCCGCCGACGGGATGGAGGTCGACGCGGCGCCGGCCAAACGGCTGCACTCGACCAAGGCCCGCTCCCTGTCGCGCGGCCGGTCGGCGTCCGTCGCGGGGCGCGCGGGCGGCGGCCTGCGCGACGCGGCGCAGGCGAACAAGGCGACGCGCACGGCCGACCGCGCGCAGCGCAAAAACTCCAAGATGGCGCGCAAGGGCGAGGGCGACCGGCACATCCCGGACATGAAGCCCAAGCACCTGTTCTCGGGCAAGCGCGGCAACGGGAAAACGGACTGGCGGTGAAGGAAGGGGACACGGAAAGGGCAGCGGGAGGGCGTTTCGTGCTTTCGGTTTGCTTTGCGCCCCTGCAACGGACAACACACCCGGCCGAGAACGAGAGAGACAGGGCCCGGTCTCCCGCCCCGTGGCTCGTTGCAAGTGTCTGCCGCCCCGCCCGCGCGCGGCGCGCGCGCCCCCACCCCCCCAATTCCCCTCGCGCCCCCCCCTCAAAAGAGCGACGTGACCGACGACGAGTTGTACACCCGCCAAATGGTCTCCCCCAGCAGGTTGGCGACCGACAGCACGGTGAGCTCGGGGAACGCGGCGTCGGCGGCGACCGGGATCGTGTTGGTCACGATGACCTGGGGTGTGGGTGTGGGATGAGGGTTGGTGGGGTTGGGGGCGAGGGTTGCGGTTGCGGTGTGCGCCGCCTCGCCCCCCTCCCGCCTCGCGCCTCTTGGAAGACGCCCGACGAGAGCCGCTCCGTGGCCGGCGGCGACAGGACGGCGTGCGTGCAGCAGGCGTACACCTCGCGCGCGCCTTCCGCGTGCAGGGAGCGGGCGGCGTTGGTGATGGTGCCTGGGGAGGGGCAAGCGGCGGGGTGAGCCACGACCCCGACCCCAACCCTCGGCGGCAGGCCCACCCTCGTCACCCATACCCGCGGTGTCGATCATGTCGTCCACGAGGACCGCCACCTTGCCCCGCACGTCCCCGATGACGTTCATCACTTCCGACACGTTGTGCGCGGAGCGGCGCTTGTCCACGATGGCGAGGGGCGCGTCGTTGAGCTTTTTGGCAAATGCGCGCGCGCGCGCGACGCCGCCGACGTCGGGGGAGACGACGACGAGGTCGCCGCACGAGATGCGCTTGGAGGCCAGGTAGTCGAGCAGGACCTGGGGGGGGGGGGGGGGGTGAACGTGGCGAGGTTGGAAACCGGGGCAGTGCGCGCGCGCGCCGCCCCCTCGCGCCGTCTCCCTCGACGCCTCACCGAGTCGCCGTACACGTGGTCGACCGGGATGTCAAAGTACCCCACACACTGCCCCGAGTGCAGGTCCATGGCGAGCACGCGGTCGGCGCCGGCTTGCGTGATCAGGTTGGCCGTCAGTTTCGCCGCGATCGACTCGCGCCCCTGCGTCTTCCTGTCCGCGCGCGCGTAGCCAAAGTAGGGGAGGACCGCGGTGACGGACCGGGCGGAGGCGCGCTTGCAGGCGTCGATCATGACGAGGAGCTGGGGACGCGCGCGCGGGGGGGCGGCGGGTGAGCGGCGCGGCGCGCGCGTCGGGACAGCCCCGCGGGCGGGCGCCCCCCCCCCCCCCCCCCCCCGCGGGGGCGGGGGGGGCGGGGGGCGC